>Ga0068712_1001888_pt1 | contig 26508 bp, 26 predicted proteins | sample MTBAKSrepl1MetaG_FD_62987 | JGI IMG/M metagenome (GOLD analysis project Ga0068712, IMG submission 62987) | Enrichment culture microbial communities from Arthur Kill intertidal strait, New Jersey, USA, that are MTBE-degrading - MTBE-AKS1... | ecosystem: Environmental > Aquatic > Marine >... | reverse complement strand
CGAAAAGGGATATGTCGCCACCATTAACGAAGCGTTCAACAAATATCTGGCCAAGGGAAAACCCGCTTATGAGGAAAAATTTCGCTTCCCGCCCCCGGAAGCCATATCCATGATTCGTGACGCCGGGGGAGTGCCGGGGTTGGCCCATCCCTTTACCCTGGAGATCGATGATTCCGAACTGGACGACTTGGTGGTGGAGCTCAGAAATCAGGGACTCGAGGCGCTGGAAGTATACTCCCCCGAACATAATCCCGATCAAATACGGCTCTATCAGAAATTGGCGACCCAATACGGGCTCGTCGTCACCGGCGGCACCGATTATCACGGCGCGAACAAACCCGATGTGGAGATGGGGATCGGACGCGGCAATTTCAGAGTCCCTTATGCGCTGCTCGGCTCCTTGAAAAAAAGGCGGGACGAACTGAGGAGCGCGTGAGCCGCGGCGCCGCTTCCGTAACTTCATCCTCCAAAAGCGTACGATCTTAGAGTGAAAATTCTCATGGACATACCTCAATACCCCGCATTTGTTCCGCTCGATCTCGAGCATAAGGATATTCTTACCGGTTTTTTAAAGGCCGACCCGCCGTTGACATCCGAGTTGACTTTTACCAACCTGTATATCTGGCGGAGCCTTTACGGAATCAAACTTGCGCGCTTTGAACAGGGAATTCTGCTTCTGGCCGAACCCGAGGACGCGGCGCCGTTTTTCTTTCAGCCGGTAGGTTTCGACGCTCCGCTGCCCCCGGCGCTGGCCTGTCTCGATTATTTGGACCAACGCGGCTCAAGCGCGGGATTGCGGCGGGTGGCGAAGCCGGTGGCGAACGCGCTGGTCCAAGCGGATGGAGGTCTGACGGCCATTCCCGACCCCGACAACCATGACTATGTCTACAAGGTCGACGACCTCATTAACCTGGCCGGACGGAAGTATCACCGGAAAAAGAACCATCTAAACAAATTCAGCAAATTGTATGAGTCGGAGTATCGCGCCCTCACTCCGGATTTGAAGGACGACTGCCTGAAAATCGTCGAGGATTGGTGTGTTTTGCGCCAATGCGAGGAGTCGCCTCGCCTAATCGGTGAGGAAAAAGCCATCCGGGAGGCGCTGGATCATTTGGACGATCTGGCTTGTATCGGCGGAGCGATTCGCGTGGACGGGAGGGTGGAAGCCTTTACCATAGGGGAACCGCTGAACGAAAACACCGTGGTCATACATATTGAAAAAGCCAACGCCGACATTCAGGGCATTTACGGAGCGATCAACCAGCAGTTCCTGGAGCGCGAGTGGAGCGGTTTCGAACTCGTGAACCGCGAACAGGACTGCGGCGAGGAAGGGCTCAGAAAAGCCAAGGAATCTTACCTCCCCGACCACATGGTGGAGAAATTTATCGTGCGGAAGGCCCCGTAACGCTGAAAGGAATCGGCGCAAGGACCAAATCATGCGATTAACCATACTCGGGTCCGGGACAGGTCTGCCGTCGGCCCGGCGTGGATCGCCCGGTCTGTTTGTCGAGGCCGACGGCCTGCGCATACTCGTGGATTCCGGGCCGGGAACCCTGAGAAACCTGGTGAGACTCGGAGTTTCCCTCCGCGATCTGCACTATATTCTCTATACTCATTTCCATCCTGATCATACCCTGGATTTTCTGGCGCTGGCCTTTGCCCTGCGAAATCCCGATCTGGAACAGCCCCCGCAACCCATCCGGGTATACGCGCCCATGGGCTTTCTTAACCTGCTGAAGGGCCTCCGGTCCGGGTACGGCAGATGGATCGAGCCGCCGCCGGAGTCTTTGAGCGTGGCCGAGCTTCCCATCAAAACCGCGGAGACCCGGATTTCCAATTCGGTCAGCGTGAAGTATTTTCCCATGAATCATACCTCGGCCAGTCTGGGCTATCGCATCGAACAAGCGGGCGGCGGAAGCGTGGCCTTCAGCGGCGATACGGACGACTGCGAGGAACTCGTTGCGTTGGGACGAGATGCTGATATACTTGTCCTGGAGTGTTCCTTTCCCGACGGCCAGAAGCGGGAAGGTCATCTGACGCCTTCCCTGGCGGGAGCCGCGGCGCAAAAGGCGGGAGCCCGCAAACTGGTGTTGACGCATTTTTATCCCCCCTGCGACCAGGTGGACGTGGTTAAACAATGCTCTTCGGCATACGACGGCGCCATCGTCGCGGCCGAGGATTTCATGGAGTTCCAATGTTGAGGCTTTTTAAGACTTCCCAAAGGCTCCCGGGCGCTCAACCGATCGCCCTGCTTCTTTTCATCGCTTTTTTTTTACCGTACGCTCACGCTGACGAAAATCCTTTCACCGAGCTGCAAACACGGCTGACGCAAGACGGCCTGGACCCCGCCTACGTCGCTGAAGTGTATAAGGACCCCACGGTCCGGTTTTCCTCCCGGGATATAAAAAGCAATTTCATCATCAAGGAAAGCAAGCTCAATTACGGGCAGTTCCTGTCCGCCGGTTCCGTCGAGCGGTGCTATGACTATATGAAGACGCACAAGGAATCGCTGGAGTACGCGAGCAATACCTACGGCGTTCCGGAAGAGATTATCGTGGCGATCCTTATGGTGGAGACGCGCTTGGGCGCCTATACGGGAAACCGGAACGTGCTGAATGTGCTTTCCTCTTTCGCGGTCTGCTCCGATCCCGCCATTACCCGCGCCATCTACAATGAACTTTCGGTCCGGGAACGTGAAGAATACCCCTACGAGCGGTTGCAGGCCTACTGCGCCCGAAAATCCAAATGGGCCTATGAGGAGTTGAAAGCCTTTCTTGAGTACGCCAAGCGTGAAGGGATTCCCGTTCAAGAGGTAAGCGGCTCCATATCCGGGGCGATCGGCTTTCCGCAGTTTCTGCCTTCCAATATCGGCAGATACGGACGTGACGGCGACGGCGACGGACAAATCGATCTGCATACCCACCCCGACGCCCACGCCAGTATCGCCTATTATCTCCGATCCCACGGCTGGCGCGAGGGTTTGACCGTCGAAGAGCAACGCAAGATCCTCTTCCGGTATAACCGCAGCGATCCCTACGTAAACACGATCCTGGCCCTGGCGGAGGCCATCAAGGCGCCCTGAGGAAACGAAAACGCGTGAACGTTAAACCCTACCGCGATCTCAACTCGTTCCTGCGCGAACGATTCGGCTGCCGTGTCCAGAAAATCCCTCTCGACGCCGGTCTGACCTGCCCCAACCGGGATGGGACCAAGAGGACCGGGGGTTGTATTTACTGCGGCGAGCGGGGCTCCGGAACCGGGGCGCACGCGTTCGTTCCCGACGCGCGCGAGCAGATGATTTCCGGTATGGAACGGTTGGGCGCGCGCTATAAAGCCAAAAAATTCATCGCCTACTTTCAGAGCTACACCAATACTTACGGGCCGCCGGACAAGCTGGGGGAGCTTTACCGCTCCGTTCTGGTGGATGAGCGCGTGGTGGGGATCTCCATCGGAACCAGACCGGATTGCGTGAGCGACGAAATCCTCGATACGCTGGAGGCCATGGCCGGAGAACGCATGGTCTGGATCGAATACGGCCTGCAGAGCAGCCACAAGGCCACGCTGGAAATGATACGGCGGGGACACGAATACGAGGATTTCGTGGAAGCGGTCCGGCGGACGCGCGACAGAGGCATTCTGATATGCGGGCACATCATCCTCGGACTGCCCGGCGAGGATCGCGCAATGATGCTGCAAACCGTGCAACGGATCGCTCGGCTGGGCCTGGACGGCCTGAAAATTCACCTTTTGTATGTTTTGAAAAACACCCCTCTGCAATCCATGTACCTGGAAGGGCGCTTTCGTTGCCTGGATCAGGAAGAATACGCGGACCTGGTGGTGGACGCGCTGGAGAGGATACCGCCGGAAATGGTTGTCCAGCGGTTGACGGGCGACCCCAACCCGCCGGAAGACTTGGTGGCTCCCGCATGGGCGCTGGAAAAGAACAAAACGCTCCGTCTGATCGAACAGCGCCTTCTGGACCGCGATACCAGCCAGGGCCGCCTGTTCAGCGCTCCTTGAAACGAACCGCGCGCGCCCAACCCCAACCCGTCCCGGATCAATCCTCCATGGCGCCGTTTTTCATGCGCAGGCAGCGCTCGGTCATGGCCACGATGTCCTGGTTGTGCGTGGCGATGAGCATGGTCACGCCGTTGTCGCGGCAATGATCGATAAGAAATTGCAGTATGCGCGTTCCGGTTTCCGTATCCACGGCGCCGGTGGGTTCATCGGCCAGAATAATTTTGGGATCGTTGGCCAGCGCCCGGGCGATTGCGGCCCGTTGACGCTCGCCGCCGGAAACCTTGGTGGGCGAAAAGTTCAGCCTGTGCCCCAACTGCATCTGTTCAAGCAGGGAACGCGCCTTTTCACGTCTTTTGCGTTTGTTGTTCTTGAAGGCGAACATGGGAATTTCCACGTTTTCCTGAAGGCTCAAATGGGGAAGAAGATGGTGAAACTGGAATACGAAACCGATATAGCGGGCCCGGTACAAGCTCAAGGGCTTATGACGCTCGATGCTTTTCCCGTCGATGATGATCTCGCCGGAAGTGGGCGCGTCTATGGCGCCGATCATGTTCAACAAGGTGCTCTTGCCCGAACCGGAAGGGCCGGTAATGGAAACGATTTCACCCCGCCGCGCTTCCAGGGACACCCCTTGAAGCGCCCGAACCAGTCCTCCGTCGTAATTTTTTATCAGATTGTTGATTTGGATCATCATTCGTAACGAAACGCTTGCGCCGGTTTGAACCGATAGGCGATAAACGCCGGATAGATTGAACTGACTAGGCCGAGGGCCAGCGAAACGCCGAAAGACCTGGCGAGAGCGGCCGCGGAATCTGACGGAGAGGCCCAGTTAAGCCCCGGTATGTCGCTCTGACTGAACGAGTTGAGAATCAGAAAGCCGATAAAGGTTCCCACAGCCCCGCCCAGCGCGCACAGCAACAAAGATTCGGCCACAATGGTTCGCACGATCTTGAAACGGGACCAGCCAACCGCCATAAGCACCCCGATTTCCTTGATTCTTTCCGAAATGGACATGACCAGCGTATTGGACACGATGATACAACAAATGAGCACGGCCAAAAATGACAAGGCCACGCTGACCGCGTCGATCGCATGGATCAGATTGGAGTGGCCGGCCACTTCGCCCCCTTTCATGGCCGAGAGATGAGGGAATTGGCTTTGCAGTTTTTCCATGAAACGCTCGGAATCCACGCCGTCTTTCAGGCGAATCAGGCCCACGCTGACGTTGTCATATTTTTTCAATATGTGGCGGGCGTTTTCAAGGGATGTCACCGCGCCGCTGTCGAACAGATGACTTCCCGTCACATACACGCCGACTATGGTATAAACGCCGCTGTTACCGAGGAATAATTTCTGCCCCGTTTTATACCGGTTTTTCTCCGCGGCCGCCTTTCCTATCAGTATCTCTCGTTTTCCCAGATCCAAGGATCCGCCATCGATGATGTTCAGCTTGAACGCTAGCGGCTCAATGGCCGAGATACCGGCTATGACAAAATATTTGTTGCTTTTTATTTTCAACGAGCCCAGCAAAAGCGAGGATAGTTCCGCGACGCCTTGCATGCGCCCCAGAGCCTCATAATCGGCGGGATTGATGGCCGAATACATTACGGAGGACGCGTCTTTCTCCTCCACGAGCACATCCACTTTGTACTTTTTGAACAGGCCGGCTATTTGACCTTTCAGTCCGCCGCTGAACGCGGTCAGCGAAAAAAACACGCAGATGCCTATGGCTATGCCCAAAAGCGTCAGCGACGATCTCAGTTTATTGCGTATCAGGTTTCTCAGTACGATCATAATTCCACTCGGGCCATACCGTCTCGACCGCCGGGACGCTTACAACATCACGCCTTGTGGGGGCGCCGGCGTACTCGTCCGGCGTCCGGCGCCTTCGAAACGCGAAGCACAACGCGGCCAGCCCTCCCAGCCCCCCGATTACCAGATCGGTTACCTGATCGGGTAATAATTCGGTTCTGAACACTCTCAGGGCCAGATATTCAAAAATCCTTTCCGAAATCTCCCACCCCAGCAAAATGGCGGCAAAATATTCATACCGGCGCTTGACCCTGAATCGGAGAAACAGGGTCATGATCAGAAGCCCATTCACAAAGTGAACCAGCGACCAGTAATCAATGAAGAAAAAACGGGACTGGTAAATCACATGGTAAAGGGGCGAGGTCACCGTTCGAATGAGATGATAAAGTGGCGTAAGCATATGCGCGTACTATGATACCTGACCGGATCGCCCTTCGCGTGACGGAGCCATCCGCGCTGACCGTATTCCTCTTAAAGGAGCAAAATACTTCGAATTAATCGCAATCATATAATCGGTTCGCCATAAATAAACTTTATTGATCATAAAATCATTCACTTTCCGCGCCGATTCATAGCGCGGGAAGCTACGGCCACAAGGATACTTGGCTGGGACGGCCGTTGGCGGTCTTCACGTTCCGGAAGACCCGCCGCTCGCTCCACCCTTAAGGCGGCTCGGTCTCCGCCGTCCTGAGCGCGGGAAAATCAAATATATCCGATCATGCGATGCGCGATAAATAAATACGCGCGTTAACTTGCTTTTTGTTTTGATTTTTTATCCTAACTTTGGTATTTATTAATAAATGCTTATGCATACTTACGATTTCTTTTTTTCTTAAGATATTTAACATTTGAGCCGATTTTTAGTCAAGAGCGACTATGATCAAGGCTCGAGCAGGGGAGATCCTGCGCTTCGAAAGCTCGGGGTTTTCAATCGCGCCTGGCGGCGGCCGCGGCGTGATTGCGTTTATTTATAGGGGTATCAATCAGGGTAACAACCATATTTGCGGGGAGTGATGAGAAAATGAAAAGAAAATTGTCTGTTTCCGTTGTCATGTTCTTGCTGGGAATTTTTCTTGTTTCCGGCGCGGCTATGGCTCTGGACAGCCCTTATGACGGCTGGTGGTATAGGAGCGATCAACCCGGCAGCGGCGTATCTGTGGAAATCCAGGGAAATCATCTTTTTCTGGCCATGTATTCCTATAACGCGTCGGGCCAGTCCATGTGGCTGACTTCGGGCGGCCCCATGAGCAGTGAGACCAGTTTTTCGGGAAGCCTCATCAGTTTTTCCGGCGCTCCCCCCAATCCCACTTCCGTGGTGGCGGGCACGGTCCAGCTCACGTTCACTTCCTCCACGCAAGCCACGATCAGTTGGACGGTCAACGCGGAATACGGTTCAAACGGATCGAAAAGCCTTGTGAAGTTCCTGGATGATCAGCTCGGCGGCGGCGCCGACGATCTGCGCGACATCAACGGATGGTGGTGGGGCGGCGACGCGTACAACGGCATGGGCTTTTTCCTGGAAGCGCAGGGTAACGCCCTGTTCATGGCCTGGTACAAGTATCGAAGCGATGGAAGCCCGGTCTGGTGGACCGCGTTCGCGGCTCCCGGCGCTTTTCCCAGTGGCGGTAAATCGTTCGGCGGCAACTGGGCCACGTATCAGAATGGTCAAACGCTTGGCGGTGACTGGCAGAATCCCACTTCCAGCGACGCGGGCAGCCTCTCCATGACTCTCAATGGATATTCCAGCATCACCCTCACTACCGGCGGGACCACCTACAGTCTGGAACGATTCCGCCTGGGACAATTCTATGATCCTCCGGCTATGGTGTACGCCGGCAAGACCAACCAGGCCACCATCACCGCGCAAAACGCAGTAGCGCTGGTTATGGGCGGACTCAATGGCGTGTCGGCCATTGGCGCGTTCGCCGACCTGCTGAGCGGTATCAGCCTGACCTCGCTCAAGGATCCCACGGGCAAGGTCCCGCTTAACGAAAAAGCCATCCAAACCATTCACGAGTTGACCGCGGTCCAGCAAGACACCATTAATGGAAACTGCGGAGGGAGTCTCAGCTATTTGCTGAACATCAACGAATCAACCTACGCCATCTCGGGGTACCTGAACGCGGACAGTTTCTGCAATAACGGCGCGAATCTTGACGGAAGAGCGGATCTATCCGGGTCAGTAACCCAAGGCGCGAACTCCTCGCTCAGTATCAGTATCAACCTGGACATTCAGGAAATGTCGTTTGCGTCTTCCACGGAAGATCTCACCATCGACGGCGTGATAACGGGCTCAGCGGATATAAACTCCTCCACTATAAGCGCCAGTGTCAACGCCAACGCGCTCACACGGGACAACAACCTGAGCATCGTGTACAAGCTTGAAGATTACGTATTGGCCACGAATCTTTCCTCGGCCGCCATCAGCAACCCCACCGGCGCTTCGGCGGTATTTACCCTGTCCGGCCGTTTTTATCATCCCGCTTACGGCTGGATAAGCACGGAATCCGACAACATTCAAATAGCAGGGTCAGGCAGCCTTGCGGGCAACATCATCGCCTATGGCGCGGGCGGCACCAAATCCAAGGTCACCCTGCTTTCCACCGAAACCTTTCAGGTGGAGGCCGACACCAACGGCGACGGCGTCTATGACTGGAATTCCGGCGTGTTGTACGTAACGGACTTCTTCCCCCTGGATACAGGCGCCCTTCCCGATCCCGGCACAGGAGGAGGGGGGAGTGGGGACAGCGCTTATTGGGCCGCTTATACCACGGTCTGCTGCTCTACGAGCGCCTATACGTTTCAGGCGACCATAGACGGCGTGAGTGACTCCAAGACCAACGCCAGCTGTGAAACTGAGCCCGCCGCTCCTAATTACGTCCCGGTAAGCGCGGGAGCCAAGACAGTCATCGTGCAATACACCAGCCCCGGCTGCGGCTCCGGTTCCGGTACGACCAGCGCCACATTTGAAGCCGGCAAGTGTTACGTCATTAACAACTACGTAGAGTCAGGAAGCATTTATGTTTCGATTGTGGAAGACCCGAGTTGCGGATATTAAGCTTTTGACGAGGCAAGCTTTGGCGCAATAAACGCTCAACACAGTACAAAATAAACACTGAGGCGGAAAGAACGGCGTTTGTTCTTTCCGCCTTTTTTATGGCTCGGCGCGAGCCCAGCCCACGCTCTGCCCAAGGCCAGGACCATGCTCAACTACACGATTTTTGCCTTGGCTCTGACGTGTCTGACCACACGGGTCAATGAGCTTCTTTTCCACCGCCTGGCGCAAAATTTCAGCGTCGTTGCCTCGTTTTTGATCCTTATGATCGTCTGGAACTCTAGGCGGCGCATGGAACTATAAAAAAGGAGGACCAGCCATCCGGCCGGTCCTCCTTATTGTGTATCCGTTGGGGAAAAGCGAGGATCTATTCCTCGTCTTCCTCCTTGGGTATCATTTCCTCGGGAATAATCATGGCTTCGGAGATAAGCTCCTTGAACTGGATGACCTTGATACCCAGGTCGTATTCCTTGTTCAGATCGTTGATCTGGTCGAAGCAGTTATGGCAGGGCACGATCAGGTATTTGGCGCCGGTGGCCTTGATCTGGTCGGCTTTGACCTTGCCGGATTTAAGCCGATCCTTGCGCATTTCGCCGCCCATGGGCATGGCCCCGCCTCCCCCGCCGCAACAGAAATTAAGGTTGCCGTGGGGGTTCATGTCCCGGAAGTCGGTACACAGGGCGTTCATCAGAAACCGCGCGTCCTCCTCCAGACCGCCGCTGCGCGACACGTTGCAGGGGTCCTGATAGGTAACCGGTTCGCTCAACTTCCTGGCGGGATCTATCTTGATGCGGCCGCTGCGGATATACTCGGCGAACAGCTCCACCGAATGGATGACCTTCTGTTTGGGTTTGTACCCAAGCCACACTTCCGCTTCCCATCTGTTGGCGCGATAGGCGTGGCCGCATTCGGTGATCGCCACGTACTCCACCCCGAGCTCATCGGCGGCCTTGAAGGTCTGTTCCACAATATACCGGGCTGTCTTGGTGTCGCCCGCGAACATGGCCAGGTTGGTGTCGTCCCAGCCGTAGGTGGGCACGGTCCAATCCTCCTTGGCCACGTTGAAGATCTTGGCCGCCAGTTGCAGGTCCATGGGATAGAACTTGGGTTCGCGCGCGTTGACCGTGTACATGATGCGCGCGCCCTTTTTATTAATGGGGATGGTGGCGCCCACTATTTCGTCCTGCAGCTCCTCTTCCATCCACTCGACGGTTTCGACCCATTCCTCTTCGGTAATGGCCATCTGATTGCCGCTCTTGAGATAGTTCTCAATGGCGGCGGCCAGTCCCTTGGGCGCGCGGCCCGAGGAGGTCAGCATGGATCGCAACGTGGATATCATACTGGCCATGTCGATGCCGAACGGGCAGAACAGCGTGCAGCGACGGCACATGGTACATTCGTGAAAAGCGCGCTTGTAGCATTCGTCAAGAAAGGCTTCATCCAGCTTGCCCTTCTTTTTGTACGCTTGTTTCAAGAGCCGCGCCTTATACGACGGGATCATCTCGGGATCCTTGTCGTTCGCAAGATAGTAATGGCAGGCGTCCGCGCACAAACCGCAATGGGCGCAGGCGTCCATCCATAACTTCAAGCGCGCGCTTCTCCTGGATTTCAGGAATTCCCAAATAGCGTCAGTGTTAATGGGCGGTTTGGCCGCTTCCTGTGGCGCTTGAGCGCTCATATCGAGTACCCCCTTCTTCCGAATTCAATGCCGGCCACGCCCCGGGACAGGAAAAACAGGATGTAATGGTTAAGTTTGGTAAATGGCAAGAGAATCAGCATAAGCTCCCCGCTCAAAACGTGAACCAGATGCAGGGTATCCACACTGATCGCGTCTCCGAGCGTGCCGTGAGTCGCGAAGTAGCCGGTCACGAAGGGGAGCGCCGTGACCACCAGCGCGATATAATCGGTGGCCGTGGTGAGAATCCGCACGTCCGCCGATATCATTCTGCGCAGTATGAAGAAGATAATGATGGCGATGACGACGAGGGTCATCCAATCCGCCCAAACGTCGGGCATAATCCACCATGTCCATTCAAACACCCCCTCTTCCCATAGGAGAACGTGGGCCGAATAGAAAATGGGAACGAGGATAAGGCAGAAATGAAGAATATATCCGCATATGGTGTAAACGGGATTTTTCAGGATGTCTCGGTTGATCGGCAAAAGCCAACGAAGAATCGTGAGCGCGATCCACTTGATATTGAAATACTGATATACGATCTTATCTTTTTTTACGCTAACGGCAAAAAAGAGGACAAACCTGAGTATGGTGCCGATGATAAAGGTTAAAAACGCAATCCACAGTAATGGTCCCTCAACAAATTCTAAGAACGTCATGTCGCTGGCGCCTCCACTTGGAATTTCCTCCTGTCTTGATTTTCTGCGGGATTCGCTTTACGATTTCCAGCAGGTCGCTTGTAATGAAGTGACTTGGCCAGAGATTGCGCTCATCAGGACAGACCTAACCGGCATCCTGAAATGCCTTTTAAGAAAACGGATTCAGGAAGAGTTTCTGTTGAATTATAGGAACCAAATGCGCGTAATCTGCTTTTGCCACTGTCTGCCAACCGCAGGATAGAAGAAATGGGTGAACCTGTCAATAGCGCAATCACAAAGATTTTGCCATATTTTTAATTGTTTATCCATTTTATTTTATAGCCAAAATTATGTTTATTATCTCAAACATCATCGCGCTCCGCCGCGCTCTCAGCGTCGCGTGAGGAGGAATGTAGATATGGATTGCTCAACGGAACCGGAAGGCATGAACTACGAAGGGATGGTCATCCGGCCTCCCAGCGAGGCGTTCAGCATACTGCTCCAGGTGACGCTCGGTTGTTCCCACAATAAATGCGCGTTCTGCAGCACCTATAAGGACAAGCGTTTCACCATTAAGAACAATGACGCCATCATGCGGGACCTTCGTTTCGCCGCAAAATATATGAAAAGGCAGGACCGTCTCTTTTTGATGGACGGAGACGCCCTTATCATACCGCAAAAAAGACTGGTATGGCTGCTGGAACAAATACGGGAACTCCTGCCCTGGGTAAAACGGGTCGGCGCCTACGCCAACGCCAAAAGCGTCAAAATGAAAACCGACCAGGAACTGAAACGGCTCAGGGAATTGGGATTGGGCATTCTGTATCTGGGCGTGGAAAGCGGTGACGACGAAACGTTGAAGCGCATCCGCAAAGGAACGACCGCCGACAATCTCGTTCTGCAGGGCCGCAGAGTGATCGAGGCGGGTATAAAGCTCTCCGTAACAGTGCTTTTGGGCGTCGCGGGCAAGGAGCGATCCTTGATACACGCCAAAGCCACGGGAGAACTGCTCAGCCGGATGGACCCCGATTACGTGGGCGCGCTCACGCTCATGCTCGTTCCGGGCACACCCATGTACGACGATTATCATGAAGGGCGGTTTGAACTTCCCGATCAACGGGGAATGCTCAGCGAATTGCGAGAGATGATAGCCAATACCGATCTGTCGGGCGGACTCTTTTTCTCCAATCACGCCTCCAATTATCTCCCCATAAAAGCCAGACTGCCCAAACAGAAACAGGACGCGCTGGATCTTATCGATGAGGCCTTGAGAGGAGAGGTCACCTTAAAGCCCGAATGGATGCGCGCCCTGTAAGTCCGCGCCCGCCCTCCCAGGCTCCGTCAGGGGCGCGGATTCGGAATACGGATATCTCATGAAAATAGTCGCGGAAAACCTGCAGGCGCTCAACCCTCCGGTGGCGAGCGCTTTGGAACATGAAGACGTCGAGGCGCTGCAAAAGCTTACCCGCGCGTATGAACAGGCCGGGGCAGAGGCGCTGGACATTAATCCGGGTTACAGCAGAAAAAACGCCGCCGCCAGGATGAAATTCATGGTTGAGGCCGTGCAGGAGGTCTCGTCATTGCCGTTGTTTCTTGATTCCCCCCAGGCCGAAGTAGTGGAGGCGGGACTGAAATCATGCCGCAACCAGGCCATCATCAACTTCGTTACCCTGGAAAAGGAGCGGATCGAATCGTTTTTCCCCCTCGCCGCGGAATATGGGGTCCCCATCGTGGCCGCGGTGATGGAGAAACAGCCGCCCGTGACCGCCGAAGAGAAGCTGGTCCTGGCGTCGCGGCTTATCCAGAGCGCCTCCGAGTTCGGCGTACCCGCCGAGAACCTTATCTTTGATCCCATCCTCATCCCTTTGGGATGGGGCGATGGTCCCCGTTACGCGCGGGAAACGCTCCGTTTCCTGGATTTGATCCCGCAGGTACTGGAGAAAACGCCCCAGACGCTGGTGGGATTATCGAATCTCACCACGCGCGCCGCCGGAGCCATGGATCGTCAGGGACTGCAGTCCGTATTCCTTTCCATGCTGGCCGCGCATGAACTCACCTACGCCCTGATAAACATTACGCGCGCCCGTCTGGCGCAAGCGATTAAAATGATACGCGCGTTCACCGAGGACCGGCCCTTCAGCCCCGCCGAGTTTCCCGAGGAGTAATACAATCCGCGCATCGTCCCGACGTCTGAACAAAAAAAGGCCCCACCGGACAATCGCCGGCGGCGCCTTTCGCTTGCGCGGGACGATGCTAATCCGGTTATGAGGCGATTCTCACCGTGCTCGCCTGGGGTCCATCTTCACCCATGGATTCGACAAACCGCACTTTTGTGCCGACCTGCAAATCCCTGAACTGATCGTTCAACACGCTGTTCTCATGCATATATATCTCCCTGCCCTCGGGAGTGGTTATAAAGCCGAACCCCTGTTCGGGAAACAACTGGCTGACAAAGGCCAGGGGTGATTCTTCATGGTGTTTTGTATGACCGCGCCTTTTTTCTTCCTGATCCTTCAGTCGACGTTCCATGGCGTCGAACGCGTCGTGAACGGCGACATACAAATCTTCATGCGGTTCGTTCTTTACCGTTAATTCCTTTCCGGGAATCGCCAGGTAAATCTGGGCGTTATATAATAACCCCTTATTGCTGCTCCGGTGTGGCACATCAACGACCACCCTGCAACTTATTATCTTGTCGTCCAAATGATCCAGTTTCTCCGCTCGTTCACGAATGACGGTTTGAATACTTTCGGTTAAGTCAAAATTATGCGCCGTAATTTGAAGTGGTTGCTTCATACCATTTCCTCCTTCTCCGACGCCGTAGGCAATAGGCGCAAGGCGGGATATTTCCGGCCATATCGATAACGATTGATAACTTTTGATCTCTTTCAAGGGGCTTCTTCTGCTCTCCTTTCTTCCGGCGATTAAATGAACTGTGGCCGGCATGTTGTTTCCCATTACTCATTTATTGTAATCATGACGACGATATTCATCGACCTAATTCCGCACAAATAACGAAAAAAAATGTTGCGCGTATTTGCCGGATTGACGGCGACGGATTGCGGAGAATCGACATCTTGAGGATCAACGGTCATCACCCACGCCGGAGCGCGCATTCGGGTAAAGACCGGTCGAAGAGTACGGGGGGAGCAAGGGTTATCGGCGGCGTCTGTCGAACGCCGGGGGGAAAAGCGGTCATATGGGGTGGTCTGAAAATCTCACTGCCATCATGCAGGCCACCCGGGTTATTGGCGACGGCGTGACCCGTCCGGGCTGAACCGCTTACGGTTCAAGCGCCTTCCGACTTACGCCGACGGGGGATACTATCTTTCCTATCTCCCGGCTCAATCCCTCCAGGGTATAGGGCTTGGCGATCATTCCGTCAAATCCGTATTTTTTGGGGTCCGACATGACCGAGTCGTTGGAATACCCGCTGGATACCAGCGCTCGTACGCGGCCATCGATGGCGCGAAGCGACCGGATGGCCTGCTTGCCGCCCATCCCCCCCGGAATGGTCAAATCCATGATCACCAGGTCGAATCTTTTTCCATTGCTTGTGGCTTTTTTATACAGCTCAATGGCCTCGGCTCCATCGAAACATTCCGTGACCTCGAAACCAATATTTTCCAGCATGCTTTTGGCCACCTCCAGAACGGCTTCGTCATCATCCATCAACAACACGCTGCCGCTGAAGGCCCGAAGATCCTTTCCCACGGTCACGGGAATCTTTTTCGGCTTGTTCGACGCCGGCAGATAGATGTGGAAAGCGGAACCCTTTCCCACGTCCGACGCCACGGTGATAAAGCCGTCATGCTTCTGTATAATTGAGTAGGCCGTAGATAGGCCGAGGCCGCTTCCGGTCTGTTTTGTTGAGAAAAAGGGATCGAAGATTTTGGTCAGAATGGACGGGGGAATGCCCTCACCTTCGTCTTTTATGGAGATCTTTACATATCTTTCCTGCTTCCACGGCAAGTGGGCGTTTTCCCTGGACGTCATGACATTTTCCAGGCGAGCCTCGATCGCGCCGCCGTTGACCATGGCCTGGTCGGCGTTGATCATAATATTATTGATCACCTGGCTTATTTGTCCTTCATCGATTTCCACGGGCCATATATCGTCCGCCGCCGAGAAGCTGAATCGCGCGTTCGATCCATGCAGCACAAACTGCGCCGACTCCTTCACCACATCGGCGATGGAAGCGACTTTGGTAACCGGCGCGCCTCCCCTGGAAAACGTCAGCAGTTGACTTATGAGATCTTTGGCGCGCAACGCCGCCTTTTCAGCTCCATCAAGTCTTTTCAGAATTGAATTATCGTTGGTAGTCTGCATTCTCGCCAATGAAATGTTGCCGAGAATACCCGCCAGTATGTTGTTGAAGTCGTGCGCGATTCCTCCCGCCAGAACGCCCAGCGCCTCCAGCTTTTCCGTTCTTTGCAGTTCTTCTTCCATTCTTTTTCGTTCGGTAATATCCCGGAACGTGAGAATGTAGGAATCATCGGGCATGGTCGTCACATAGCCCTCGATGATTTTGCCGTCCGTGCGAGATATTTCGAGCAGACGTCTATCGGGATGGTTTTGAAGGGCGTTTAGACGTTGGTCTATTATGTCCTTCACGCTTTCCGCGGGATATATCCCCTTATGAGCTGCTTCTTGGACCAGCTGCTCGATAGTGGGCTTTTTGTTCAGAAAATCATCTTCAAATTCCCACATTCTGGCGTATTCATTGTTATAGAAAATGAGTCTTCTATCCTTATCCAAAGCCACCAGGGCATTGTCCGTATTTTCAAGAACAGAACGGAAAAGCTGCTCGCGTTCTTTCAACGCCTCCGCGGCGCGTTTTCGTTTTGTTATGTCCTGCGCGCTGAAAATAATCCCTTTTGATCGGTCTCCGGGATAAACCGGCGTCAAGCGCAAGAGCACGTCAAACGTGCTTCCGTTCTTGCGTACCCAGCAGGTTTCCATATCTCCGATTTGCCGCTGGTCCAATTCCTCGTACTTGATCCCCCCGACGCGCGTGTATTCCTTTTCGTCTTCATAGAGCACACGGGTGTCTGATCCGATTAGTTCTTCGTTTGTATATCCCAGCATGCGTGACAATTGATCGCTTGCCCATTGGATTATCCGATTTTTCACCAAACCGATTCCAACGGGGGCGGCCGCCAGAACGCTTCGCAGGTACGCCTCGCTGTGGCGAAGTTTTTCCTCGGCCTCGCTCCGCAGGTTGTCCGCCTTGGCGATGTTGAGCGCCATCTCGATGGTCAGTTTCAACTCCCGCTGATTCACCGGCTTTAGAACGTAACCGAACGGCAGCGTCATTTTGGCCCGTTCCAATCGCTCCTGATCGAGGAATGAGGTTACGAATATGATAGGAATATGCAGATTGGATCGAATTTTCTCGGCCGCTTCGATACCGTCCATGGCGCCGCTCAGAACAATGTCCATAAGTATGACATCAGGCCGGTCTTTATCGGCCCTCTCCACCGCCGTCTCCCCGGACTCCACGACTCCGGTCACCTCATAGCCGATTTCCTGAAGATCGATCTTCAAGTCCTCGGCGATTATATACTCGTCCTCGACAATCATTACCTGCGCTTTAGCCATACACATGATCCTTTTATGAAATGCCTCCCGGACGCGTTGGGAAACCCGTGGTTTCACCCAAATCGCGTCCGCACTCCCTCCTTATGGACGAAGTCGACTTCTCATGGGTAAGACGCGGCTTTCCGGGGTGGAATAAGGAAACCCAAGCCGAAGTATCTCACAGGATACTCAATTAGCTTAACATGGCGGGAAAACTTTGACTATAAATTATCAGGCTGGTCTTTGGTTACTTGCAATTTTTGCAATAGGTTACATCGATCCATCGGAATTCCCAATAGATAAGTACCCCGTGGATTGACTTTTCAATACGGCTTCAACCGGAAACGCTCGTCAACCGCCTGCGGCGCGCCCTTCGGCGTTCATCGTGTCGCGCAGACAATCCAGGACCCGATCCATGTCCTCGGATGTTACCTGATAGTTGGTAACCGCTCTCAATCGCCGCGCGCCCGTGGGCAACGCGCCTACTCCCCGTTTGCGCAGGCCGTCCGCCACCCGCGCCGCCGGCGTCCCTTCTCGCGTCACGTCGATAAACACTATATTTGTTTTTACCAGATCCGGATGCGCCTTCAAACCTTCGATAGAGTTCACACCCTGCGCCAGTTTCCTGGCGTTGGCGTGATCTTCGGCCAGACGATCCACCATTTCCGTCATGGCGACTATTCCCGCGGCGGCCAAAATACCCGCCTGCCTCATGCCGCCGCCCAGTATTTTTCTATTGCGGCGGGCCTGACGGATAAAATCGCGATCTCCGCAGACAACCGAACCCACCGGCGCGGCCAATCCCTTGCTGAGGCAAAACGTTACCGAATCGGCGGGCTCAACCAGCGCGCGCGGTTCCACTCCCAGGGCGACAGCGGCGTTGAAAATACGCGCCCCGTCCACGTGCAGCTTCAGGCAGTGTTCTTCGGCGATAGCGCCCACCCGGCGCATATACTCGACATCCAGGGGACTCCCGTTACACCGGTTATGGGTGTTTTCCAGGGCAATGAGGCGGGTGCGGGGAAAATGAACGTCATCGGGACGTATGGCCTCCCTTATTTCATCCGGGTCCATTTTGCCATCGGGACCGTTTTTCAATGTCCGCGGCTGGATCCCGCCCAGCGCGGCCGACCCGCCCTGTTCGTAGAAAAAAGTGTGGGATTGATCGCCCAGGATGATTTCATCTCCCCGGCCGCAATGAGTCAACAGGCACACGAGATTGCCCATGGTGCCGCTGGAGACGAACAGGGCCGCCTCCTTGCCCATACGTTCCGCGGCCAGGGACTCCAGACGCCGCACTGTCGGGTCTTCGCCGAATACATCGTCGCCGACTTCGGCTTCCGCCATGGCCGAACGCATCGCGGGAGTGGGTTTGGTAATGGTGTCGGAGCGCAGGTCTATGAATCGCATGGGGTACCGTCCTTTTCATCCGGCCGGGAAAAGCGTCTCGCCGTGATTTTAAAGGACAAAAATACCGCGCTTTTATCTCCAGCGCAAGCCGGTGTGGGTCGGCTTCACTCTGGCCGTTCCGAACCCGCGCCGAACCATCGACTGGTTTTCAAACAGATCTTCACGAGCATCAGCATAACCGGCACTTCGATAAGCACGCCCACCACCGTCGCCAGGGCCGCTCCCGAAGAGAGTCCGAAAATGAGCGTGGACGTCGCGATAGCCACTTCAAAATGGTTTGAAGCGCCGATCATGGCGGAAGGCGCGGCGTCTTCGTAGGAAAGCTTGAGCAGGCGGGCCAGCCCATACGTGAGCCAGAAAATCAAATTGGTCTGGATGAATAGAGGAATGGCGATCCAGAGGATGGTAAGCGGATTGGAAACTATGACATCGCCTTTGAAGGAAAAGAGCAGTACCAGGGTTATTAAAAGCGCTATTATGGTGATCGGGGTCAGCACATGCAGGAACCTGTCTTTAAACCATTGATCGCCACGCGCGTTTATGATGATTTTGCGGGATATGTATCCCGCCGCGAGGGGGAGCGCGACGTAAACGCCGATTGAAAGAACCAGCGCCTGCCAGGGAACCGGAAGCCGTCCCACTCCCAAAAGGAATCCTCCCAGCGGACCGTAGAGAAAAAGCATGGTCAGAGAGTTGATCGCCACCATGACCAGGGTGTGGCCGTCATTGCCTCGAGCCAGGTATCCCCAAACCAGTACCATGGCCGTGCAGGGGGCGATACCCAGGAGGATGCACCCGGCCAGATAGCTGCGCCACAGAGGAATCTTCAGCATTTTTACGCCATCTACCAACACCACCAGGCCATCGCCATGAACGGCTCCCACCGGGAGGTCCAGCCCCAGAGGCATTTTTACATAGTCCATAGCATCGGCGCCGATGAGGCCTCGGAAGAGAATTCCCAAAAAGAACAGCGCGATAAAATACATGGTAAAGGGCTTTATGAGCCAGTTGACGAATAGTGTCAGCCCCACCGGCCGCATGCTTTTTCCGGCTTTCACCACTTCACTGAAATCGATTTTCACCATAATCGGGTACATCATGAAAAAGAGACATACCGCGATAGGTATGGAGACTACCGGCGCCTCCCCCACGTAGATAGCCATACCGTCAAGGGTTCCGGCCACCTGGGGCGCAATCTTGCCCAGGAGAACGCCTCCGAGAATGCACAGAATCACCCAGACCGACAAATATTTTTCAAAGAGGCTAAGTCCCTTACCGCCATTGGTTTTCCGCCGAGCGTTTCTCATGTTCTCACTACCTTTTATGGACGCGCCTTTATTTGCGCGCCTTTGAGAAATACAAGTCTCGGAGCGCTTGCGTCATACCCCGTCAAAGTGGGCTTATGAGCCGGAGAGCGTTGTGTTTTTTCTTATCATTTCAATAAGATATTCGTCACCTGGACGTGGCTGATAGGTCAGTTTCACCTCTATAGCAACATTCCTGACGGTCGCGGGTAACTCAATTTCAAATCTATCATCTTTTGGGGCGAATGGCTGGATGCTGGTGTCCCTAATGAGTCCTAATTTTTTATCAGGACCCAATACCATTGTTGATCCCAGAGAGTCGGTTGATTGGGGCATATAAATTTTTGAAGCGTGAAAGATGGCTTCTCCCGATGTCGTCTTAGCGGTCACTTCCAGGACCACTCGATTTTTAGAGGGTCAGCCATCGGGTATACGATGTCCGGCCTTGTTCGTGATTCTGGTTTCGACCACAACCATGGGGATCAATTCGCCCTCTTTGGGATGGAACGTGTAATTTAAAAATCGGACTTCCATGGGCAAGGCCGCCTTTAGGCGGGCCGATGTTTCTTCCCTGTTGTTGAAATCAGGAGGACAGGCATGATTTCGTTCCGGCATATGGCAGTCCTGGCATGATTGAGAGCCTCCCGACGGTATGTAGGCGTGCAGATAGCTGCCATAGAGTGTGGCGCATTGAACGGGCGTCTCAAACTCCAGATTGGGCCCCAAACCATGACATTGCCCGCAAAACAGAGGTGATTTCATGAAAGGACTTTTCTTTATCGCAGGGTAGTCTTCGGTATGCTCACCCAGGTCACTACTACCATATAGAACCCCCTTTTCCGGATGGCTATGGATTACGGCCTTGGAATTATGGCACACCAGACAACCAATGTTCAGCTGGCTTATGGTTTCTTTATCGTCTCGCACTATGGCTTCGGCCAGTTCGGCCGCGACGGCGTCCGAGGCTTCAAACAATTGCGGCAGATGGCACTTGGCGCAGGGGAAATTTGCTTTGGTGGCCTTGGCGGGATTTGGCGTCGCCAAAACCCCCTCTTTCAGGTACTTGGACATGAACACCCAGCCATTGAGGCCCATCAAGGACCTGGCGTGGTGAGAACCTTGCCATTGATCATAAATATCCTGGTGACATTCTCGGCAACCGGAAGAGTCATACTTTTCTATGAGTTCCCGCAAGGCCGTGATTCTATTTTCATCTTGAGCTCCAAAGGTGTGGCTGGGCAAAGCGATACAGGCCAAAAATAATAGCAGAATACTCCCCATGCACAGGGTTTTCATCAAAGGATTTTCGAAAACCCCAGAGCGCCGCAATTCTTTACGGAGTGCGCGGATCGCAATTCTATGTGGATTAAATCTTTCACAAACGTCGACTATCAAGTCCGCCATATTCCGGTATACACCTTTTCTTTCCGTAGATGTTTATTGGCCTTGTCGCCCCCGATAGCAAGAGCCGCAGTCATCTGACTATCCAAGCTATCTCAATTTCATTAGTTTTCCATGAAAGGCCGCATAATAAAGTAAACACCTAACAACACGATGACTGCTCCCGCGCCTTTTCTAAACCATGCGCCTGAGCCTTGCCACGCGCTGTTCTCCATCAGTTTTCTTACCGCCGCCGTGGAACTGCCGGCAATAACGATGGGGAGACAATGACCTATGGCGAAAAGGAGTATATAGAGAATTCCGGTAGCTATCTTTTGTTGTACGGTAATTAGCGCGAGAATCGGCGCAATAAATCCGAAGGCGCAGGAACCGGAGAGAACGCCGTAGGCAAGGCCAAGCGCCAGAGCGCCCGACAAACCTCTGAAGTTGAGCCGGTACAGCAAGCCGCCCGACATGGAGCATTTTTCCACTCCCAGCATGCCCAGGGCCACCCAAATCAGAAGCAGGCCGACCAAAATCTGCCACCAGTTTCCGACGTCGCCCAACATGCGGCCCACCAGGGCGCAAATAACACCGATCAGGGCTATGGTCACGAAAAGCCCCGCGGTGAACGCGCCTGCGTACAGGCTTGCCTGCCGCGGATTGACCGCGCGCTCCTGGCCGCCCACATAGGCTACGATCAGGGGAATGGACGCCAGATGACACGGACTGAAAAGCACGCTGATCGCGCCCCAAAGAAAGCAGCCCACCGCGGCCAGGGCGGCGGCGCCTGTCATCCATTGATTGACTGTCAGGAACCACTGCTCAAACATGTTATAACGCGCTCCGGACTGTTCGCTTTCTCAAATCCGATGAATCCTCGCGGTTACTTGACGCCAAGCCGTTCCAGCACTTCAACGACGCTTTTCTTATCCATAAAGCCCACATGCCGGTATGCTTCTTTTCCGTCTTTATCGAAAAAGATTTGTGTGGGGATAGCGCTTATGCCGTACTTCGAGGCTTCTTCCTTATGTTTCCACACATCGATGAACACGATTGAGGCTCTGCCTTCATATTCCTTTTTCAATTCCTCGATTATGGGCGCCATCATCTTGCACGGGATGCAGGATGTGGCGCCCAGGTCAACCATGGTTACCATGCCTTTTACCGGTACAGAACCGGGGTCAGCCAACGAACCGCCGGAAACCAACCCCAATACCAGTGGAACGACAAATGCCGCTATGATCAGGACTCTTCGCTTTTTTAAAAACCCCATCAACGATTTTCCCTTCAGGACGGAAATAGAAACGATTCAGGACAAAAACCGTGTAGTTCCCAAAAGCCAACTTACTTGACGCAGCAGTCCCTGCTCGCTATCCCCTCGGCCATCATCCGCTTGTAGTCGCCCAGCGCGTCGTGCGTCCAGCAATCGTCGCCACCCGCGCTCTCCCGGAAGGTAAGGGCCATGATGTACGCCAGTTCCTTCACCGTGGCCCCGGCTTCGAGCGCTCCAAAGAAATGTTTTAAAAGGCAGGGCTTGGAACGGTTTTTGATCGACAGCGCGAAGCAGATGAACTGATAGGTCTTTTCATCGATGGACCGCTTTTCCTTGTACAGCTCGTCGATTTCATCAAACGCCTTGGAAAATTCCGGAAAAAATTCCTCCAGTAAACGCATCTCTTATCTCCTTTCACATTGTGCGGCTGACTATGTTTAAAACGCTCTCCAGGCTCAAGAATTTGGGCCTCGGACGTGGCGCAATCAATTTTAGAAGTATTAATTAGCAACAGCAACCGGCCGCGGCGCCTTCCGCAAGGCTTGAATTATCATCTTCGCTCGCGCATACCGCTTTCACCGCGGATTTAACTTTATCAACCTCCTCTCTTTTAAGGGTGAAGTCCTTATTTTTCTCGATCCCCAGTTCAGTAAGAACCATGTAGCCCCGCAAAGCCACACTCGCCGTTTCAAAAATAGCCTTGGCGCAGCCCACCGGGCAGCCGTCCATCACCACCATATGAGGCGTGTCTTTTGCCGATTGCACAAAACCGCTCAGTCGTCCCCCGATACCGGCCAGGCAGAACATCTTGCCAAAGCCCTCCTGGGTGAGTTCCACCGCCGCGGCATTGGAAAGTTGTCCCACGTTGGACGCTCCCGAACACGCCAGAAGCATGACATTGCCTCCGGTTAGCCCTTTTGTCGCGCAGCAATTATCAGCCATGATGATCCCCCGTCCTCAGTTGCCTTTAACCCATTGAATGACGTCTTCCTTTTTGGGTATTTTACCCACCGATTTCACCTCCCCGTCCACCACAACGGCCGGTGTGCCGAAAACCCCGTATCCGGCGATCTGCATGGCGTCCTTGACCTTTTCCACCGTGGCCTGGACACCCGCCTCCTGAAGCGCCTCCTTCACCACTTTCTCGGTCTGTTCACACTTGGGGCAACCCGGTCCCAATACTTTAATGTCCATACTCGTATCCTTTCCTTATTGCTTTGCGGCCTGCTTCAGCCACTCAATGATTTTGTTTTTTGGGGGCGCGGACCCCACCACCACAACCTTACCGTCGATCAGAAGAGCGGGGGTCCCCAGTATCCCCATTCCGCCTATTTCCTTTACGTCCCGCACATGCTCCACATGAGCCGGTAGCCGCAACTCGGACAGCGCTTCCATTACAGTCATCTCCAACCGGTCGCACTGCGCGCAACCCGGCCCCACCACCTTTATAACCATCCCTTCCTGGGTCTCGCTTTCATGCGGCTGTCCACTATACTTTTTAAACTCCCGCAAAAAAGCCTTCCCGTACGCGTCCCTGACGTTGGGGGGTATGTAATTTCTTTTGGCGAGCCGGGCCACAAGCTCATTCTGAATTTCTTCATCGGACCGGTCCCCGCACTCCTCCGCCATTTCCGCCAGCGCGTCCGCCAGGCCCACGACTCCTATGTTCCGGCCGTTGACCCGTATCTGTGTCACGTCTTTTGAAGCCATGCTCTTCCCGCTTTTGGGCCCCTTATTAACCGCAGATGAGCGTTCTCCGCCGCCGAACGGATCGAACGCCGCTCAAGTCGCGCTCATTTGCGGCGCCGGTTCCCGAACCGTCACGCGTGTGGCGATCACCAGTCCGAACAACAGGACCCCGAATAGGGCGTAGAAATTTGCGTACCCCACAGCGCCGATCACTTTTCCTCCAATGGCCGTGCCTATTCCGCCGCCGCCCATAAAGCAGAAGGCCACCAGGGACATAGCCGTGCCGCGCGCCATCCGGGCAAATTCAGTCGCCATGGTCAGGAGAGTGGAATGGGCCAGCATGAAGCCAACGCCGAGAAGAGCCACGCTTATGACCAGGATGAGGGAGTGATCTCCGGCGCCGAATAAAAGTCCGTCAGCCAGCATCGCCGTAACCAGCCCGATGCTGAGCGCGTTGGATCTGCCGATTTGGGGGACAATCTTCCCCACCAGCCGGCCCGTGACGACAGCCCCGGCGCCAAAAGCCGTAAGCGTCAACCCAATCGCAAAGTAGTTGAAATGAAAAAGGTATTCCGTATAAGCCCCAAGATACGAAAAGGAGCCGATAATCAACATTCCCTCCACAAGGATCACGAGATACACCATCAAATTAGAGGGGTTACGCAAAAGATCGATGTACGGTTTCACGAAATTGGCGCCGATCGGTTTCGGCTGAGAAGAAGCCTTTCTGCCGACCGAAAAGAGCAGAACCGTGGATATGAGCGAGAGCGCCGCATAGGTGAGGAAAACTCCCCGCCAGCTCACAAAATAGGCTATCGATCCGCCTACGGCCATGCTCAATCCCTGGCCAAGAAACGCGATTCCCATAAAAAGGCCGATCACCTGCTGCCTTCTTTCCATGGGAACCAGGTCGCCGATCAGCGCCAGGGAAATGGGCATAACGCAGGCGGCGAACACCCCGGTGAGGCCGCGATAGAGCGAGAGATCGAACAAGCCCAGCCCAACGCCGCACAAGGCGGTGCACAGGGTAAACAGAATCATGGAAATGGTGATGATCTTTCTCTTTCCATATCGATCCGCCAGGGGGCCGAAAACCAGTTGGAAAAGCCCGAAGGGAATCATGTACGCGGTGATGAGAAGACCCGCTCGAACCGGCGGAACACCGATGGACTGGGCAATGGCGGGCAGAATCGGAGAAACCACCCAGTTGTCGGCCATGACCACAAAGCCGGCAAGTCCAAGGATTAATACAAGCCGTTTTTCATTCATTGGTTTTACCCCGAAACAGACAGGAGGTCGCTTTGAAACCTCGTGCGCCTCCCGCGCTTCCTCTAGTGTTTATCTCGTAGGGGACTCCGCGCCGATTCAAGCGCCGCTACCCCATTATCCAGCCGTATCCCATGCCTGCCAGCGTGGACAAAATCACGATGATCGAGCAGAACGCCGCAGTCTTTTTGACCCCCATGACACTCCCGATAACCAGCATGTTGGGCAGTGAAAGAGCCGGACCGGCCAGCAGCAGCGCCAGGGCGGGGCCTTTTCCCATGCCCGCGCCGATGAGGCCCTGCAGGATCGGCACTTCGGTCAGCGTCGCAAAATACATCAAGGCTCCCGACACGGCGGCGAAAAGATTGGCCCATAGCGAGTTGCCGCCCAACAGCGCCTCGATATAGCGTTCGGGGATAAGCGCGGGATGCCCGGGGCGACCGAGCATAAAACCGGCCACCAGCACGCCCGCCGCCAGAAGAGGAAATATCTGCTTCATAAATCCCCAGGTGGACTGGACCCACGTCACGCGCTCGTGACCGGCGAACCATGACTTGAGTATAAACGCGAGAACGATCAGCAATCCGGCGGTGATGTACCACTTGGCGGCGAAAATCATCGGCCAGATTCCGGTCGTTCCCTGAGCGGGACGGGCAAAGGCCGCGAAGATGAGAATCAACACCATAACGCCTATAAAAACGCCGTCCTGCCAGAGAGCGCGCCCCTCATCTTCCTCATCCGGCAGAAACAGGGGCCCGGTGGCCCGCTCGGCGTCGCTCTTACGGAAAAAAAACGCCATGAGCAGCCCGGTGACAACGGCAAAAACGATGGCGCCGACCGCGCGCGCCAGTCCCAGCTGCCAGCCCAAAATTCTGGCGGTCAATACGATAGCCAGCACGTTGATGGCCGGGCCGGAGTAGAGAAACGCGGTGGCCGGACCTATTCCCGCGCCTCTGCTGTAAATGCCCGCGAACAAAGGCAAAACCGTGCAGGAACAAACCGCCAGGACCGTGCCGGAAACCGACGCCACCGAATAGGAGAGGATTTTGTTGGCCTGCGCGCCGAAATATTTGAGCACCGACGCCTGCGAAACGAATACCGCAATGGCCCCGGCAATGAAAAAAGCGGGGATGAGGCAGGTGAGCACATGTTCGCGCGCGTATTCCTGAAGCATCATGAAAGCTTCAAGGCCGGATCGGCGTATGACCGGACTATTCCAGGGCACGTAATAGGCGGCCGCGAAAACGGCGATAATCAGGAGGAGTTTATATTTTTCTTTCATCGGACCTATAAACAAAATTAAGGTTGCATTGTCCTGATCTGACAAAACAGTCTGCTATCTTCTCCCTAAAATCCAGAATGTGGAGGGGATGGCATGAACTTAGATCAGCTTCGGCAGT
>Ga0068712_1001886_pt1 | contig 26511 bp, 14 predicted proteins | sample MTBAKSrepl1MetaG_FD_62987 | JGI IMG/M metagenome (GOLD analysis project Ga0068712, IMG submission 62987) | Enrichment culture microbial communities from Arthur Kill intertidal strait, New Jersey, USA, that are MTBE-degrading - MTBE-AKS1... | ecosystem: Environmental > Aquatic > Marine >... | reverse complement strand
ATCGCCCGAAGGGGTTTTCTGATTGTATTCGTCCAGGCGCTTTTGAATGGAAATGCCGGCCTGCACGGCTGAGAGAGGCGTATTAAAGGCTGCCATGATGCCGTCTCCCATGACCTGCAGAATCTTGCCGCCATGGGCTTCCATCAGGGGAAAGACCATATCGTGGTGCTTCTGGACCCAGGCCCGGCCGTGGATGTCGCCCCAGGTATCCATGTACTTGGTAAATCCGGATATGTCGCTGAAAACAATGGCCATTTTTTTGCTGAACTTATCCTTCAGGAGCTGATCGAGGCATTCGCGTTCCCGCAGGACCTGTTCAATGCTTCCGTGTCGTGTTTTATTGTTGTTGTCTTTATCTTCCGGCATACCCAGTCTCCTTGGTCACAAAACGGTAGATTCCCAGTTTCTGTCCGTCCCGGGTAAATATCAGGCTGTAATGACCGAACGGTAATTCCTCAAAGACCGCCCCGGCGCCGTCTAACAACTGGGAAGAGATTTCACGCTCCCTGTCATCCTGCAGCAGGGTGACCCGGATTCCCTTGAGGTTATGGGGCAGCCGGACGCGGATATGGGAGTTGTTCTCCCCGGTCTTTTCAATTTCAATTTCCACATCGACCGCTTTAAAGCTTTTCTTCAGACGCATGAGATCCTTGGATACCATTTGCCTGGAGCCGCGCAGCGGCGCATAGCGGCGCTCCCGCCAGGCGGAAATATCAAAAATCTCCGCCAGAATTGCATGAAACCGATGGGCAAGAGAGCCGGCTTTTTCGGTCAGCGAAGGGGTTGGCGGTGCGGCGAGAGCTTTTACCAGGTGCACTGCCGATTCGGTGACATCAGCGGGTGCATCGGCAAGGTCGGCGCCGCCACCGCGCACCAGGCCGCTTCCGATGATGATTTCCGCGCGGCAGGCGTCACAGTCGGAAAGATGCGTTTCCACCCATGCCTTGTCGGTATCGGAAAGGCGGCCTTCAAGATAGTCCGCCAGGGTTTCTTCTTTTTGGCATATATTTTTCATTTAATTAATACCCCCCGAAAGTTTGATTTATTGAGGGAAGCCATCGTAAATGGCAACTCTATAATAATAGATGCCGGAGTGTCTATATTCTTACAGTCGATTTAACCTAACCCTTCCAAACATTGTATTGATCTCTCGCAGAGCGCACAGAGTTCGCAGAGGCAGCTTTTTTGCTGATCCTTTGAAAAGGAAGGATCAGAAAAAATAAACTCTGAACCTTTGTGCACTCGGCGAGAAGCAATTGTCGTCATCCGTTGTCAGATAGTTCCTTTAAAACGGATTTTAATTTCTGAATCGCCCGGTGTTTGATGATATAGGCGTTTTGAACCGTAATCCGCATGGCGGCGGCGGCTTCCTCCAGCCCCAGGCCCTGATCCAGATGAAGCTTCATCAAAAGCCGGCCCCGGGGCGGAAGGTTTTGAATCCCCTTTTTAAGCAGGTGTTCCTGTTCCGCCTTAATGAGCTGAGCCGGCGCATCCTCTTCCGCACTGCGCAGTTCCGGCAGATCATCGAGGTTAAGCGGCTCTTTTCGGCGGCACACGGCATCATATCCTTTTTTGCGAAGATGGTTCTGAACCGACCGGACGGTCACCAAACTGATCCAGGTCGCCAGGCTGCACCCGTTGCGGCCCTGGTACTGCCGGAGTTTTTTACAGTTCTTCTCAAAAAGCTGCAGGAACACCGTATTGTGCAGATCTTCCAGCAGGGCTTTGTCAAAAGGAACATGCCGGACCCTGAAAATATACTGCACCGACCGGTAAACCAGGCCTGAGAACTGTCGTACAATGCTTTCCGCTGCTGTTGGATCACCGGCAAAGCAGCGGTCGAGCAAACGGCGGTCGGATTCAAGGGCAGGCTTCATTCCGTGATTACCTTGTCCATCGCTTTAACCGGGATATTTTGATCTGTTGAAATCTCGGCTTTTGACAAATCCGGCATGACCTGTGTGATCCGGGCACGGCCGATAATAACGTTGTCTGCTCCGAGCACCTTGCCGGTGACGGGGTGTTTGACCGGTTCTTCACGGAAAAGGATTAAGCGTCGCTGGACCTTGATCTGGTCTTTGCCGAGGTCGGTAAAAATGAATTTGTCTTGCTGCTGTACGATCAGGCCTTCCAATAAGGGAAAGGCCCGATGAAATTTGATGGCCAGCCCCTCGGCCAGCTTTTTCAGGGCCGGCAGATCGCCGGCCTCATCATAAACGTCGGCCGTTTCGATAATTTCGGAAGTTTCCGTATCGATAATGCGGGCTACGATCTCGACCCCGGTGCGGGTTGCAACCATGCTGCCGGTGATGACGGAACCGGCGGCAACGAGTTTGCCCAGTTTCAGGGCCGTATTCTGATCCACCAGCAGGGTGCGGCTTAGCTTTTGCTCCTGCAAAATCAGATCCAGGCGATTGCGTTCCACCACCCGGAAGCGTTGCTGATCCACCAGGCTGTTGATCAGGTTGTCCTGAAAGGAGAGACCGGCTTCGGATACGCCGCCTTTGTGTTCGAAGGGAAGGACCGTCAGGCTCAGACGTTCCTGCAGTTGCAATGCCTTGGGAACTTGACGCCTTACAATTATTTTTTGGGCGGCGGTATTGCCGGACTCATCGCGGGCTTCAAAAGTAAGGGTGTTTTCGCCTTCCTTCAGGTCGGCCACATGTGAAAAAAACAGGCTCTGTCCGGGACGGCGCAGAATCGGCTTTCCGTTTGCGGAAAGACTCACTATTTTGTTATCGTCGCTGACTTGGCCTTCGATATAGACTTTTTCCAGAAACACAGTTTGAGTTTGCGTCCACCCCTTCAGAGTGATATCAGGGGGGCGGGTGTCCCTGGGACCGAACAGCGCCGCCGAAAGCAGAAAACCATGATCTCCTTCAATGCCGGCCAGCAGGGGCGTCCGGCGCCGGCTGAGAATCGGCGGCAGGGAAATATCGGCAACCGTCTGGTTTCCCAGACTGTCCCGGGCGGTCAATTCCAGCCTTCCGTTGCCGGCCGGAACCCTTTCACTGAAAAATATCTCGACGCCGGGTTCGATCTTCATGGGACGGCCGTTGAGAAAGAACTCCTGAACTCCGCCTTCATCATAAACCGATCCGGATATCGTCCTATCCGGGGTCCGCGCGCCGGCCGGGGGTTGGACGGCATCCAGGCTGATGAGCGGGCCCTCCCGATCCACATGGATGATCAGTGTGCGGGCAGCGGTCATTCCCAGCAGATTTCGGGCTGCCACCTTGATTTCGTGGCGTCCCTGGGGAAGGCGCAGCGGTTTTTTAAAAGTTACCCGTTTGTCTGAGCCTTCCAGAAAAAGGGGGGTGCCATCGATGGATATGGCGGCGACATACTGCGGATCATCCACCGCGCCGCTAAGCACCAACATGTCTTCCCTGGTCCAAAGCGCATCCCCCTGGTGGTCGAAAACAATTCGGGGCGCAGTCGGCGGCGATGCAGCCTGTTCCATCAGGGTCTTGCGTACCCGGTCCAGATAATGCCTGGCTTTGGCGGAGGGGAAATGGGACAGCGATAGCTCCAGCTCTTTGCGGGCGGCCTGCAGGTCTCCGGTTTCAAAATAGGCGATCCCCAGCTCGCGGTGGGGGAAGTAGTCGACAAAATGCATGCCGTACGTGCGGGCCATGCGCTGGTCGGTTGTACGCCCGCGGATGGCCTCGCCGAAATCGGCGATGGCTTCCCGGTGAAATTCCCCTTCGGAAAAAGACAGGCCGCGTTCGTAAAAATTCCACCAGCGGCCGCGGAAAGCGCCCGCGACTTTGCCGAATTCTTTTCCGTCTTTAATATAAACCCGTCCGGGCTTCGGGGCGGTGCAGGCACACAGGATAATCAGCATGCCGAGGGACAGCAGGATTAATGGGAATGTCCGTTTTTTTCTCATTTTCAGCATACCTTCAATGAAACTGAAGTTGTCGGTTCAATTTAATCTCTCGCAGAGCTCACAGAGATAATTTTTTTCTTATCAAAAATGATAAATAACGGACATGTACACCGTATGCTGATCCACGTCCTGGGTTGAATCTTCATTGCCCACGGTGGCCGTGCGTACGTCCCGGCCGAAGCGGTACTGATAAGCCGCGTCAAAAACAAATTGTTTGTAGGCAATGCCGGAGCCAAGACTGAAGCCGTAGAAGTCGTCGGGGCTGCCCTGGGCAGGTTCGGGATCGTAAAAAACGCCGGCCCGCAGCGGGATAACATATTGATAGCCGGCCATAATGAGATATTCACAGCCGAACCGGACCTGGACGGCACTATCGATATCGGATTCGCTCTGCGGTTTCCCGGTAATCGGGTTCATTTTACTGCCGTCGGCCGTGCGCAGGACGTAGTCGCTCCAGCGGGTCTGATAGATGTCCGCACTCATGGTCAATTGATCGCTCAGACGCAAGGCCAGGCCCAGTCCGTAAGCCATGGGCATATTCAAGGCGACAGTTTCGGTGCGCCGGATTTCGTTGTAAGAATTGCCGGCAGGGAAGGTGGGAAACGTCAGGGTCGATTCAAACCGGTAGTCGTGCTCCAACTGCGCTTCAAAAGGGGATTTGAACACCGCGCCCAGGGTAACGGTGCTGCTGATATTCCACATCAGCCCCAGGTTGAAGTTGACGTTCTGCCAGACTGACGGATTAAGGGAATCGACTTTTAAACCGTCCATGGTGTAACTGTCATCTATCTTCGTCCGGACGGTAAAGGGAAACCCTGCAAAATTGCCGTTTCCCTGGGAGCGGTAGTGTGATTCCCACTTGTTCTCATAAAGGCTGTGATTCCAGACATTGAAGGTTATGCCCAGGGAAAGTCCGGGCGTCAATTGAAGTGCAAAGGCCGGCGAAATGCTTTTAAAGGACCCTTCCTGATCGTAATTGATTTGTTGCTGAAGGCTTAACGCCGGCGGCGTGAGATCGGTAAAACGGTATCCGTAGCGCACCTCTTTGTTAAAATCATACAGGTGCTGATAGTTCAAAGACACGATCATGTTTCGGCCGAACGCCGTAAACGGACAGGCCACGCTGAGATAGTTAAGGTCGGTGGTGGAGATGTCCTGGGGGCCCGAGGCATCGGGAAAGGCCTTATAGGTGGTGTCTTCGCTGCGGTGGTTATAGGCCCCTACAACCGATATTTCCGGAGTTTCCAGCTGAATCAGGCCGGCCGGATTCCAGGAGGCGGCCGTGGCGTCATCGGCTACGCCGATAAAGGCTCCGCCCATGCCCAGTGCCCGGGCGCCGGATCCCACCGGATTGGGGGAGGAGGAGATCTCGACCGTCTGGACGATCTGGGCCGCGGCGTCAGAAACGCTAAAAGCCATTATCAGAAAGATAAGAATGCAGGTCCGTTTCATTAGGTCCCTTTATCTCAGTCCGGAAATCTGTTGCAGAATAAAAATCACTTCTTCAAGTCCGACCTGGTGATCGTCGTTTACATCCATTTCTGCCGGCAGATCGGACGTGGGCGCAAGTCCTGAAACAATCTGTAGAATAGAAATTGCATCCATCAAACCAAAAGCGGGAATCGGCTGCAAATCAAAACTCAGTGTCCTGATATCCCCCTGGCCGATAACGATATTTTGAACAGATTTTTGCCGGTAACCGGTTGCCGAGGCGGTTAAGGTATAGGTTCCCGGAATAATGGGAGAAAAATAGTTTCCTCCAACCTGAGCGGGGATTATCTCTCCCAGAACGGAGACGGCGGCATGCTCAATGGGTTGTTGGGTCTTTGAGTCTGTAATCATGCCCTTTACAAAGGATGCATAGCAAAATCCACCCGGATCCACAATGTTGCCGTCCGGAATTCCATCTGCATCCCCATATCCCCAGTCCTTCAGTTTGATGATCGCCGTGTTGCCGTCAAACGAAACCTGCTGGGTGAAGTCATGCCATCCGTGGACGGAGTTGTACATCAGCCATTTGGCGCCCGGACCGACCGTTTCCGAAAAATGAAATTTGATTTCACAGGCATCGATGGGTTTTGCCACCGACAGATTCAGAACGAGCATATCCAAAGGCATATCATAGGGTCTTAATATTGAAGAGATCGAACTGGGATTGATGGATTCGATGGCATTGATGGCTAAAACCGTGGTATCGTTTTTTCGCGAAACCCCGATAGCGCCTTTGGCGCCGACTTTAAGGCTTTTGATGTCATTTTGCAGATTGTCTTTGGTGCCGTCGTTATCCATATCCAGATCATTATCTTCCTGACTGTCCGGTATGCCGTTTTGATTTAGATCGGTTCCTAAAAATGCGGTGGTAAACGAGTAGACGTTGGACCACGGGGAAGCGGCTGTTTTCAGATCATAGAATTTTACCCGCCAGTAATAGGTGTTGTGTTCAGACAGAATATGTTTGGGCACCGTTAAAGTGGTCAGATGGACGGTACTGGTAATATTGAGTACCGTTTTATAAAAATCGGGTGTTTTGCTGATTTGCCATTCGGTTTGCCGTTGACGGTCGCCATCATCAGTGTCGCCAAACTGCCCGGTTGACAGCAAAGGAGTCAGGGAGACATTGACGGCCCCGTCGGCCGGCAAGGATAGAACGGGTCGGTCCGGCGGGGTATTGGCAGTGGGTTCCTTGTTTAAAACAAGATCGTACGAACCGTATTCAAATTGATATCCGTTTGTCCAGTACCATCCGGCGCTTCCGCTTGCAGATGCGGATGAATCAAGTGAAAATACCATCGCTCCGACGGCGTAGCCGTTATCTCGCGGATAGGAGAAGTAGCTGATATAGTCGTTCCCGCTCACCAGTCCGTTTTGAACACCTTGATAGGCAAGGCGAAAGGTCTCCCCCTCCTGGGAGATGGTCGTCTCAACGGTTGTGCCCGTACCGGGATTGTTGCCTGAAGATGAATGGTTTGATGTCGCAAGCGTCCATTGCCCGGTGGCGTTGAATACGGGTGCGATCGTTGATTTGGCGACATTGATGCGGCTGCCTCCGCTGCAGGAAGAGTAACCGTCCGTCCAGTTCCATACGATCGTCCCCGAACCTGTCGTTCCATTTGGATCCATTTCGATGAAAAGGGTTTGATACGTTATGCCGTAATCTTCGTAGTAGTTTATGGTGCAGTAATAATAGCGATCACTGACCCGGCCGGTATGAATCCCGAAATAGTCGATATAGGTGAAAGTGTTGTCATTTTGGACCAGTGCGGTATAGCCTGACTCAGAGGGGTCCGGCGTACAGGAATCCGACCAGCTCTGGGAGGTGCTATAGCTCCAGATACCGGTCGCATTAAGGGACGGTGCATTATCGAGTTTATATATTGTGAAATCGGCTTCTCCCATGCACCAATAGCCCCAGTCATCTTCCCAGTACCACGTGAGGGCGCCGGAGCCGTTTTTATAATCGGAAAGGGTAAAATCAATCCAAATCCAGTTCGTTTCGCCATAAGTGGAAGCGTCGAAAGAAAAGTTATAGGTCGCGCCGGTGACGGGCCCATTGAATGTTTTACCTTCCCCGGTCAGGCTGGCTGTGTCGCCCGACTGCACCACATAGCCGACGGACACCCTGTCCGGATCCGGCTGGCAGTATACATTGCCGCCCGTCTGGCGATTATTGCTGATGGTGTATCGCCAAACCCCGGTCATGTCATATGTGGCGGAATATGTCCGCGAGGTTGAGCAGATGACCGTCAGGATGAAAACAACCGTCAATAAAAAGTGTTTTTTCATGACGCACCCCAGTAGCCGGATCGAGACAAAGTTCGGTCCTTACATCCCGTTGTGTAGGGAACGGGTTCCGCCTCATTCCGCGTTCCGTGTATTTGTAGGGGATACCCTCCGTGTTGTTCCGAACGGGAACAAATCGATTGCGGATCGGCACGGAGGCCGATCCCTGCGGTTACGATGATTTGCATAGTGAACAGGCTCCCTGACTGCGCCGCAAAGCGTAGCGTCGCGGCATGCAGGCACCTTGTTCCGATGCTTATATCCATTATGGACACCTGTAAGATGAAATTTCTTACACGAGACGGTGCATAAAACAGTTCAGACGCAAATAAAAAAGCCCCGGAGGAGGCTTTGTTCCTCTAAGGCGTTATTTGGAAAAAACGGAGTATTTTTCATCCATCGCGGCACCCGAAAAGGGTCGATTGCTGAAAGGAGAATAATTTTATAGGCTTATTTAAGTTTTTGATACCCGGTTTGTCAATATAAAAAACGTAATAGTTTAGCTTTTTAAAAAAATACGACAAGCCTGATTGGGTTTGGGCCGCAGCGCGCCGCAACAAATGCAACCGTGCCTTTGCCCAACGCCCCCAAACTTTTAAGAGAATTTTCACAGGCAGCAACGGTACCCGTTTTCGTGCAAAAGTATCCTCTGGGGCTGTCCGGAAAGATCTGAGCGGGTTATGCTGCCGTTGAGAATCCTGAGTCATATTGTTGCGGTGCACTGCGGCCCAAACCCAATCAGGCTCGATGATTTGAGAAACAGCTAAATTGATACAAAAAACAGGTATCGGTCAAGGCCTCAACCCGGACACCTTTTGTAATATAAAGATTGCTTCTTCCAACCCGATCCGGCCGTCGCCGTTCACATCCGCTTCTTTGTGAACCGCGGCGGCAGGTTCCTTTACTGCCAATATCTGCAGGACCAGAATGGCATCGGCCAGATCGGCTGTCCAATCACTGTAAACCGTCAGGACGGCAAAAGGTGAAATGATTCCGTCTGCGTCGCCGGCATGGAAAAAGAGGGTATATCGGCCGGGGGTTGTAAAACCGTTATAGATCGCTTCGTAGCGGGTTTCGGAATCATTCCAGGAAAGAGACGCCTTCGGCAGAAAGATTACCTGCTGCGTGTCGCCGCCGGCCAGAATCAGATCCGGGCCGCGGATTTCCATCCATACATCCGCTGTACGGTTTTGGTCGCTTACCGTGGCCCATAAAAGGGCGCCTGTGCCGGCCAGAGGCGCTTCCGGGTCTTTTCCCACCGCTGTAATTTTTACCGGTTCAGGTGTGGAGGTTCCGTTCCCTAAGACAAGAGCCCCGGCCAGTTCTCCGTCGCCCCCCGGATTGAGCGTATGACTACCTTCGCCGTCGCCGTTATCATCCAGATGGGGATGCTGCATGGCGCTGTCATCGTAAGGCGCATCGCTGTTGGGCAGCCCGCTGTCGGTATATACTTTGGTCTGTTGAACGGCCTGTTCAAAACCGGTCTTAAAATCAACGCCCTGTCCCAGTTCGTTAAAAAGAGCGCTCATAAAAAACTCTCCATCCCGCACTCCGGTGGGGGTTAAAGTTCCCCGGTAGGATGGCTCGTACGCGTCGGTGCTGGTGATAACGATTCGGCCAGGTTTGGATATATCATCGATAAAGCTTCCCGAGTAACAGGTTCCCAGAATCAGTACGATGGGATGCTTAAAATCCTGCGGCAACCCCTCTTCCAGGGCATTCAACCAGCCGTTTAATTCCTGAGCGCTAAAATGGCTTGTAGCGGTCAAGCTGAAGGCATCGGGCGTTCCATGGTTGATCAGGATAATATAAAGCGGCCCGGCCAGCATGTTCATTTTATTCAGCGCCCATCCGGTAATGGCCTTTTCCAGCGCCGGTTTATAATCGATCGCCGGACCTCCGGGGTTATCCGGGTTGATGGTATAATCATCCTTTCCAATGATCGTTTCAGCGTTATAGGGATTAAAATATTTAATATGATCCAGGGGGTCGGTCGGGTCGCCGAGCAGGGTGAAATTGCGGTTGACCAGATGCCGGTAGATGTTATTAGCCGTGAGGGTATGGGCGTCAAGGCCCTCCTGGCCGGCGATGGAACCGACCGATAAGATCGCATACCCTGCAAATTGGGATGCGAAAAGGGTCTGGGTGTCAAAGCCTCCTTCGGGAAGATCTTCGGTATTGCCGGCCCGGTCGATGGCCCGGGTATAGAAACGGTAGGCGCCGTCGGTAACGCCCGAGAGCTGAAACTGTCCATCCATGTTTTCGGCTTGACCCGTAGCGGCCAGCAAATATTCTTGATCGGCGGGTCCCTTAGCCCACAGTTCAACCTTGGCAAGGCCGCTTCCTGAGGATGCATTCCCGCAGGTTTCCCCGGCATAGATGTCATCTCGGGTATAGGTGATGGTAATGGTTTTATTAAGATCATCCACGATAAGAGGAGAGGCGGCTGCGGAGCAGGGCTTGCCGTTGTCCACTTCAATGGTGAAACTGCCCGAATTCGACCAGTTGCCGGCCGCATCCCGCTCCTGAACATACAGAGTATGCGCTCCCTCAGCCAGTGGGATATCCGGAGTAAATTCCGTCTGTGAGGTTTCAATGAACCCGGCGTTAAAATCGTCGTCATCCAGTTTATGTCGAAAGGTCCCGCTGCCGCCGCCGCCGGACACCCAGGTCCAGGCCGGGATGGTGTTGTTCGTGGCGGCCGGTCCTGAAACATCCGGTGCGGCGGGAGGCGTCGTGTCGATGGTCCATGACAACGTGGTGGGAGCGTCCGTGGACTGCCAGTCTCCGGCGGCATTTCTACCGATAATCGACAGCAGGTGGCTGCCGTCAGGCAAGTCCGTCAACTCGATCGGGAGTGTGGCAAGAATCTCAAGGCCGTATACCCCCTCATCCAATTTGTATTTGTAGGAAATAATGGAGTCCCCGCCGACCGTAAGTATTAGGTCATTCAGGCTGGTAAGACTATCCGGCGAGCCGGAAACGGCGGCCGCGGGTAAAACCGGTGAAGCAATGCTGAAAAGTCCCTGTGTTGTTCCCTGGTCCGCATACCCGGTTTGAAGCGGTTCGATTTTTAACATGCAATTAGCTGAAACCGGATCCGCAACGGTCCAGTCATACGATCCGTCGTTTTCGGTGCTGCCGGTTATGCTTTCAAAGGTCTTACCGCCGTCGCGGGAGAGCGAAATTTTGACATTTCCGACGATGGCGGACGTTTCCCAGACGATTGCCATCTGGTTGCCGGCGACCCACCGTGCTCCCTGCTGAGGCGCTGAAATCACCAGATGGTCCGGTAATCGAGGCTGCCCGCCGCGTACGGCGCGTGCATAGGAGGAATCATTTAACATCTTGGAAACGCTATCGATCAGGCCGTTGCCGAAGTTTGTCCGCTGAGCGTTGGAGGTGTTAGCCGCGGAGGTGGTAGACGACCAATAGGTGAGCGGTTTTGTATGGGGGAAAGCAGCGGTATTAATTGAAGGATTAAAGATGGTGTAATCCGCCAGCGATTGCAGTTCATTTCGGTTCGGCAAGCGCCAGTCGTTATAGCCCAGGTAAGCGGCGTCGCTGAGACTTTTGATCCAGGCAAGGGCCTGCTCCCAGGTGTAAGTATTGTCTTTATCATTGGCGCCTCCGTCATCGGTTTTCTGCGCCCACATCAGCCCCGTGGATTTATCCGTCACCGTCCCGTCGCCGTTTACCACAAAGCGATCCGGTGTTTCAGTTGGTTTGCCACGTACCGCGCGCACATATTGGCTATTTGACTTATAGTTAGCTGCGCCGTAAATGCCGCCGCCATTGGAGAAAATTACGGACCAGGCACTTGTGTAACTACTTGCATTAGTAGTAGTCGTCCAGTAATAGCCGGGTTGCGTATTGGGGAAAAGTGATGTGTTGACGGACGGGTTTAAATAACCAGAATCAATGATAGAACTCAGTTCTTTCACGGTCGGCAGGCGCCAGTCGGAATACCCACCGAAGTTAGCAGAATTTAAGGCATTGATAAAATCCTCAGTGTCGGTTCCATCGCCACACGTGCCCGCACTACCGCCGTTGGTGTCCGGGTTGCTGTCGCACCAGGTATATGTATTGTCTTTGTCATGGATCGACCCGTCATCGGTCTTAACCTCCCAAATCAGACCGGTATGCCTGTCTCTCACCGTAACCCATGACGTAGCATTATCCGGCAGGTAATAGCCTTGTGCGTCCATCTTGACATAGGAAGGCGGGTTGATGGCATAATTCCCATCCTGGCCGTAAAAAAGACCTTCCGTTGGGGGACAGGGGAACTCTATGGAGTTGTCATAACATTTCGTCTGCCCCGTGTCCGGAATCCGACCGGTTGCCTGGGGTAAAACAAGGTGGGAAGCGGGATTGTTGGGATCGGTTCGGTCCTGGTATTCTCTGCCGTTGGTGAATCCGTCTCCATCCGCGTCTTTACCGGCATCATTCACATTTGGGTTCAGACTATTTGATGCTTCCCAGCTGTCCGGCATGCCGTCGTTATCCGTGTCCGGGTTGTACGGATTGGTGTGAAGCTGATATTCGACAAGGTCAGAGAGGTCGTCCGCATCTGTGTCAGCCGTACCGTCGTGCGTCAGGTTTCCGAAATGAACGATTTCCCAATTATCCATCATGCCGTCTTCATCCGAATCCCCGGCGGCGTCGTACCCGGTGTCGAAAGTCCATAGCGGGCCTTCGGTTTCCGAGCCGTAATTGTCGCGTGCAACGATTTTCCAGTAGTACAGGGTATTGTCGGCCAATATGCCGGGATCGTAGATGGGGGTACTCTGATCGGAGGCAACCGGCGGAGGCGGGTTCGCTGCGCCGAAATAAATATCGTAGGTCAACGTAATGCCGGTATCCGGATGGCCGCACGACCATGAAAGTTTCGCATCCGTTGAGACATAAGACAAGCGATGCGGCGGCGTCGGGGCCGAGGGCGGATCCGGCGGACTGGGAGCGGCAATGGAGAACAGCCCCTGGGAGGTTCCTTTGGACGCGTCGCCTAACGGTTCGATCCGCAAAATACAATTTACCGATAGTGCGCCTGAAACGGTCCAAGCATAAAATCCATCGTTTTCAGTGCTTTCGGTCAGGGTTTCATAAGTTTTGCCGCCGTCGCGCGAGAGCATGATTTTAACGTTTTCACCGATGCTCTGGGTATCCCAAATGATGGGCATCTGACTGCTGATGCCCCAACGATCCGCCTGCTGCGGCGCTGAAATGAACAAACGGCCTGATAATCGATTTTGCCCGCCGCGCACGGCACGTACAAAGTTCGCATACGACTTGCTGAAAAACTCGGTATCGCCGGAAGAAAAATTTACGTACCAGGCGTATCCGGCGCTGCCGGCATAGGTGGTCGCCGACCAGTAGTAATCCGATGCCGTTTCCGGAAATGCGGCCGTAACGACGGCCGGGTTAAAACGAGAATAGTCTGCAATGCTTTGCAGCTCTGTGATATTCGGCAGGCGCCAGTCGGCGTAACCGGCTGTCGTCGAGTTTTCACAATAAGCCAGCGCTGATTCCCAGGACCCTTTGGGGCCGCTGTCCTGCTGCCACATAAGCCCGGTGGACGCGTCCGTCAACGTACCGTCACCGTTATCAACCAAATGTTCCGATAATTCGGACTGCCCACCGTGCACGGCACGTGCAAAATAATTTTGGGACTTGCTGCCGGTGCGGGTATCGCCGTTGTAATAATGCACGATCCATGCCGAAGAGACGCTGCCGGCATAGGTGGTAGCCGACCAGTAGCTGGACATTTGCGTCTGCGGAAAAAAAGAGGCGTCCAAAGCGGGAAAAGTTCTATCCCAGTTGACAATGGACGTCAGTTCTTTGACCGTAGGAAGCCGCCAGGAGCGAACCCCTCCGAAGTTTTCAGCATTCAGGGCGTTGATGAAGTTGTCGGTGTCGTTGCCGCTTGTTCCCGCGACCCCTCCATTTGTATCAGGATTGTTGTCGTACCAGGTGTAAGTGTTATCCTTATCGTGTAAGGTTCCGTCATCGGTTTTTACTTCCCAGATCAGCCCGGTTAAATTGTCCCTGACGATCGACCATGATTCCGATGCATCGGGGAGAGCGTTTCCAGCATCATCCAGCTTGGTGTAGGAAGGCGGATTAATAGTGTAGTTGCCGTCCTGGCCAAAGAAAGGTTCGCCGGGGACGGGGCAGGGGATTTCAGCAGAACTGTCATAGCATTGGGTCTGGCGGGTGTCGGGCAGCGGACCGGCGTGAGGAGATGAAAACCCGGTCAGGAGCAGAAGGAGCGTACACGCAAAGATCAAAATCTTCGTGTTCATGGATTTCATATTGTTCTGAAAGAAATAATAAATTTCCATTATGGTTTGCTAAACAAACTGCCAATATGCACACTCTATCATAAAAAAGACTTGTGCTGGGAAATAATATTCAATCCCTGCATACACCAAACACCTGCGGGTCGTGACCGAGCGAATCCATACGAATATAGACCGCACTATTTCATTGCGGAGACCTTCTGCAGAATAAAAACCACTTCCTCCAGTCCCAGCCTCCCGTCCATGTTCACATCGGCGCGTGAAGACGTGTAGTCTGAAAGTAAAGTGGTTGGCGTCATTCCGGTCAGGACCTGCAGCCCGATAATTCCATCGGCAAGATTTACAGCGCCGTCACGGTTCAGATCGCCCTGAGAATCGGTTCCGCCAAGATCGATGCCCAGCAGCGCAGCAATATGGGCCGGGTTTTCGTCGGCATCCGGGCAGCTCACCGTCAGCTGGTAGTGATCCCCTTCACCAGGTATATATGCATAGTAAGAACCATAAACTTCACCAGGGTATTCCTTCAGCGAGGCGCCCAAAAGATAAATGCCGGTTGAAAAACTGCCGGTAATGTCTGCGTCAACCGGTGATAGAATTGTGTTTCCATCCGAACTTAAGACCGAACTGAAAAAAGCCTGATTGAGATAGCCATTGTAGCCGGCAATGGTGCAGCTGCCGTCCAGGATTATCTTGTGGGTGTTAAAATCTTCCTGACCTTCAAAGGTTCCGTTTACCGCAAACTCTCTTCCATAGGAGATACTTTGATTCGTAACCATTGCAATAAAGGACTTTTCAGCGGTTTTGTTAGCGGCAGAGGCGGTGATGACGATTTTGGACGCAATGCCGATTGTTCCGGGCACGGGGGTAAGCGAGAGGACGTTGCCGGACAGCAGCGCTTGAACCGCGCCGGGGTGGGTACTGGTGGCTTCCAGGGTAAGCGGGTCCCCGTTCTCATCTCTGGCATCGATCAGGATTTTATGGGGCGTCGGTTCGTCGGAATTCAGCAGGAGGTCTTTGAAGGTATTGTAAATAGCCGGCGCGAAGTCCAGATCGGCGTCAATAGCTGTTTTTTCAACAGCCGACAACGGATCCGTGGCAATGGAGATCGAGTAATCCACATTTTGGCCGTCGTAGGGATATGTCGCAGAACTTTCGCTTTGAAGCGAAGCGCGGATCGTATATCGACCGGCGGTCAAGGTGGCGGACAGGGATTCATCAATTGAAAAGCGCCTGATATTGTTGGAGTCGTAAACAGAGATGAAAAAGGCCTGATTGCTGAACCCCCGGGACCCGCTGATGACGGTAGCGCCTTTCAGGTAAATTTCATACCGGTCTTCATCCAGGGCATAATCGAATTTTCCGGTAATGTCAGTACCGGCAATGCTGTCGCCCGCTTCAAGGTTTACAAAACATTCCGAATCGTCGCAGGGCAAAATGTTGAAATAGGTTCGCAGGTCCGGAACGAAGTTAAATTGATCGGTCTGGATGTTCTGATCCAGATAATAGTAATCGTCATAATGCCCGCCCCAGCCCATGTTGACATGAAACTTTTTTCCCGAACCGTCCTCACTGTACCCGTCGGCAACCGTCATGTGCCCGGGGAAAATCAGGAGCACCGGTCGCAGCGCATCGATTTCGCCCTTCAGCGTGTTGAAAAAGTCGGTTGCATTGCTGTTGTCCATTTCCATGATACCCTTTGAATACCCGAAGTTGTGAATCAGGGCGTTAATATTTTCAGATGTGCTGGAGCCATCCGTGTCGAAATAAGTGTGGTTCGCTATGCCAAGATCCCTGAGGAGAAGGGCCACCTCGTCGATTTTATACTCGGGTGGGGCCGTAAAAAGGGCATCCGGCATGTTCTCCCAGTTATACGGCCGGTGAAGAACCGCCTTCAAGTCCTGGCCGTTCCAGCCGTTGTAAGCAACCCCCTTTCCGTAAGGCGGATAGGCGTAGTACTTCATGATCTGTCCGATGGCGACATTTACACAGCCGGCCACGACTTTCCCGTCGGCGGTTTCAGGGAGAAATTTATTATAGGGATCGTTCTGATTCCAGGTTGTGGTCAACAGGTAGGTATCGGGTGTGTAGGTCAGGGCGGTTTTGTAACTGCCGAGATTCAGAAGATAATCCCAGCTTCGCGCGGCTTCGCCGGCGGCAACCGACAAGGCGGACCTGGACGCCGTGGCCAGGGCCCTGATGTTGTACTCGGTTTCTTTGAGCAGGTACTCCCTGTAAGCCGGGGGTAGGGTGTCGAAATAGCCGGTTAACGAATAGGCCTTGATCGGTGTAAGGCTTTTTGAAGTAGAGATGAGAATATAACCGCCGCCTTCCAAATTTACCAGATAGGCGGCAGCGACCTCCGGCAGGGCGGGGTCCAGGGCGCTGGATTCAAGCAGCCGGGCGGAAAGGATCGGCTTGTTACTGTTAAGGTGCTTTAAGAAATTCCGGGCAACCAGGTCATATTCGATTTCAGCGCCAAGCGCTGCAAAAGAAAATAAAAGAAGCGCTGACAGCACTGTCGTTATAAAACCAAGCCCCACTTTCAAGATCTTTCCTAATTCATTTAAGGGGACGGTCATGAAATTATGCATTTCTATCCATTTTCAAAAAATAGATTGTATTTTATCGCCAGCCGTTCTCCTCTCTGCGCTGCCCGGCTGACTGCCGATTGGGTAAGTCCCAGTTTGACTGCAACCTTAAGACCGCTGATTCCCAGTTCTTTTACTGCCCAATAACATACCAGGCTTCGGGCTTTGACGCGTACAGGCTTTTTTCCGGGCAACAGGATCTCGGTTATCTTTATCTGAAACAAATCAGCAGCGCGGTGAACCGCTTTGTCAAAATCATAGCCGCTGACTGCCAGCCTGTGTTTTCGTTCCATAAAAAATTAAATGCGACATGTTGACGAATATATAATATAATGTTACAAAAAAGCAACTTTAAAATTAATAAAACAATTTAAAGTTTTAATTATGGTGCATTATGAAATTCAGTTCCATGAACAACAAAGGGGTGCTTAAAGAAATCGGTGATCGAATTCGAAGGGAGCGTTTGAATCAGAATATGACGCAGGCGATTTTAGCCCGAAAGGCCGGTTTTTCCCGTCGTCTAATTTTTGATCTCGAAAGAGGCAGCGGATGCGGCCTCAGTTCGTTTGTCGAGATACTGCGGGTTCTGAAAAAACTGGATCAGTTGGACATGTTCCTTCCGGATCCGGGAATCAGCCCGCTTCAACTTGCAAAGCTTAAAGGACGGGAGCGTCAGCGGGCTTCATCTGGAAAGGTTCAGGGTAAGGACATACTTTTTTGAAAATTTAGGGACCCGATATGGCTCTTTAGGATGTGTGAATACTGCGTTTGACAATATCGCTCATTTTTGGTATTCCGGGTTCAATACAATTCATGACAGTCATTTTTCTGAAAGCGACGGGGGGTGCCAATCCCCCGCATTCAGAAACAGAAATAAATGACAAACCGCAAAACCAGGAACCCTTCACTTTATAACGGGATGTTGGAATTAAACAGGGGACAATCATGCTGAAAAGATTATTCACGGTTGCTCTGCTCTGGACAATCCTGATTATTCCGGGAATGACCGGTTACGCTTTTGCCTGGCCCATGCCCGATACGGGTCAGACCGAGTGCTACAACGCTTCGACGGAAATTCCCTGCCCGTCGCCGGGAGAACCTTTTTATGGGCAAGACGCCCAGTATCAGATCCCACCCCGTTCGTACACCAAGCTGGGGCAGGGCGGTGTGGAACTGGCAGATGACGCTGCGCATGTCGATAACGGCGGGCAATGGCGTATGACCCGGGACAATGTCACCGGGTTGATCTGGGAGATAAAGACCAATGCCAATAAGGACGCCACATATACCTGGTCAAATGCCCAGAGCGTGTTTATCGCCGGACTGAACAGCGCCAGCTTCGGCGGATTTAACGACTGGCGTCTGCCTGCGATCAAGGAACTCACTTCTCTGGTCAATAGCGGCCCCTCAAGTCCGGCGATCGACACGGCTTGGTTTCCGCACATACTGTCTGCGTATTGGTCTTCCAGCACCTTCGTACCCGGGACGACTTACGCATGGCACGTTCATTTCGGCAACGGCTACGTCGGCGATCTTAGTAAGACCAGTGTTTATGTGAAAGCCGTTGCCGTTCGGGGCGGCTTCGCCACGGCATCCCTGGTGGACAACGGCGACGGTACCGTGACGGACCCGTCGACAGGATTGATGTGGCAGAAAGCCACGGCTCCGGAAACCAAAACCTGGCAAAACGCGCTTGCTTACTGTGAGGATCTGACGCTGGCCGGCTATTCCGACTGGCGGCTGCCGAACCGCAATGAATTGCAGTCCCTGGTGGATTATTCGCGCTCCGGCCCGGCCATTGATCCTCTGCTTGCACCAACCACGGCATCATCCCTGTATTGGTCGTCCACGACCTATGCCGACAATACGTTTATCCCTACCCGCACTAAGGTAAACGCATGGCACGTTTACTTCCATGCCGGCTATGTCAGCATGGATTTTAAGGCCTACGAGTATTCCGTACGCGCCGTTCGCTCGGGACAGTCCGGGGCATCCGGCTCCCTGGTCATTACCATCGAGCCCGCCGCCGCGCGTGATGCGGGAGCCCAATGGCGCAGAGTCGGAACTACGACGTGGCGAAACAGCGGCGATACGGAAAGCTATGCGCCTGTTGGCGAACGTATCGTTGAATTTAAAGACATAGACGGTTGGGCTAAACCGGATAAGATAAGCCTGACCGTCAATAATGGGGAGACTGCGGAAGCGACCGGGACATACCAACGGATTACCTATGAGGTAACAATAGCCGCCAACCCTCAAGCCGGAGGTGAAATCACGGGCAGCGGGTTATTTCCCCATGGCACCGAGGTGACTGTGTCGGCAACCACCAATGAGGGCTATATATTTCAAAATTGGACCGAGGGAGCGATAGAAGTATCAATAAATCCGGACTATGCCTTCACGATTACTGCCAGTCGCAATCTGGTGGCAAACTTTTATTTGTATGGCGATGTTAACCTTAGCGGCAGGATTGATCTTGCCGACTCAGTGCTATTGCTTCTCTATGCAGCGGGAATGACGGATTTGACGGATCTACAGAAAATGCTTGGCAACCTCACCGGCCATACAAATGATGATAGCGTGGGTATTGTCGATGCCATCAAGATATTACGCTTTCAGGCAGGAGAAAGTTGGATCCCACCTGAATGAATGTGACCATATGCAACTCCCGATCCTTAAAAGCGGTTGATATGACCGGGTTGATCCGGGGGTCGATGCGGACCCGGGCGCCGTTGTCGGCAAAATGCTTTAATATATCCTGCAGCGGGACATGGTCGGCTTGGAGGGAAAGCTTGTCGGCAGATATTCGAAAATCAAGGGATGCTGCCGTTGTTGTGTTCAAAAGTAAAAAGATGAAAAGGATAAGAGGTAGAACGCGGTTCATCATCGCTATTTGAAATCTGTTATCAATCCAACGGAATATCTCAGGATCTTAATGGCATCACCCGAATCGATATCATCATCGCTTGATTTGTTTGTTACATTTCCAGCCCATTTTTGACCGTCCGTAAGGGTTTCCAAACCAACGGAGTAGCGTAGTACCTTAATGGCATCTCCCGAATCTATGGCCAGGTTCTCCACCACATCTCCCCTGGCAAAACCGATGACTGGACGCGATATAAGCACTTCCGACTTTGCAATCAACTCAAATCCTCCTGCAGGTATCGCCGTAAAATTTACGCTGATACTCCAATCGCCGGTTGTGCCGTCTGCAGTTATACCTCCGAGATAGGTGGTATCGGCAAATAACTCAACATATGCTCCCGGCTTGCCGCCGCCGGAAACCGTAAAATCAAGGTAATTGCTTGGGTTAATGAAAAAAGCATTTAATGGAACCAGTATTCCGAACGTAAATACTTCATTGGAGTAATCGCTTTCAAGCTCGCGTGTATCCACCGCTTTCACGGCAAAATAATAAACGATGGTATTATCGGAAAGCCGCAGATAAATCTCGGTTACGCTTTTATCAACCGTAAATGGATACGGGCTGAAGGGAGGATGGGGCTCCGGGGGTTCTGTGTCGATGTCGATCCAGTCTGTGCCGTTATAGCTGTAATGAGTAACTTTGTCCGGGTCAGGAAAGTAAACGCCGGAGGCAGTTCCGTAATAGATTTTGTAGTAAGTTAAATAGGGGTCATCAATGCTTTTATCCCATTGAAGATGAACTTCTTTCTCTTCGGCATATCCAAAAGACACAAGGGAAATGAAAATGGTTGCCGTCAAAAACAACAATTTCAAGTGGTTAAACCCTTTCAATATCATGAAATCCTCCCGGCTATGCCTAAATTTGAATATAGAGTATAATAAAGGTATTATTTAAAAGTGTCAATTATTTATCGAAGCCATATGCAGCTTGGCTGAAAAGCGTTGGGAGAAAAATTTACCGAATAAAAATCAAGGAGAAAAATTATCCGGTTTTGTAAAATTGACTTTCGGGGAAGAATTCAATAAATTACACAGGCAGATAGACTGAAGAGAGAAGGTTTTCGAAATTAAGGATGTTCTGATTTGCAAGATGCCATGAAAAGACTGCTGATTGCCGCCATACTAATTTTGTATGCGGCCGTGTTCGCGATTGCCGGCGATTCACAGAAAACCAAAGCTCCTGTGGCCGGGAAAATTGAAATTCAACACCAGGGCGGGGGGTTGTCCCTGAATGTTGTCGATGCCGACCTGACCGGCGTGTTGCGTGCAATCGCGGAAAAAACCGGAATGGATCTTACCCTGGGAGAGGGAATATCCGGCCGGGTCAGCATTCGTTTGATAAATGCAGGGATCGAAGACGTCCTGAAAAAGCTCTGCCGCAGCAGCGCCCTTGTTTATGAGTACCTGCCGGAGAAGAAAAGCTTTCGCATTCTCCAGGCGGCGGCATTTGCAGAGTCGCCCGAAAAAGCAGGGGATAGGGTCGTAAATTCGAACGGCTTCGACGTTGCTCCGGCGCCGGTATCACCCGAAACGTTTGACGGTGCAGCCGGCCGGATAGCGGGCGTCCCCACTTTGCAGGCGGACGGGGGTATGAAAGCCGATAATCCGCTGCGGCCCCGTTATAAATCCGGCGAACTGCTGGTGAAATTTAAAAAAGACGCGACCGCACAGCAGATCGAAGCGCTGCATCAATCACTGGGCAGTGTCGTTATCAAAAAAAGCGAGCGGCTTCGGCTGCAACGTATCAAGCTGAGGGAAGGACTTCTGGAAGAGGCGGCCATGGCGCTTTACGCCGGCGCCGATATCGTCGAGCATGCCGAAAAACACGCTATTCGATACCCGAACCTGGCGCCCGATGATCCCTATTACGCTATGCAGTGGGGGCTTGCCAGAATTGCGGCGCCGCAGGCATGGGATATTACCCGGGGAAGTTCGGAGGTTGTCATCGCCGTTATCGATTCGGGTGTGGATTACCAGCATGAGGACCTGAAGTATAATATCTGGATCAACACGGCGGAATGGAATGGGGAGCCCGGCGTGGATGATGACAATAACGGGTATATCGATGATATCCGGGGCTGGGATTTTGCCGACGGGGATGTTGACCCCATGGATCCGACAGGGCATGGCACCCATGTGGCCGGCATCATTGCCGCTCAGGGGAACAACGGCCTGGGCACTGCCGGGGTTGTCTGGCAGGTCAAAATCATGCCCTTGAAAGTCCAAACGGACGATGCTGTTGAGTTTTTGGAATTTGCCCTCATTGAAGCCATCCAGTATGCTATCGATAACGGGGCCATGATAGTGAACTGCAGCTTTGGAGGCCATAACTACAGCATAGTGGAGGAAAATGCCTTTGCGGATCTAAGAACTGCCGGAATCCTGGCAATCTGCGCCGCCGGCAACGACACTCAGGATACCGACATCGCCGGACATGAGAATTATCCGGCCGGCTACAACCTGGAAAACATCATTTCCGTGGCGGCTGCCGACAGTTCCGACAACCTGGCCTATTTCAGCAACTATGGACATGCCAGCGTGGATCTAATGGCCCCGGGAGTTGATATTTATTCGACCATGGTGGCGGAAGCCGGCACCGATGCGCGGGTTCGCGTTGAAGTCGATATGCCGGTGGAATATCCCGCCATCGGCATGCTGTTTGCGGGTACAACTCCTGAAGCCGGGATAACTGCGGCCGCCTACGATTGCGGCAAGGGGTATCCTGAAGAATTTCCGGGCGACACGTCCGGTTATATTGCGGTTATCGAAAGAGGCAGCCGGGATGGAATTCCCTTTTACTTTTCCGCGAAATTGTCGAATGCGCAAACGGCCGGAGCTGCGGGGGTCATTATTTATAATAATGTCGTGGATGGTTTTGACGCTGCCGGAGGCACCCTGGAGACACCTGGGGACTGGCTGCCGGCGGTATCCATCACCCAGGCAAACGGTTTGGCTATGATCGCTCTGGAAATGCCTCAGGTTACCCTGTTCAATGTGCCGATCGTGAGCCCATCACCCTACAACTATCTCAGCGGCACATCCATGGCGGCGCCCCATGTAACCGGTATCGCCGGTCTGATCCGGGCCCAATGCCCGGCGCTGGGGTACAGCGATGTCAAAACCGCTATTCTGAATACGGTGGACAAGGTATCGGCGGTCGAAGATAAAATCGCATCCGGCGGCCGGGTCAACGCTCAATCTGCACTCAGCAATATGTCAATTCCCGGGGATTTGTCCAGGGATTGCCGGGTCGGGCTTGAAGATGCCGTACTGGGGTTTCAGGTTCTTGCTGAGGCAGCACCCGCGCTCCCATATCCCTGCCTGTGGTGCGGAAAGGATGTAAACGGCGACAGCCGCGTCGGGAGCGAAGAAATTCTTTATATCTTGCAGAAAGTGGCGGGATTGAGGGAATAAGGCCCGTTTCGCATCAAAAGGAACTGGTGATCAGAAGGTTTCAAGGGGTCCGGGATTCCAGGGTTCGAGTGAAATGAAAATTCAAATGATTTCATAGCCGAGATAATTATTGAAAAAACAAATAAAACGTGTCATCTATCTGCCTGAAATGAAACGAATCTCAACAATGATAATCAGCATGGCCCTTTCAGTTGCCGTAGCATTTTCATGGGTTTCCACAGTGGCGGCAAGCGAAATTTCCATGCCGGCCCTATCGGTTAAAAGCGGTGCGACCGTTGAAGTGCCGATTAAAATCGACCAGGCGGACAACCTGGCCGGCGTCAAACTGGTGTTGAAATACAATCCGGACATTCTGACGTTCAAACGGGCCGTTCGCAGCGAGCAGGCCGCTTCCCTGATGCACATCGTTAATGATAAAAAACCGGGTATCCTGATTCTGGTCATGGCCGGTGCAACCGGAATCAATGGCGTTGATTTTTCCATCATGTCGCTTTTTTTTGAAACCAAAAAAGATTTGAAAACCAACCATGTCGCTGAAATCAACATTACCGAATGCCAGTTGATGAGCGATACGCTCAAAAAGCTTGACTGCAGCTTGAAGGTGCATCCGTTGACGGTAGTGCCTGAAGGGCCAAAATAGTATAGGCTGAAGGCTGAAGGTTAAGAGTCCAAAACTTTCCGGATGGAAACATAAAGATTCCGGACCTCCCTGTGCTCCCCTTTAAACCTATCTCTTGTATTTATCGAACTATTAGCGTAAAAAGACGATCATGATAAGCAGAAAACTACATTTTGTGTAGATTCTGCCATCAAATATTGTATGGTTGGTTAAGCGGATTGAGAAATAGTATGCAGATTGTCGTCATTCCCGCGAAAGCGGGCGCTTGGTGAATCGTTAGCTATATACAGTAATTACAAGTTGTTATGGATACATGCCGCAGTTTATCCCGCACTGGATGCGGGGCAGGCATGACGGGGTTAGGGACTTTTTACGAATGTGCCCACTATGAATGGATGCCGAAATGCAAATATCGACCATTTTTTGAAAAATTACAAAACAATTTGTTTTTACAACTAATATAAGGCATTAAGAGAGGCGACCTATACAATATAGCTGCTATTTTTATCTGAGTGGCACAAGACTTGCTTTAATTTATTCTGGAATTAAACTGCCATACAGCAAAAAAAAGTGGCGCTGGAATCCGGACTTGCGGCGCAAAACGGCGTTGCCTGTCCGGTTTAAGGCTTAAATTGTCGTGTATATAAAAAGGAATATGAAAAAGGAGACGGATATGCTTTTGAAGGGTTTTGGTAAATTGTTAATGACTGCTGTTTTGGCGCTTTCGGTTATCCTGCTTGCCGCCGCCGGACAGACGCTGGCTTTTTCCGTGGATGTGAAGAAACTCTACTATGCCGACAATGCGAATCCGGAAACCCTTAAACGGGTTGTGAATTATGATTTTTCCGATGGGACGCTTTCTAACGACACCATTACGATACCCGGAAGTTTCGTTACCCCCGATCCCACTTTCGACACGGGTTTGACCTACATCTTCGGTCCCTATCCGGATCCATCCAACGATGTGGCTGTAACCCTTGATACCGTCGCGGGCAAGGCCACCCTGACGTCGACTCAGGATGGCGGCTGCATAATCAGCACCAGTCCAAACCTTCCGGCCCTTACGTCGGCCGTTCCGCAGTGGGACTTTTCGGTTCAACTCACCCATTTTACCGGCATGACCGATAACACTAAAATGTACAGCGCCGAGATCGGTTTCGGCTCAGATACTGAAGGCCCGCACCCGGAATTTACGGCGACCTGGGCGCCCGGCGGCGCCGGCCGTGTTCTGGTCCTGCAGGCTGAAATTTACAACGACGGCAACGATCAGACTGAATGGTCCCTGATTTCTGCACCGATTACCGGTCTTGATCCGGCTGCCGCCTTTATCGAGTTGCGGGTGAGCGCCGTTCCCAATGTTGCGCAAGGATACCTCGATATTAAATTTCAGTATCGTTTTTCCGACTATGACAACTGGATTGACCTGGGGACGCGTACCATCGGGCCGCCCCCACCTGCGCCTCCTTTCTATCTGAGCTTTCCGGCATGGTTTCCGTATGTGGCGCTGGATAACGAAAACTTTGCTTCGGCCCCTGACTATTCTGTTTATTTGATGAATAACAAGATTACCGTCATTAAGGGGGAGACGGCGGAGTTTGTTCTGGGGGTTCAGTTTCATGACTATACCTCAACCCAGGGCGTGAGTTTTGCATCCGACACCCCGGCGCTTGGCGCTGTTTTTACCCCGGCGCCGGTAAAAAATAACGGCGGCACGGTCATGAAGATCAATACCGCAGGGCTGAATGCCGGCATTTATCAGGCCAATGTTCTGTATGGCGAAGGGACGACCGACGCCGGCAGCATTCCCTTTACGCTGGAAGTTCTTACGGTGGCGGATATTAAATTCTTCGAGCTCGATCAGGAATTTAATAAAATTTATATCACGGAAAAGGCTTTAAACTTCCAAGGACAATTCGGCGAAATCAGCGGCGTATCTTACGAGGTTCAGACTTACGACGGGAAGATCGTTCCGAACAGCGACAGCGGGGTCATCCTCACTTCATTGAATCCGGGAGTCGTGGGCGCTTTTCAACGCTACTGGGGATATGATCTCTACAGCCGGGCAAACGGCGCCGCAACCCTGCGGGCTCAGGCGCCCGACGGCACCTACCGGGACCTGGCCGTGACCGTCGCCATCCCGGGTGACGCGCCACAAATCACATCCATCGGCCTGATTCCGGACATGGTTTCCAACAAGGGAACGGATACCATCCTTTTTCAGGCGATCAGCAACGCAGCCCCCAACCGGATCAGCGGCTGGGGCGCCGACACGTCCGGCTATATCAATCTCAATTTCGATTTTATGGAGAACACTGTCCTTTCAGGAAGTGATACCCAGCTCGATTCGACGTTTCATATCACCAACCCGCCGGCGGACCTGGGAACGGTTATACTCTATGCGTCGGCAAGCCGCGACGGATATCCCGGAGCAACGGCGGCCGTTGACATGACGACGGTCAACGATCCGACATACAGCGGCCTGCGCATGGCCTTTAAACCGGTTGATCCTTCCATCTTCGGCGGCGACATGTTCGACATCGAGTTTTATACGCCTGCCGACACAACGACCCCGGCTTTTGCCAAAATGATTTTCAGCATGCACGTCGGAATGGGGGCGCCTATTGAAGTGGGCGGGATCACCCCCGGCACCTACAAAATCCGTTTTGTTTCTTCAGGGGGAGGCGTCCTGCCTCAGTGGTGGCCCAACTCCAATGACCCGGCAAATGCAGAGGCTCTTGTGTTCACGGCCGGACAATTTGTGGACGACATTTTTTTCTTCGCCCGCGCGGTTCCGACCCTGTCTTTTACCGGCGCGGTCAAGGAGGGGGGCAATAATTTCCCCAATGTAGCCGTGCCCGGCGCCGCCGTAGATGTATATGCAAGCACCTATGTGCCCGGGACAGCTACAGATGAAAACGGCGCGTTTACCCTGTCCGGCATCCCCCAGGGACAAAATTTCGAGTTAAACATTACCAAAGACGGGTTTACCCCGGT
>Ga0068712_1001879_pt1 | contig 26670 bp, 24 predicted proteins | sample MTBAKSrepl1MetaG_FD_62987 | JGI IMG/M metagenome (GOLD analysis project Ga0068712, IMG submission 62987) | Enrichment culture microbial communities from Arthur Kill intertidal strait, New Jersey, USA, that are MTBE-degrading - MTBE-AKS1... | ecosystem: Environmental > Aquatic > Marine >... | reverse complement strand
TTGGGGGCGACGATGAGCCTGACCTTGTCCCCCTCGACCATTTCCAGGTGGACGATGGCCGGGGCGCCGTCGCCGGTGTTGGCCCGGCTGAAGGGGTGGCAGGAGGATTTGCGCAGGTAGCCCTCGGCGTAGCCTTGGCGGACGCCCTGGTTGATCGCCTCGTAGAGGTCGCCGTCCAGGTGGACGTCGCGGCCCAGCTCGACGAAGACCACGGCCAGGCCCGTGTCCTGGCAGATGGGCAGCTTCTCCTCTTTGGCCAGGCGGGCGTTCTCGATCAACTGATCCAGGATGTCCTTGGCCAGTTCCGTGGTCTCGGCCGCCCGGTTCTCCTTGAGGGCTTCGAGCACGTCCTCGGGCAGCTCCCGGTTGGCGGTGACGCAGAGCTCGGCCACGGCCCGGCTGATGTTCTCAACCTTAAACTCTCGAATCATGCCAGCACCTTTTCTCCGAGTTTCAGTCTCTTCGAAAGTCTTTGCCACGAACGGTCAGCCCTTGTTAGCCCACCAAGGCGGTGGTGTCAAGACGGGGCGCATTATGCTTGCCAGCCCACGAGCTTTGAGTCAATACTGGCCCTGAATCGTCAGGCGGCCGGCTCGGCTGGGCGGCCAGGCAGGACCGGTTCAGATCCGGCCCGGATGGGCCGGGGCAAGTCCCTCGGCCAGTCGCCGGGGCCGCGGGAGGTTCAAGTAGATGCTTCGGGACAAGCCCCGGCCGGCCTTCTCCCTGACCCCCCACCTCAAGGATCGCCTCCCGGGCATGGTCGTGACCCTGGTCGAGGGCTCGGTCCAGAAGATCCTGGCCCTGGACAAGCTCAACCAGACCTACGCCAGCATCGCCGCCAACCGCGACTGCCTGACCTTCCTGGGCCAGGCCCTGGCCGAGCTCAAGGTCAGCTACGACCTGCCGGAGGAAGACCGCCAGCTCGTCCCCCGCTCCGGGCCGCTGGTCGTGGTCGCCAACCACCCCTTCGGCCTGGTCGAGCCGATGATCCTGGCCCGGCTCCTCCGGGAGGTCAGGCCGGACATCAAGCTCCTGGCCAACTACCTGCTCAGGCTGGTCCCCGAACTGGACGACCTCCTCTTCCACGTCGACCCCTTCGAGTCCGGCGGGGCGGTCCAGGCCAACGTCGGGGCCCTGAGAAAGGTCATCCGCTGGCTGGAGCAAGGCGGGGTGGTCGCGGTCTTCCCGGCCGGAGAGGTGGCCCACCTCAAGCTCAGGCAGCGGGCCATCGTCGATCCGGAGTGGAGCCCCATGGTCGCCCGGCTGGTCCGCCGGACCGGGGTTCCGGTCATGCCGGCCTATTTCGGCGGGGCCAACTCCCGGATGTTCCAGATGGCCGGCCTGGTCCACCCCCGGCTGAGGACGATCATGCTCCCCCGGGAGCTGGCCAACAAGACCGGCAAGAACATCTCGGTCAGGTTCGGCCGGCCCATCCCCTTTTCGACGCTCAAACCCCTGGGCTCGGCCCGGGAAATGACGGCCTACCTGCGCCTGAGGACCTTTCTCCTGGGCCGGCCCTGGCCCCAGGCCCGGCCGGGCCCGGACCTGGCCCGGCCCGAGGGCGGCCCGGAGTCCAGCCCCCTGGCGCCGGCCAGGCCGGCCTCGCTCATCCGGGCCGAGGTCGAGGCCCTGCCGGCCGGGCAGACCCTGGTCGAGCACGGCCAGTTCCAGGTCTTCTACTTCGAGGCCAGCCAGGCGCCCGACCTGCTCCAAGAGATCGGCCGCTTGAGGGAGCTGACCTTCCGCCAGGTCGGCGAGGGCACGGGCCAGGCCGTGGACCTGGACCGCTTCGACGACGAGTACCTCCACCTGGTCCTCTGGGACACCAAGGCCGGCGAGACGGCCGGGGCCTACCGCCTGGGCCGGGCCGACCGGCTCTCGGCCCGCTTAGGTCCGGCCGGCCTCTACTGCCACAGCCTTTTCAAGTTCTCCCGGCGCTTCCTGGCCCGGATCAACCCCGGCCTGGAGCTGGGCCGCTCCTTCATCCGCCAGGAGTACCAGCGCAGCTTCGCCGCCCTGATGCTCCTCTGGAAGGCCATCGGCCAGTACGTGGTCCAGAACCCGGACTACCGCTTCCTCTTCGGCCCGGTCAGCATCTCCAACCGCTACCACCCCCTCTCCCGCCAGTTGATGGTCCGCTTCCTGACCGCCCGCCACTTCTGGCCCGAGCTGGCCGGGCTGGTCAAGCCGCGCCAGCCCCTCCGCCTCAAGCCGGCCAAGGGCCTGGACCTGGAGGCCCTGGCCCGGGGCGCGGCCGACGTCGAGTCCCTCTCCGGCCTCATCGCCGGCCTGGAGCCCGACGGCGAGGGCGTGCCGGTTCTGCTGAGGCAGTACCTCAAGCTGGGCGGCCGGCTGGTCGGGTTCAACCTCGACCCGGCCTTTGCCGACGCCCTGGACGGCCTGATCGTCATCGACCTCCTCCTTTGCGAGCGCCGCCCCCTGGACCGCTACATGGGCCGGGACGCGGCCGAGGCCTACCTGGCTCACCAGGGGCGCGCCACCGGCCGCGCCTGAGGGGCCGGTCCCCGGGGGGCTTCCGGCCCCGGCTTTTGACTTGCCACCCGGCCGGGTTTCAGGTATATCAGTGACCTGGTCGGGACGTGGCTCAGCCTGGTAGAGCACAGCGTTCGGGACGCTGGGGTCGCTGGTTCAAATCCAGTCGTCCCGACCAGCGGCTGACCTCATCGCCGGGGCTAAGTCCCCGGCTTTTTTGCGCCCTCTTCCGGCCCAAGCAGGTATGTCAATTCTGACATACTATTGAAATCACTTCACATTCATTGACAGGCCCCCTGGGTCGGCCTATCATGGTTCAGTATCTGAGCCACCCGGTCTCACTCTGGCAAGGAGGGCCTGACATGTTTAAGCTGCTGCGCGTCGACATGGCCAGCGGGGCTTGCCGCTTTTCTGAAATTCCAAAGGAATACGAAGGATTGGGCGGTCGCGGTTTCACCTCGGCCGTGGTCTCCAGGGAGGTGCCGCCCGCCTGCACGCCCCTGGGCCCCAAGAACAAGCTGGTCTTCGCGCCCGGCCTCCTGGGCGCCACCAACGCCGCCAACTCGGGCCGGATCTCGGTCGGGGGCAAGAGCCCCCTGACCGGCACCATCAAGGAATCCAACTCCGGCGGCACGGCCGGCCACCTGCTCGCCCGCCTGGGGATCATGGGCCTCGTCGTCGAGGGCGCCGCGCCGGCGGGCAAGTGGTTCAAGCTCCTGATCGGCAAGGACAAGGCCGAGCTCAAACCGGCCGACGACCTGGCCGGCCTGGGCAACTACGCCACCGTGGACAAGCTCAAGGCCGAGCACGGCGACAAGGCCGGCTACGTCTCCATCGGCCAGGCCGGCGAGATGAAGCTGGCCGCGGCTTCGGTGGCCTTCACCGACCGCGAGCTGAGGCCGACCCGCCACGCCGGCCGGGGCGGCCTGGGCGCGGTCATGGGCTCCAAGGGCCTCAAGGCCGTGGTCATCGACGCCGCCGGCGGCGAGTTGGCCCCCCTGGTCGATCCAGAGGCCTTCAAGGCCGCGGCCAAGCGCTTCGCCAAGGCCCTCTCCGACCACCCGGTCACCTCAGGCGGCTTGCCCAACTACGGCACCGACGTCCTGATCAACGTCCTAAACGAGGCCGGCGGCCTGCCCACCCGCAACTTCTCGGCCGGCCGCTTCGAGGGGGCGGAGAAGGTCTCGGGCGAGTTCCTCAACGAGATCACCGTCAAGCGCGGCGGCAACCCGACCCACGGCTGCATGAACGGCTGCCTGATCCGCTGCTCGGGCATCTTCGTCGACGAGAAGGGCCAGTACGTCTCCAAGTGGCCCGAGTACGAGACGGTCTGGGCCTTCGGGCCCGACTGCGGCATCGACGACCTGGACGCCATCGCCCGCTTCGACCGCCTCTGCGATGACTTCGGCCTGGACACCATCGAGACCGGCGTGGCCGTGGCCGTGGCCATGGAGGGCGGGCTTCTCTCCTTCGGCGACGCGGCCGGGGTGGAGGGCCTGCTCAAGCAGGTCGGCCAGGGCACGCCCCTGGGCCGGGTCATCGGCTCGGGCGCGGGAGCGGTCGGCCGGGTCTTCGGTGTCAGGCGGGTGCCGGTGGTCAAGAACCAGGGCATGCCGGCCTACGATCCCAGGGCGGTCAAGGGCCTCGGTGTGACCTACGCCACCACGCCCATGGGCGCCGACCACACCGCCGGCTACGCCACCACGGCCAACATCCTGGGCGTGGGCGGCAAGGTCGACCCGCTCAGCCCGGCCGGACAGATGGAGCTCTCCCGCGGCCTCCAGGTGGCCACGGCGGCCATCGACTCCTACGGGCTCTGCCTCTTCGTCGCCTTCCCCATCCTGGACATCCCCGACGCCCTGGTGGCCGTGGTTGACATGCTCAACGCCAAGTACGGCTGGAAAAAGACCACCGCCGACGTCGGCCTCCTGGGCCAGAAGGTCCTCAACATGGAGCTGACCTTCAACCGGCGGGCCGGCTTCGGCCCGGCCCAGGACCGGCTGCCCGACTGGATGAGCTGGGAGAAGCTGCCGCCCCACGAGGTCGTCTTCGACGTGACCGAGGCGGATCTGGACAAGACCTTCCAGTTCTGAGGATAACCGGGGGAGGATCGAGGCCGAGGCCCGGACCCAGTTCCGGGCCTCGCCGCCCATGATTCTCAAAGGTCGGGAGTCAGACTGAAGCCATGCGCATAAGCGTCAAGCTGGGCGGGCCGCTCCGCCGCAAGGTCAAGGGCCACCAGGCCGGGGAGATGAACCTGGAGCTCGATGAAGGCGCCAGAATCTCCCAGGCCCTCGGCCGGCTCGGCCTTGAGGTGGCCGAGGTCAGGGTCCTGATGGTCAACGGCCGGCCGGCCCCGGGGGACCTGGTCCTCCAGGACGGGGACCGCCTGGCCCTCTTCCCGCCTGAACTGGCCTACAACAACTACGTGGCCATCAACTTCTTCAACACCCTGGTCCTTAAGAAGTGAAGATCCAGCTCAAGCTCTTCGCCGGGCTGAGGGCCAGGCTGCCCGGCTCGGCGGAACGGCATCTGGCCGAGCTGGAGATCGAGGCCGGGGCCACGGTCCTGGACGTGCTCAGGCGCCTTGAAGTCCCGCCCGAGCAGGGCAAGCTGATCCTGATCAACGGCCGCCACGGTGAGCTTAACAGCCGCCTGGCCCCCGGCGACCTCCTGGCCGTGTTCCCGCCGGTGGGCGGCGGCTAGGTCCGCCGCCTGCCCGCTTCGATCCAGCCCAACTCCCGGCCCCTTGACAGACGACCCTCACTGGCCAAGAATCCGGGCAGGGATTGGGGCCGGCCTGGGAAAGGCGCGGTCGGGGTGTGGAATCCGGGAGCGGGAGGTGGATTGATGCGCTTCAAGGATCAGGTCGCCCTGGTCACAGGGGCCGGCCGGGGGATCGGCCGGGCCATCGCCGCGGCCCTGGCCCGGGAGGGCGCCCGGGTGGCGGTCAACGACCTGGGACCCCAGGCCGAACTGGACCGGCTGGTCGAGGAGATCTCCCGGCCCGGGTTGAAGGGCCTGGCCCTGGCCGTCGACGTGGGCAACTCCGACCAGGTGGCGGCCATGTTCGACCGGGTCATGGGGGCCTTCGGGCGGCTGGACGTCCTGGTCAACAACGCCGGGATTATCCGCCGGGGAGACCTGGACTCGGTCAGCGAGGACGACTTCGACCAGGTCATCCGGGTCAACCTCAAGGGCACCTTCAACTGCTCCAAGGCCGCGGCCCAGATCATGAAGCGCCAGGGGAGCGGCCGGATCGTCAACGTCTCCTCGGTGGCGGCCAAGGTCGGCGACATCACCTCGGCTCCGGGCTACGGCCCCTCCAAGGCGGCCATCGACGCCCTGACCAAGACCCTGGCCCGGCACCTGGCCCCCCACGGCATCACCGTCAACGCCGTCTCCCCCCACGCCATCGAGACCGAGATGAGCGCCCAGTGGTCCGAGGAGAAGCGGCGGGCCGTCATCGAGGCCATCCCCCTCAAGCGCCTGGGCCGGCCCGAGGACGTGGCCGAGGCCGTCCTCTTCCTGGCCTCGGACAAGGCCGGCTTCATCACCGGGGAGATCCTGGACGTCAACGGCGGCTTCCTGATGGACTGAGCCGGCCCGGCCGGTTGAGCCTCTCGGCCAGGCCGACCAGCCCGTCCCGGCTGGCCGGGCCGACCTGGATCAGCTCCACGTCAGGCCGGGCCTTGATCGCCTGGATGAACGACCCGCCCTTGAGGCTGATGGAGCCGAGGACGTCGTTCTCCGAGTCCAGGACGGCCAGGAGGGCCCGCCTGAACCCGGCCGAGAAGCACTCCATCCGACCGATCTCGTCGATGACCACCAGGCAGTCCGGGCCGGAGGGCTCAAGCGCCGGGACGGCCAGCCGGTCCAGGTCGGCCAGATTGACCCCGTAGGCCCCGACCCTGAAGGGCGAGTCCAGGCCGCGCCGGGCCAGGACCCCCTCCCGGCCGTCCAGGGTGGTCAGGCCGAAGCCGACCCGGCGGCCTCCCCGCCGGATCTCCCGGGTGTAGAAGCCGGCCAGGGGCCGGGACAGGCGGGCGATGATCCGCTCAATGAGGGTCGACTTGCCCGAGCCGGGCGGCCCGGTCAGGAGGAGGTTCAGGCCGGCCACGGAGCCTTCCGGAAGATAAAGGTTGGGCCAGGCCAGACTCTGAGGCCCCAGTCGCCGGGGGGCAGGGCCTCCCGCCGGCCGATGATCAGGAAGCCCCCTTCCCTGAGGCTGGCCAGGGCGGTCCGGAGGGCGGCCTCCTGAAGGCTCTGGCCGCAGTAGGTCAGGACGCTGTTGCGCATCAGGATCAGGTCAAAGAGGCCCGGGCAGGGGCCGGCCAGGAGGTCGTGCTCCCGCCAGGCCAGGCCGGACTTGAGGCCCTCGGCCACCCGCCAGAGCTTCCGGCCGGGCACTTTCCGGAAATACTCGGCCCGGGCCTCTTCGGGGACCTCCCTGAGGCTGCTCCCCTGAAAGACCCCGGCCCTGGCCCGGTCCAGATAGGCCGGGTTCAGGTCAGTGGCCAGAATCTCCAGGGCAGGAACCGAGCCCGCTTGGCCCCGCCGCTGCTCGTGGACGATCTTGAGGCTGTAGGCCTCCTCGCCGCGGGCGCAGCCGGCCGACCAGGCCCTGACGGCCCGCCCCTGGTCCAAGAGCGGCAGGATCTCCCGGGCCAGGCAGGACCACAGGTCGCGGTCGCGGAAGAAGCGGCTGACGGAGACGGTCAGGAGGAGGCGGCACTCGGCCCTCAGGCCGGGGTCCGATTCGAGCGCCCGGAGGTAGTCCTCGACCCGCCTCAGGCCCAGGGCCTCGAGGCGGCGGCGGAGGCGCTTCTTGACCCCCTTCCTGACCCGGCGATAGCCCTCCCAGGACAGGTCAAAGAGGTCCAGCAGGCGCTGGAACTCGGCGTCGCTGAGCATCGAGCCGGCCCTCTCGGCCGCCCGCCCGGGGCGGGCCGGCCGGGGCGGCCCGGCCGAGCCGCCGGGCTAGGTGACCTTGAAGACCCCGTCGCCTTCCCTGGCCCGCTCCGGGACCTGGATGCCGACCTTCTGGCCCACCCGGGCCTCGGCCAGAGTCTCGTGCTCCTCCTGGATGGAGGCCACCTCGGTCTCGAAGTCGGTAGTGTGCCCGGCGAAGCGGAGCCGGTCGCCGACCCTGATCGAACCGGCCGTGACATCCACGGCGGCGACCATCGGCTTGGCAAAGAACTTGACCACCTGGCCGACCTTTTCCTCGGGCATGGCCCACCCCCTTTCAGACTAACATAACCCCCCGGGGGCGGAGCGTGTCAACTCCCGGGTGCAGATTGAGCCCTTTCCCGGCCAGTTTAGGGCCTCCCCCCGGCCGCGGCTCAGGCGTTGATCTTCTTGAGGAGCCAGGCCATGTTCCGGCCCAGGACCTTCATGGTGGTCATGCCCTCCTCGTCGTCGGAGACCTCGCCGATGTCACGGCCCACGCCCACGGCCCAGTAGCTGGAGCCGGGGATGATCATCTGGCCGGCCAGGAAGAAGTGGTTGATCGAGTCCAGGGTGTGGATCCGGCCGGCCCGTCGGGCGACCACCACGGCGGCCCCGACCTTGCGCTGGAGGATGTCGCCGTTGACCTTGGAGACCAGACCGGCCCGGTCGATGAGGGCCTTCATCTCCGAGGTCACGTCGGAGAAGTAGACCGGCGAAGCCAAAATGATCCCGTCGGCCTCAATCATCTTGGCCAGGCAGTCGTTGAGGACGTCGTCCCTGACGCTGCAGCGCCGGTCCAGGTTTTCCCGGCACTTGTAGCAGGCCAGGCAGCCCCTGATCTTCTGGCCGGAGAGCTGGACCAGCTCGGTCTCGATGCCCTCGGCCTCCAGCTCGCTGAAGACCCGCCGGATCATGATGGCCGTGTTGCCGTCCTTGCGCGCGCTGCCGTTGAAAGCCACTACCTTCATCGCTGCCCTCCTTGCCTGGATCAGGTTTGCCGGCCCCGGCCCGAAGGCCGGGTCTCTCCCGCAATCAGTCCCGCCATTTTAAGGCCTGCTTCCATCCGGTCCAGCCCTGAGTCAAGGGAATGCTCCGCGCCCTCCTCGGCAGCCTCGTCTCTGGCCAGGAGAGCGCCCCCTGTCCGTCCCCTCGACTAGTCACTGTAGCGAGCCTTGCGGCCGAAGGGAACGCCCAGCTTTCTCATCCGGTTCCTCAGGGTGGCCGGGTTGACCCTCAGCAGCCGGGCCGCGCCCTTTTCTCCCTCGACCCGGCCCCCGGTCAGGGCCAGGGCTCGGCGGATGTGCCGGGCCATGGCCGCGTCCAGGGCCAGATCTCCCTCGGTCGGGGTCCCAGCCGTGAGGCCGGCCTGCCCCCTGAGCGGAGGCTCCAGGTCGTAAAACGCCATGGGCTCCCCCTTGCTGACGATCAAGGCCCTCTCCACGGCGTTCTCCAACTCCCGGACGTTGCCCGGCCAGGGATAGGCCATCAGGCGGTCGATGGCGCCCGGGGCCAGGGTGGGGATGCCGCTCCAACCTATCTCCCGGGATTTCCTCTGCATGAAGTGCTGCACCAGGGCGGGGATATCAGGCCTTCGCTCCCTGAGCGGAGGGATGACGATGGGGAAGACCTGCAGCCGAAAGTAAAGGTCCTCTCTGAAGCGTCCTGCCCGAATCATTTGGCTCAGATCGCGGTGCGTGGCGGCGATGACCCTGATGTCCAGCCTGATGGGCTCGCTCCCGCCCACCCGCTCGATCTCTTTTTCCTGGAGGACCCTCAGGAGCCTGACCTGGGCCTCGGGTGACAGCTCGGCGATTTCATCGAGGAAGATGGTCCCTCCCTGCGCCCGTTCGAAGCGCCCCCGCTTGAGGCTCAAGGCCCCGGTGAAGGCGGCCTTCTCGTGGCCGAACAGCTCGCTGTCCATGAGGGTTTCGGGGATGGCTCCGCAGTTGACCTTGATGAACGGGCCCTCCCGGCGCGGTGACATCCGGTGAATCGCCCCGGCGAAAACCTCCTTGCCCGTCCCGGTTTCCCCCAAGAGCAGGACCGGGCTGGACAGAGGGGCCACCTCCTGGATCAGATCCATCACCCCCTTCAAGCCGAAATCGGCCCCGATGATCTCCTCTCCGGCCAGGCGGCGCATCTCGCCGTGCAGGTACCTGTTGTCGTCGGCCAGCCGCTCCTTGAGCTCGTTCAACTCCCGGTACCTCAAGCAGTTGGACAGGGCCAGGGCAAAGGGTTCGTTCAACTGAGCCAGCAGGCGAACGTGTTCCTTGTTGTATTTAGCCGGACCGTCGGCCCCGAGGAACAGGGCGCCCAGCTCCTGCCCCTCCAGCCGCAAAATCATCACCATGCCGGAGCAATCGGGCAGTTTCAGGGACCTGGCCACGGGCGCCCCGATTTCGTCGTCCTTCATCCTGTCCATGACCCAAACCTGGGGCAGGCTCCCGCTCTCCAGGCGCCGGCGGGCCCGGGCCGGAAGGGGGGTCTGGATCTCCCGATTGACGTAGCCGCTCGCCGTGGTCGAGGCCACGCTCTTCAAGGCACCCAGGCCGGCGTTGTAGATATAGAAGCTCATGGAGTCGGCCGGAATGAACCCCCGGATGTAAATGAAGGCGCTGTGGAGGGCCCGTTCTATCTCCAGGCTGCCGCAGATCCTGAGGGTGACCTGGCGAAAGAATTGGTTCTTGAGCTGTGACATGGCCGCCCCCTGTCTTAGCCGGCTGAAACTGCCTTATTAGATAGACTATAAGATTACCATCGCATTAGCCAGTTATTTCTGGCTCATATGACATAATATTCCTTTCGCTGACCATAACAGATTGAATTAACTAATAAATTATCTTTGGCACAAATCAAGCACATTAATCCAAGTACCAGGCAAGACAGGAGGTCAGGCCAATGAAATGGGTCGAGACGATCAGATTGCTCGCCCCGGTCAGCCGTGAACAGTGGCGGCGGCAGATCGAGCCCGCGATCCGAAACATACTCAAAGCCACCTGCGCCGCGCCCGGGCCGGTTGAGGCCAAGCTGTACCTCAACGCCAACCAGGGAGGCGACGTGAGCCTAGTCCTCTTCTGGGAGGAAGAGCGCCTCCAACCTCAAGGCAGCCGGGAAGGCTTGAGTCTGGCCTCCTCCCTGAAAAACTTCGGACTGGTCAATCACTCGGTCTGGACCGAGATAGGCCAGCGCGCCACCAGGAAGCCTCCAGCAGGGCCAGGGTTCTGACTGGCTTGAGAGGAGCCAACCGGATTGAATTATTGAGCCCTCAAGGAGATGGAAATGAACGCCTTGCTCGTCTACCCCCGCTATCCCGTCACGTTTATGAGCTTCACCTACGCCCTCAGTTTTGTCCACAAGAAGGCCGCCCTGCCGCCAATGGGGCTGCTGACGGTGGCCGCGATGCTGCCGCCCGAATGGTCGAAGAAGGTGGTTGACCTGAACGTCGAACCTCTCACCAGCGCCCAGCTTGACTGGGCGGACGTCGTCTTTGTCAGCGCCATGATCGTGCAGAAGGAATCCGCCCTGGAGGTCATCTCCCGTTGCCGGGCCAAAGGTCTCAGGGTCGTGGCCGGCGGGCCCTTGTTCACCCACCTTTACCAGCAGATAGGGGGGGTCGATCACTTCGTCGTCGGCGAGGCCGAGGGAGTGCTGCCCATTTTTCTGGAGGATCTGGAACGGGGCACGGCCAAGCCGGTCTACCTGGCCGAGGGCCACCCGGACCTGGCCCTGACCCCGACGCCCAGTTGGGAGCTGATCGATTTTCGGCACTACCACAGCATGTCGATCCAGTTCTCGCGAGGCTGCCCTTTTGATTGCGACTTTTGCGATATAGTCCAGCTCTTTGGGCGCCCGCCGCGCTTCAAGAAGCCGGCCCATGTGATCGCCGAACTCGAGGTCCTCTATCGATTGGGCTGGCGAAAAGACATCATGATGGTGGACGACAACTTTATCTGCAACAAGACCAAGACCAAAAACTTGCTCCACGAGATTATCGCCTGGCAGCGTCAGCGGGGCATGCCGTTCAACTTCAACACGCAGGCCAGCGTGAACCTGGCTCAGGAGCCCGACTTGTTGTGGCTCATGGCCGAGGCCAACTTTGATTCCGTCTTCTTAGGGATAGAGACCCCGGCCCTCGAATCGCTCAAGGAATGCAACAAACGCCAGAACCAGGTCGATCTGCTAAACGCCGTGAGAACGATCCAGAGTCACGGCCTCGTAGTCTCCGGGGGGTTCATCATCGGCTTCGACTCGGACCCGCCCAGCATCTTTGACGACCAGGTCAGCTTCATCGAGCAAGCCGGCATCCCCACGGCCATGGTCGGCTTGCTCTCGGTCGGCCCCGGCACCCGGTTATTCAGTCGCCTCAAGGCCCAGGGCCGCCTCCTGGGGCTTCCTTCGGGCGACAACGCCATGGACCTCAACGCCCTCAACTTCATAACCAAGATGAGCCGGAAAAACCTGATCGCCGGCTACAAGTCAGTTCTTGGCCGGCTCTATGAGCCCGGAGCTTACTATCGCCGGGTCATCTCCTTCCTGGATCGGTACAAGAAGGCCCGCCAAGGGACCAAGCTGCCCTGTCGCCCCCTGGCCCGCCGAGAACTGGCGGCGGCCGTCCGGATCTTCTGGCGCTTGGGCTTCCGCGAGTACGGCCGCCGGGCCTTCTGGGCCTTCCTGCTCAAGGTCGGCCTGACCCGCCCGGCCAGGTTCCCGCTGGCCATCAGTTTCGCCGCCCTGGGCTATCACTTCCGGAGGATGACCGACATGTTCATCAAAGACCAGGGCGCCCTGCAAGAAGCCTGACCCTCGCAGCCAGTTCCGGAGAGGCAAGCCCCGACCGCCGATTTATGGCCCCCGACCGCTACCCGGGCCATCCCCCCGGCCCGGGCCAAGTCCGCCCGGCCCGGGGCGTCCGCCCTCAGACCGGTTTCGGAGCCGTTTATTAAGCTGGTCCGGGACGCCCGCGGCGGTAAGGCTTATCAGCCTGCCTTGTGGCCGCAGGAGTCCGAGCAGCCGCAGGGCCCGGCCGGGGCCGGTCCGCGGCCCCAGCGGGCCGGCAGGCGCTTCAGCCCGATCCAGATCGGCCCGGCCGAAAGCCCCAGCAGGAGCAGGCCCCCGCCCCACTCGGCCCAGGCCGGGATCAGCTCCCTGGCCTGGCCGACCGTGGCCTGGGCCGAGAGGCCCAGGGCGGCGTAGACCCCGTCCAGGGCCAGGCCTGAGAGCACGGCCGAGACGGAGATGGCCGCCAGGTAGATGGCCGCGGCCCGCCGGCCCAGGAGCCCGAAGAGCACGGTCAGGGAGGTGACGTTGGTCGCCGGCCCGGCCAGGAGAAAGACCAGGGCCGCGCCCGGACTGACCCCCTTGAGGATCATGGCCGCGGCGATGGGCGTGGAGGCCGTGGCGCAGATGTAGACGGGCACGCCCAGGGCCAGCATCAGGAGCATCGAGCCCAGCCCGCCGCCCAGGTAGCCGGTCAGGAGGTCGGCCGGGATGAGGGTCGTGATCAGTCCGGCCAGGAGCAGGCCGATCAGGTACCAGCCGGCCAGGTCGGCCCAGAGCTCGCCCAGGGCGTAACTCAGGCCGGCGGCCAGTTTCCGGCCCAAGGTGTGGTGGCGGCGGTGAACCTCGGGCGGGCAGTCCCGGCCGTCGCAGCAGGCGTCCACCGGGCAGGTCAGGTCAGGGGCCTGGACCGCCTCCGGGCCGGGTTTCCGGACCAGATTCTCGGCCAGGCCGGCGGCCAGGGCCGCGCTAAGCCCGGCCAGGGGCCGGGCTACGGTCAAGACCGGATCGAGCAGGGCGTAGGAGACGGCGATGGAATCCAGGCCCGACTCGGGCGTGGAGATGAGGAAGGCCGTGGTCGCCCCGGTGTTGGCCCCCTGCTTCCTGAGCGCGGCCGCGGCCGGCAGGACGCCGCAGGAGCAGAGGGGCAAGGGCAGGCCCAGCAGGGCCGCCTTGAAGACAGAGCCGAAGCGGCCCCGGCCCAGATGCCGGGCCACCAGGCTGGGGTCCAGGAAGACCTTGAGCAGCCCGCCGATGAGGAGGCCGAAGAGGACGTAGACGGCCGAGTCGAGCAGGAGGCGCCAGGGCCTGGCCGAAGACTTCAACGATGAGGTTCAACAATCCAGCCTCGCCTCACTCCCGGGAGTGCTCCAGCCCGACCCGGAGCAGGTCGGCCACGTGGTCGTCGTCCAGGGAGTAGTAGAGCACCTGGCCCTGGCGCCGGTTCCTGACCAGGGCCAATTCCCTTAGCCGGCGGAGCTGGTGGGAGACGGCCGAGTCGCTCAGGTCCAGCAGGGCGGCCAGGTCGCAGACGCACATCTCCCCGTCCTTGAGGGCCAGGACTATCCTCAGCCGGGTCGGGTCGGCCAGGGCCTTGTAGATCAGACTGAGGCGGCTCAGCTCCCGCCGGCCCAAGGCCTCCCGCCTGGCCCGCTCGACCCGCTCCGCGTGGACCATCCTGACCCCGCAGCGGTCGGCCCGGTTCGGATCCACTCCGGCCGGGCCGGGCCGGGGTTTATTTGAATATTTGACCATGTGCTCAATTATATCCCCGGTGGGCGGCCGGTCAAGCCTGGCCTCATCTGGCCGGATGCTCAGAAAAAACTTGACTTCCGGGCTGGCGGACTTATGTTCTGGCCGGCAGAGGAGAAATATGCCCGAACTGCACCATCAGGAACTCGAGGAGCTCAAGCGCCTCTTTCAGGAGCTGAGCCTGGGCCGCCTGGAAGACCGGCTGAGCGTGGTCGAGTCCTTCCTGGCCACTGACGAGCACTTGAGCGCGGCCGAGCTGACCGCCCGCCTGACCGGGCAGGGCCACGACCTGACCCCGGAGCTGGTCCAGGGGACCCTGGAGCTCCTGGTCAGGCTGGGCTTCGCCCAGAAAAAGGAGTTCACCGACCGGGACCCGGTCTACGAGCACCGCCACCTGGGTGATCACCACGATCACCTGATCTGCATCCAGTGCGGCCAGATCGTCGAGTTCTGCAGCCCAGACCTGGAGCACCTCCAGCGGGCCATCGCCCGGCAGCGCGGCTTCAGGCTGCTCAGCCACCGCCACCAGCTCTACGGGCTCTGCCCCAGATGCGGCGCCCAGCGCCAGCCCTGCCTGCCCCTGGCCCTGGCCCGGCCGGGCGAGAAGCTGGAGGTGGTCGGCTACATGGGCGGCCGCCGGGCCCAGGCCCACCTGGCCGACATGGGCCTCACCCCCGGCTCCGAGGTGGAGGTCCTCTGCGCCAACGGCGGGCCCCTGGTGGTGGCCTGCCGGGGCTCGCGCCTGGCCCTGGGCCGGCACCTGGCCATGAAGCTGTCCTGCCGACCCAAGGACGACGCCAGCGCCGCCGACTAGACCGCTCCGGCCCGGCCGCATTGACAAATCACTACCCCCGTGGAATAGTGCCCCCCGGGAAAAAGATCATGGATACACCCAACTACGGCTTCACTCTCTGGTACACCGGGCTCTCCGGGGCGGGCAAGTCGACCCTCTCCCGGGAGGTCCACCGGCAGCTGGCCCAGCGCGGCGTGATGAACGTGGAGATCCTGGACGGCGACGAGGTCCGGACCCACCTGACCTCGGAGCTGGGCTTCTCCCGGGAGGACCGAGACCGGAACATCCGGCGCATCGGCTGGGTCTGCAAGCTCCTGACCAGGCACGGCGTGCCCAACATGGCCGCGGCCATCTCGCCCTACCGGGCCACCCGGCAGGAGGTCCGCCAAATGATCGGCCGCTTTGTCGAGGTCTTCGTCGACTGCCCCCTGGAGGTCTGCGAGGCCCGCGACGTCAAGGGCCTCTACGCCAAGGCCAGGGCCGGCCAGATCAAGGGCTTCACCGGCATCGACGACCCCTACGAGCCGCCGGAGAGCCCGGAGATCAGGGTCCGCACCGCCGAGGAGGACGTGACCGCCTCGGCCGAGCGGATCATCGAATATCTCATCGCCCACGACTACATCCCGGCCGTCCCCTCGGCCGAGGAGAAGAGGCGGCAGGTCAGCCTGATCGAGGACAAGATGCTCGAAATGGGCTACCTGACCGAATAGAGGACCGGCCGTGAACAACATTGTTTACGTCATCATGGACTCCTGCCGCTACGACACCGTCCTGGCCGCCAGGACGCCCAACATCGACCGGCTGGGCCGGGTGGAGCTGCGTTACTCCTACGCCTCCTGGACCTCGCCCTCCCACTACGCCATGCTCATGGGCATGACCCACCACAAGTCCCCGGCCGGCGTCTTCGCCTCGGAGGTCTACAAGGAGGACTTCATCAAGTGGCGGCAGCGCACCGGGGTGGAGGAGCTGGACTTCCGCTCCTTCGTGCCCGAGCTGAGCCTGCCCCACAAGCTGGGCCAACTGGGCTACCGGACCGTGGCCCGGGTCAGCCTGCCGGTCCTGAACCAGTACACCACCTTCTCGGCCCACTTCGACGACTACAAGCTCATGGAGAACCACAACGACTTCGCCGGCATGATCCGGGAGATGACCTTCGAGGCCGACCGGCCGACCTTCTTCTTCTTCAACCTGGGCGAGACCCACTACCCCTACATGCTCTCCAAGGACGAGGCCCCGGTCCTGCACGGCGTCCACGGCGTCTTCAAGCACCTGGACGACGCGGTCAGCGGCACCGACGACCCGACCGACAAGTTCTTCAACCGCGACCAGCTCGAAGCGCTCCGGGCCCAGCAGATCAAGGCCTGCGAGTACGTCGACTCGCTCCTGGCTGAGCTCTACGCCAAGATACCGGCCCGGACCCACGTCATCGTCACCGCCGATCACGGCGAGCTCTTCGGCGAGGACGGCTACTTCGGCCACGGCCCCATCTTCCACCCCAAGGTCTTCGAGGTCCCCTTTGTCGAGGGCCGGCCGAGCTGACCGTGGCCGGGCTGCGCCGGAACTGGCTGGTTCTGGCGGTCGGCCTGGTCATCCTCCTCTCCTTCACCAAGAAGGAGACTCGGAGCTGGGCCAGCATGAGCCGGCTGGCCGCGGCCTGGGCGATCAGCGAGCACTACAGCCTGGCCGTTGACACGCCCGACAACCGCTTCGGCCGGATGAGCGGCGACAAGGCCCTGATCAGAGGCCGCTTCTACTCGGACAAGCCGCCGGTGATGGGCTTTCTGGCCGGCCTGGCCGCCCTGGGCCTCAAGCCTTTCGGCCTGGGCTTCAACCGCGACCGGTTCGCCACCCTCTACGTCCTCATCCTGCTCCTGGTCGGCCTGCCCTTCCTGGCCTTCATCCACCTCTTGAGCCTCAGGGCCGGCCAGCCGCTGGGGCTGGCCGGCCTCCTCTCCAGCCTGGCCCTGCCCTACGCCTTTGTCTTCAACAACCACCTCCCGGCCGGCTGCCTCATGGGCCTGGTCCTGCTCCGTCGCCTGGACCGGACGGCCGGCCCAAGGGCGGCCCTGGCCGACGGGCTGATGCTCGGCCTGGCCCCGGCTCTGGACTTCTCGGCCGGCCTGGCCGGCCTGCCCTTAGCCCTGTGGGTCTTCCTCTTCCGGCTCCGGGACTCAAGGAGCCGGCTGATCCTCATCGGGGCCGGGCTGATCCCGCTGGCCCTCCACGCCGGCCTCAACTACCCCCTCACCGGCGACCTGAAGCCGCCCCTGATGCACGCCGAGCTGATGCTCTTCCCCGGCTCGGCCCTCAAGGCCGGGGACCTGACCGGGGTGGGAGGCGTCCTGATCGACGGCCTGGCCGGCTGGCTGGGCAACCTCTGGGACCTGACCTTCGGGGTCAAGGGCTTTCTGCTGCTCTGCCCCATGAGCGCCTTGGGCCTGGCCGGGCTGGCCGCGGTCGTCCTTGGCCTCGGCCAGAATTCGGACCGGGCTTCGTGCTGGACCGGCCTGGGCCAGGGCCGGGAGGCCCGGCTCCTGGCCGGGGGGCTCCTGGCCGGGGTTCTGGCCGTGGGGCTTTATTACTCGCTCTACGCCTCGGCCCACTCCTCGGGCTGGAACTACTCGATCCGCTGGTTCGTGGTCCTGATCCCCCTGGTTCTGCCCTACGCCCTCCTCCTGATGGCCCGGGCCAGGGGCTTCTGGCGGCCGATCCTCTGGGGCCTGGCCGTAATCTCGGCCGTCATGGGCCTGGCCGCCTGGCCCAACCCCTGGCTGCGCCCGCATCAGGAAATTTCGGACCTGATCGTCGGATTCAAGAACTGGCGGGAGATTTTATAGGGGCAGACTGCCGGGAGCCCGGGCCTGTGAACCGGCCGGGTCCTCCTCCCGGCCCAGAATCGCCCTGATCTTCTGGGACAGCTCGGTCATGTTGAACGGCTTCTGGATGAAGCCGTCGCAGCCGCGCTCCATTATCCGGCTGGCCTGTCCGTTGATGCTGTAGCCGCTGGAGAGCAGGACCCTGACCTGGGGATCGAACCGCCTGAGCCGGTCGAAGGTCTCCCCGCCGCTCATGGCCGGCATGATCATGTCCAGGATGACGATGTCGATCTCGGCCCGGTTCTCCCGGTAGATATCCAGGGCCTGCCGGCCGCCGCTGGCCGCCAGGACCCGGTAGCCCATCCTTTGCAGCATCTGCGAGGCGGCGTCGACGATCATCTGCTCGTCGTCGACCAGGAGCACCGTCTCCTCTCCGTGGTCTATCCTGGCCGGCGGCTCCCTCTCCGGCATCGCCTGCCTGTCCGAGGCCGGAAGATAGATGGTGAAAGTGGTTCCGGCCCCCTTCTCGCTGTAGACATTGATCAGCCCGCCGTGATTCTTGACGATCCCGTAAGCCGAGGCCAGGCCCAGGCCGAAGCCCCGGCCCATCTCCTGGGTGGTGAAGAAGGGCTCGAAGACCTTCCGCCGGGTGTCCGCGTCCATGCCCACGCCGGTGTCGGTGACGGAGATCTTGACGTAATTCCCGGGCTTGAACGTGTAGGGCTGGACGTAGCTCTCGTCCAGGGTGACGTTTTCGGTGGCCAGATAGAGGTCTCCGCTGCCGGGCATGGCCTGCCAGGCGTTGAGGTAGAGGTTCAGCAGGACCTGCTCGATCTGACTCCGATCCGCCTCGATGGCCCAGACCTGTGGCTCATACTTCTCGTGGATCCGGATCTCCTTCCTGGTTCGGCCGAACATCTGGGAGCTCTTCTCGACGATCTCGTTGGGGTCGCAAGGTGTGACCTCGTACTTGCCGGCTCGGGCAAAGCCCAGGAGCTGCTTGGTCAGCTCGGCCCCGCTGTGGACGTAGTGCTCGATGTTTTTCAGCTTCTCGTAGTTGGGCGAGCTCGGGTCGGTCTCCAGGAGCATCAGCGAGATGTTTCCCTGGACGCCCATGAGCAGGTTGTTGAAATCGTGGGCAATGCCGCCGGCCAGAGTCCCGACCGCCTCCATCTTCTGGGCCTGGACGAGCTGGGCCTCCAGCCTTTTCCGCTCGGTGATGTCGGTGATGAAACCCTCCAGGGCCAGGAGCTCCCCCTCCGGGGAGATCAACCCCCGGCCCTGCTCCCAGACCCGCTTCTCCTGGCCTTGAGCGGTGATGATCCGGTACTCCAGCTTGAAAGGACGGCCCTGGTCCAGAGACTCCTGAACCTGGCTCCAGATGGCTTCCCGATCCTGGGGGTGCACGAGCGCGGCGTAGGAGACGCGCCGGTTGCCGATCAGGTCGGCCGGCTGATAGCCGGTCAGGTCGGCGCAACCCTCGCTGACGAACTCCATGGTCCAGTTTGGGTCATTGCGGCAGCGGTAGGCCATGCCGGGCAGGTTGCTCATCAGTGTGGCCAGCTGCCGCTGGCTCTCGCCGAGGGCCTCTTCAGCTCCCTTCAGTCTGACCAGTTGGGCTTCCAGTTCCTTGATCCGCTTCTCCAGCTCCGCGCAACTCAAGCCCTCAGACATCGATCGGGCGACCTCCTCTGGCTTCCCCGGGTGAATCAGATCTCGAGCCGGACCCGGCCACTGCCCCCGCCAGCCGGCGCCAAGCCTTGGCTTCGTGCATTTTATTCTAAAACGGTACCAGATCAAATGATAATCTCTCCCCCGGGATTGATCGAGGGATCTTCGGACACCGGCGACCGGGCAAGAGCAAGCCCGCTCAGCCGTTGCCGACCGGGCCGGGCTCGGCTAAGCTGGAGCCGGCCAGGGGCCGGCCGAGCCGGCCGGGAGATGGTTTTGGACCTGAATGATCAGCTGGTCGAGAGCCGAGTAAGTCACCCCGGGGACGGCCGGTCCTAGGCATCGTCTTCTGGGCTCAACCGGGAGATTCGACCGCCGGCCTGACCTCGACCTCGAACTGGGGCGGGTTCAGGATCTGCTTCTCCACTGAGCAGGAGTGGGCCACCCTGGCCACGGCCTTCTCGTACTTGGCCGGAAAGCCTGGCGGGAGCCGGATCTCGATCCTGATCATGGTGGCGGCCGGGTTCTTCTCGTCGAAGGCCACGCTCTGGATCAGCCTCAGGCCGGCGGTGGGAATCTCCCGCACCCGGCAGAATTCCAGAACGTAGATCCCGGCGCAGGAGGCGATGGAGGCCAGGAACTGGACAAAGGGCGGCGGGGCCGCCCCCTGGCCGCCTCTTTTACCTTCCTGGTCGCTCAGGATGGTGAAATCTCCGACCTTGGTCGCGGTCTTCAAACCGCCCGGAAAAGTGACTTCAAATTCCAAGTCCAACCTCCCCTGGTCAAGTCTGGCCGAAGCGGGGTTATAATATTCCAGAACGGCCCCTGATCCAAGACCATCCGGCGGCCCCGGAAGGCGGCCGAAGCGGCGATTGTCGGCCCCGGGGCTGGTTGGGTTCGGCTGGCTTCGGTCCGCTACCTGGAGCCGGGTGAGCCGGGCTCCGTGTCGGCGGCCGATGCCGACCCCTCGGCTCGACCGGTCCCGGCCCTACCGCTTTCCTCCACCTCGGCCCTGATCCTGGGCAGGCCGTCCGGGAATCTCTCCTGGATGAACTCGATCAGCTTCTCCCGAACCTGGCAGCGCAGATTCCAGGCGTCCGAGGCGTCCTTGGCGCTCATCAGGGCCCGCAGCTCCACGGCTCTCTCCGTGGCGTTGGTCACCTGGAGACTCCAGGCCCGACCGTCAAAGAGGGGCGACTCCTGGAGCAGAGCGGCCAGCCTGGCCCGGATCGGCTCAATGGGAACGGTGTAATCCAGGTAGAGGAAGACCGTGCCCAGGATCTCGGCCGAGGACCTGGTCCAGTTCTGGAAGGGTCGCTCGATGAAATAACTGGTCGGCAAGATCAGCCGGCGCTGGTCCCAGATTCTGACCACGACATAGGTCATGGTTATTTCTTCTATTCTGCCCCATTCATTCTCGACGATGACCACGTCGTCCAGCCGGATGGGCTGGGTTATGGCCAGCTGCAGGCCGGCCAGCAGGGTGGCCAGGCTGCGCTGGGCGGCGAAGCCGACCACGATTCCGACGATGCCGGCCGAGGCCAGGATGCTAGTGCCGAGCTGGCGGACCTTGTCAAAGACCATGAGCATGCTGGCGAAGGCGATCACCGAGACCACGGCCACGGCCACCCGCTTGATGATGGCCACCTGGGTCGCCACCCGCCTGGCCCTCAGGTTGTCGGCCACGTCAATCTCAAGGCGGGCCAGAATCATCCGCTCCGGGACGGAGAGCAGCCTGACGATCAGCCAGGCCAGCGAGGCGATAAGGCAGAGGCTGAAGAGGTTGCGAAAGAACACGGCCAGGTCCGGGCCGGGCCGGGCCAGAGGCAAGGCGAAGTAGGCCGCCAGGAGGGGAATGATCAGCCTCAGGGGGCCCTTGGAGAAACTGAGGGTGCTGGCGATCAGGGGCCTGTCCCCGGCCCTGATCAGCCGTCTCAGGCCGTAGAAGACCAGCCAGTGTGCCAGCAGGCCCAGCAGGGCCGCGGCGCCGGGAAAACCCAACTGCCGGGCCAAGGAGGCGCTTTGTCCGATCAAGTCAGCCAATACTCCAACTCCCTTCCCGGCCGCATCCCGGTCCGAGTCCGAATCGCTTATCCGGGCCGGAGAAGGCCCGAGACCCTTCGACTGATCCGGATGATTCTTGATTCTACCCTTTCCCGGCGGCCCTGTTAAGGGTTTACCTTCCCCAGGCCCTGGCAGGAACCGGGGCCGGTGAAAGTCCCGGCGGCGGCCCAGCCGGCCCCGCGGAGCCTCCTGGGCTCGAACCCATTTTCCGGGAACGCTTCCAGGAAAAGACTTCGAGGCCGTCCTCGCCCCTCCCGGCCCCCGCACCCCCGCCGATCCAGGGCGAAGGCCCAGTCTTATCGGACCAGGGGCACGGTATTTGCGAGAAGACCCAATTTGCCTGGCAAATTTGGCTCTATTTTTGACTTTCAGCGGGGGGCTGGGCCTTGAGCAGGCTGTTGCCAGAAGCGGGCGGGCAAGCCGGTTATCCCGGGCTGAGCCCGAGGTCCCACTTCAGGGCGCCCCTGACCGTGATCAACAAGAAGGCCGCCCGACCCAAGGCCAAGGGGCTGAGCGAGCTCCTACAATCACCAATCAATGCGGCTATTTTTCGCAACCTGCCCCCCGGGCTCAGTCGGGCCTACCTGGGGCTCCTGGGCCGCCTCTACTTCTGGCTGGCCGCCAAGGAGGCTGAGGCGGTCCGTTTCGCCCAGGCCCATTGCCTGAGCGGCCGCCTCTACGAAGACGAGCTGGAACGCTGCTGGCGGAAGACCATAGCCGGAATTATTGATCATTATCATGAGAAGCTGCTCATCGGCTTCCGGCCTTTTCCCCAGGTCAGGGACCTGCACCTCAACCGGGTCCAGGTCACCGGGCTGAAGCTGCTGGAGGAGGCCCTGGCCCTCAAGCGCGGGGCCATCCTGGTCACCGGACACTACGGGGCCGTGGAGCTGATCCCTGGAGCCCTTGCCTTTCGCGGCTTTCCGGTCACGGCCATGGTCCACTGCAAGACCCAAACCCTCAAGCGGAAGCTGGAGGAGAGATCGGCCCGGGCCGGGGTCAGCCTCCTGGACCCCAAGTCGGAGCCGATCCTTTTCAGCGCCCTGGAGCGCCTGCGGCAGGGTCAAATTATTGTCACTCAGTGTGATGAATTTGACACCTGGCGGCCCTACGCCGACCGTAAAATCAATTTTCTGGGACTCGAGTTGCGTCTGGACAGGTCGGTCCAGATTCTGATAAAGAAGTCCGACGCCCCCGTTCTGTTCGGGCTGAATCACCGTCTGGGCCGGAGGCGCTACAACCTCGTCGTCGAGAGACCGGAGGAGCATCCGGCCGCCCAAGGTCTGGAGCCGACTTCAGCCCAATGTCTAGCCGTTCTGGGCCACAATATTTACTCTCACCCCGAGGCGTGGTACGAGTGGAAGAAGCTGAGACCTTTCGTGGAGCGGGCGGTTAGTGGGCGCTGGGCTGAGGATCGCGGGGGCTTCCGTCTACCTGGTCAAGTGGCCGTTCAATCTTCCGGTCGAACATAGCCTGGCCCGCAACGAGGGCACTCAGAACCTGATCGTCAAGCTGACCGACCAGGAAGGTCGCTCCGGCTTCGGCGAAGGGATTCCCCGTCAGTACGTCACCGGCGAAACGGTCGAGGCCGCCTTGGAGGCCCTCAAGGAAAGGCTTCTGCCGGCTCTCCTGGGCCGGGACATCCTTCCGGGCGAGGCCCTGGGATTCCTGGAGCGAGCCCTGGCCGGGAGCGACCTGGGTGATTGCCCAGCCGCCGCCTGCGCCGCGGAGATGGCCCTGACCGACCTGGCCGGCCGGGCTTCGGGCCTGTCCCTGAGCGCCATGCTCGGCCCTGCCTCGCCTCGACCCCTGATGACCTACAGCGGGGTCATCCCCATGACCGGGCCGGCCCAACTGGATCGCCTTCTGGCCCAGGTCAAGGCCCTGGAGCTGGACCAGATCAAGCTCAAGGTCGGCCGCCAGGGCGACCTCGAGTTCGTCAGCCGGGTCAGGGAAGCCCTCGGCCCCCGGACCCGGCTGAGGCTGGACGCCAACGGAGCCTGGACCCCGGAGGAGGCCGTGGCCAGGATCGAGGCCTTCGCCCGCCTGGACGTCGAGGCGGTCGAGCAGCCGGTGCCCAAGGACGATCTGGACGGCCTGGTCCACGTGACCAGGAACGTCGAGACGCTCATCCTGGCCGATGAGTCGGTCTGCACCCCCGGCCAGACCCGGCGGCTGATCGAGATGAAGGCCGTTGGCGGCTTCAATCTTCGGCTGTCCAAGTGCGGCGGCCTGGCCCGGACCCTGGCGATGCTCAACCTGGCCCGGCGGGCCGGACTGGTCTGCCAACTAGGCTGCCACGTGGGCGAGCTGGGCCTGCTCACCGCCGCCGGCCGGCACTTCGCCCAGGTTCAGCCGGACTTGATCTACCTGGAAGGCTCCCTGACCCGCTTTACCCTGGGCCGGGACATCATCGCCGAAGACCTCACCTTCGGCCGCCAGGGCCGAGCCAGCGCCCTGACCGGGCCGGGCCTGGGAGTTCGAGTCGTGGAAGACACCCTGGCCGGCTCTCACGTCCTCACCTTAGCCTGAAAAAAAGCTGGCCAAACCACCGCATATTGTGGATTACTTGGGCGGATAACCAAGATATGTTATCTATTTAATTTATCTTATAATTCTTGTTGACTGCTTGAATAAGATGGGCTATTTGTCAAACATAGTGGGTGGGCTACCACCGACGGGGCAGTCTGGCTCGGGGGCGACAGGGTGGAGAGACACAACAGTTGCCTGAATACCCTGGCCATCATCGAGTACGTCCGCCGTTACCACGGCCGGCCGGAGGATTTGCTGGACGGCCTGGAAGAAGACCTGCGGGGCTTCCCCGATCCCCTGGCTTTTCTTTCTGACCCGAACAACTGGGTCTCCGCCGACGTCTGCCGCAAGATGTTCCTCAACGCCCGGCGCATCACCGGCGACGACCAGGTCGCCTACAAGATCGGCTTCGAGTCCGTGGCCCACAAGCGCCTCGGCTACATCCAGCGGATACTCCTCATGGCTCTGGGCTCGCCCCGGATGACCATCAACCGGATAGAATCGATCAACGAAAAATTCAATCGCAACAAGAAGATCGACGTCGTCTCCGTCGAGAAAGGCCGGACCAGGATCAGGCTCCACTGGGACCCCAACCTGTCCCTGTCGTCTGACTTCTGCGCCGTCAACCGGGGCATTTACTCGGCCATCCCGACCGTCTGGGGGCTGCCGGCGGCCCAGGTCGAGGAGGTCCGCTGCCAGTTCAAGGGCGCCAGCTGCTGCGAATTCGAGGTTCGCTTCGAAGAGCCCTCCATCTATCACCGCCTGAAGCTGTTCCTGTCCAACCGCTTCAATCTGCTGACGGAAACGCTCCTGGAGCTGGAGCGGGACAAGCACCTTCTGGAACAGAAATACAGCGAGGTCCAGAACCTCAACCGCCGCCTCCAGCAAAGGGTCGACCAGCTCCTGAGCATCCAGCAGGCCAGCGGGGCCATCCTCTCCGAATTGAACTACACCAAGCTCTTCCCCACGGTGCTGGATCTCTTCATCAAGGCCATCGACTACTCCCGGGGCATGATCATGCTGGTCGACGAAGAGGAGGGGGTCCTGCGCTACGTCCACGGGGTGGGCTCCGACCCACAAACCCTGGAGCTGCTGCGCGGCTACGAGATTCCCCTGGCCAGGCACGAGAACATCCTGGCCCGGGTGGCCGTCAGCGGGCGGCCTGTGGTCGCCCAGGACGCCCGTCGCTACGGCCTCAACCCCAGCAACATCGTCATCCGCAACTTCAACCCGGAGTCCTTTGTCCTGTTGCCCCTGACCGCCCAGGGCAAGGTCATCGGCATCCTGGCCGCCGATCGCAGCTCCTCGGCCCCGGCCGCCGCGGCGCCGGGCGAGGAGTTCCTCAGGGGCTTCGCCAATCAGGTCGCCCTGGCCATCGAAAACGTGCGCATGTACCACGAGCTTAAGGACGGCTTCCTGAGCAGCATCCAGGCCCTGGCCTCAGCGGTGGAAGCCAAGGACCCCTACACCCGGGGCCACTCGGAGCGCGTGGCCCGCTTCTCGGTCCAACTGGCCAAGCGGGCCGGCCTCCCGGCGCGGGAGATAGACTATCTTCACAGCATGTGCCTGCTTCACGACATCGGCAAGATCGGGATCGACAGGCAGCTTCTCAACAAGAAGGGCCCCATCCAGCCCAGCGAGCTGGAAATAATCCGCCGCCACCCCCTCATCGGCGAGATGATCATCAAGCCCCTCAAGCTGAGCCAGGACGAGGTGGCCATCGTCAGGAACCACCACGAGCGCTTCGACGGCCTGGGTTATCCCGACGGCCTCAAGGGGGAGGCCATCCCCAAGGCCGTGCGGGTGGCCAGCCTGTGCGACGCCTTCGACGCCATGGTCAGCGACCGCTCTTACCGCAAGGCCCTGCTCATGGAGGACGCCCTGCCCGAGTTGAGTCAGGGGGCCGGGACCCAGTTCGACCCGGAGCTGGTCGCTCAGTTCAGCGAAATGATCGACCAGGGCGAGCTAGAGGTCTGGCCGGGGGTCGAGAGCACCTTCAAGACCGGCCCGTCGCCGCGGCGCGCCTTTCTGGAGAGCCGGAGCCACTAGGCCCCCCTGGATCGGGCGGCCCCTCCCCCTTCCGGCGGCCGATTCCCCGCAGGATCCGTTTGAGCCGCGAGGCCCCAGAAAAGGCCGGCCGCCGGCCCCTGAGGGGCCGGCGGCCGGTTGAGCCTCGTCGCTACCTCCGGAGTTTCAGTCCACCACCCCGGCGATCTTCTTGGCCATCTTCTTCTTCATGTCCAGCTTGCCCAGGCGGCCGTACATGACCACCTGGGACTGGGGCGAACCGGCGCCGTGCATCGACTCGGCCAGGGCCGTGCCGCCAGTCATGTTCTCGATGAGCCTCAAGACGCGCAGCCGGTTCTCGGTGGAGACGCCCTCCACGCCCTTGAGGTACTTCTCCACGTACTTGCCCACCTCCCCGCTCTTCATGTCGTCCTCGAAGGGCATGGTGGCGATGATCCCGCCGGCCACGTCGTGGGCCAGGCGGGCGATCTCGTAGATGTGGCGGGTGATGTTGTGCTTGGTGCAGTTGGCCAGGAGCGGGTCGGGGTAGTAGGCTCCCGAGGGGGTCTTGCCGCCCATGGCCGAGCAGGCCACCGAGCCCGAGTAAACCGTCTCGGTCAGGTGCATCATCTCGGCCAGCTTGGCCTTGACGTGGGAAGCCTTGTCCACGCCGGCGTTTTCCGCGGCCAGGGCGCTGGCACCGATGAGGACGTCCGAGACGCCGCCCTTGCAGGCGCCGTAGTTCTGTCGGTGCAGGGTGGCGAAGCGCTCGACCAGCAGGCCGGCTAACTCGATCTCGCCGCACATGAAGAC
>Ga0068712_1001848_pt1 | contig 26937 bp, 28 predicted proteins | sample MTBAKSrepl1MetaG_FD_62987 | JGI IMG/M metagenome (GOLD analysis project Ga0068712, IMG submission 62987) | Enrichment culture microbial communities from Arthur Kill intertidal strait, New Jersey, USA, that are MTBE-degrading - MTBE-AKS1... | ecosystem: Environmental > Aquatic > Marine >... | reverse complement strand
TCTTTATCCTCATCAATTTTCGTTTGCATACCAGATATCCGCTTAAGAAGCTTTGGGGACCTTTCCGCAATTTGATACAACATCCCGACGTCACAATCAGGCAATGTCCTTTTCAGCTCTCTGCCTTTTTTTTTCCTGTGTTTTGCTTTGCTGATAACAAAATTAAGGAATTCAATGTTGGATTCTGAACCTATTATTTTGACCGGCCTTTTGACAGAAAATACAATGAATAATTTATCCTCGTTGATATGCTCTAAATCGACATCTTCGATTGATTTCTTTATTCCAATGATTCCAATCGACCGAGCATACTCATATAGCTGGCTTAGCTTTCGAATCGTGTTGGGCACATAGTGGCTAATTGCTTTTAATGTGAGAAAATATAATGCATGTGCCTTTTGTGACCTTTCAGGGTTGCACAGGGACCCGGTCAGGATTTTCCCTTTTCGACTCTCATATTGTAATTTTTGGATCAATGATGACGCCTTAAGCTTGTCATAAGATGCCAAAGTCTCATCAATATCATATTGTATAAACCCGACAACATGGTCATTCCTCATTGGCTCCCAGCCCTGATCATAATTCATCAGGTCATTAGAAGCTGCTTTTTCAAGCCAGCCTGCCAATTGGTTCAATATTTCATTCATCCATCCGGCCTGCTGCAATAGCTCGGAAAGGTCTCCATAATAAATACACGGAAGCACTTTTTTTTCTGATGGATTTATATGAGGGAAGCATCGTGGAAAATCATCTCTAAGCTGGATAGTTGGGGCCTTAAGAGGAAAGACGCTGGTGAAATGGAATCTTACCTCTTCCTTCGCTTTCACTCCGACTTTGGTGATCCCTGCTTTGATAAACCTGCCCGGCAGATTGACCTTTACGGTTGCTGAAATTGTGGCAACTGAATCTCCATTATCAAGCTTAATCGCGGAGATTTCATCAAATGCATTATGCTCTGATATATACTTATGCGCCTTTTCAAGCCAGAACCTATCCATGAGGATACGCTTCTTTTACTGATGCAGAAGCAGCCACAGCCGTCTTTGGTTTCTCTTTTACACCTTTTTTCTGGGGTCCATCACCTGTCAGGTTGAATTCGATCGGTTCGGGCTTTTTTTCATCGGGATGTTCGTTCGTGCAGATGAACTGATCCTCACAGACGATGCCTAAGTATTCATCCTTCGCTGCCCGGCTTGGCGGATCATCATCAGAATCCTTTATTATCCTGCTTTGTGAAACGATGAATGCTCCGTCCTTGTTCTGGCTTATTGCTTTTTTTGCATCCTTGCAGATTTTTGGATCATCGCATTCTGATCGGCTATCATATGACAAAGAATGCCACGCGCAGTGGTGTGGGGCAGAAAGGATGTCATATTCCAATTTTTCTGTTTCATCCTTATATTTTTTCCAAAGCGTTTCCCACACAAGGCATTCAGCATCCGCAGCCATCATCAGTTTGTTCCTGTACTCGCCCTGCAGGACTGTAAGCTGTAGCACAATGCTTTGCCTGTTCTTATCGGTAAAGCATTCATCGTCCTCACATTCTTGCTGCTCAATGGGGCTGAGGATGAATCCCTCCAATTTTGAGGATATATTGGTGTTATTGATTTTCGTGAAGGTGTCACCAATATCGTAATTGATATCTCCGATATCGTCAGTCCTGCCCTCTGGGTCTTTACCGACCACAATAGCCCTGTCGCCTTCTGGCTGTATCGTTTTCTTCTCTTTGAAGAGGTCAACACGGCGTTTCACCTCCTTGTTGAAGGCCTTGGCGCTTTCGCAGAGTTTGTATTTTGCAGAAGATGGTTTCCAGAAATTATGGCTGCTCCATATCTCCTTGATGACTATTTTCAGTTCATCTGCATCATCGTTGTATTCATCAAGCGGGCCTGTATGGAAATGATTGATGAAACCTTTGACGTGGTCATCATGCCTGTGGGTAAGGATGAAAGCATCCACATAAGGGCGTTTATTGGACTCGGTAGGAAGCCTGTCCCTCAATTCTTGGTTCACATCGCAATAGTCAGCGATCGGTTCATCACCTATAGAACAGTCGATCAATATAGTGGTATTTTTCGAGTCATTAAGCTTTATCAGGGTCATCCCGCCATTCTTTTCGCCTACTGGAAAGAACGTGACAGTTGAATATGCCATTACTATTCTCCTTAAGAGCAGTTAGAATATTCGTTGAAAAGGTTGTCTGCATATGAATACGCCAATCTCTCAAGGATGGTTCTCTTGAACAGATATAAGGCGATGAAAATGAGGGTATATGCGATGAATAGGCTCATCGGTTTCCATCTGCTTTCAATGAGATACATGACAGAACAGCCAATACCCCCTATGGAGGCCCAGGCCTCCCCGGCGATAAGATTTCTGAAGAAACCGTATCTGATATTGTACTGAATTGTCATGACGCCATGTCCGACCTTTGTCCTGACATGCCCTACCGCTTCCCGCGCCTGCAATCTCGCGTTGGACGGATCAGCATGTTCTTCCTCTTCAGTCGAGAAGGCGCAACCAGAGATATCGGAGATCCTGCATCGCAGCTGTTCCTTCCTTTGCTTCGATATGAGTCCGCCGCTATATAGGAGCATATCCGTCGTGGGGAACCGCTCGCCGCCTTTCCCGAAAACCGATTCCTCTATCCAGATCTTGCCCAGGCTGCACTGGAACTGAACAAACGCAAGCATGACGATGAACGAGAGGCTTAAATTAGCGATTACCAGCATCCAGCTGATGCTTTTTAACAGCTCATCCCAAAAAGCCCCTCCGAAAAAAACTATCGCAAAATGCACAATCGGTATGACTGAAAGGAAGGTCGGGATATATCTGGCCTTAATCTCATATTCGTCCCACCACTTGATCTTATCCACTACAGATTCTCCCGTTTTTTCTGCTTCTAATGAAATGATTCTCATTTTTTGTCAATATTCTTGCATCATAGTGAAAAATTTAAAGCTTCGTGTATAGAAACGATAATCTTTTGAAATCAAGGCGCCATTTTAATCCGTATCTGAATTCACCTTGAATTCGGAAAATACGGGATAGTGGTCAGAAACCTCTTTGGGCTCACAATCTAATTCAAGTTGTTGATCAAACCGAAACACCCCTGAAGGACCCGCGTAGTCTTCATTCAGCGTTAAGGTGGTGATAATTCGGTCATAGGTACAGGAAGATGCCGCAACTGTCGTATCCATATCATTTGTGATTCGCCAGGTATATCCGCTTTGCCTTAAAGGTGAGGTAACATCATTTTCATCAAAATAGCTGCAGTCCGCGTTAAAATCACCCAGCAAAATGACATCGGGCTCGGGAAAATGGCTTTGAGCGTCGGTAATAACCAGGGGCAATGCATTAATCTCTGAAGTTGCTTCATCCGGATCAGTGTGGATATTGATTATGACAAAATCAAAGTTGCCATTCTTGGCTTTAAATTTGGCAATATACGGCTCCCGGTGAAAAATATCGACCCCTTCCTCATTGTAAGTGTATGACCCCTCTACCTGGATAAAGGCAGTTTTGTAAAAAAAAGCATATTGCTCTTTTGAAGAGGTTCTTCCAAGGCGGGGGCCGATGATGAAATCATAATTCGTTCCCATATTATCAACGGCCACCTCAAGCCTTTTTATGGCGGTTTCCGATTTATCTCTGATTTCCTGAATCGCTACGATATCGAATTGCGATATAATTTCGGCAAGCACTTCCAAGACTTCTGCTTTATCTGCTTTGGAGCGGCCGAAGATCTGGATGTTGAAACTGGCGATTTTGATAGTCCCCAGGCCGGTGGTGGCTTCTGGCTCCGGACAGACATTGCAGCTTTTATTTAGACAGTTTTGTGAAAGCGCTGTGCCGTCCACGCACCGGGTCACACCGTTTTCACAAATCAGTCCGCCATGCCCCGCACAGCAGCCCCGGCAGTCAGCATAAGCGTTTGCCGAAATAAAGAGAATCAGAAACAGGCCTGCGATTGAAGCGGCTATTTTTCGCATATCAAGCCTCCGGATTGCCCCTATCAAAAATCCTGCCGACCAAAACAAAAAAACCCAGATCTCTATGATTGAGAAATGGGGTATCGGCATTCATCAGAGGTGCTCTCCTTAAAGTTAAGGGTTGAAGCAACTATGAACCATGCCTTTCTATCATATCTTCAATAATTGTCAATGAAATTAAATTGTTTAATAAGGTTTGAGCCCTTAAGGCGTCTCAAAAAGAAGGGGCATAGAACAGCATTCGCAACAATCAGCCAATGAAGAAGACCGCAATGTGTTTAAATATTTCCTGGGCGAGTCGTAATTTAGGCGGCTTGAGGGTGAGCAGGATAGAGAGTACGAAGCACCAGCAGCACTTGGCGCAAATCGGCATCGGGCATGGTCTTTAGAATTTTTTCAATCCGAGCTTCAGTCTGTTTCCGATCCATAATTTCGTGTTCGAACCGAAGCATATCCGGCAGATCCACTTCCAGGGCCGAAGCAATTTTTACCAGGACATTTAAAGATGGGTTCTGTTGCCCCCGCTCAATCTCACCAACGAATTTGTAATTAACATCCGCCTGGGTTCCGAGCTCTTGTTGCGTCCAGCCTTTAGATTCTCTCAGCGATCGAATTCGCCGCCCCAATAGAATGGCCGCATTTTCATATGATTTTTTCATGATGATCAATATAACTTGTCTAAATTATGCATTAAACCATCTATAAGCGGTATTTTTTCTTGACTGGAATGTTATATTAAGCATAATAGGGCGAAACACCGCTTATGGCAGGCCATATTGAGTAAGTTCGCTAACCAGGAAACCGATCATTGGAGACGGAATCAAGAACTGAAAGGAGGCATTTATGTCAAGAAACGCTGAAGATGTCAGGAATTTTCTTAGTTCAATCCCTAATACAATTTTAGACTGGCTGAATCAAAAAAGCAAACCTTCAACAGGTCCGTTGAAAAGCGATGAAATTATTTTGAAAGGTGAAAGAGACCTTGCCGACAACTATCGAAAATTATTCCAATCCATCGCAGATGCCGAAAAGAAATTGGTAAATTTGGATGAAACACGCGGAGACATAGCCACTGAAAGATACGAAGCCCTAAAAGATGAATACACATCTTTCTTAAACATCGCGAAACCGAAACTTGCCGATATCCTGAAGGAAATTGACAGTAAAATTGACATTTGGGTAAAGGATGATGAAGCGATTGTCGAAGAATTAACTGAAACCCAAAAATCGATTCGGCAGGAAGATCGATTGCTTGAAGCCGGTGCAATTTCACGTGAAGAGCATCAGGGAAAAACAGCCCCTCTTAAATCAAAATCAAAAGAGTTCAATTCAAAACACAATAAAAAGCAGTCACAAATTAAAATACTTATCGCTGCCAAGAATCATCAGCCTCCTCCTCCGCCGCCACCACCACCTCCCCCGGAGCCTAAATTTTACAAAAATCCCGCCCATGCAACCGTCTTATCGTTTTTCTGGATGGGTCTTGGTCAAATTTACAACGATCAAATGATTAAGGGCATTATTTTCATAATTTCCTATTCAATTTCTGTCTTACTGATTTCTGTCTATGTTGGTTTAATCACCACTCCCGCTCTTTGGATCTGGGGAATGGTCGATGCGAACAAGACGGCAAAAGCGATCAATGGTTAAATTGCTGTATGTCCGGTCTGAAAAAGCTTCTCCCCGGCTCTGGAATAATTGTCACCTGACAGTGCCAGACATGTCCTTATTGCTGTTCCCAAAAATTTATTTGTAGAGGTCGTGTTAAATTATGGATCACATTCTCGTTGTTGATGATGAAAAATCCGTCAGAAGCGTGATTAAAGATGCCTTGGAGTATTTTGGGTATAAAGTTACGGTAGCCTGCAACGGGCAAGAGGGACTTGAATCTTTCAATAACGGGAGCGGATTCAAATTGGTGATTACCGATATCAAGATGCCCGTTATGGATGGCATTGAATTTGCCAGATCCAGCAGAAATTCAGCCAAACCGAATATCCCCATGATCGCGATCACCGCATTCCCCGGGAATAAAGACATTGAAGGGGATCTGTTTAATTCGGTTATTGGCAAACCTTTCAATTTGCCATCTTTGGCAAAAATCATCGGCCAGCATTTAGAATCTTCCAACACAGCCCCATAAACCAGCCCGGCAAACCGGCACCACACCCACCAAATCAGCAAAGATATGAGAAGCTGATGGTTATAGGGCTACTCTACTATCAGGAATCATTGCAAAATAAGTCAGTCAACCCGCATGGAAATACCCTTGTGGCTGGCTGTGGCACCTTTTAAGGGGCTTATTTCTTGAAGCCGAGGAAAACCTTGAACAAACCCGGCTGATAGCATATGTTTGATTGGGTTTGACCTGTAAAATATCAGTTTTAAGGAATTCTAAATGAAAGACGAAAGCACCACAGACCAATGTTCCGACCCGACCCAAGAATTCAAAATTCAAATTCCTTGCCGGCTTGCTGAAAGAGCAGAGACATATGCAGCAGCAAACAATGCAACCATTACTGGCGTGGTAATCGAAGCGCTGGATACGTTTTTGAAGAATCAGACAGATCAATATTATCGGAGTTAAAAGCAGCCAAATAACCGGCAAAACTGATAGAAACCCCCTGATTTAACAACAATATGATCTGGTTAATGGCCGATCGGGACGATTAAACAAAAAAACACGTTCAATCGATTGAACGAAAAAACTTGTTTAGACGATTGAACGAAAAAATACGTTTAGACGGCAAGGTAAAATACAACAGGAGAATCTTTATGCCTGACCAAGCCTTAAATGATGATATCACTTTCAGGTGTGACCGATGCAATGAAGAACTATCAAAAACATCTATCTATATCTCGGCCTCTTTGTTCGGGGTTATTTTTTTATTTGGTGAGCAAGACGGCTACTTCGGGATTACCTGTCCAAATGAAGATTGCAACAGCACCATTCTAACAAAATATAATGCCGCCAATATTTTTGACCTTAAAAAACAGCTGTTCTTTGATTATGGGGAAATGTTTCCTGATCGTACTGATCCGAGATTTAAATACCACTCTTTCCCATATAGTTTCGATTCAGATCCTAATATAAAAAACGCCATCGCAAAACACGCCAAATATTCAATAGGGAGTGGGGAGCACGAAATTGATCAGGACGAAAATCTGTTAGAGCATGAGACCGGTTTTTATCGCACTTTCGATTTTTCTGATCATGCAATAGGGCCGGCGATATCCATACTGTGGTTTCATTCGAATGACATTGAACAGGTTCAAAAATATGAAAATCAGACTGGGCGAAGAGCCTTTCCAAGATATATTGTTTGCGACCCGCTCTATTCGGCTATCGATGATTTCTGTTGGGAAAATCATCTCATTATGGATTTTTATGAGGGTTTGAATCTGCCATTTGAACTAATCGATATGCGGGAGCCACTGCCAAAAAGAAAAATTTTAGCAAATATTCATTTTTTAGAAATTTTAGACAAAAAGCATCCGGAAGAAATTTTAAAAGACTTGCCCTTTGATAATCCATCGGCAGATGTATTAGAAAACCCACCCTTAGAGAATGTGCCTGTTAATCCTTTAGATACCCCCTCCTTTCAGACAATCATCACTCAAATGCCCCCGCAGGCGTTCAGCCGAGCAATGGCATTAAAATTTGGGAAAGAGCCATGGCTGACACCTCATTACACTAAACAAAAACTTTCAGAAAATATTCCACTTCACGATCTTGTGCACAAAAAGGTGTGGGATAATTTTAATAAGGATTACGTCCAGGACCTTTTGTCGCAAATGTCCATTGGATTCATTGATAAATATATTGAGCTTTCTCAAAAAACACATTTCAATTTCGATGCTGTTTGGAATTTAAAAGAATCATATTTGAAAATGCTTTTTGATTCTATAAACAACCGATCCAAAAGAGAACAAGCAAAAAGGGAAACAGCTGCTGATGTTGAAAGGGTGGTCAGGGAAGCCGAGAAAAAATTTCCAAACGTGCCTATCATTTCCAAAGATCCTTTAATTAATAATTATAAAATAGACATCGTTAAATATGCGCCCCTAAAAGGTGATTTGGCTTTTGATTTTTTGATTATAGGTGAAACTGGAGTTGGGAAAGAGCTGTTTGCGCAGGCTATTCATGAGGCCAGCGGAAGAAATGAAACTGGCGAATTAATCCCCATAGACTGCGGCGCAATATCTGACCATCTTTTCGAAAGTGAGTTTTTTGGCTATAAAAAAGGCTCACATGACACAGCTAATAAAGACCACGTGGGATTTTTTGGTCAGGCCAATAACGGAACATTATTTTTAGATGAAATCGGAAATCTTAGCCTTCTTTTTCAGCAAAAATTTTTGCGTGTTCTTCAGGAAAAAGAATTCACCCCAATAGGTGGTAATAAAACGAGGGTTGATGTCAAAGTGGTTTGTGCAACCAACGCGGATTTGGAAAAGATGGTTCAAGAGGGAACCTTTAGAGCTGACTTATTAGCCAGGATAAATGGATTTACAATTGAAATTCCGCCATTAAGGAAAAGAAAAAAAGATGTTCGACTTCTGGCCATATATCTTAAAGACCTGTACGATTTAGATCGTAAAAACAATCCCGATTTAGATCCCATCCAGTTTGATGAAGAGTGTCTAAAAATTATGGAACAATACCCATGGCCAAATAATGTAAGGGAATTACAAAGTGTCGTCAAAAGAATACTGGCGTCCCGGATGGGTAGCATGACTGGAGGCTCAAACAGGTCTCCAATTACTGCTGATGACCTTCCTGCAAGATTATTTGAAACGGGGAAAGCGGACAAATCCGCAAAAAACAAAATACAGCATCTCAGTGGTAATACACAATTCACTGACAAGCAGATAATAGAAGTTATGGAAGCAAATGGCCATAACAAGTCCAAGGCCGCAAAAATTCTCGATTGTAGTTGGAATACTATCGACAGGAGATGGAAAAAAATTAAGTCCACCACGCAAAATGATTAAAGCCAGTATCACTTTTCCCACCAATACAAATCCTAAATTCCCCCAGTGAAATAGGCGTTACCTACAAAAATCATCTTACTATATCGTGAAAGACCAATCTTAATCCCACCCTTATTTTCCCTACTATTACAATCGCTGAATGTAATATTAAATCCACTATTACATTCAAAGTGAATGTAATACAATTTCAATTTCTTGTCATTTTCCTATATAATCATAACTATTCAATATATTTGATATTATTAACTTTATATTTTCTACCAAAGAGTTTGGTACCCGCCTTGCAATGTAATGTTGTCAACTCCGCAATAAGAGCCTGAAAGGAGGGTCGACATTGTCTGGCTGGCGGGAAAACCAATTATTTTTTTTTCTTACAAGGAGGCAGAAATTATGCGGGAAATATTAGAACATCAAAATCCGATCCCCGAAACCATTAATGTGATTCGGCACATCGGACACTTTTTGAAAGCAACCTTAATAATGGTGTCTGTAATGCTGTTTTGCAGCCCAGTAGCATGCAGTAAAGGGTTTTCGGCTCCATTGCCGGCAAAGCAAAACTTGATGGCATCGACGGTCGGGGTTTCCAATGCATGTTTCTGCTCTCCGCAACAAGAAAGGCGGTACATTATGAAAAATGTAACAGAAACACAAACAACCGATCAAAATGGCAATGGCATGGAGTTGAAACTTGTCAACATTGACTCCCTTAGTATTCCTCAACATCACCCCCGCAGCGATTATGGGAACCTGGAAACGTTGCAGGGCAGCATTAAAAGAGACGGCTTACAGGAGCCCCTGTTCGTTTATGAAATCGAAGCAGGAAAGTTCGGCATCATCGACGGCGCGCGGCGACTGAAGGCGGTTCAAGAGATGGGCATGAAGCAGATATCCTGCCTCATAAATAAGGGTATCGGCGAGGCTGACGCTGCCCATCTCTCTTATGTCAAAAACGTCGAACGCAAGACACTGAGCTCAATCGAGATCGCCCGGCATATTAAAACCATGCGGGATGACTTCGGCTATACGCTCAACGAGCTTGAACTGAAGGGTTACGGTTCGCCGGCAACCATTTCAAACAAGCTGAAATTGCTCGACCTGCCGGAAACGGTCCAGCGGCAGATTCAGGACGGCTCATTAACCGCCGGACATGGCCTCGCCTTGACCAAACTTCCTACTAAGAAAGAGCAGGAACTCAAGGCTAAGAGAGTCATCGATTTTGATCTTTCGGTAAGAAAAACCGAGAATCAAATTGACCGGTATCTGTCAAAAAAACGCAAGTCCAAAGAGGAAGCGCCCAAAGATAATATTCCTTCCAATGATGTACCAGGCGTTTACTTCAAAGACGCGCGCTACATGAGCGACGAAATACCCGACAGGTCGGTTCATCTCGTTGTTACCAGTCCGCCTTATAACATTGCAATGGAATACGAAAAGGGAATGACCTTCAAGGAGCATCTGGCAAATATAAAAGATGTGATGAAGGAGTGTGCGCGGGTTCTGGTTCCAGGCGGCATTATTGCGCTGAATGTTGCTGACATAGTTAATTTCAAGGGTCAGGACGGACAAAGTGATAATTTTCAGATTCAACTTGTTGGGCAGATTTATCAAAGTAGTCTGAAAAAGCACGAAGTCTTTCTAACCGATGAGATTATCTGGGCCAAACCGCGTGCTTGGTCAAAAAATCGTTACAAAAAATATAAAGAGGATACCCCGCATACTTCCTACAGGGTATTCAACAACTGGGAGCACGTTTTTGTTTTTCGTAAAAAAGGCGAAAGAGAAATTCCGTCCGAGGAGATCGTGTTGGAATCAAAGCTCACACGGGAACAGTGGATCGCCTATGTGAACGGGGTCTGGGCAATTGAGCCTGTCAAAAACGACCTGGAACACCCCTGTATGTATCCTGATGAGTTGGTCAACAGGATCGTCCGGATGTTCTCCTATGTCGGGGATACTGTCCTCGATCCTTTTCTTGGCAGCGCTACCACGGTCAAAGTTGCCAGGGAACTTGGTCGAGAAGGCATCGGTTATGAAAAGGAGCTTCAGTACAAGCCGGTCATCATGAAACGGCTTGGGATTGTGCCTGGCGAAGCACCCGATGCTGAAGATCTCAAAACGACGATGGAAAACATAAAACAAGCTCTTCCGTCCGGTGGACCTGACATGGACTTTGATGTCGAAGCTGTCGCCACAGAAGAAGATGCCGCTGCTAAAGCCTTTAAATCCGAAGTGGAATTAGAGGCGGAGATTGAGCAGTAGGTCTATTTAAACCGCGCAGGTGGCCCGTTTAGTAGGCGGGTCACCTGCCCTGCAGCCCGAAGCCATTGGATTGTCAATCCAATGCACCGAAATATAAGGAGATAAAACAAATGATTAAAGCTGGCTGTGCCCAGAATGTGCCCACGAAACGGCTCTACTCGATCAAAGAGTTGGTCCGGGAAGTCGGCGCAACTGCATGGTTCTGGAGAACCCAGATCTGGGACGGCCAGCTTCCTTATGTCCAGGTCGGCAAGAAAATGTTCATCGACAGCAATGATGTCGAAAAATTCATCCAAAAGCACAAAGCGACCTATTGAAGGGCGCGGCTAATCTAAAACACTATACATACAACAAGGAGATAATTGCCATGACATACATAATCAACGATGAACAGAAAACTATAATCCAAAGTGCGGTAGACAAGGATAAGCACATTCGCAACTTTCATGATCTCAAACGTACGGAATTCTATGAACCCCTCATAAATTCACATGAACCATACATTCCTCAATCCGCAGTCGACAGAAACATCGTATTCTCCAAATGCAAGGCTGAAACAGCCGATCAATTTGCTGAATTTCGGAAAACGCAGGAATACATAAGCTATCTTTCCTGGGGGGCTGGTGAAATTGAATTAGCTGCTCAAATGATATTTATAGATATGATCTTTCTAAAAGATCCTGAAATGGAAATCCTCTTTGTCCTCATCCACCATGTAGCACGAATTGCACGCGAAAAATTATTGAGAACGTCATACGGAAAGACAGGACCTGGGTCTGAGCGTGAATTTCGAAAAGCCCTGAAAACAGCGATGAGGTTTCGTGGCATTAAGCCTGAGGATATTAGTACAGAGGGATAAAACACAAACCAAATAATTTTTAAAACGGGATACTGTTTTTGGCGCATAACATTAACGGCTTGATTGAGCCTCAAAATTATGAAAGGATGTAGCTGTCAATAAAGCCGTTCGAGACTTGGGACGGCTTATTGATAGCTCCATCATGTGCCCGTCAAGGCGAGATGGAGGTGTAAAATGGGAATGATGTACAAACGCGGAAATGTGTGGTGGGTCAAGTATTATCGAAACGGCAAGAGTTTCCGGGAAAGTTCTGGAAGCACCAAAAAGATGGTAGCGAAGAAATATTTAGACCGGCGTGAAGGTGAAATCGCTCAGGGAAAGATGCCAAGCGTACAATTTGATAAAATCACCTTCGACCAGCTCGCAGAGGACTTTCTCCGGGATTATCGTATCAACCAGAAAAAATCGCTCGCAAGGGCGGAAAGGAGCAAAAAACAACTCGAAAAACATTTCGGTGGGAACAAGGTTCCGACCATCACGACTCCCAGAATCAAAGCTTACATTGAAAAGCGCCAGGAGGAAGACGCTGCCAACGCAACCATCAATCGGGAATTGGCAGCCCTGAAACGAATGCTCAATATTGGAGCGCAACAGACGCCGCCGATAGTGGGCATTGTTCCTAAAATCCACATGCTGGCAGAAAATAATGTCAGGGAAGGCTTTTTCGAACACGACGAGTTTTTGAAATTCCGTGACGCCCTTCCCTGCTATCTCAAACCGCCGACGACCTTTGGGTACAAATTTGGCTGGCGGTTCCAGGAAGTCGCCACTCTGACCTGGCAGCAGGTTGACCGGTTTAATTGGACGGTACGCATTGATGTAGGCAAAACAAAGGACAAAGGGGGGCGGTTGATTTACCTCGATTCCGAACTTACAGAAACTTTCAAGCAACTTTGGGAAAAGCGAAAGAGCTCAAGGGTGCTTCTTCCCTTTGTATTTCTGAATCAAAGGGGTGACGACAAAATCAAGGAATTCCGTACCGCCTGGAACAAGGCATTTAAGGACAGCAAAGTACCACGAAAATTGTTCCACGACCTGAGACGAACGGCAGTTCGCAACATGGTAAGGGCCGGTATTCCTGAGAAAGTCGCCATGACGATTTCCGGGCACAAAACCAGGTCAGTATTTGAGCGGTATAACATTATCGACGATAAGGATTTACGACTCGCAGCCCAGCGCCAGGATGAATACTTCCAAAACTTCACGGGCACAGTTTCGGGCACAATCGTCGATTTCCCCCAAAAAAAGGAGTCAGCCGATGTCGGCTAACCCCTTGATTTTATGGTGCCTGGGGTGAGAATTGAACTCACACAGCCACTATGGACCGAGGGATTTTAAGTCCCTTGCGTCTACCTATTCCGCCACCCAGGCATTCAATAATTTCAGCAAGTTACATGTCCACGAATTTGATTTGAAGGCTCGGGAGCACATAGGGAGCACTCGACGAACTTTTTTCCCAAATACGCGTCCCTCTTTCTAATCGCTTCCCGGCAATCATTTTCGTCAACCGTATTGTACCGCAGAAACATCTCCATTGTGGCATGTCCGGTCTGCTTCATTATAACCGAATCGTGAACTCCTGCTTTTCGCATATCGGTATTGTAGGTATGCCTCAAGTCATGAAAATGAAAGTTATCTAATTTAGCCCGCTTTCGAGCATTTTCAAAGGCCGTTCTAATGCTCTATACCGGTTGGCTATTTTCTCGAATAAAAAGATACTTGTGGGCAGCACCTGCCTTTTTCCTCAGCTCCAGGCATTCTGCTATCACCCGGTAAAGTTGGTCACCGAAAAAGACTTTCCGTCTCTCATGGTCTTTGGTGTCGTCCTCATCCAGATCAATATATCTGCCGTCAAGGTTCACCTTGTCAACGGTCAGCCCTAATATCTCTGCCTTTCGCATACCAGTATGATAAGCAGTCATAATAATGCGCCTTGCCACAGGGGTCAGTTCGGCACAGAACCTTTCAAATTCATGCGCTTGCAACACCGTGTCCCGGACATTGTTTTCCTTTAACATTTTGACTTTCCGGCAGGGATTCTGCGTGACAAGTTTTTCGTCCATCCCCAGGTTGTAGGCTGCCTTCATCAATGCGATTTCCCTGTTTACAGTGGCCGGTTTGATTTTATCCCCGCGCCATGTCTTTTCTTGTTTTCTTTGAATCTGATAATTTTTGACCCTTGTCCGAGAGATCTCATCGGCTAAGAATCGGCCAAACATTTTTCTTAGCACCCCTGCCCGCTGCACATCATTTTGGTAGCTCTTTTTAGCCTTTACAAGTTCCTGTTCCAGATACCAATCAATCAGTTCGCTGAATGTAATTTTAGACCGGGGATCTTCAATCGCTAAGCCTGCCTCATCTTTGCGAAAAAATTCATTTTCCTTCATTATAAGGAATTTTTCCGCTAATCTTCTTGAGTGGCTTGACTTTTTTATCTTGTATTTAATTTTTTCCGTCTGAAAATCGCGTTGATAAGGATATTTCACAAACCATGGGCCGCAAGGCCTGCCATTTTTATCCTTATATTTTTGATACACACCCATAAAATTCCTCCTTTCCTTTTCGGGAAAGGCGACAGAAGCGGGTGTCGAAAAATTATCACCTCCTTTTGAGGTGACAAAATAGCTAACCATCCCCTGCCCTGTCAAGAACTTTTAACGAAAATAGAATCGGCAAACCTCTTAAGTTTCTATAACCATAGCCTATTTTCGCTCTTTGAGCTTATCCAGATATCCGTCTATTTTTCTTTTATCCCAGAGCAGTTTTCCCCCGATCTTAATAGGAAAAATAGGGAAAGTCCCCGCGCTGAGTTTGTTCCGAATGGTCTGGGGACTCAAGCTCAGATAAGCGCTTATTTCTTTTATCGAAAATAGCCTTTTCTCCATTTTCCCCCCAGAAAATCTAAAAGAAACTACATTTAACCTGTTGGTCAACCTATTGACCAGATGAATTGATTCTATAAACAGGACATTCCGGTTGACAAAAGGGCCTAATCGCCGCTGAATGGCAACCATAGCCCTGATAGTCCTGCCGATAGGCATAGGATGCTTGTTTGAGGATTTCCGGCTCGGTAATCAACCGCTTGCCGTTGTCGGGTCGGTTCTTTGCAGCCCATGATTTTAGCGCTGCAATCGCAACATCATATGGAAATCCCATCCGCTTAAAATGAACTGCCAGGCGAAAGCAGCTGACGCGCTGGTAACGCGTCACTCCCTCTTGCAGCATCCTCAGGGCGCACGGCGGCAGACCAAAACGCCCTCCCCCTGTTTTTTTCGGATTATGCGATGATCCCGTATCAACCGGGGGGACTGTCAGGTTGTTTAGCGCAATGATTTGATCGAGGCTGTCCTCTTTCACGCGCTCAGCATCTTTTAGAAATTGCCACTGATCGGGATACGGTTTCATCGTGGTGGGATCTAAAAAAACGGTTTTCCCCTGTGGAACCAAGCTGCCAAAAAACGGCACATTGATAAAGTTCCCGAAAGAAACGTTCTTGTCCAGGATGTCCTGTTTACCGATTTGTTATGAAAAGTTAACAAAAATACGATGGATCAGACCGTTAAGAGGTGGCTTTTTGGCCGAGAATCAATGATACCGGGCTAACACTCAATGTTAGGCGGTGGATTTAGGACGAGAAAACAATTGTAATAATTGGCTGAATATGCTACAAAATCGATTCATAAGTGGCTCTCCTTTATCTATGAGATTGGTTTGCCAAACTCAATCTACCACAAATTAAAGGATGGGCTTACTTTTTTTCAAAATTTATTTTGGACAAGAGTGATTTTACGTTATAAACAAAATCATTTTAACAGGTTAATGCGTCACCAAAAATCAACGTTGGGACAGAAGTGACTTTCAATAAACCTTTTAATGTACTCAGTCAGTTTACCGAACCGGGGAGACGACTGACCCTGGCAGACTATATTTCTGTACCCGGCATCTTTTCCGCCGATCGGTTGGACTACGACAGCGAAGGCTTGCTCGTACAAACCGAGATTGGACGTATCAAACGGCGAATTTCCGATCCGCATGCCGGTATGTCGTATACGTATTGGGTTCAGATGGAAGGTGTTATCACTCAAAAAGCCATTCAGCATTTTCTACCGGTGTTCTGCTGGATGATGGCATGACCATGCCGGCCATTGTTGAGCAGATTAACCCTTCTTCGATTTGACTATGCATCCCCCGGTTCACCAACAACTAAATATTCCAACCAGTTGGCTTGCTATTACCGTTAATGAAGATCGGAATCGTCTTATTCGGCGAATGACCGCTGCTATAGGCCTGCCGACAATCCGGCTGATTCGGCAGACCGTTGGACGTTGGCATCTGAACAAGTTACAACCCGGCGACTGGAAAGTCACAAGTATTCCGGCTGAATGGTTGTAGTACTTGAATTTTAAAGCCGAACAGAAGGGGGAGTACAAGGAAATGAGCGGTAAATACAAAGCCATAATCTACGATTGCGACGGGGTAATGTTTGATTCCATGGCAGCGACTCTCGCTTTTTACGATAAGGTGATGGCTTTCATGGGAAGACCCGACCTGGACCGTAAAGATAACGAACAGTTGCGGGTTCTCCACTCCTTTGGCTACCGTGAAGTGCTCCGCTATTTTTTCCCTGATGATCTGCAATGGAATGATGCGGTTCGTTTCGTAGGCACCATAGATTATCGCGAGCTCTTACCTTTCATGAAGATGGAATCTGGTTTCCGTGAAACCTTGAATATCCTTAAACCTGGATTTGAGCTGGCTGTATGCACAAACCGCTCAATCTCAATGGAGTCGCTGCTGGAATCGTTTGACCTTTCTCACTTCTTCTCCTTTGTCATGACTGCCGCAAAAGTTCAGAATCCGAAGCCGCATCCGGAACCGTTGATCAAGATTCTGGAACATTACCGGATCTCTTCGGAAGAGGCCCTGTTTGTGGGTGATTCACTTGTGGATTGCCAGGCCGCTGCAGCTGCCTACGTCCCCTTTGTTGCCTACAGAAATAACCTCCCCTCCTTCGCCCACATTGACCATCACCAGGAAATACTTGAGCTTATCGGCTGATGGTCAACGCGATCAGGGGCCAAAGTATCAAGGAACTCCACGCCAAGATTGGGCAGTTGTCGATGGAGAACGATTTTTTATCCGGCGCGCTCAATCGCATCGTCGATGTGTGAGCGAAAGAGATGATCGATAAAGGGGATACGCTTCCGGTGACCCGTCAGTGCGATCTTCTGGATCTGAACTAATCTGGCATTTACTATCAGCCCATTCCACTGAGCGTGAAAGAGGTAGAGCTGATGCGCCCGATTGACGAGATCCATTTGTCATATCCGTTTTACGGGAGCAGAAAGATTCGCGACGAGCTTTGGGCAAAGGGATATAGCGTGTGTCGTGATAAGGTGCGTCGCCTGATGCGGCGGATGAGCATCGAGGCATTGTATGTCAAGCCGAGGCTATCGTTGGCGCATCCGGAGCATGCGACGTACCCCTATCTGTTGCGCAATCTTGAGATCACTCGGGCGAACCATGTGTGGTCTGCCGATATCTGCTACATTCCCATGGTGAAGGGATTCTGTTATCTGGTTGCGATCATGGACTGGGCGAGCCGGTTGGTTCTGGCCCGGCGTCTATCGAATACCCTGGACAGCTCCTTTTGCGTGGATGCCCTGGAAGAGGCGATCTCGACCTATGGTTGTCCTGACATTTTCAATACGGACCAAGGCAGTCAGTTCACGGCGGAAGCTTTTACTGGCACGCTCCGCTCGAAAGGCATTGCGATCAGCATAGACGGCAAGGGCCGTTGGGTAGACAATGTCTTCATCGAGCGGCTCTGGAAAAGCGTCAAGTACGAGGACATCTACCTGAAGGCGTATGGTATGGTTCAATGGCGGAGGTGAGGGATGGGCTTGCCGCCTATTTTCGGTTTTACAACGAAAACAACGCTGGCATCAACACTTTGACAGGAAGACTCCATCTATGATTTACTTCAGCACTCTCCCCCAAAAACAGGCTGCGGCATGAACAGGAACCCAGGGCAACTTCCCAGTTATGAATCCCTGTTCCCTGTCCGAAGAACCCAGACCACATCTGACATCTATACGATCTGGCGTGGTAGGGAGTTCAAGTCCGTGAAGTAATAGAGCCTTGCATGTCATCTCCAGCCCCCTTGAGGCCTTCGGCCAAACTGCGCGTGCGGCCGTCGCGAAGACCGGCCTGGCGCTGGCCAACCACATGACGCTACCGATCATGGGAACCAAGACGTGGACCCGTGCGGGCCGGGCAAGGCAGCCAATCCGCCGGCCCTTCAAACCGGTGTGATCACCGCAAACACCGGCAGTTCAGCCGCCTTGCCCTTGAACCTCGCCCGCGTCCATCGCCTGCACCGGCACCCGGCTGGCCAACTCAGCGCAAGTTTCCGGCGTGTCGTTTACTTCAGGTGATCCGGCAGATCGACCCATGCGCCCAAGCCTTCCAGATTTTCGGGAAGACTTTGAAGATATCGGTATTGATCGAAGGTCTTTAAGTTTTCCCGCAGGTTGACGAATACCTTGCGCCACCACATGCGCTGGCGCAGTTCCTCGGGGGATAAGTCCGCTTCGGTGGCACCCTTGCCTCCGATTTCAACCCTTAACGCCTGTTCGTTTCTGAATGCAGAGGCTTGCCATAACGCCGCACCCATGCCCACAGAGTAGACCAAGCGGACGGTCGACATCATCGCGTACTCAAGCTCGCATTTTTCGTAGGTGTAGTCCTTATATCTCTGCGTCCTAACCATGAATTGGTCGTAGAACGATCGAAGGACCATTTTTGTGTTGTCTCCCGTGTACACCTCGGGAAGGACGGAACCGGTGCTCATCAGGTAAGCCAGATCAGAGGGAACTGGACCGCGGAACATGAGCTGGAAGTCAATGCAAAGCCAGCCGTGCGGGTAGGTGGCATTCCTGTCGCAGAAGAAGATGTTGTCGCCACGCAGATCGCCATGGCACAGCGTGCATGTCGCACCGTGTTCTGGCCGTGCTTGCCGGAAGAACGCGTCGATCTTTTTGGTGAACATTTCGAAGATGCCTGTGCCATTGAGATAGCGGTCCCAGGTGGGACCAATAGCGCTCGACCCCTCGATGGTGGTGACCTTGTCGGCGATCCTGGCACCTCCGGGCATCACGGATTTGTAGATGGCGATGTTCGCATCCGAGGCCCAAAAGTCGACCCCCGACTCGGCTAGCTGCTTGGCCCTTTCACCTTCATGGCAGCCCTCCCACGCTACCGCCACTTCCACCAACCCCGGCAACATCTGCATGACCTCGTCCATGTTCAACTCGCGCTCATGGACCTTGTGATCGGCGAAGGTATCTGCATCCTCCAGCACCAGCACAAAGCGGTCCCTCAACGTGTCGCACGCAGCGAGATATACCTTCGGATGAGCATAAAACTGGGCGACCTGGTAGCCCTTCATTTCCTTGAGGAACATGGCGCGGATATTCTCTCGTGGGAGTAAATCGAAGGAAGGCAACGTCTTCACGACGAATGAGTTCGGAGCGTCGGTGGCCTCCTTGTAGGTGCATTTCACCTTCTTGATCGCGGAGAAGTAGCCGGCGGTCATGCCGACCCCCTGCTCGCTTTGCGAGACCACCTCGTTCGTCGCGGAAATTACGCCGCTTTGGCGCAGCACCTTCGTCATGAATGCCGCGTCGATGTCTTCGATACTCTTGGGCAAAACGATTCCTGCGTGTGACTCCGACATCTCGTCCTCCTTTCTGGTTTTTTCGTAAAAAAGTTGAATATCGGCCAGTCAATCGATAGAAGCTCTTTAAAAACAGTTGCATAAAAAGCACACCGGGTGCTTTCACCCTCCTGCGATAGGAGGTAAGATGCTTAGGAGATCGCCATCCTTTAATATCTGATCCTCCTTTCCATGAACGCCATTGATGAAAATGATCTTGGGTATCTCTTCAGGTATTTTGAGCCGAGACAAAATATCCTGAACTCGGGTAGAACCGTCGACCCCCATCTTACAGGAAAACCGACTGCTTCCCTTCGGGAGATAATCTAGAAGCGTAGCAAATAATTTTACCTCAATCTCCATCGAACTGAACTCCCTGCCTTCCTTCAAGTCACTTCCGGGTCTCAACCTTCTTCATAGCACTTGAAGCGACAAAATTTCTCAAGTTATTGCTATCCCTCTCCAAGGAAATGACGAAAAACCATTCCCTTTCAGGAGCATATCCGTGCGTTGTCCCTACCAGTATCTCCCCATCTGAAAAGGTGATCCTCATCTTCATTAAACCAGGTGTGTCCAATTTTCCTTCCATAACTCCTTTGAGGGAGGGAGGACCCTGTCTTTTCGAGGATGTCGGCTGGTGAAAGGCCGGCATCCTCGGTGATAGTTCGGATAATGCGGTTCAGGCCTTCAAGGATCGCCCCGCGCAGTTTCACCAAGCCGTCCGGGTGTTCAATCACGTAGGTAATCCGCGCGATCACGTCATCCCCGTAGGTGGTTTGGGGATTCAGTAGCGATTCAGTGGCAATGAGCCTTCTGGTTTTCAGGTTACAAAGGTATCCTGACACAGTGGTTGAACCTACGTCGATCGCAATTCCATATGCCTCCACCACAAGCCCTGGAAACACAGCAATGATCTCTCGTTCCATCCAAGTTGCTGCGGTGACTGTCCATTTTCCATGTCGGTGGGCGTTTACGCGCATGACCCGGCTATTGAATATAACCCCATCGAGCACAACGAAATCTTCACCTCGTACTTCAATAAATGCCACTTTATATATAAACTTGGGTTTTGCAATTTCCTGCGCTTCTTTGCAAAGGCGGGCAATTGTCCGGCAATCGGGGCCGTTTCTATCCACGCGGAAACTTGCCGAAAGGGTTTCTGCATCCGGTTCAAAGGAAATGGTGTCGATGATGTTGCTTTCCACAGGTCAGCCCTCGCTTAATAATGAGATCAAAATTATTTCGCAGCGCGAATCAGCCGGCGCCAACCGCATGACGGACCGCGAAAACCTCGTGAATAAGTAGCCATAATGCCGAACAGGAACCGTCTCAATGACGCCTCCTGTCCGGCTATTCCAGCCGGCCGTTTCTGAAAGCCGTCAAGTATTCCATGCAGTAACTGTCTCTGCCCATGACCGCAAGAGCGGCCTTCAAGGAACCAAAAAGTTTTTTGTCGGTAGGGTCAAGAATGGCGGAATCCAGTCCGTGGGTGATGGCGGTGACAAGAAAGGTTCTGTTTACCAGTTTTCGTTCCGGCAGCCCATAGGAAACGTTTGTAAGGCCGCAGGTGGTGTGCACGCCGGGATGGTTTTCCATGATCTTTTTGATTGCGGTAATCGTATAAACAGCCGACTGTTGATTGGTCGATATGGGATAAAGCAGGGGATCAATATAAAGATCGCCGATGGAGACTCCGGCAGCAGTGACTTTTTCCACCAGCCGGGCCGCCATTTCAATTTTTTCCTGGATGGATTCAGCCATGCTATTCTCCGACTGGCAAAGAGCGATGACCTTGGCTTTCTTTTCGACGACCAGCGGAAGCATTCCCTCAAGGCGGGCCGGTTCAAGGGTTATGGAGTTAATCATCGGCGGTTTGTCAAGCAGGGGCAATACCTTGCGAATGGTTTCAGGATCGGGACTGTCTATCGATAACGGCCGGTCGGTTGCCTGCTGCACGGCCTCAATCATCCATTTCAGATGCTCCGCCTCCTTTCCGACAAAGGTGCCGGCATTGACATCGATATAGTCGCCGCCGGCATCGGTCTGCATTTTTGCCTCATTCTGAATAAAACCAATATCGTGGGCTTCAATTGCCCGTAATATGGATTTTCGCGAAGAGTTGATTCTTTCTGCAATAATAAGCATTTTTTCTCCCTATATTAAGGTCACAAATCCGAGAGTTTGATTTATGAAACTGATAACAGGTGTCCGTTCTGAGCGTCAAGACCGTTAGCTACATAGACGCTTTCAAACAAATCTCCGATCTCAGCCATGGTGAAGCGAATACTTTAAACGAAGATATTGAGAACGTAATCCATAATTTTACGATCAGGGCGGAATTTATAACCAGGCCCTTAAGGTATTGGGAAATCCACTGATAAAAATAGTTTATTATATTGATTTGTATGGCCAAGTCACTCTTTTCATAAATGGTGCACAATGGAAAATGCATAATCCACAGCTTCCGGAGTCTAAGCGAAAAGTTGGATGGTGGTGATCGACGGCCAGGGTATTCCTATCGGAAGCACCCTTGCCTCGGCATCGCCCGCAGAAGTCAAACTTGCGGAAGTTACGCTTGAAAGCGTAAAGGTACCTCGTAACAGCCAAGGACGTCCAAAGAAGCGCCCGTTTCGCTTGATAGCTGATTAAGGCTATGACAGCGATCCGCTTCGCAAGCGATTTAAAGAGCTCATGATTGATTTGATTGCACCGCATCGGAGCAACCAAAAAAAGATAAAAATGCAAGATGGAAGAAAACTCAAGCGCTATCGCAGACGATGGATAGTTGAACGAACCTTCGCATGGCTGTCTAATTTTCGCCGCTTGGTTGTACGCTACGAGCGACTGATTACTATTTATCGAGGTTTCTTTCATCTTGCGTGCCTTATGATTGCGTTAAATAGGTTTTGAAATGGGTTCTACTAATACAAGCACATTAAGTGATTTTACATAAACGCTTCAGTTTAACTTTTGTCCATGAATGAGTAGTATCTTGAACGGTTTCCCAGATCATATCCAACGATTCAAACCGGCGATTGGTCGTGGCTTCGTATCGCACCTGTCGCCACACCCGCTCCTGGGCATTAGTCCTGGCTGATAAGGCGGAAGATATTCCAGGTTAAGACGTTTGTGTGTCCTCATGAAACTCCAAATCTCTTCCCCCTTGTGCCACTTAGCACCATCTACATACAGCCAGATTTTATACCCCCGCAGCCGGCGATACATCTGTATGAGGCAAGCCAGGTAACCCTCTCTGTTCCCTTGGGGCCATCTGAGAACCCCCATCTTGCCCAACAAAGGAGCAACCCAACCAAAGATATTCAATCTGGTGCGATGCTGCTGGTAGTAGGAACCTTCAGCCGCCGGCCTATTTTACCCCACCCTCTACCCACAGCCGGGGATGCAACGTAAAACCGGCCTCATCTTCAAAGACAATGGTCTCTTTAGCTCCCAGCGTCTGGAGTTTTTTTTAACTTGCGCCGAAATTTTCGGGCGTCTTCGCTGCACCCCTGAAGATACGAATACCCGGCTTTCTTCATCCGATAGCCCAGTTGGTGCATCCATGACTGGGCCTGACGCACCTTCAGATGGATTCCATATCGACTTTTCAGATGGACCACATTAAATTACATCAAATTGGCATGAATCCAGTAAGACCTTGATCTTCGCAAAGTCAATGGATCTTCCGATAATAACTATGCAAGTAGTCTCAGAACGTGGCCATTTCTCCCATGAGATAATCCCCCCTGAATAGTTTAGAAGTAATGTCTGTCCAGGAAGACGGACAGGTCCTTTGGCCCTAAATACTTGATCTTTTAAATTTCTGAATACATTTCCGACACACTGCTTTAAAAGAGTGCGTTTTGATCTGTATTCATAATGTGCGAAATCGTGCTGTTTTTGGAATCTTTCTTTGCTACCGTTTACGGATTCAAAACATTTCTTTAATATTTTTAGTGGATTTACGTCACAATAAATTGCTGGAATTACTTGTTTAATACCGACCTCACTTCTTATTTCCTTTAAGATATCGGCTATTTGAGTCCCTCCTAGCAGGTCCAGTTTATTTAGTATGATGACGTCGACATTCCTAAGCTGGTCGAGAAAAAAGGAACCTATATGATGTCGTGCCTTCCACATTCGACCGTCGAGAACCCCGACTGTCACTCCCCTTCTAATCCATGTTCTTTTGGATTCAATTTCGAGTGACCTCCATATCGCTGAAGGCTCTGCTAATCCTGTGGCTTCAACAAAGACACGCTGAATCAATCGTTGGCGACTCAGCATTTCAAAAGTCGAGGCAAGGTCGACAGATAGGGTACAGCAGATACAACCGTTAACAAGCTCGATAACTTTGACGTTATCTTCGGCAATTAAGGTTCCATCTATACCAACGGTTCCAAATTCATTAACGATTACGGCTGTACCCAATAGATTTTCATAACTCTGTAGTATACGTCTAAGTAATGTTGTCTTGCCAGAACCCAAAAAACCTGCGATAATATGAACGATTGTATTAGACCTATTTTCTGAGCACATGTACGATTCCCAAAACAAAGATAATACTATACTGCATATGATTTACAAACATTCACCATAGTCTTTACGTTCTCGTAGTTAGCGTTGGGAGGCATGCTGCAGCCAGTACCCAAGATAAATCCCCCTCCTCTCCCCACCTCTTCGCACAGTCGACGAACATAACTTTCGACCTCTTGAGGATTTCCTGACACTAATAATGAGGCAGGAACATCGCCCATCAAACATACGTGATCTCCAATTACCTTCTTTGCATTGAAAAGATTCGTGGTCCCGTCACACGATGCAATTACTTTCCCACGTGGGAATTCTTTGAAGTAGGGCAAATTTTTAGTCCAATCTGTGTCGAGATGTAGCAATGGCGTGATTCCATGAGCAACAAATTCCTCTACCATACGCTTAAGCATGGGCCACTCAAACCGTTCAAACATAGACAAAGGATACAACTGGGCTGAACCCCTTTCCAATATTATAGCCACGCATGGTATTCCAACAGCAGTGCATCCCGCAATTCCGGCAGCGATCAGATCTGGTAAAGTTGCCCAAAGCGCTGCTTCCACCTTGTCTGGTATTTCGTAAAGATCCAGAGTGTATTCCATCAGAGATCGTGAGCATGACAAAGCCATCTGCGGACTAGGCACAGAAGCCGCTACGTAAACTTCAACACCCATCTCTTTCCAGCAACCTACATCCTTATTGTACTGTTCTAAACTTTTCTCCAACTGTGCTTGATGGTAACTTCTCACAGATCCGTAATTTAATATATCTTTGTCCTCAATGGGCCAAACACGTGGAATCATCTTTAGTACAAATTCATTCCAACCTATCTCTATCAGCATGTTGTATTCTTCGCGCGAAAAAACAGGAGCTTCCAAAATCTGCCAGTATGTATCACGTGGAAGTTCAATCCCCGGACGCTTGATTTTGTTCAGAAACTTTATTGCGAGATAGTATATATCGGTTCCGCCAGCGTAATAAGCACAGTCGCCGTATCCGTCCAGATCTACCCACAAGTCCCTCTCCGCACGAGCCGCCTCATTAGGTTTTTCCAGGATATCAGCAAAAGTTAACCCTTTTTGCATAGATGCGAATCTATCCATATAGGATGGCATCAGACCTGGGCGATCTACCTCTTTCAGAGCAACGCAAGCTTTTATTCTTTCCATTCCAGTCATTTCATGTCTTCCTTTCCCTTGATGTTAAGGTACTATTTAACAAACGCCTTGCATATTCTGACACCTTCATTTGCATCGAGAGTTTGTGCGTCTGCACCCACATAACGTTGGGCTTCCACGCCAGTTGCTCCACCGCCAATGATAATTTTTACTTTCGCACGCAGATCGTTTAGGATTAGCAAATCAACTACTTCTTTCATTGAAGGGTATGTTGTAGTCAGTAGCGCAGACATCCCCACTATCTCTGGAGCTTTCTCCCTTACTTTCTCTACAAACTTTTCAGCTGAAACATCCACGCCCAAATCGATAACTGTGAAGCCGGCTGCAGAAGCCATAATTTTGAATATATTTTTTCCGAGGTCATGGATATCACCTTTAGGGGTCCCAAGAAGAATTGTACAAAAAGTATTTTTTGACTCGGTTGTACTCTTCGAAAGCAAAGGGTTAAGAACTTCTGTTGCACGTTCGAACATCTTTGCTGACATCATTAACTCGCCAAGATAGTATTCACCTGTCTCAAATTTCGCTCCGATATCTTCCATAGCTTGTTGGCATACCTTCAGAATGGTTCCAGCATCTTCACCAGACTCAATTGATCGTAACACAATATCTCTAATCTCATTAATTTTCAGCAAATGAAAGGCTGAAGTAATTTCACTTATCGCCATAATTAATCCTCCGTTAAAATTATTTTAGAACTATAATTATCCGACTAGATCCTGGCGCCATAATAGCACATTTTAAAATATGATCTTAAACATTTCAAAATCTTCCGAGTAAAATATTGGGAAGCCATATAGCTAATGCAGGAAAAATCAACTTTGGCGGCAATGAAAAGTAGCTTCAGCCGGGCAATCCGTATTGTATTGGATGCCACCGTCTTTAAGGATGGTATCTCTTTTATACCCTGACTCGCGGCGGCCAGCAGCTTGATGTAGCGCCAGATGTTATAGGACAGCATCACCAGTTGAAAGAACGCATAGTTGTTTTTAAACTTTGCCGACGGGATGACCTCAAGCCCTTCACGTTTGGCTTCGCCCATCAGGTTTTCAACGTCGGCGCGCTTATCATACTGGCCGACCACTTCATGGGCCGAACCTGAAAGACTCGTGCAAAATATTCGGTATGTATAATTGTCATCCTCAAAGAGCATGTATTGCACTTGTGGGTTTGAGGACGATTGGGTTTTCGGTATGCGCATGGCCACAAAGCGGCACGGGGCTTCCCAACCAATGAGCTGATAGACGCAGCTATTATACTCAATATCCTTTCGTTTCCATGGCCGATACCAACCACTTGGATCAAAGGGCGGGTCGCACCTTTTGTTGGCGATGATGAAGTCATAGCCGCAACTTATTGCGGCTTGAACACTTTCCCCGCTCTGGAACTCTCCATCGGCCCGCA
>Ga0068712_1001838_pt1 | contig 27094 bp, 23 predicted proteins | sample MTBAKSrepl1MetaG_FD_62987 | JGI IMG/M metagenome (GOLD analysis project Ga0068712, IMG submission 62987) | Enrichment culture microbial communities from Arthur Kill intertidal strait, New Jersey, USA, that are MTBE-degrading - MTBE-AKS1... | ecosystem: Environmental > Aquatic > Marine >... | reverse complement strand
TATATAGCCAAATATGACGAACGCGTTATCAAAGGCGCCATTGAACGGGAAATGCAGCGAGGCGGCCAGGTATTCTTTGTTCACAACCGCGTGCAAAACATCGATATAACGGCCGGTCATGTCCGGCGGCTGGTTCCCCAGGCGCGGATAGGCATCGCGCACGGCCAGCTCAAGGAGCGGGAGCTGGAAAAGGTAATGATGAAATTTCTCAAAAGAGAAATCGATGTCCTGGTCTGCACCGTTATAATCGAATCGGGTCTGGATATCCCTTCGGCCAACACCATCATCATCAACCAGGCCGACCGTTACGGTCTGGCCCAAATGTACCAGTTGCGCGGCCGGGTGGGCCGCTCCAACGAGCGCGCCTACGCCTATCTCCTCATCGCCGGTGAAAGCGTGATAAGCGAAGAGGCCAAAAAACGGTTGAAAGTGCTCATGGACTTTACGGAATTGGGCGCGGGCTTCAAGATCGCCTTCCATGACTTGCAGATCCGGGGCGGCGGGGAAATTCTCGGGCCGGCGCAGTCGGGACATATCGCGGCGGTGGGCTATGAAATGTACTTGCAGCTTCTTGAGGAATCCATCAACGAACTCAAGGGCGAGCAGAAACCGGTCGAGCTGGACCCGGAAATCAACTTGCGCATTCCCGCCTTTATTCCCGATTCCTTCATCCGAAGCATCGATCAGAGATTGGGCTTGTACAAAAGGATTTCCAATCTGGACTCCGAGGAATCCATCGAGGATATGCGCGATGAAATTGAAGACCGCTTTGGCGCTCCCCCGCAGGAGTTGTTAAATCTCCTTGAACTAATCAATTTAAAGATACTGCTTCGCAACAGATGGATCAAGCGACTGGACTTGAACGGAGACAACCTGATCTTCAGCATTGCCGAAAATCATGAAGGAAATTTTGACAAAGTTCTCGAATTAGTCCAAAAACAAAAGAATAAGTACCGGATTACCCCAGAAGGCGCTCTGTTCGTGAGATTGAAGCCAGGACAGCGAGATCCGGTGATGGAAGCCAAAAAGACCTTGCAAGAACTATTTTGAAGTGATAGCGTCCACGCAAGGTAATCATTTGTAACTTTTACTTTTTTTTGGAGCGACCGGGTTTATGAGACGTATTTTTCTCATCTTTATGGCGTTCTCAATTTTAGTGTGGGCGTCACATTCAGGCGCGGAAGTCGTGAACAGAATCGTGGCGGTGGTAAACGACGATGTAATCACCTACTTCGAGCTCGACCGTGAAAGCCGCGACGCGGTGAACCGCGCTGTGGCCCGCAACCAAAGCGGCAGCAATAACGAAGTCACGTACAACACCAAACGCCAGGTTCTCGAACAATTGATAAACATGAAGCTGGCCAAGGCGGAAATCAAACGGCTGGGCATCAAGGTCACGGATGAAGAAGTCGACAAGGCCATTGACCGGGTGAAGAGAGACAACGCGCTGACACAGGAACAACTCCAGGCCCGGCTTGAACAGGACGGAACTTCTCTGGAGGAATTGCGTAAGCGGTTCAAGGACGATATAGAACGCGCGAAGCTCATCGATAGGGAAGTACGGGCGCGGACGGTCATACCCGAGGAGGATATCCGCAAATATTACGAAGAACACCAGGAGGATTTCACCGGCAAAAACCGCGTCCGGCTGAAAAATATCCTCATTCCGGTGGCGGCCGGCGACGACGCCGCCACGGTTAATACCAAAAAGCTCATGGCGGAGCAAATCTACGGCAAACTGCAGGGCGGCGCCAATTTCGAATCTCTGGCGAGAGAGTACTCAAAAGGCCCCAACGCCAGCCGTGGCGGAGATCTGGGATATATCAATTACAGCGATCTCGCCCCGTTCCTGAGCGAGGCCATTGAGAACCTCCAGGTCGGCCAGGCGAGTGAGGTAATTGAAACGCCTTACGGACTCCAGATTATTCAGCTCGCGGAAAAAGAAACGACCGGTATCAAGCCGTATGAACAGGTGAAAGACGAGATTCGGGACATGCTGTACCGGGAGCAAATAAATCAGAAGTACGATGCGTGGGTTGAAGGACTCCGGGAAAAGGCTTATATCAAGGTAACCTTTTAAAGCGTCGACCGAGCGCGCCTCATTGAAACCAGTTTCGAACGCCGGGCCTCTTTCAGCCCGGCTTACTAATTTTTGCGGTCAGTGAATTACGGCGCCGACTATTTGATTCAAGCCTCATTTCAGGAAATGCTCACGAAACCGGCGCAACGTTTTTTCAATAAATCTGTCAATCAGCGGCAAAGAGCTGAGGAATGGCCCCGCTCATTACCGAAGGCATAATCCTGAAAAGGAACGATTATCGGGAATCGGATCTTATAGTAACAGCGTTTACCAGGGATTTCGGAAAAATTACCGGGATTGCCTTCGGCGCCAAGAAGAGCCGCAAACGTTTTGCCAATTGCCTGGGCTTTTTCTCCAGATCGAGGCTCTATGTTTCGTTTCCGCTTAACCGGGAGCTGGCCCGGCTTGAAGCGTGCGATTTGCTTGAAGGCGCTCAGGAACTCAGCGAAAACATAACTCGTCTTGCCTACGCGTCTTATCTGGCCGAATTGACCGTTTCATTGACCGCCGACCGGGACACGAACAAGGATCTTTACCTGCTGCTTGAATATTGTCTTCCGCAGTTAGTGGCCGGAACCGATCCCGAACAAATGGCTCGCATATTCGAAACACGGTTCCTCACGTTGCTGGGGTACAAACTGAACCTGGAAACATGCGAGCGCTGTGGCGCGCGGCTCGACTCGGGCGCCACGGTGTATTTCAACATGGCCGGTTCCGGTTTCCGCTGCGAGTCGTGCGCTCAGGATCGCGCCACGCCCCTGTCCGGAGGGACCCTGAAGTCCCTGCGGTTCATACAGAACGAGCCGCTGCAAGCGCTGACTCGGTTGCGTATGGCCCCCAGGACGCGCACGGAACTCCGGCTGCTTTTGGAAAGTTTTTTGTTGAATCTGACCCAGAAACGCTTTAAGAGTCTTGAATTTATACGAAAGTTACGCGAACAACACCCATAAGGAAGCAGACATGAATTTTCAAGATCTGATTTTAAACCTCCAACAGTATTGGGCTGACTACGGCTGTTTGCTCCAACAGCCCTACGACGTGGAAGTGGGCGCCGGGACCTTCAACCCGGCCACCCTGTTGAGAGTATTGGGGCCCGAGCCCTGGAAGGTCGCCTACGTGGAGCCGTCCCGGCGGCCTACCGATGGGCGTTACGGAGAAAACCCCAACCGCCTGCAGCACTACTATCAATATCAGGTTATCCTGAAACCGTCTCCCCTCGATGTGCAGGAAAGATATCTGGATAGCCTCAAGGCGCTCGGTATCGATCCGCTCGACCATGATATCCGCTTTGTTGAAGACGACTGGGAATCCCCCACGCTCGGGGCCTGGGGATTGGGTTGGGAAGTATGGCTCGACGGCATGGAGATTACGCAGTTTACCTATTTTCAGCAGGCCGGGGGCTTTGACCTGAATCCCGTATCCGTGGAAATAACCTATGGCCTGGAACGGATCGCCATGTACCTGCAGAAGGTTGACAATGTCTACAACCTGGCGTGGAACGATACGGTCCACTACGGGCAGGTGCACCATCAGAGCGAAGTGGAGCACTCCAAATATAATTTTGAACTGGCGGACGTGGACATGCTGTTCAAGCTGTTCAGCATGTACGAGCAGGAGGGAAAACGGCTTCTGGAAGATAAGCTGGTGCTCCCCGCCTACGACTACTGCCTGAAATGTTCCCATGCCTTCAACCTTCTTGAAGCCCGCGGCAGTATCAGCGTTACCGAGCGAACCCGATACATCGCGAGAGTGCGGGAACTGGCGAAAGGCGCCGCCGCGGCGTATCTGGCTCAAAGAGAGGATATGGGATATCCGTTACTGAATTCCGGAGGCGAACGCTCATGACTGGCGCGTTTTTATTAGAGATCGGAACAGAGGAAATTCCCGCCGGGTTTCTGCCGAAGGCCCTCAGCGGACTTCAGTCGCTTGTGGCCGGCAAGCTTTCGGACTTTCGGTTGGAGCACGGCGAGATACAGGTCATGGGAACCCCGCGGCGGCTGGCCTGCCTGGTCGCAGGGGTAAGCCTCACGCAGGAGGATGAAGAAAAGGTTGTTTTCGGCCCCCCCACCCAGGCCGCCTTTGACAAGGACGGCGCTCCGACCAAGGCCGCGCAGGGATTCGCCAGGGCTCACGGTCTGAATGCCAGCGATCTGGCGGTGGAAAAGACGGCCAAGGGCGAGGTGGTCTGCGTCCGTAAAACGATCAAGGGTCGCGATACCATCGAGCTTCTCTCCGAGACCCTGCCCGCTCTGATCACGTCCATCCCTTTTCCCAAATCAATGCGCTGGGGATCTTCCTCCATCAGCTTCGCGCGGCCCATCCATTGGATTCTGGCCCTGCTGGACGAAACGGTCATCCCATTCGAGTTGGGAGATATCAAAAGCTCCAATCAGACCTGCGGCCACAGATTCATGGCCCCGGAGAGTTTTGCGGTCAAGAACGCCGACGACTATCTGAAGAAACTCGAAAAAGCGTACGTGATCGTCGATCCGAAGCAACGGAGTCTGAAAACCAAGCAGGAGATCGCCGACGCCTGCAAGACCGTCAACGGAAAGATTTTGGACGATCCGGAGCTGGTGGAAGAGAACACCAATCTGGTCGAATATCCGAACGCGGTATGCGGCTCCTTTGAACCCAGGTTTCTGCAACTGCCCGGTCAGGCGTTGATAACCGCCATGCGGGAACATCAGCGCTATTTCGCGGTGCTTGACGGCAAGGGCGCTCTCATGCCCAATTTCGTGGCGGTCAACAACACCCTGGCCCGTAATCCCGACGTGGTGCGTTCGGGGCACGAACGCGTTTTGCGCGCTCGTCTCGAAGACGCCCGATTCTTCTTTGAAGAGGACACCAGGATAGCGCTCGGCGAACACGCGGAGCGGCTGAAAAAAGTTCTTTTTCAGGTCAAGTTGGGCACGTCCTACGAAAAAATGGAACGTTTCAAACAACTTGCCGCATTCATCGCCGCGCGTGTCTGCCCTGAATCGGTTGATGACGTCACTCGTTGCGCCGAATTGTGCAAGGCGGACCTGGTTACGGAAATGGTTGGCGAGTTCCCTTCCCTGCAGGGCACCATGGGTAAGGTGTACGCGCGCATTTCCGGCGAAAAGGAAGCGGTGGCCGAAGGTATTGAAGAAAGCTACCTGCCCCGTTTTTCCGGTGATGTCACTCCTTCCGGGACCGTCGGCGCGGTTGTCGGCGTCGCGGACCGGCTCGACACCATCGCGGGCTGCTTCGGCATAGGGCTCATTCCCACGGGGGCGGCGGACCCGTACGCGCTCCGACGGCATACCTTGGCCATCATCAATATACTGCTGGACAAGAACTGGAACGTGAGCCTGCGGGACCTCATAAACGAAAGCCTGCGACTGCTCCAAGAGAAAATCGAACGCTCCGCGGGTGAAGTGGCGAACGAGGCCCTGGAATTCTTCAGAGTGCGCTTGCGCGGGATTTTCGGCGACAAAGGATTTTCTCACGATGTCCTCGGCGCCGCGCTGGACGGCTATATGGACAGGATTCCCGACGCTCTGCGGCGGGTGGAAGCCGTCGCCCGCTGGCGAAGCGATCCCGATTCGGAAAATCAGGCCACGACCTTTAAGCGGGTTTTCAACATCATCAAGGATCAATTGACAGCCGGAGAAGTGGATTCAGGCGTGTTTCAGACGTTGGAGGAAGCTCAGCTTTACGGCGCGTACCAGACCACGGGAAAAGAAGTCGAAGCGTTTGTCGAGAAGCAGGATTACGCTCAGGCCCTTAACGCTCTTTTTGGACTGAAAGAACCGATCGACAACTTTTTCGAAGCCGTCATGGTGATGGATGAAGACAAGCAAGTACGATTAAACAGGCTGAACCTGCTGGCCAAACTGGCGGCGCTGTTCCGAACGGTCGCGGATTTCTCAAAGCTCGAAATATGACCGCGCTGACCGGGATAGTGGCGCAGCAAAGTTTTCAGTAATCTCATGGATGTATTTCACTTTATTTTAGATCTTACGGAACGGGTTCTTGAAGGCCATGGCGTGACGCATGAAGAAGCGTCGCGTCTCATCGATCTTGAAGACAGCGCGCATATTCATGCGCTCATGGCGGGCGCCAATCGTATTCGCGCCCGGTTTCACGGAGAGCGCGCCGAACTCTGCGCCATCGTGAACGCCAAATCGGGACGATGCTCCGAAGATTGCGCGTTCTGCGCGCAATCGAGTCATCACCAAACCAAGGCCACGGTCTACCCACTCATGGGCGTCGTGGAGATTCTGGAGGCGGGCCAAAAGGCCACTGAAGCCGGCGCCCGCCGGTTCAGCATTGTAACCAGCGGCAAAGGGGTTCTACGCGACTCCGACATGGAGCGGATCGCCACCGCCGTGGCCGGATTGACCGAAAAGGGCGTTTCCGTGTGCGCCTCCCTTGGGCTGCTCACCCCTGAAGTCGCGTCAGCGTTCAAGAAAGCGGGATTGAAACGGTATCACCACAACCTGGAGACATCGCGCAGTCACTACCCCGCAATCTGTTCCACCCACGGCTTTCAGGACCGCGTGGATACGGTGATGGTGGCGCAACGGGCCGGACTCGAAGTATGCAGCGGCGGCATTCTGGGCCTCGGCGAAACCCGATCCCAACGGCTGGAACTGGCGTTCGAGCTGCGGTCACTACCCGTAATCTCCATTCCGATCAATATTCTCAACCCCATCCCCGGTACCCCCATGGAACGACAGCAGCCTCTGCGGCCCCTGGAAATCCTGAAGACCATAGCGGTATTCAGATTCATCCTGCCCGATCGAGAAATCAGGACCTGCGGCGGCAGAGAGGTAAACCTGCGAGGCTTGCAGCCCTTGATGTTCACCGCCGGATGCACCGGCACCATGATCGGAAATTATCTGACCACCGAAGGTCGGGAAACCGGACAGGATCTGCGGGATATTGAAGACCTGGGCATGGAAGTGATCAGATAAACCCATGATTGGTTCCGACGTTTATGAAGATCACCTGGTTCCCGAGTTCGAAATACGGCGGCGACTGTCACGGCTCCAGGAAACGCTGCGCGCTCGGGACAGGCAAGCCGTCCTGATTGCACAGAACGTCGATCTCTACTATTTCACCGGGTGCCTGCAAAACGGCATGCTCTATGTTCCAGCCGACGCCCCTCCCCTCTTCATGGTCCGCCGTTCGCTTGAACGCGCCTGGCGCGAATCGTCCGTGGATCGTATTGTGGGCCTAAATGGTGTGAAGGACGTCTCCCGGATTATCGAATCGGAATACGCTCGACTGCCCCAAAATCTGGGGCTCGAACTGGACGCGCTGCCGGCGTCCCTGTATCAGCGTATATCCGGCCAGTTCGGATCTCCCGAACTATTCGACGCCTCCCCCCTGATACGAAAAATCCGCGCTGTTAAGTCCGCGTTTGAGATAGAATTGATAAAAAAGGCGGGCGAGTTGGGAAGGCTGTTGAATGACGCGGTTCCACGGTTTCTGAGAGAGGGAGTGCGGGAAATAGAACTGGCGGGAAAACTGATCGATTACGCCATGTCCATCGGCCACCTCGACAACATCCGCAGCCGGGCTTTCAACAGTGAAATGTTCAGTTGGCATGTTATCAGCGGTCAAAGCGGGGGCCTGATCGGGCATCTGGACGCGCCTTTCAGCGGACAGGGATTGACGCCTTCTTTTCCCGCGGGAGCCGGTTTTCGCAGGATATGCAAAGGCGATCCCGTGCTCGTCGATTTCGGAACCTGCTACGACGGGTATATCGCCGACCAGACCCGTATGTTCGCTCTGGGCAGGCCCGACACGCTGTTTCTGGACGCCTACCGGGCCCTGCAGGATATCGAAGCCGCGATCATCGAACAAGCCGCGCCAGGGAAGCCGTGCGACGATTTCTATGAAGTCGCGATAAATAAGGCGCGGGAGTTGGGCGTTCAGGACGCTTTCCTGGGTACCGCGGAGAGCAGAATCAAATTCGTGGGCCATGGCGTCGGTCTGGAAATAGACGAATTTCCCTTTCTGGCCCAGGGACACTCCTATCCGCTGGAAACAGGACACGTGTTCGCCCTGGAACTGAAAATAGTGTACCCGGACCGGGGCGCGGTAGGTTTTGAAAACATGTTTGTGGTTACGGAAACCGGCGTGGAAAAAGTCACTCCCGCCGACGAAACCTTTCGAATCATATAACCCGCGATCTATCTTCCAGTCATTCATAGATCGGGAGGGGGAAAATATGCGAACATCACAGCTCATCAAGCAAACCATGTCCGCGGCGGATCATCTGCTGGAGCATGGCGTGCGCGAAGTCAGACTCCCGCTCCTGTTATACCGGGATTGGCTTGAATTTTACGGATTGGCCGATGACGGCCGTTCATTGGAACGGCGGCGCATGGAACAGAAGCAGGATTGGTACTTGAGCCGGTTCCTGCGAGACAAAGGCGCCAGCGTGCAATTCGCGCTCATTGAGAGGAAAACCCTGCTGGAGAGCGTTGGGGAGTCTGACACGTCCGTTGAAACCGACAAGGACAAAAGGACCTTTCTGAATAAATTGTCCCAAACCGGAAAGGGATCGCCCGCGCCCTGCAAGCACTCCTTTGGGCTTGACGCCGCGCCCGCGCTGGAACCGCTTGTGGGTACCGTCACCATCTTTGGCGAGCCGCTGGACGGACCGGAAATATTGAGCGCGGTCGTCCATCTCAGAGACGGCTCCCCTGTGGCCTACGAGAATATTCTGGCTTCCGAACGGTCGCCTCAGGAAGCTCAGATGATCACCATGGATTTTTTCGATGAGTATAAGGTAACGGAAGTGTTTACGACGCCGGGCGTTCATCCGCCGACTTTTTGCGAAGACTGCAACGAACTCCTGGTCAAGGTCGCCGACCCTGAAGAAGTGAATCAGATCCTGGGAAAAGAGCTTTAAGGTTTCGAGGACGGGGGCCGGAAACGGTGTTGATGCGTTTCGTCCCCCGTCCGCCAATCAATGCGGCAGAATATTGAAGTTATCCGCCTTGGTATCCATTTTGTCGCCTACGCTGGTACCGCAATAAGCGCAAAAATAATCGTACTTATCTCCATTGGGTAACACCAGCAGCAGACGTTTTCTGACCGGCACCGCCCGTTTGCAGTTCGGGCAATATAGTTCGGTCGCCTCCAGCTCTTCGAATTGATGTCCACTCATGATTTCTTCTCCACCAATTCTTCCAGTTTCCGTTTTACGTCTTGAAGCGATTTCCGGTGGACCCGATACACCCGGTCCTGTTCTTTGGTTTTTGCGTCGATCAGAACCTCATCTTCCGGCTTGTCGCCGGACGCAAACACGGTCAATTCGGCCAACGGCTCGCCATTGGCTTTCGATACGGCGACCCCCCATTGCTTTTCCGTATCACCGGGTTTCGCCAGCCCATCACTCTCGGTGTATTCCAATCCCTTGAGCTGCCAGAGGGCGGTTTCCACGGACCACGACTCAGGACTTTTGGAACTCTTGGCTTCTTCCGGCTTGTCCCACGTCCATTTGTCGTCCTGCTTTGACAGCTCGTATTGCTTATCTCCATTATTCCAGGAAACCTTCTTGACGTCATCAACATTGAACGCCAGAACGGTACGGTCTTCGATGGATTTCAGATCCCCGGGGATCAGGTTCGTGTACCGCTCCTCAATACTGAAAACTCCGGGTTTGCCGACCTTCCGGGCGTACGCCTTGCCGTCCTTGGTTTGGGCGCCGATGAGAAGCGTTTCTTCGGAATCTCCCTTTCTCAGCGTAAGCGCGGCCCTCGGCTTGTCCAACCCGAATTTTTCCAAATTGTCATCGGTTTCCTGATCGAACGCCGTCGCTCGAAGCCACGCGAACTGGCGCGTTATATCTTTTACGGGATCAGCGTTGACCCGGAAATCGTCCGAACCCTGCAACTTCCATTTTGACTCCTGTTCAGGGTCTTTGGCAAGGACAGCCTTGAAGTCGCCCTTTGCGATTTCGACACCGTCGGCCTCGCTTGATTGGGCGCTGAACACGGACTTGTCGCGCAGGGTAAAAAGATCCTTGTTTATTACGTTATAGGTGGGCGAGGCGACCACGAACACCTCGGGCTGATCTTTTATCATGGCGTAATAGTCGTTGCTGACGGGATTCTTATCGCCAAAGGATATCTCATTCTGCTTGTCGCCGGTCGCGAAGCGCACCGTAAGCGATGGTTCGGCAAGTCCATATTGTTTCAAGTCGTCCGTTTTTTTGCTTATGGACATCTGCCGTTCCAGTTTGTTCAGATTGCCGAGCAGCTCTTCCACTTCCATGCGGTCCGCGTGGAGCTTGAGGGGTTTATCAATGGACCAGTTGTCCTTGTCCTCGCGAGTCAGTACGATTTCGCCGTCATTCTTCCGGGTCAAAGTTACCTTGTCCACCTTATCGACGTTGACTTCAAATACTTTCTTTTCTTTTTGGGTCTCTTCTTCCCGCTTATCCTTCCGGTACACCTCGAAATACGCGTAATAAGCGCCTAGAAGCGCCAAAATCAGGAGATAAACGATGTATTTTTTCGCTTTCATCTGCTCTTTCTCCGAATGCGATAAGCGGTAAGTCCGGCAATGAGAATCAGGGCGGGCATGCACACAAGAGAGATCCAGAAAAGCAGTACGCTTTGTGACTCGGTTAAAGTCAGCGTGTCCATTTCCTTGGTTTTGGGGCGAATGGCGATCTGTTCCTTGTCCTTGGCCAGAAAACTGATGGTGTTCAGAACAAAATCATAGTTGCCGGACATTCCCAGGTAGGCGTTCGAAGCGAAGTCCACGCTGCCGACAAGCGCGAGTTGTCCGGGCTCCCGCTGGGTTGGAGGAGATTGTTCTTCCTTCTTGCTTTCTTGCGGTTCTTTCTGTTCCTGCGCGCTCTCACCCGCAGGCTGAGCGTCAACCGCCTTGTCAGGGCTTGAAACCTTCGCGTCGGCTCCCGTCTGGGTCTCCGGTTCCGCGCCTTTTTCCTGTTGTACGGCTTCCTCTTTTTCCCCGCCCTTAAAGTCAGGGGGTATTTGCGCAATGGCGGCTATCCAGACAGGACCGATTTCATCCTTCTTCTCCTGGAATTCGACGGTACCTTTGTTTAAGGATTCCTGATCGGTTTCCGCCCAGCTCTCCGGCGAGGTGGACGCCAGCATGGTCACCTGGACGCCATCCGGAGTCTTTTCGGTCTTCCACACGCCGCGCGACAGGGGGAAGAACGAGGCCAGGGTAAAACGTTCGGTTATCTCGTGCCTCCCATAGGAGTTCACCATGGGAATGAGGTAGTCGCCACCGAACAGACGGCTTACCTGGTCGATCACAATGTCGTCTTTCAGTTCGAAGCCGTAGCGCGCCAGCAGATCTTTCAGGCCGCCGTCCTTGAACGGCGGCAGCATGACCAGCAGACGTCCGCCATGGTCCGTATAGTTCTCCAACGCGTTGATTTCTTCCTTGAACAGAGGCTTTTCCGGAGCGGCGATGACAACCACGGTGGCGTCTTCGGGGATCGCGCCGCGCATCAGATTAAGCTCTTTGACCTCGTAATTGGCCTTGGCCAGATCCGACTTCAAGGAATCCAGTCCCGCTTTTTCAAAGTCTTCGATACTCCGTTCGCCATGGCCGCTCAGGAAATAGATAGTCTTTTTCTTATTGCTCATGAGGCGTATGAGCGCTCTGGTCAGTGTCTGCTCATCCGGCATGGTTATGGTTTCCTTTTTGCCGTAGCCGATGAGCGTCAGGGTACCATAGGTCTTAACATCAAATTCCCGGGCGACAGCGGGCTGCCGGTCGGGGTCCACAAAAGAATAGGTTACCTTGGGAGAAAGATAGGAGTACGAGTCCAGCAGATCCTTAACCGAACCACGCTCCTGCTGCGATTCCTGATAAAACGCCTTGATCTCCACCGGCTCGGAGATGGACGCGACTATTTTTTCAGTCTGTGAGGATAGGCTGTGCTTGCCCGATTTCGTTACATCCACTCGATACGGATGTCCCTGAGCCACCAGGGCGACTACCACCAGAATAGCCAAAAACAGCGCGATGCTGAAGCCTACGTGCGCGCCTTTCAGGAGAATACGACCAGGACGAGTCATCGTTTAACCCCTCCATTTCTTGGAGTCCAAGTATCTGAACGTGCCGAATAAAAAGAATAAAATGAATAGTACGAAAAAGATAATGTCTCTGGAATCTATGAGCCCTTTCGCGAGGTTATCGAAATGACTCATAATGGCCAGATATCCGAGCACGTCTTTCATCCAGCCTGCGGTGAAGGCCTGGGCCCAACTCACCACCCATAGGAGAAGCAGAATGCCGAACGTGACGACCGCCGATACGATTTGATTTTCAGTCATGACGGAGATGAACGTGCCCAGAGCGGCAAACGATCCCGCCAGCAGCATCACCGCCAGATAGGCCGTAAGTATGACGCCCCAGTCGGGGGCGCCGATATAGCTGAGCAGTACCATGAAGGGCAGCGTGCCGATAAGCATAAGGAAAAACATAAACAGCGACGAGAAATACTTCCCCAGCACCACGGCCCCGTCCCGGATGGGATAGGTAAACAGCAGTTCCGCGGTTCCCGATTTCTTTTCTTCCGAGAAAAGACGCATGGTGAACAGCGGAATGAGGATGAGCATGATGATGGTCATATTGCCGAAGATGGGGCTGATCACAACTTCAGAAAGATTGAGCTGTTGCGCCAGGTAGGGATTTTGAGCGGCCTGCATGCTCAGTATCGCGTAGTAGGCCACCGAGGAATAGAAAAAATACCCCAGAAGCGCCAGAAAAATAAACGCGCACACGTAAAATATGGGGGAGGCAAGGAAAGTGTACACCTCTTTTCGAAAGATGGCTATGAATCCTTTCATGACCGCGCCTCCTCATTTGTCACCAGCTGCACAAATATATCTTCGAGGCTCAATGAAACAGTCTCGAACTCAAGCAAGTCAAAGCCGCCGTTCACAATGGCCCGGGCTATTTCGGCGCGGCGGTCACCGTCGGCTTCCGATTCGATTTTGAAGGCGTGTGACCGCTCGTCATGCGCAACGCTCACTACCCCCTGAATTTCATGTATGGTTCGTTTAATCTGCTCGACGTCCCCCTTTATGACGGCTCGTAAATGTGAAACGCCCTGAAGTTCGGAGGTCATGGTTTCGGGAGCGCCGCTGGCTATAATTTGACCTTTGTTGATAATGATCACGCGACCGCACACTTGACTGACCTCAGGAAGAATGTGACTGCTGAGCACGACCGTTCGCTCCTGGCCGAGCCCTTTTATGAGCGAACGTATCTCGACGATCTGTGTGGGATCGAGGCCTATCGTGGGCTCATCGAGAATGAGTATGGGCGGATTGTTAATCAGCGCCTGCGCCAAACCGACTCTTTGCCGGTATCCCTTGGAGAGATTGCCTATAATACGTCCTCGGACCTTTTCGAGCCCGCATTCGGCGATGACCCTGTCTATTTCCCGGGACTGCTGTTTGGCGTCAACTTCCTTCGCCTGGACCACAAATTTCAAGAACCGCTCAACGGTCATAACCAGATACAGCGGAACGTTTTCCGGAAGATAGCCGACGCTCTTGCGCACCTTCAGGGGCTCGTCCACTACATCAAATCCGTTCACCCGCGCCACGCCCTCTGTGGGGGGCATGAAGCAGGTCAGGATTTTCATGGTTGTTGTTTTGCCGGCGCCGTTGGGCCCGAGGAAACCTACCACCTCCCCTTTAGCCACGGAAAGGTCCACGTTCCGAATTGCGGTTACCGAACCATATGATTTAGTTAAACCCTCAACGTTGATCAAGGACGACCTCCTCCCTTTTCCACTCAAGCCTTCAGTCGACTGTAAACTGATGTGGGGACATCCGGTACTGTAAATGGGTTTAGTGTTGGGTTTTATTAATTGTACTTTGGCGTCATGTCAAGCTTTGAAAAGCGCGCGCTATTTTCAAAGCGGATGAAATTAGTCAAAAAAAATAAGGGCTTACACACGAACCTCATAGTACCCGTCTTCTTCCCGACTAAATCGCCATTCTTCAGAACGGAAAATCGTTATTGTTTAAGATGATCATACGCGCGGTTCTAGCGGCGAATATATAAAAGGACTGAAAAAGATTTGTACTTATTATTTTTCTTTATATTTGTTATAATATTTTTAAAGACCATGCTTGCCGTAATTAATCGGGACACACTGGTATCCGATTATCAGTATTGCGCGAATGAGCTTTCTTAACCGCCGTTGTTGAAAAATGCTTTGTTCAGACTTCCTCATGAATATAAAGGTGGTTCTTCCGACAAAATGATAATTTTAACTTGCGCACGAACGTCGACTCCGTGTAATTCTATCCTTGTACCTGTTTTATCCTTTTTGGCGACAAAACGCATCGCGTTCCCATAAGGAGTCAGAACAATGGAGGCGGGGAAATCCAACGACCTGCTTTTGCGGGAATTACAAGACTTACGCGAAAAAGTATCGCGGATGGAAAAGGAACTCAGCCGCTGCAATGAGAAGCGCGAGGATCTGAGTTTTTCCGAAGAGACTCACCGGATGATCGTAAACAATGTCAAAGAAGGCATTGTTATCATCCAAAATGATGACGTCAAGTTTTACAACGAACCCGTACTTAATTATATCGGCAATGAAGTTAAGGAACTCAAAAGGCTTGCCTTCCTGGAATACATCCATCCGGACGACCGCGCGCTTGTGGAAGAGCGATATAAGAAGAGACTGCGAGGAGAAGAGGCTCCTCCGAGGTATTCGGTTCGCTTCCGGACACCCAAGGGAGAGGAAGGCTGGCTGGAGATAAACGTATCTTCGATCATGTGGCAGGGCGAGCCCGCCACGCTGTCTTTTATCACTGACATAACCGAACAAAAACGTTCGGAAGAAGTTATGAGACAGAGTGAGGAGCGTTACCGATCACTGGTCGAGAATACACTGGAGGGCTTTTACGTGTATGAAGTTCCTTCAGGACAATTCCTTTTCCTTAATCAGCGGTGCTGCGATCTGCTGGGCTACCCGCTCCATGAAGGTTTGACCTCCTCATTTTTGGATTTTCTTGCCGCCGATGAAAAGGAACGGGCAAAAGAGAGAATCCAGGTTTATCTGGCCAGAAGTACCGAAGTCCATGAGCCTCAGGTCTATAAAGTGAGGAAAAAGGACGGATCTATTTTTCGGGCGGAGGTTTCAGGGTCGCTTGTCATCTTTCAAGGGAAAACCGCCATTCAGGGGACACTGCGTGACATTACCGAACGTGAACGGCTCGAACAACAGCTCCAACACGCTCAGAAAATGCATGCGCTGGGAAGCCTGGCAGGCGGCGCCGCGCATGAGTTCAACAACCTGTTGACCGCCATACAAGGCAACACGCAACTTTTATCCGCTCATCTGGAAAAAGATCATCCGCTTTCCAAGTATACACGGGAAATTAACGCCAGCTGCCATCGAGCGGCTCAGATTACCAGACGTATGCTGGCCTTTTCGCGGGCTGAAACCGGGTCAAAGGTCCCCGTGAAGGTAAACCAGCTCATTCAAAGCGTGGTCACGCTCCTTAAGCAGACACTGTCCCCGGAAATCATAATCGAGCTCGATCTTGAAAGCGGTCTGCCGTTTGTGATGGCTGAGCCCGCGCAGCTCGAACAAGTCTTCCTGAACTTGGGAATGAACGCGCAGGAGGCCCTGCACGAATGTGGCAAGATCAAGTTCACCACCAGAAGCAGCGGTCTGGGCAAATCATTCAGCCACATCTACCCGTGGGCAAAACCGGGACGATATATGGAGGTGACCATACAGGATGATGGTGAAGGGATGGCCGCCGAGGTTATGGAGAAGATATTCGATCCCTTTTTCACCACCAAAAAGTCCAAGGAAAGCACCGGACTGGGGCTGCCCATCGCATATTCGATCATCAAAAATCATGGGGGATATATTCTGGCGGAAAGCGAAGTAGGCAGTGGAAGCCGGTTCCGCGTTTTCCTTCCCCTTCTGGAAGAAGAGATCGAATGGGATGAAGAGGATGACGAAGAAGAGGCTCCGCTTCCCTATGGCAATGAAAGAATCCTGATTGTCGACGATGAGCCGCAAGTGCTTGAAGTCGCCCGCACCATGCTGCTGGGGTCGGGATACCGGGTTACCGGGGCCACTAACGGCAAGGAAGGGCTGCAACTTTTTAAAAAGGCGAGAGAAAATGGTAACCCTTACGACATCGTGATACTGGACTTGGTGATGCCGGTTATGGACGGTAAAGCGTGCCTGGAAAAGTTGCTCGAGCTGGACCCGAACGCGCGAGTCCTTATTTTGACCGGTTATTACAATGAGCAATTCATCTCGAGTGAATTGGGCTCGAAGGTGTGCGGGGTTCTCATGAAGCCATTCGACGCCCCTACCCTTTTGCGCGCCGTTCGCAAATCCCTGTGCGTCTGAATCCTTGTTCATACGGACGACGAATTGATCTCTGAGCTATCGGGGATCGGGGCGCTTTCCTTATCCGAAATCATCTCGAAAATCGGATACGCTGATAAGAGTGTGTATATGTATTGGATATGGGGAAAATCACTATGGATAGAGAGTTCAATGTGATCCTGCCGTTATCGGACGAATGCCAGTCCTGGTGTGAAGAGAGAAACCTGGATGTGGGGCCGCTCCTGCCCATGGAAAGCATTGACGCGCGGGAGATTCAAAAGAAGTTTGCGCAGGCCGGCTTTATTGAAGGAAAGGATTACGCTGTCTACTAGGAAACAACAACCCCAAACGCCTCCAGACTGTTCATATTTCGGAAAAAAAAGACTGCAAACGCCGCTACCCGCCGGAACTATTACCAGAGCGCCCAACTTGCCGTTGAGAATACATACGCCGTCAATGCAAGGTTCGATACTCCGTGCGCGATCACACACACATTGAAGCTCTTGGTTTTAACGAGAGCGGCGTTAAGCAGCAGCGAGTAAATAAGGGCGACAATCCATTCGGCGTGAGTCAGCGAGAAAAAGACCGCGGTCGCGAAAAAGGAAAAGCTCGTATAGGCCCCCAAGGGGACTTTTTGAAAATTGGCGTCAATGAGAAAGCGCATGAGAAAGGATCTGAGAAACAACTCTTCGAACATCGGAGTGACCAGAATATATCCCAGGCTGCGCACACTGATATAAAAACACGTCAGAAACGGAGATGACAGCTCGAAAGGGTCGAGCGCGCGCCGTGGCTGCCCCATCCACCCGAACACATTGTCGGACGCCCGAAACTCCGGCCATAAAAAGTAGGGAGCTATCCATATGGCGATACCGGCCAGCCCTACGAACACCCCATACGCCCATTCTTGTTTTGACGCTTTAAAAAGATTCAGTTCCGTGTAGCGTTTTCTGAAAATGAAAAGACATACGGCCGGGGCCGCGTAAAGAAGAATCGTGAACCACGCCGGTTCAAGCTTGATAGTTTCCCTGAAGGTCAGAAGGATTGCAAAAAGCGCGTATGGGAGAACATGAGCAAGCATACGGGGCTTTCGTCAGCCGAAGATTTCAACGGTAAGCCATAAGGAGCCCAAAAAACAACAACCGGAATACCTTAACGCGTCGGAGTTTGTACCGTGGCAAATAGCGTATCAGTCATTCATATTTATACCGCCATAATGTCCAAACCCGATTAAATTATCATAATATAACACGGTTGGTAAAGCCTTAAGACTCGTCATTAAAAGATTGCGCCTTTGCCGTCATTTTTTTAAAGCGCGCGCAAACCATTGTACACGCGCCTCGAGATTCAATAGATACGCCGGTTCAGGTTGTTTTGGTATCGGCCGCGGATCGTATTCATGGCTTTTTATCAGCTGAACCACACGAGCCACGTCACCCTTTTCCCGCAATAATAATTTATCCGCAAGCGTTTTAAAATCATAGGCGGCCTGTAGCGATCGATTTAAAAATTCACGCGCCTGTACGCCGACATAGGTGTAAATATGACTTATGCAGAGAACCTCCACATCCAATGTAGCCAGGTATTTTAATGACGCGATATACTCATCGAAGTCCACGATGAATTCGGTTATTATGGCGCCGGTCAAGTCCGTGCCGCCGGCCGCTTCCGAGGCAATAAGAATTTTTCTCTCCGGAATATAGTAGCTCAGCATATCCCACGTGTGTCCGGGAGATGATATCACTCGCACCGAGGCGCTACCAAGGTCGATGGTGTCGCCTCCGCCCAACACAAAATCAATCTCGAACGGCCTGAACTCTTCGCTGGAGACGCCTTCCGGAATGTATTGTTTCGCGCTGTCCGCCGCCTGTTCGTTCAGCTTTTTGATGAGTTTCAGAGCGTTTGGCCGCTGTACAATCGCCGCCGCTTTTTGGGAAGCCGCAATCTTCATCCCTTTGAAAGCGTCTTTGAGATATGCCGCCGCGCCGCAATGATCAAAATGTACGTGCGTGAGAAAAAGAATTGAAGGTTCCCTAGTACCCAGTATTTCTCTTACGCCCTTTTCATAAAGCGGCCCGAAAAAACTGAACCCGGCGTCGAAGAGGACCGGAATTTCAACGTCCAACAAATAGGTTGGGACCGAACTGGCGCCGAGCGCGTAAAATCCTTGTCCTATTTCTCCTATGTTATTGATGGCCAACAATCGCCTCGCTTTGCTTTCATGCGTGTATTTTCGTTCAAATGCGAATTTTAATTATACTCACTGTCCCTTGATGTTCCACTCATAAAATCGCCGGAACGTGTTTTCACAATGGGCTCTCGAGAGTGCGCGAGTTGGAGACAAACGACACCGGGGGACATTGTCCCGGCGCCATTACTCTATGGCTTGATGGATTGTTTGGGTGGGGAAACAAGCGGACGAACGCGCATGGCTAGCCACCTGGAAGCCTGCGTGCGGCTGTCCTGCGCCACTGGCGCCGGTCTTTTTTATCAATCGGCTGTCGCCGGCGCGGCGGACGTTGAATAGCGATCGTTTTTTATAGTGGGGAGCCTATTGTTTTCTAATCGCTCCTGTCACGCTTCCCAAACCGATTGCACCTTGGCTAGGGTCTTACGGGCTGATTGCTCGTCCCGGCATGGGATGGAGAACCCTCTCCCTACCACACGCCACTCCTCCGGCAATTTTATGACGTCGAACGGACCGTCCATATCGGAGTCTTTGAGATCAATCAACTTTGTTTGTCCCATGAAACATCCTCCTTGAGGCTTTTCTTAAACCTCTCTACAACGAATCAACATTTTCATGGAAAATTTAATAAGCTCTGCATTTTTAATCGACAAAAGGGAAATTATCTTTAGGAAAAATTTAATACACCGCGTGAAAAATTTTCGATTAGGCGTCGAATCATGGTCAGGATTGAAAATGGTTGTGGGATTGGCGTTACGTCAGAGAAGTAAAGGCGGGTATTGGGACCGTTGTATGGGCGGCGCCGTCTCGGGAATGGAGCGTGGACCTGAATGCCAGGATAACCGCGACGGCTTGTCCGAACTGAAAATTAAAGGTGATCGTAATGCCGGTATATTCCGCGTAAAGCATAAAATATCAACGAAAGATAATATATAGTAAACGGTATCAGGAATATTGTCATAATATCCTTTTTTAAAAATAACGAAATACAGTACAACGCATAAAGAAATAATTTTAACCTTACAAACGTCTTCAACTTTATATCATGTTCGTTGGCGTAAAGAACCAGAGCGATGAACACCAGGTAGGAGCTGGAAAATACGACCGCCAGCTCACCGCGCAGACCGATTTGGAAAACAGCGGCCGCTGGTATAAAAACAACCGAACTTTGATCGACAAGAATATCCACCAGCGCCCCTCCCGGATGAGCTTCACTCCTTACACGGGCCAAAGGTCCATCAACCGCGTCACAGAGTAAGTGGACCAGGAATAAAAACATCACCGCCCAGGGATAGTTTTTGGGCATGAGGCAGGCTATGATCAAAAAGAAAACACCAAGAAAACTTATATGGTTGGGCCTTGCGCCTAATCGTTTGAGCAAAAGGATCACAGGATGGAAAAACCGATCACGAGAGGCGGCGAATCGCTGCTGATATATTCTCTCATGTTCATTGAAGTAGTCCATGGTACGACCCTGCAAAACCAATCCGTTCCTATAGGTAAGATCTTTTTCGGATAGCGCCTTACCTTTAAATTGCGCCCGAATTTAGTTTTAACTCTTATTTGATTCGCGACAGCCTTTCAGCTACACACAGTCCTTGAACCATCTCTGTTATCAATGCGTAAATTTGTCCGGATACAGTCGTGGAGTATACTTTAATTGCAAGGACGTTACCGTGGCGGCGGCATATTTATGAGCCGCATAAAAGATAGTATTATTGTTCGACGCCCCAAAATCACCCCTGGGCCGACAACCATACATTAATAAGTTTTTTGGCGACATTCCCGGCGTTTCTTGGGGCCATTATAAATAAGGATTATTTTTTTATTCCGTCCCTAGCTGACGTATTTCCATTAATTATGAGTGAAGTTAGCTTCTTAGTCAACCTTGTTCAGGTGATTGTATTGTCCTCTGTTTATGCGCAATCATTTTCAACGCTTTTTAGCGGATCGGCGCGTAGGCGAATTACCCTTACAAACAATCGGAGATGGAACCTCCTCCTCCGATGTAGTCACTGGCGCCCTTTTTGCTCAAATCTGACGGCGTACGAGGTAAAAGCCTCATTTATTTTTATAGCGATAAGGAATACGCTCCATGTTTCTCATGATCATCGTCATAGCCTTACTTATCGGAACCATTGCGCTTTCTAGCAATCAGTCGCCGAGCGCAATCAAGGTCACGCATGATTTATCGCGGTTTCAACGACCCGGACGAAAGAGCGACAAAGGACGGCCTCAACAGAATTCGAAATAAGGCAGGACAAAATTGCGCCCATGACAGACAGATTTTGTAATTATCACATCCTGCAGGACCCTGAAAGTCGCGGCGCGTAATTGCCCCCAGGGCGGCAGTAAACCAGGTGCGGCGTTGAGTTTCTTAAAAAGTCCTGAAGCAGCTCTGGTAATAATTACCCATCAGGGTACATTGAACACAGGAAAAGGATTTAGCCGAACATGAATGACTTATCAGTATATAACCGCCCAGTGGAAGACAGTCCGCCTAGCGAGTTTGAGATGCGTCAACTCAAAACCAATATAAAAAGCCAGATGCTGCAACTGGACTCTCTCAGTCAGCTTATGAACCAGGTCGACGAGACTGAATCGTTCGGTCTCGATATCGAATTTTTTCATGGCCTGTCCAAGTTTTTAAAGTCCATGAGCAAAATATCGGCCGAAACGCTCAGCTGGCTCGACACCTTTGAGATGAGCGGAGCTTGAACCAGTTTGCCTCTAAATTGCTTTCCTTTTAAACGCTGTGCGGAGCGTTTTGGCGCTTTCCGTTTTGAGGCGCCTTTGATTTGCCGGCGCTTCGAATTCGAGCCTGTTATTTGATCACATCGTAAGTCGTTATCACAATTCATTCTTTGAACGCGCAAAACCGGCCTTGATCACATTCTGCCCACTAAAAAATCCCTCCAACTATCAAAAGCTGAGCCCTCTTGCATAATTCGCGGACAGAGCGAAGCCGCCGGCTTCCCTGTTCTTAATTTTTCTTGACAATGCGCGCGGTATAGGTGAGTTTAACGTTAAACGTACAAAATACGTTTACACCGGACCAATTCGTTTATCGAGCCCCGTAATGAAACCGGCTTCGCCTTACCCTTTCCGGCGACCGTTCAACCAAACCTTAGGATAATGGCAAAACAAAAAAGAAAAAAATCGACCGTAAAAGATATCGCCCGTGAGGCGAACGTTTCCCCGACCGCTGTTTCTCTGGTTCTTCAAGATCAGGCGACATCCAGAGTGGGCGCTGAAACGCGCAAACGAATCATGGAAATCGTCGAAAAACTTAACTATCGCCCCAATTATACGGCGCGCTCGCTGGTTAAAAACGAAAGTCAGACGCTGGGTCTGGTCATCAACACTCTGCTCAAACCTTTTTATTCCGAGCTTGCCCAGGACATTATCGACCGCGCCCAGGAACGCGGGTATGGCGTGACCGCCGGATCGGTTCGCGATGGCTTGGAAGACGAAAGACGAGCCATAAACGACCTGCTGGATCGCGGCGTCGATGGCTTAATCGTTTGCTCCGCCTACCGCAGGGATCCGGTGGTGCTGGATGTGGTGAACTCCGGGGTCAGCGTGGTACTGGCCAACAGGACCATAGACGAAGAAATCGGCTCGCCTTTGGTCGACTATGTGGGTATCGACAACAAGCGAGGCGCCTTTTTAGCGGTGGATCACCTGCTGAAATTGGGACATCGTCGAGTCGCGCTTATTACTGGCCCCCAGGAGCTATCAACCGGCCATGATCGTTTGATGGGCGCTCGGGCCGCTTTTAAGGCTCACAATGTCGATTTTGACGAAGCGTTGGTATTCCAGGGCGACTTCAACCGGACTTCAGGCTACCGGCTCACCCTGAAGATTCTGAACCTGGCCGAGAGACCTTCCGCTCTTTTCGCCGCCAGTGACCACATGGCCATTGGAGCGCTCGAAGCCTTGCGCGAAAAAGGACTCAAAGCGCCGCAAGACATGGCGGTTGTGGGGTTCGACGACACCGAGATGGCCGGATTGCCGGGCGTGGATCTCTCAACGGTTTCCCAGCAAAAATCAACCATCGGCCATTTGGCCGTCGACACGCTTATAGAAAAAATCAGGAACGAATCGCGCCAACTGGTTATCCGTAAGGTTTTGGAGCCCACGTTGGTCATTCGTAAGACATGCGGCTACAGTCCGGGGTAGTCAGAGGGCGGGCCGGTAAAACGCCGGCCGCATACCTGACGATTGCCTGTAAAAAATATATACGGCAATTCCCGGACTCCTTGTTCTATGAGTATCGGCCCGAGTTGTGAGAATGCGCGTTTCAACAGAAAAGGTGGGACAATGACCATGACTGAAAACGAGAACATGAAGCGGTTGGATGAATTAAACATCAAAACCATACTCATTGTAGGCGCGGGGATCATGGGTCACGGCTTTGCGCAGCTCTTTTCTTCCCGTGGCTTGAACGTGCTTCTGGTCGACCAAAACCGGGAATTCCTATCCAGGGCCCGGCAATGGATCACCGACAACCTGAACTACATGGTGGAGTTGGATGAATTGGAAAAAGAGCGCGTGGAACCCATCCTGAAGCGCGTGAACTTTACGACCTCACTGGAAGAATCCGCGCCGGCCGCCGATTTTATTATAGAGGCCGTGAGCGAAAACCTTGAACTAAAGCATGCCGTCTTCAAGCTTCTTGACCGCGTCGCCAGACCGGACGTCATCATGGCCAGCAATACGTCCTCCTATGATATTACTGAAATCGCCTCCGTAACGCAAAGGCCGGAACGCGTGATTGGCGCGCATTGGTTCCATCCGCCTCAGATTACTCCGTGTGTCGAAATCATCCCGGGCGCAAAGACCAGCGAGGAAACCATCGCCAAAACCACCGCCTTGATGGAGGCCGTGGGCAAGGTGCCGACACGATGCAAAAGCGCCCCCGGCTTCGTGGGGAACAGAATCCAATTCGCCATGGTGGCGGAAGCCCTGGCTATTGTGGAAGAAGGCGTCGCCACCCCCGAGGAGGTGGATCGGATCGTAAAGACGTCGTTCGGTTTCCGGTTGGGGGCTTACGGTCCGTTTGAAGTATGCGATCAGGCGGGGTTGGACACCTACCGAGCGGTTTTCGAATATCTGCACGGCAAAATACCGAAAGACCAGTTCAAACCGCCGGCCATTCTGGATAAACTGACCGCCCAAGGCCGTCTTGGCCTCAAGTCGGAAAAGGGCTTTTATGAATACGGCGACGGGGCCGCCGAACGTATGAAAAAAGAGCGTGATAAACGGCTCTATGCCAGACTGCAAATAGTAAGGAAGGAGTTGAATCTTTAAAAATAACGTGACAGGCGCGCCTGCCCCAAAGCTCTTTTTGTCGCTGTGCGGAGCGCGCCATTTTAGGATCTTGTTTACCGCTCGACACTTCCTGGCCGAATCTCCGGCCTGAGATTAAACGGTTTCTAGAAAACGCCGGAAACCGGGTCGCGAATCCAGGTGTCATAGTACATTTGCCGCCGCCCCTCCTGCGCCATGGCCTGATCCCGAGTTTCCCTCATGTAGCTCGTGACGGTATAAGGCACACCCTGTTTCTGCAGTTTTTCAATTTCCTCATCGCTCAAATAGTAGACGGACCCGTTTTTCTTGATCTTTGTTATTATTTCACTTGAAGGAACGCCATCCTGACTCATCTGGACAATTTCAGACACTGAAGGCCTCGTCATAAATGACGCGCAGCCCGATAAAAACAGGGCGAACGCCGCCATAAGCAACAACCATTTCATTGACTCGCTCAATTTTCCTGCTCTTCTCTCCATAGGTACGCTCCTCATGCCTTCACCCCTCACCTTCGTCGATCTGATTCTATTAATAATCATTAAATCCGTACTTTTACAACGGCAAACCGATGGCTTCAACGATAATCTGGTTTTCCGGGGATCGGTGGACCGATTTTTACCAGAGGATTCTGCGGCGCGCGTATGAGTTGACCACGGTAATTGCAGGACGCTCCCAAGAAACCAAGAGCGAAGAAGTCCGTGGAATGCGGAGTGTCCCGGCACGACTGCGCCCCGCTCCCTGATCGAACATACGTAGCTAGTAAGCCGGTCAAATCGCCAGCCGAACGCCGACTTCGATTACCCGGTCGGCCGGGAGGCTGAAAAACGAAATGGTATCGGCCGCATTGCGCGACATGAAAATAAAAAGCATGGCTCGCCAGCGCGCCATGCCGGGCTTCTCCGAAAGGACCAGATTTTCACGGCCTATGTAAAAACTCGCTTTTTCCGGATCGATGTCCAAACCGTGCTCCCGCGCCAAGGACAACACGTTTTCCAACTGGGGATCCTCCATAAATCCGTACCGAGCCACAAGCAGATGAAACCCACCGCCCAGTTTCTCGGTCTGGATCTTTTCCAGGTTGGGTACACGGGGAACGTCCTCCTCCCGAAAATGGAGCAGAATCGTCCTGTTGTGCACGACGTTATTGTGTTTGACGTTCTTTGCCAGAGCCACGGGCACGGCGTCCGGAGTTCCGGTCAAAAAGACACCGTCTCCCTCGATCTTGTTTGGCGCGTGATCGCCCAGATCGGCGATAAAGCGCTGAATAAGCGGCATCATTTTCTTAAATTCTCCGGCCAGAATCCCGCGGCCCTTCTCCCACGTGATCATCAAGGTGAAAAAAGCCGTTCCGATGACTATGGGAAACCAGGCCCCATGAAGGATTTTGCTGATATTGGCCGCAAAAAAAGGCGCGTCCACCAGAAAAAAAAGGCCTGTCAGGGAGGCGGCCCACACCAGAGGCCAACGCCAGCGCTTGCGCGCCACCACAAAAAACAGCGTTGTGGTTACGAGCATGGTTGAGGTTACGGCCACGCCGTACGCGGCGGCAAGCTTGCTGGAGGATTGAAAACCTGCCACCAGGGCGATGGTGCAGATCATGAGCATCCAGTTGACCGGCGCTATGTAAATCTGACCGATTTGAGACACCGAGGTGTGCCGGATGTTCATACGCGGCAGATATCCCTGCTGGATGGCCTGGCGGGTCAGGGAAAACGCGCCGCTGATGACCGCCTGCGAAGCGATTATAGTCGCCAGGGTGGCCAGCGCCACGGTCGGGATCATGGCCCAGGAGGGGACCATGGCGTAAAACGGATGATGCGACGCCTCCGGATTTTTCAAAAGAAGCGCGCCCTGCCCGAAATAATTCAACACCAGGGCTGGGAACACAACGGTAAACCAGGTCAGCCGGATTGGCCTGGCGCCAAAATGGCCCATATCCGCGTAGAGCGCCTCTGTCCCGGTGACCACCAGAAACACGGCGCCTAATACCAGAAAGCCATGCAGTTTGTTGAAAATCAGAAATTGCGCGGCGTACCAGGGGGATATCGCTTTCAACACCTGCGGGGTATGAGCTATCTGCGTTGCTCCGGTAACCGCCAGGAAACAGAGCCACACCAGGATGACCGGCCCGAAGAGACCGCCCACCCGCGTGGCGCCGCGACGCTGGATCAGAAACAGCCCCAGCAGAATCGCAATGGTGAGCGGGATCTCGTAGGGATCGAACAAGGGAGTGATTATCCCAATGCCTTCCACGGCGCTTAATACCGAAATGGCAGGAGTAATCATGCCGTCACCATACAGCAGGCACGCCGCAAAGAGTCCCAGAACGATAACGCCCAGCCCCAGCCGGGTTTTGGATCGTCCGTCGCGCCCCCGTACCAGCGCGGTCAGTGCGATAACGCCGCCTTCACCACGGTTGTCCGCCCGAAAAACAAACGTGAGGTATTTCAGGCCCACAATCATAACGAGCGCCCAGAACATGAGGGACAAAATGCCCATCACATTGGCGTCGCTTACCTTGATCCCGTATTCACCGTGAAAACATTCCCGGATCGCGTATATCGGGCTGGTGCCGATATCCCCAAACACCACTCCCAGAGCGGCCATGGAAAGCCGCGCCAGATTGCCGGTGTGTTTCAGCTGAGTCTTCTCTTTCAGCGTTTTCGAATCGGTTTTTTCAGGGCTTGCAGGGGCGACAGTCATCCGTTTTCTCTCATTCCATTTGCGCATCATCAGCCAGTCTACGTACATCCAGGGTCAAAAGGGATTGTATCAACATCGGGTTGCGCGGAAAATCCGGCCTATACCTGATTCGCCGGCCTATAACCATTTACGCGCCGCCGCCGCGCGTACCGCTCATTTTTTGTGGAACAGGACGCTACTCAGCGCACTGCTCTTTTTATTATATACGAGCACGCTGTCCAATGACGTACAAAGGGGCGGCGGCGAATTTGTTTTTCTGAATCTTGGTCAAAATAGGAAAGATTGAAAACGCGCCCTTGACAATAAACGCCCCCAAACCAAGAGCTGTTTTAGACCGCCCAAGTTTAACACCCTTTCTACGGTAACTAATTGATTTCATGATCTATATTTATTTTTTAGCGCGCTAGCGTAGTACGTACATATATCATTATTATCTTGATATATTATTCAATATATG
>Ga0068712_1001822_pt1 | contig 27351 bp, 20 predicted proteins | sample MTBAKSrepl1MetaG_FD_62987 | JGI IMG/M metagenome (GOLD analysis project Ga0068712, IMG submission 62987) | Enrichment culture microbial communities from Arthur Kill intertidal strait, New Jersey, USA, that are MTBE-degrading - MTBE-AKS1... | ecosystem: Environmental > Aquatic > Marine >... | reverse complement strand
AATCCTGTCCGATCAGTTTTTCCCTGAGCAGTTCTCTCAGTGACGTCCTGCCAACCGAATCCAGCGAGCAGGTCTTCAGAAGTCTCTGGTCCAGTGATTTGAAGACCTCCGCAGGGTAAAGGGTGTACCGGTAATAAAAATCGCTTATGCGTGTGCCCAAGGCATTGGAGAGAAGGAGCCTGTCCCTGACGTCCAGAAAAAGGTCGCCGCTCATCTGGGGCATCCAGAGACAGGCCAACAGGGCAATCGTCATGAGATGGACAGGGGCCGCAGACCAGGGGGCGTTTCCAGTCTGTTGAGACATCCATCTGAGGGTGATCCAGAAGACCAGCGGCGGGATCGCTGCGACGTAGGCGGCAGTCAAAGGGGAAATGCCATTCCAGTTCACCGCAACCATGAATCCGGTCCACAAGAGGAGGGGTGGAATCAGGAAAATCTTTCTGCGGGTTAAGATCCGGTCCCAGACCCATGCTGCGCCAAAGGAGAGGAGGGAGATGCCGGCCCCCACGCTCAGGGTAAAGAAGAGCCCCCCGCAGACTGCCGGCGCCATGTCTTGGAGCCGGTCCATGATCGCCTCATTGGGGACCGTGAGATATCCCGCGTCCCTGATGCGTACCAGGGCATGGTAAAGCGCTCGATTAGAGAGATAAACCTGGAGACTGGCGATGATCTGGGCTGTCAGAAGGCCCGTCAGGACCGCTGCCAGGGGATACCAGGCCACATGGTGTCGCCAGGGTGCAAAGCGGATCATTCTTTATTCCCGTGTGAGGCGCGGGCTACGAGGTAAACAGCGAAAGGCGAAACCTGAAAGCCCCGGTGCGTTGCCGCCAATATGGAGGGTCCATCATTTACTGATACGTCACCCGGAAGACCTCTTCAATGGTCGTAACCCCGTTCAGCACCTTCTGGGCCCCGTCCTGGCGGAGGGTCAACATGCCCCGCTCTACCGCCTTCTGCTTGATGGCATTAGCGTCAGAGGTCTTGAGTATAAGGTTCCGGATGGCTTCATCCAGGATCATCAGTTCAAATATGCCGGTCCTTCCTTTGAAGCCCGTATTGAGGCATGAAGGACATCCCCGTCCGCGATAAATGGTCTTCCCTTCGGCCATCTCAGGGGTGATGCCGATGCTCTGCAGGGACTCCCTGTCCGGCGTATAGGGCTCTTTGCAGTCCTGGCAGATGACGCGGACCAGACGCTGGGCCAGGATGGCCGTCACAGAGGAAGTCACCAGGAATGGCTCTATGCCCATATCGATAAGCCGGGTGGTGGCGCTGGCTGAATCATTGGTGTGCAATGTCGAAAAAACCAGGTGCCCGGTCAGGGCGGACTGAGTCGCGATCTCAGCGGTTTCACGGTCGCGTATCTCGCCCACCAGGATGACGTCCGGGTCCTGCCGGACAATGGAGCGCAGGCCTTTGGCAAAGGTGAGATCGATTTTGGGATTGACCTGGATCTGGCCGATCCCGTCCAACTGGTATTCAATGGGGTCTTCAATCGTGATGATGTTGATGTCGGTCGTGTTAATGGTGGAGAGGGCCGCGTAAAGGGTCGTGGTCTTGCCGCTGCCGGTGGGCCCTGTCACCAGGATAATCCCGTGCGGGGACCGAATGAGGCGGTTGAACTGGGCCAGTCGATCGGCCGGCATGCCCAGGTCGGAGACATTCAAAAGGACATTGGTTTTGTCGAGCAATCGCATGACCACCCGCTCGCCAAAGGCCACAGGGATGGTGGAGACCCGGATGTCGATGCTCTTGTCGGCGATCCGGATCTCAATCCGGCCGTCCTGAGGAAGCCTCTTTTCTGCGATGTTCATCTTGGCCATAATCTTGATGCGGGAAATCAAGGCCGATTGAATGTGTTTGGGCGGCGAGAGCATATCGTACAGAATCCCGTCCACCCGATAGCGGATCTTGAGGGCATGCTGGGAGTGTTCGATGTGGATGTCGCTGGCCCTGGCCTTGACTGCCTGTGAAAGCATCAGGTTGACCAGCTTCACCACCGGGGCATCGCTGGTGTCCTCCAGGAGATCGCCGGTCTCCTGGATCTCGGAGAGGATCTGGGTGGTATCCTCGCCATGCATATCCTCGATCACCTGCTCCGCGGAATCCCGACTCATGTCGTATGCATAATTAATGACAGACAGGATAGCCGCATAAGGGGACAGGACGACGTTTGCGTGTTGCAGGGCCGGGAATCGCATCAGGTCGTCCAACGGCTGAAAGACCAGGGGGTCGTTGACGGCAATGAGGGCCTCCCCTGGGGTCACCACAGGTGTCATCCTGTGTTTCCTGAGAAACTGGATCGGGATGTCTGCGGCAAAAGAGGTCTCCAGATCAGGCGCAAGCAGGTTGGTCCGGACCGGCAGGTCGAACTGGATCCCGAGGGCGTTCAAGACGTCTGTCTCGCTCACAGCCCCTTGCCGAATGAGGATCTCCCCGATGCGCCCTCCCTTTTCCGCCTGGGTGCGCAGGGCATCCTCAAGACCCTGAGGCGTAAGTTCGGTTGTCTCAAGGAGTATGTCGCCGATTCGTCTGTGCTGCATGGAAAAGTTTCCAGGGTTCAAGGTTGAAGGCCCAATGCGCGGGCCAAGATAGTGCACAGCGGTTCGGTCAATTCGTCGCCTCCATCATCCATCAGTCATCTCAAGCCTGACATCTCAAATCTCAAATCTCGTATCTCCGGCATACCCGGCTAATCCCTAATGCGAGACTCGGGCCTGTGATACATCTTGATGACGCCCTCTTTGATGGTTTCAATCTGATCCTTCTTTTCCTCATACACCTTTCTCGCCTCGGCCGGATTTTGAATGATATGGGGCGTCAGGAAGACAAACAGATTGGTTTTTTCAATCCGCTTGGAGCTGGATTTGAAGAGCCATCGGACCAGAGGAATACTGCCCAGGCAGGGCACCTCGTAGTCGATGTGGGTGGTGTCGTCGCCGATCAGCCCGCCGATGACTACCGTGTTGGCGTCCTTGACCACCACCGTGGTCTGGGCCATGCGCTTATGGGTCTCGGGCCGTCCCTCGAGGGCATCCACCGTCTGAATCAGTCGGGTCACCTCCTGAAAGATCTTGAGGCGGACAAAACGCTCCTGACTGATCTGGGGCGTTACCTTCAATGTCACTCCGACATCCTTGTATTCATAGTTGCTGTAATCCAGACGGGCCTCGGTTGTCTCCTGCCTTACCAGATATGGGATGTTCTTGCCCACCATGATCTCGGCCTCCTCATTGTCGGTGGTGAGCAACTGGGGCGTTGACAGGATATGCACATCCGTGTCCTGCTGATAGGCATGCGCCACCGCGGCCAGGCCCGGGAATTTGATTCCTCCAATCTCAATCATATCCCCGATGACGCCGAGAGAGAAACCGCTGCCAAGGGCCCCCTGGGTGATTTTTCCGATTCTCCCGTAGTCGCTGCCGCTCGATCCGGCAAAGGCCCCCGCCTTTTTCCCATCGTAGGTAAAGGTCTCGACGCCTTCCCACTCCACGCCCAGGCTGAAATCCTTGTTGACATTCACCTCCATTATGAGGGCCTCGATGTAGACCATTGCCCTGGGGATATCCAGTTTCTTGATCACCTCTTCCAGCACCAGGTAATCATCCTTTGTGGCCATGATGACCAGGGAGTTGGTGGCCTTGTCCGCCACGATGCGGGCCTCCTTGGAGATCACAGGCGCCTTTCCCTTCTCCAGCTCTCCAGCCTGCTTCGAGGGGAGACTCGTCAGGACCTTGGTGAGATCCTCGGCATTGGCATGCTCCAGGTAATAGACACGGATGTCCCCCTCACCCCGCGGCGGTTCCTTGTCCAGCAATTCGACAAGCTGTTTGATCTTGAAGGTGTCATCCTCCGATGCCAGCAAAACAAGGGAGTTGGTCCGTTCATCCGGCACAATCCGCACCTCGGAGGTCATCTCCTGGGCCGCCTTGGTTCGCGCCACCCTTCTCTGGAATATGACGTCCAGGGACTTGGCCAAACTCGCGGCCATGGCGTGTTTGAGGGGAATGACCGTTATTTCCTCGCCTATGCCCGCCACGTCAATGGCGCGGGTAATGCGCAGGAGACGTTCGATATTGGAGAGGACGTCGGTCACAATAAGGGTTCGCGTGGGTGGATAGGAGGCAATCACACTGTTTTTGGAAATCAGCGGCGTAAAGAGCTTCTTCAATTCTTCCGGGTCCGCATACCTCAGGGGGATCAACTGGGTGACCACCTTGTCCTCAGGATCTGCCGCCTCAGCGCGCAATCGCGTCTCCACCCCTTTGGACCTCACGTTGACGGCAGGGATGATCTTGACCACGCTTCCTGCAGGCACAGCGGCAAATCCATGGACTTCCAGTACGGATTCAAATACCCGATATGCCTCATCCGGCGATATCTTTGTAGGAGAGACAATGGTGACCTTTCCCTTGACTGCGTCGTCAATCACGAAGTTCTTCCCGGTCAGTTCACTGATGAATTTGATAAAAACGGGCAAGTCCACATTGTCGAAATCAATGGTCACAAAGGGCTCGTCGGTCTGATCCTCGGCAGGGCCCTGGTTCTCGAACCCGGATCCTGACTCAGCCGTCTGTTCTGCTTCCGTGGCCGGGACCGGAGTGAAGACAGTCTGCTCCCTGGTCTGGTCCTTTGGGGCGGATACCCGTTCCAATGGCGCTGCCGGCCGGGTCTGACCGGCCGTGTTTTGTGCCGGAGGGATCTGGACCCGGGTCCTTTCGGGGCCCGACGGCCTTACCCCATCTTCCCCCGAGATGCGTGCCCCTGTCGCAGGCAAGGCCCAAAGGCCGAGCCACAGGGATAACCATACAGCGTACAGGATGCATGCCCTTTTCACGTGTTTCCTACTACGGATCGATCTGTCCGGCATTGGGACCCATTTTCCTTTGTTTTTAGAGTCTTTGTTTGTAAGTTCTCCGCAACGTGCGAAGAAGTTTGCCCGTGGGGGTCTCTGCCCAAGGGCTGCAAAAACCGAATACGGCTCCTGGGAACGGCAGCAGGGCTTTAAAATACGGTATGTTCCAGCCCCAAGGAGAGGCTTTCATGGGACGGTGTGTCCTTGCTGCCTTTCCATAGAGATTATCCGGCGCCAGGGGGCGGTCGCCGAACGATATAAACGCATTTTGTTGCAGCCCTTGGGCAGACACCCCCACGGGCGGGAATAACGCTGTTTGGTTGCGGCCATCAGGCCGCCTTAGGGTGTTATGGTTTGCATATAGCCCGGCTGACGTCGCAGATATTCCAGATCGGCATCTACCATGGCCCACATATTGACCTGAGGATCCAGGGCCGCAGCCCGTTTCAGATATCTGAGACCCTGTTCGGGTTCCTCTGTCAAGGCGAAGAGACATGCCAGATTATAGCAGGGATCCACGTATTCGGGTTTGAGACGGAGGGCCTTTTCAAAGCTTTTGCGGGCCTCCGGGTAGTTTTGCTCGGCCATGAGGATCACGCCGAGATTGTTGAGGGCCGTTGCACACCCGGGATCTGCCTGGAGCGCCTTTTCATAACAGAGCTTTGCCTCGGCCAGGTTTCCATTCAGATGGTGCTGCTTTCCGGTCTGGCAGAGGGTTTCTGCACTTCCGGTCTTGTCTGTCGCCGGCCGCGCGCCTTCGGCCTGAGCCGGGTGAGGCAGTTTGGCGGGCGTAGCCTGCGGCCCGCTCAGATCCAACCATGAATAAAGCATAAAAGCAAGCAAAAGCATACCAACCGCCGGGAGCCCTATCAAGGCCCATCTTATTGCCCGGCGTGAATTTTGTGACCGGGCCGACTTAAGGACTCCCTCATAGGGTCCGGAACGTCTGTCCCGCTCCGACTGGGCCTTCTTCAAGGCCTGATGAATATAACTCATGCGACTTTCCGGAATGCCGTTGACCAGACACCTGATCATCTGTTTCTGGTAAGATGCGAAGGAAGCGCCTTTTTGCCGATCAGCCGTTCGGGCAACAGGGAGCGTGTCCGTGACCAGCCTTGGATGAGACCGCGTTACGTATCCTGCGACAGCCGTTTAAGGGACGTGAGATGCCTCCTGGCAAGGTCCTGGTAAATCGCCAGCCCGTTTGAAATGCGGTCCAGCTGCTCCTGGCTGATGGCCCTGATCACCCGTGCAGGGGCGCCCATGACCAGGGACCCTTCTGGAATCTCCATCCCAAAAGGGACGAAGCTGCCTGCCCCGATCAGACACCGGGGGTTGATCTTGGCCCCGTCCCCCACAATGGATCCCATGCCCACGAGGACCATGGAGCAGATCTCGCATCCATGAAGAATGCATCCATGCCCCACATGGACATCCGGGTGAAGAGTGGCGGGCTTGTCCGGGAAGGTATGGATGACGCAGTTTTCCTGGACATTGGATCCCCGACCGACCCTGATATAGCCGATATCTCCCCGCAGGACAGCCCCGGCGCCGATGTACGCCCCGCGCTCGATGAGCACATCCCCGATAAGCACGGCCTCGGGGTGCACAAAGGCCTCGGGATCGACACTGGGCCGTTTGCCCTCGAACGCATAAAAAGCCACCTATGATCCCCTAAAAAAGGTTAACAATAAGCCCTGACCGACCATCCTGACATACGATTCTATTGTGAAAATGTCAAGGTTCCAGATCAAGGACCCACTCCCTCCCTGCACGTCCAAAGGATCCGTGTGTAGTTGAAATGTAGCTACAATGTGAATAAAGTTGTTGCCAATTGCGGCCTGATGCGCTATACACTTAATTTTTAACGGCTTTGGCCGGTATCCTATTGAGATGAATATCATTTACATAAATTAAAGGAGGTAGAGACAATGGAATTCGGTTTAAGCGAAGAACTGCAGATGCTGCGCGACATGGCCCGCGATTTTGCCGCTGAAAAGATCGCGCCCCATGCAGACGAGTGGGACGAATCCCACTATTACCCTTATGAAGAAGTCATCAAACCGATGGGAGAATTAGGCTTTTTTGGAACCGTCATTCCTGAAGAATACGGCGGGAACGAGATGGGCTGGCTCGCAGCCATGATCCTCACCGAGGAACTGGCCAGGGCATCCAGCTCCATCCGGGTACAGATCAATATGCAGACCCTCGGCTGCGCCTTTACCATTTTCAGGTATGGGAGCGATGCGCTTAAAGAAAAATATATCCGCAAGCTGGTCACAGCTGAATACGTCGGCGGCTTCGGCATCACTGAACCCAATGCGGGTTCTGATGTGATGGCCATGAAGTCTACGGCCCAGGACAAGGGGGATTACTGGCTGTTGAACGGCTCAAAGACCTGGATATCCAATGCCAGCGCCGCGGACGTCATCATTTACTACGCCTACACCGACCGGGAGGCCAGGGGAAAAGGGCTTTCCGCATTTGTGTTGGAGCCCAAGAATTTCAATGGCGTGACGACCACAGACCTGGATAAAATGGGTACCCGGTCCACTCCGACCGGGGAGATTTATGTAGAAGATACAAAGGTCCCCAAAGAAAATATCCTGGGAAAGCCCGGGGACGGCGCCAAGATCGTGTTCGGTTCCCTGAACCAAACCCGGCTCTCGGCAGCAGCCGGGGGGGTCGGTCTTGCCCAGGCCTGTCTCGATACGGTGACGGCCTACTGCCAGGAGAGAAACCAGTTCGGCCAATCCATCGGCCAGTTTCAAATGAACCAGGATATGATCGCCCAGGTGGCTGCTGAGATCGAAGCGGCCCGGCTGGCCGTCTACAAGGCGGCATGGCAGAAGGATCAGGGCAATCTGGGAAACACCCTCGAGGTGGCCCACGCCAAATACCTGGCCGGCGAGATTGCAGAAAAGGCCACGCGAATGGCCATGCGGATCATGGGGGCCTATGGCTATTCCACCGAATACCCGGTGGCCAGATTTTATCGGGACGCGCCCCCCTACTATATGGTGGAGGGATCGTCCAATATCTGCAAATGGATCATTGCCCTCGACCAGTTGGGGATTCGAAAGGCCAACCGGTAGAAGGACTGTCATGTTTGACGATTGCCGATTGCGGATCCGGGGATCTGTCATCGAATCCCCCGCAACCGGCATTGCTGTTTCAGGGCCGCCGCATGCATCGGCCCTGCGAATCATATCGCACGGAGGAACCAATGAGACCCTATTTTGAAAAAATGACCCCTTTTGGAAAGGCCCTTACAGATAAGCAGAAGGCCGATTCCGAGGAAAACGTTCAGGAAATCAGGAAGGTGGAAGAAGAGGTGGAGAAGGCGGTGGACGCCGTGAAAAACGCCGGCATCCCGGCCGAGGTCATCAAGAAGCGGGGCCAGTTGACGGTGTGGGAGCGGATCGACTATCTCATCGACCCCGGGACCTGGCGCCCGCTCCACACCCTTTATAATCCCCAGTTCAATGAAGAAGGGACCACCGGCGTCATTGACGGCCTGGCCAAGATCAACGGCAAATGGGCCGTGGTGATCGGTTTTGACAACAAGGTGATGGCCGGGGCCTGGATCGCCGGGCAGGCCGACAATCAACTGCGCGTGACGGATATGGCCAAGCGGCTCCATGTCCCCCTGGTCTGGATCGTCAACTGCAGTGGCGTCAAGCTGCCCGAGCAGCAGGAGGTATACGCCAACCGCCGGGGGAACGGGACCACCTTTTTCCGGCATGCCGAACTGGAAAAACTGGGCGTGCCGGTGCTGGCCGGCATCTACGGGACCAACCCCGCGGGCGGTGGATATCAAGGGATCAGCCCCACCATCCTCCTGGCCCATAAGGATGCCAACATCGCTGTGGGCGGCGGCGGCATTGTGAGCGGGATGAGTCCCAAGGGATATTTCGACGAGGAGGGGGCCGAGCAGTTGATCGAGGCGACCCGCCATTTTAAGGAAGTGCCCCCCGGGAGCGTCCCTATCCATTTCAATGAGACCGGTTTTTTCAAGGAGGTCTACGACACGGAAGAAGGGGTCCTGGACGCCCTCAAAAAATATGTGGACATGGCGCCGGCCTATCATCCCAACTTTTTCCGGGTGGCCGAGCCCAAGGCCCCCAGGTTTCCGGCGGACGACATCAACCGGATCGTGGCCTTCAACCAGAAGCGGAGCTACAACTTGGACGAGATGCTGGCCCGCCTTTTTGACAACAGCGAGCACATGGAGTTCAGGCCCGGTTACGGCCCTGAGGTCTACACCGGTCTCGCCAAGATAGACGGGTTTCTCATGGGGTTTATCGGGAACCGCCAGGGGTTTCTGGGCGCCAAGTACCCGGAATACGCCCCATATCCCGGGGTGGGCGGCAAGCTGTACCGCCAGGGACTTATCAAGATGAATGAATTCGTCACCCTCTGCGGACGGGACCGGGTCCCGATCGTGTGGTTTCAGGATACCACAGGCATCGACGTGGGCGATATCGCCGAGAAGGCGGAACTCCTGGGCCTGGGCCAGTCCCTCATCTACTCCATCGAGCAGACCGACGTGCCCCAGATCTGTATTGTTTTGAGGAAGGGGACCGCAGCGGCCCACTACATCATGGGGGGACCAACGGCCAACAACCATAACGCCTTTACCCTCGGGACGCCCACCACCGAGATCTACGTCATGCACGGCGAGACCGCGGCTGCGGCCTCCTTTGCCCGAAGGCTGGTCAAGGAAAAGGATGCGGGGCGGCCCTTGGCCCCCATCATCGAAAAGATGAACGCCCTGGCCAAGGACTATTACGACAACTCCCGGCCCATCTACTGCGCCCAGAGGGGGTATGTGGATGAGATCGTCTCCCTTCCCCGCATTCGAGACTACCTGGTGGCCTTTGCGGGCTGCGCCTATCAGAATCCGACATCCATCTGCCCCCATCACCACATGATGATCCCCAGGATCATCAAGGGATGACGGGGCGCCAGTGCCCGCCGGGGCATACCGGAACCTGACAATAGGAAGGGTTCAGGCCTGCATTGAAACGCCTCATGCCAGGCCTGAACCCCTCATCTGTCGCATCGGGATCCGCATCCATATGCTTTCACAAAGCGGGGTTTGGTATTACTGACGGCCGCCTCCCCTGAAAAACGCATAATCCCCCGGCGTGCCTTGACAACGGGGCACAAGGTATCATAGGTTGCCTTGCGCAACACTGCTAAGGGGCACTTTTTATGACAAGCAAATTCAAGTCATCCGCAACCATTGTCCCCCTGGACCAGGCGGTAGGGACCATCCTGGCCCACGACATCACGGAAATCAGACCCGGCCAATTCAAGGGTCCGGCTTTTAAGAAGGGGCACAGGGTGGTCCAGGAAGACCTGCCCCACCTGAGAAGGGTCGGGAAAGAGCATCTGTTTGCTTTGCGGCTGGGACCTGGCGAGGTCCATGAAGACGATGCTGCCATCCGGCTCTGCGAGGCCTTGTCAGGGGAAGGCATTGTCTTTGACCCCCGCCCTGCCGAGGGAAAAATATCCCTCAAGGCCGCTTACCGGGGTCTTTTGAAGGTGAATGAGTTGGCCCTTCTCGCCTACAATCTGGTCCCGGACATGTGCTGCGCCTCCAGGCACACCAACAGCGTAGTGGAGGCCGGGGAGATTGTAGCGGCCACCCGGGTCATCCCCCTGATCATTGACGAAGAGATCCTGAACGCCGGGATCCAGGTCGCACGAAACGCAGGCGGCATCTTTTCCGTCAAGTCCCTGTCCCATCCCCGGACCGGCATGATTATCACCGGAAACGAGGTCTACAGCGGGGTAATCGACGACAAGTTCGCCCCCATTCTCAGAAAAAAACTCCAGGCCTTTGGCTGCGAGGCAATCGAAACTGTGTTCGCACCGGACGACAAGGCGATCATTGTCAAGGAGATACAGAGACTGCTTCAGAGCGGCGCTGAACTGATCATGGTGGCCGGGGGCATGAGCGTGGATCCGGACGACATCACCCGTGTGGCCATCGCCGAGGCAGGGGCTCAGGATGTGGTCTACGGCACGCCCGTCCTCCCGGGGGCCATGTTTCTGTATGGCCGGTTTGATCATGTTCCTGTCCTGGGGCTGCCTGCCTGCGTGCTTTACTATCGTGCCACGGTTTTTGACCTGATTTTCCCCAGGGTCCTGGCAGGGGAGCAGATAACCCGGCATGACCTGGCCGCGCTTGGGCATGGGGGCCTGTGTTTAAACTGTGACTCCTGTCGCTTCCCTCAGTGTCCCTTCGGCAGATGACCCTTCCGAAAGGGGTGTCTCAATCGGAAAGAAAATGGGACTCCAACCAGGAGATGGAACATCAAGTGAGGCAAAGAGGCTGGGACCTGCCAATTAAGGTGAGTAGAAGGTGCAAGCCATGGACAATCAGAAGGGCGCCGGTACATCGGGGAGCACTCGAGCGACTGAACTGGCAATCGAAGACGAAGAAACGGCGATGGATCTGACCCAGGCCATGCTGGAACGCGTGGGCTATGGGGTGCTGAAGTCCGCATTAGACCAGATCCTGAGATGAACCTGAAGCAAACCGATGCGCCGAGGGATGCCGGCAGAAAGGGCCCAGGTCAGACGGATATGGAGCGTGATATTTTCCATGACCTGCTGGAGCATGCAGACCAGGCATTTTTTATTGCCCAGGATGGAAAGCTGGTCTATCTCAACCCGGTGGTGAGCCGATTCATGGGTTATTCTCGCGACGAGCTTATGGCCAGCCCCTTTGCCGCGTTCATCCACCCGGACGACCGGTCCGCGGTCATAGAGCGGCAACAAAGGCGACTCAAAGGCGAAAACCCGCCTCAGGGCTATCCCTTTCGAATTGTTCACCGGGACGGAACTGTTCGCTGGGTGGAGTTAAATGCATCCCTGACGCAATGGAATGGTCGGCCGGCAACCCTCAATTCCCTTCGAGAAATGTCTAAACAAGAGGATGCGGAGGAGGCGCTTCGTGCCACTCGTGAAGAACTCCGCCTGACGCTCCAGGCCACCACCGACGGCATCTGGCAGTGGAACTTCATAACCAACGAGATGCGATTCAGCTCGCGATACTACACGATGCTGGGCTACCATCCCAAGGCCTTCCCGCCAAGCTTCAAGGCATGGCAGGACCTGCTTCACCCTGATGATCGGCCCAAGGCCGTTTCCTTTGCCAAGACGTATCTTGGGAGCAGCAAGGACGACTACGAAAACATCTACCGGCTCAGGACCGCCTCTGGCGAGTATCGATGGGTCCACAGCCGGGCCCGGGTGGTGGAGCGCGACGGGGATGGGAATGCCGTCCGCATGATCGGCCGCATAGAGGATATCACAAAGCTGAAGCAGGCCGAGGCAGAACTGCAGGAAAGGGAGAGAAGATTCAGGGACCTGTTTGACAGCATCCGGGACCCCATTCTGGTGGCCGATCCGGACAGGAACATCACGGATTGCAATCCCGCCTTCTCAGACCTCTTTGGATACGCCATTAATGAGATCAAGGGCCGAAAGACCTCTCTCATCTACGAAAAAGAAGAGCAGTACGAGGAGATAGGCCGGGCCCTCAAGGCGTCTCCGGGTTCAAAGGAAATCATCTCTGTGATCAATTTCAAGAAGAAATCCGGGGACGTCTTTACCGGGGAGGTCAAGCTCTCATATGTCAGGGATGAAAAGGAGAAAATCAGCGGCGTCATCGGTCAGATCCGCGATTTGTCGGAAAGGCTGCAGGCCGACGCGGAGAGGGCCGAGTTGGAGGCCCAGTTCAGGCAGGCCCAGAAATTAGAGGCCGTGGGCCGGTTGACCGGGGGCGTGGCCCACGATTTCAACAATCTGCTGGCCGTGATCAACGGGTACAGCGAGCTGATGCTGTTGGAGCTAAAGGAGGCCTCTCCCTTGCGAAAGCGGGTCCTCCAGATCCGCGAGGCCGGGCAGAAAGCAGGCTCTCTCATTCGCCAGCTCATGGCCTTCAGCCGGAAACAGGTCTTGCGGCCCGAGGTCCTGAACCTCAACAGTGTACTGAGCAACATGGAAAAGATGCTCCCCCGCATCATCGGCGAAGACATCGCGGTCGCCTTTCACCTTGGCAGCGACCTGGGCAATGTGAGAGCGGATGCCGGTCAGATCGAGCAGGTGATCATGAACCTGGTGGTCAATGCGCGGGACGCCATGCCCGAAGGGGGCAAACTCACCATAGAGACCGCCAACGCAGAATTGTCCGAGGGATATGCGCAACGCCACGCAAAGGTCGCCCCCGGCCTTTATGTAATGCTGGCAGTCAGCGATACAGGGGTGGGCATGGACCAGACCGTCATGGAACAGGTCTTTGATCCATTCTTTACCACCAAAGAGAAGGGCAAGGGGACAGGCCTGGGGCTTTCCACAGTTTACGGGATCGTGAAACAGCACGCAGGGCATGTCTGGGTCTACAGCGAACCGGGCCGTGGATCCACCTTCAAGGTCTATCTTCCCCGGGCATCAGAGGAGGTTCAGCCGGGAAGAACCGCGCGGAAAGATACGGCAGCAGGCGGGGCCGAGACCATCCTGGTAGTGGAAGATCACAAAGACGTGAGAGAGCTGATCGAGGCCATGCTTCGATCCCTCGGGTACAGGGTGTTTGCCGCTGCCTCAGGTCAGGAGGCCCTGGCCCTGTGCGAGAGGGAGAAAGGGCCCTTGCACCTCCTGCTGACCGATCTGGTCATGCCCGGCATGACCGGTCGGGACCTGGCCAGACGCGTGGTGGAGATCCGGCCCAGCACCAAAGTCCTCTTCATGTCAGGGTATACAACCAACGGCGTTGTAGGCCACGGGGTCTTAGACAAGGGGGTTCACTTCATCCAGAAGCCCTTCACCCTTTCCGCGGTGGCTGAAAAGGTGCGGACGGTTCTGGCCGATCCGGACGATCAGCGAAACGCAACATCATGAGACTGCAAAAGGTGCGATGGGCCTGTGAGGGCACTGGCTGGGCCCGCTGCATGGGTTGTGGCCTGTCCGCCTCAGAGGCCTAAGTAGGTCTTGCGGATGACCTCGTTCTGGAGGAGCTCGTTGCCGTGGCCCTGGGCGATGATCTTGCCCGAGGAAAGGACATAGTTGCGGGAGGCCATCTTAAAAACGGTGCTCACCTCCTGCTCCACCAACAAAACGGTGATCCCGAGGCCGCTGATCTCCCGGATCTTGCCGAAGACTTCAGCCCGGGTCCTGGGCGCCAGGCCGGTGGAGGGCTCGTCGATGCACAACAGCCGGGGTGTGGACATCATGGCCCGACCGATGGCCAGCATCTGCTGTTCGCCGCCGGAGAGGGTCCCGGATATCTGTTTGGCGCGGGATTCAAGGACTGGAAAGAGTTCATAGACCCTCTGGAGATTTTCTTCCATCCGGGTCTTGTCTTTCATGAGATAGGCCCCCGCCAGGAGATTGTCCTTGACGCTCATCTCCCGAAAAGGCCGTCTCCTCTCCGGGCAGTGGATCAGCCCCCGTTCCACGATGCGATGGGCCGGGACCCGGTCAATCCGTTCGCCGTCAAAAACCACCTCCCCCTCGATGGTGATGTCCCCGCGCGCCGAACGCCGCATGAGCCGGGCCTCCCAGGCCACCAGTCCGGTGATGGCCCGCAGGAGGGTGGACTTGCCAGCCCCGTTGGGACCTACCAGGCTCACCAGTTCGCCCGTGTCCACGCCCATGCTGATGTCGTTTAGGAGCACGGCCTTGTCGTAGCAGACCGTCAGATGGGAAACCGTCAGCAGCACTGTCACATCTCCTCCTGGCCCAGGTAGGCCTCGATCACCTTTTCATTGGCCACCACATCCTCGGGTCTGCCGTCCGCGATAATGGTCCCGAAATTGAGGACAATAATCCGGTTCACGATCTTCATAAGCTGTTGCAGCTTGTGCTCCACGATGATCATGGCCGGACCTTCGCTGTGGAGCCTGCCGAACCGACCCCCCTTGTTGAGCCGCTGGATCGACTTGGCCATCAAATCCGTCTCCGCAGGACTGAGCCCGCCAAAGGGTTCGTCCAACAGAAGGAGTTCGGGCTCGGTGGCAATGGCCCGGGCTACCTCCAGGCGTTTGAGGTCTCCCTGGGACAGGGTAGAGGCCTTTTCCAGGGCCATGTCCGAGATCCCGGCGAATTCCAGTGCGTCCATGGCCTTGGCCTCCACCTTCTTGACCCACTCTCCCCGCTTCATGGCGCGGGGGCAAAGACACGAGACCATGACATTGGCGACGATGGGGAGTCGTCTGAAGGGCCGCATGTTCTGAAAGGTGCAGGCGATCCCCCGATTCACGATGCTCCATGTCTTGAGCCCCACGATCTCCTCGCCTTTGTAGCGGATGGATCCGGCGTCGGGCCGCAGGATGGCCGTGATGAGCCGCAAAAGGGTGGTCTTCCCTGCCCCGTTTGGCCCGATCAGGCCGAGGATCTCGTCCCGTGCCATGGAGAAGCTGACATCATTGACCGCCCGAAGCCCGCCAAAATCCTTGCGGAGGGCCTTCACCTCCAGAAAGGGTTCTCCCATATCAGATTTCCTCGGCCTCTTCCCTCAGTTCGCGTCTGGAGACCTTTCCCACGTCGGTCTTGGGGAGTTCCCCCCGGAACTCGATGATCTTGGGGACCTTGTAGTGGGCCAGGTTCTGCCGGCAGAATTCCATGATCTCCTCCTCTGAAACCTTCCCCCTGGCCTCGCTCTGGAGGACCACGTAGGCCTTGATGATCTGGCCAGCGGCCGGATCCGGGACCCCCACCACTCCCGCAGCCTTGATCTGGGGATGCCGGTACAAGACCTCTTCCACATGCCTGGCAAAGACCGAATATCCCTTGTATTTGATCAGGTCCCGTTTGCGGTCGAAGAAATGGAAATACCCTTCTTCGTCCATCCGGACCAGGTCCCCGGTCCTGAGCCATTTTTTCCCCTCGATGGCAATGAGGGATTCCTCGGTCTCCTTGGGCCGTTTCCAGTAGCCTTTCATGATATTGGGTCCGTGGAGGATCAGCTCCCCCACCTCGTTCACGGGCATAAAATCGGTCCCGTCCACATCCACAATGCCGGCCTCCACCCCCGGGAGGGGCACGCCGAAGGAGCCCGGCTTGGGCCGGTTGTAGGGGGTGCTGTGGCTGACCGCAGTGGTCTCGGTCATGCCGTAGCCTTCCAGGATCTTGACCCCGGTGCGGCGCTCCCATCCCTGGATGGTCGATTCATGCAGGGTGTCGGCCCCGCACGCGATGAGCTTCAGCCGTTTCCAGTCCACCCGGTCGGTCTTTTCGTACTCCTTGAGGTATTCGAACAGGGTCGGGACCCCATAAAAGGCCGATACCTGATACCGTTCCATGGCCGAGATGATCTCGTCCAGGTCCGGGGTGGTAAACAGAATCAGCGTGGACCCCTGGGCCAGACCGCTCAGCATGACCACCACCTGGCCGTAGATGTGGAAAAAGGGGAGAAAGGCGATCCCCACCTCCTTTCCCTCCTCGAAGATAGGCCAGAATGCGATGATCTGGGCCTGGAGGGCCACCATATTGCGATGGGTCAGGATGGCCGCCTTGGGAAGCCCGGTGGTGCCCCCTGTGTAAGGCAAGGCCGCAATCTCGGTTTCCGGGTCAATGGCCGCTCGCGGGGGCTCGGGCGGATTTTCCTTGATCAGATCCTGAAAAAGATGGAGGCCCGATGCCCTGGCCCGCTCCGCAGTGGGGGCCTCCATCCCCTTGTAGGCCTTGGCCAGGGCCTTTCTCCCGAAGATCCGCTTGATGGCCGGGAGGTAGTCGCCGATATTGGTGAGAACGACATTTTCAAGGGAGACGCCGGTCCTGGCCACATTGTCGTAGAGGATGTCCTCGCACACGATGGTGGATGCCTCGCTGTCCTCTAACTGGTGCCGCACCTCCTGACTGGTATACACGGGGCTGATGGGCGTGACCTTGGCGCCCAGCTTCAAAACCGCAAAATAGGCCACCACATACTGGGGGCAGTTGAGCAGATAGAGCGCGACCGTGTCTCCTTTTTTGACTCCCAGTTTCGCAAGGGCCGTGGCAAAGCGGTCGATCAGTTCCTTGAGCTTGGCATAACTGATCTTGTTCCCGTAAAAGATGAGGGCCGTCTTGTTCCCATATCTTTCCGCCACCTGATCGAACAGCTCCGGCACTGAGACAGCAGGGATCTCCACGTCCTCAGGCACGCCCTCAGGATAGAACTTCAACCACGGCTTTGACAGATAGGCTTCTTTCGGATCCATAGTCTCCTCATATCAAATTTGGCGTTATTTGGGTTGATTGGGTTTTTTGAGTTCATGGGTATGGAGCCAAGCCTGCCCTTTCTTCATTTTTTATTCTTTGCCCGCCACTGCCATCAATCCAGCGACGCTGTGCAGATCCGGCAGGTCTTTCGGGTGGCGATGTTTCGTATCTTGCACCGGGGACACTCCACCTCAATCTTGTCCCGAATCCAAGGAAGGAGTCCCTCGGGCATATAGAGAAGGATCAGCAACACCACCCCGGCAAACATCAGGGTCCGATATTCCGGCCAGAACCGAAAGAACTCCAGCAGGGGAAAAAGGATGAATACAGCGCCCACCGGCCCGTAGATGGTCACAATGCCGCCGAAGATCGCCCAGATCACCACGGTGAACGACATGGAGACCTCCAGGGTGGAAGGCCCCGCAATCCGCATGAAGTGGGCATAAAGTCCTCCCGAAACCCCGGCGAAAAACCCGCTCAGGCTGAAGGCCATCAGCTTGTAGCGGGTGGTGTTGATCCCTGCGGCCCTGACCGCCAGTTCATCTTCACGGATGGCGTGAAAGATGATCCCTGTATTGGAATCGGTTATCTTCCACATGATACTGCACAGGATCAGCATGAGCACCACGGTGATGTAATAGTCCATGATCCGGGAGTTGGAAAGGCGTGCGAGACCCGATACACCCAGTTCGCCGCCGGTGATGCCCGGGAGCGCAAAGATGATTCCCAAGAGGATAATGGGAAAGGCCAGGGTGGTGAGCGCCAGATATGTTCCCCTGAGCCTGAGGCAGGGAATCCCGATGACGAGTCCGGCCAAAACCGCGGCCAGTCCGCCCAAGGGGATGCTTCCCCAGGGGGGGATGTGGACATGGAGGTTCAGGAGGGCCGCGGTGTAGGCCCCCACCCCAAAGAAGAGGGCGTGTCCAAAATTCATCTGGCCTGTGTAGCCGGACAGGAGGTCCCAGCTTGCCGCCAGGATGGCAAAGATGCTGGTCAGGATCAGGATCCGAAGGACATAGGCATCCTGGGTGAGAAGGGGAAGCCCAAGGAGGGTCAACACAAAGAGGACCAGGACCACACGGCTCGGGAGGACCAGGACCTCGTTTTTTACCACGCGATACCACTTCCTGATGTAAAACCAGAGAAGACCCATGCGCTACCTCTCTTCCTCGAATGAGATGCCGAAAAGCCCCTCCGGCCGAATCAGGAGGACCAGGATCATGATGCTGAGGGCCACAGAGCCTTTCAGAAATGCCCCCTGGGGAATGAGGAAGACCACCAGGGACTCTGCAAATCCGAGGATATAGGCCCCTGCAAAGCTCCCCTTGATGCTCCCCATGCCGCCCAGGACCACCACCGCCATCATCATAATGAGGGGATGCATCCACATGAAGGGCGTGAGGATGGTGAGCGGCGCAATGACCGCACCTGTAATGGCGGCCAGCCCCACCGACACCCCCATGGCCGTCATGGCCACCCGGCTGTCGTTCATCCCCATGAGATTGGCCACCTCCCTGTCCTCGGCTGTAGCCCGGATAGCCAGCCCCAGCCGTGTCTTCATGAGGAGGACCCACAGGGCAAACAGGACAATCAGGACCATGCCGAAGGTGAGGAGCTGCTGATAAAAGACCTTGACGCCGGAGACGGCAAAATAGCCCTTGATCAGGGAGGGGACGCTCACATAGTCGCCGGTAAACCAGAGAAGCATGAACTCCTGCATGGCGATGGCCAAGGCAATGGTCCCGATGAGAACCGCACCCTCATGCTCACGGATGGGATCGATGAAGAGCTTGTAGGCCAAAAGCCCCACGAGCGTGACCGCCACAAAGGCAACCAGCATCCCCAGGAGGGTGTGAAAACCCAGCTTCTGGGTCACGAAAAAGATGCAGTAGGCAGCCAGCATGTAGAATGCCGTGTGGGCGATGTTGACGATGCGGGCCACGCCGAAGATCACCGAGAATCCGATGGCCAGGAGGGCGTAGACGCTGCCGCTGATGAGACCAGTGATCACGATATCCAGAATCATGGCGCCTCAGATGCCGGTCGCATGGAGAAAGGTTTCAGGTGTCAGGAGCTGGCTTTGGGCAGATCAGGACACGTGGACCAGAAAATTGCATCCGCAGGTGCGCCTTCAGGCGCACGGCCCACGGTCCCTGTGCGGCTGAGGCCGCACCTGCCTCCCATTCTTGAAATGATGCCTCTCCTTGAACTGCCCCCTATTTCTTGTATTTTTCAATAATCCAGGGGGCAATCTTATAGGGGACAATCCCCTTGTAGGTAATCTCGACGTCCTTTGCAGGCTGCCACTTGTTGGGCCAGACGCCCACCAGCTTGCCGTCCTGCCACTGGACCCCGAGGCTGGTAAGATAGCCCGGCCCCCACCTCAGATCATGAAGCGGTCGGCCCTGCTCGTCTTTGATGTAATCGTGAATCCCGGAAGGAACCTTGTGGGGTACGCCTGCCTCAATGGCAGCAACCACCTTGTCGGAATCGAGTGTCCCAGCCTTTTCCACGGCCGGGACGATGGTGTAAACAATCGCTGAGTAGGTGTCGGCCGTATATGTGGGGACCTCCTTATACCGCTTGATGTACTCGTCCACAAACGGCCGGGTCAGTTCGTTGTATTCCACGTCCCTCGCGTAGGTGTTCATGGTCATGACATAGTTTCCCATCCCCTGGGTCGCATCCCAGAACCCCTCCTTCTGGGCCTCCACATTGATGCCCACTTGGGCCGCAGGGATCTTGAGCTCCCCCGCCTGCCGGGCAAAAGTAATGCCTACAGAGGCGGAAAAGATGGTGAAGATCACGTGGGCGCCTGAGCTTTCAATAGCCGAGAGCTCGGCTGTCACATCCGTGGCTGTCTGCGAAGGCCTCCAAACCCCGGCCTCCTCCATCCCCAATTTCGGAAGGGTCTGCTGGGTGGCCGCCACCATGGGATCCGCCCACACCTGCTTTTCGGCCACGATGGCCACCTTGATCTTGGGAATATTCAATACCTTTTTGAGAATGCCCGCCACTGTTGCCATCTGGATGAAGCAGGTCTTGACCAAAAACATGGAATTAAACGGCGTGCCCCGGAAGAAATACTTATATCGGTCATAGTCCTTGGCCACTCGGGTGCACAGCTCGGGATGGGCCGCGCCGCAGCCGATGAAGATCTTCTTGTTGTCCATGGCCACATCCTGCATGGCCAGCACCGCCTCGGTCCTGAACCCGCCCACCACAAAGTCGGCCTTGTTGCGGGTCAGCAGAAGCTCCATAGCGTTGGTGGCGTCGGTAATGCTCAAAAACTCATTGGAATCCGCCTTGATCAGCTCAATTTTCATCTTCTTGTTGCCCACCTGCACGCCGCCTTTGGCATTGATCTCATCCATGGCCATCAAGGCCCCGCCCCAGTGGCCCTTTCCCTGGACAAAGTTCATAGGCCCTATCACGCCGATCCTGATCACATCATCTGCGGCCCAGACCGAAAAACCGGCTCCCAGGACCAGACAGACAGCCCCTAAGACGCTCCATACCGCCAATCTCTTTTTCATGGCCCGAATCTCCTTTCCACAAAAGTTTAAGGTTGATGAAAAGACCACAGACGACACGTGTCGGCACGCCCACACCCTTGAAGGCCGCTGCCTCGGCGAGCGGCGTGCCTCTATGCTTCAATCCCTGGACCTCCCAAGGCGGCCTGACGGCCGCAACCAAACAGCAGACTGCCCGCCCGTGGGGGTTTCTGCCCAAGGGCTGCAATAAAATGCGTTCATTTCGTTCGGCGACCCCCCCCGGGCTCGGGATATTGTTTATTGAAAGGCATCAAGGAATCCCTATCGACCCGCCTGACTCGCCTCACTCGCATGGCGGGCAGGTGAAAGGGCGTCCTTGGGGCTTAAACAGACTGTATCTCAAAGCCCTGCTGCCGTCCCCAGGAGCTGTATTCGATTTTTGCAGCCCTTGGGCAGAGACCCCCACGGGCACACTTCTTCGCACCATGCAGAGAAGTTACGCCCTAATTCCACTTCCCGAAGCGAGCATCCTCTTCCTGCACCAGTTTCCGGTAGAGGTGATAGAAGAAAACCCCCATCAGTTCACGGCCCCGGATCCCCCTTTCCAGGTTTTCCTCGGGTGTGTACTGATTCAGGTGGGTGTTGAGGAACTTTTCATGGGCCAGTCTCACAATTTGTCTGAAGAGATCAATATATTGCCGCACAGCCGATGGATCGAAACCGTCCTTGGGCCCAAACCCGGCCCGATCCAGATCCACCAGCAGCCGGCCCATAATGACATCGTCCTGGGAATAGACCTTTTTGCCCTGGATGGTTTTGGATGATAAGACCCCCCATTCCTCGAACTGGGTCAGCCACTTGGCCGCCATACCGGTGGCTTCACAGAAGGCCGACTCGCCGATCACGTCCTCTTGAAGAAACTGATCCAGGGGACTGAAATACCCGACGCGCAGGTCCAGGAGCGCCTTCAGCTCCGGGGAGCGATCGTGGCGTTTCATGATTTTCTTGATAAGGGAGAGGGGGAGAAAGAAATGGTCCTGGATCTTCTTGATTAAAAGAATGCGTTCGATATAGCTCGCGTCATAATCAGCGATGTTTTTGCCCTGTTTTTTGGGACGCGGAATGAGGCCTTCCCGGATATAAAAATGGATCGTCTCTTTCGGGGCGTTGGTGAGTTTTGAAAGCTCGCTGATTCGCATTCCTGCCTCGCAGGCATTGTCTTGGAAAGGATTGGAAACAAACGGCGTGCCTTAAAGGTATCTATAGGTTAGCTTTCTTTTTCTGTCAAGAACAAAATACAAATTTTCCTTGACTTAGATATAGAGTATGGAGTACTGCTCCATGCTATGGGCTGGGGAGCAAGGTGTGCGGAGCTTAAAACAGGGAATCCACACCTGGACCCTGGTTGGCGAAGAAAGACTTCATGCCTTGCCCGTCAGTTCATGTTTTCACGGCAGATAACAGGCAATGCATCCCCAAACCCGAGAGGAGAGGCATGCGATGGAGACTGTTTTTCAGACGATCAGGGTGGATTTAAGGGACGGCGTGGCCGTTTTGAACATCAACAATCCGCCGGTCAATCAGATGTCGGCCCAGATGCTGGAGGACTTGGCGGCCGCTGTGTCCCAGACATATGAGGACGGAAAGATCAAGGCCGTGGTGCTGACAGGCACGGGAAAAAATTTTATCGCCGGGGCTGACATCACCCAGCTTAAGCGTTTCAAACGCCGCGAAGACATCATGGAGGCAGGCCTCAAGGGGGCTCGCTTCTTGAGCCGCATCGAGACCGGTTCCAAGCCCTTTGTAGCGGCCATCAACGGCAACTGCCTGGGCGGGGGGCTGGAGACGGCCATGGCATGCCATTACCGGGTGGCGGTCCACGGGGTGAACCTGGGCCAGCCCGAGGTCCAGATCGGCCTCATCCCCGGGGCCGGCGGCACTCAGCGGCTCCCCAGACTCATCGGACTTCCCAATGCACTGGAAATGATCACCACGGGAAAACCCATCCAGGCCCAGGAGGCCTGGTCGAGGGGTCTGGTGGACGAGGCGGTCCCAGGGGAAGAACTTCTCAATGCGGCCCTCAAGGCCGCGTCGCGGTTCATCTCCGGGGAGCTGAATCTAAAAATGCGCATGACCCGCAATGTGAATCACCGGCTCCCGAGCGCTGCAGAGAAGAAAGCGCTCCTCGACTATGCCCGGGCCATGACCACCCAGAAGGCCAAGGGCTACATCGCGCCCTTTAAGGCCCTCGACGCCTTTGAACAGGGGCTTGGATTCGACATCGACAGGGACATCGAAAATGAGGTCTCTCTTTTTGCGGACTGCGTGGTCTCGGATGTGGCCAAGAACCTGATCGACATCTTTCTCAATACCCGGGCTGCGGGGAATCTCCCCAGGATTGCCGGGATGAAACCTGCCTCGATCAAAAAAGCGGCCATGCTGGGAGCCGGGGTTATGGGATCCGGGATCGTCCATCTCCTGCTTCAGGGAGGTTTTGAGACCACATTGTGGGAGATCAGCGACGAGGCCGTTCAAAAAGGGATGGCCTCGGTGCGCAAGACCTTTGATTATCACATCAAGAAGAAAAAAATGTCCGCCGGGGATCTGGATCAGAAGATCCAGCAGCAGCTCAAGACCACCACCTCCCTTGAAGATCTGACGGACGTGGACCTGGTCATCGAGGCCGTGCTGGAAGACATGCAGGTCAAGCAGGATATCTGGAAAAAGCTGAACGGGGTATGTCCTGACCATGCGGTATTTGCCACCAACACCTCGGCCCTTCCCATCACCGAGATGGCCGAGGCCCTGAAAGATCCGGGCCGCATGATCGGGCTTCATTTCTTCAATCCGGCCCATCGCATGCAGCTTCTGGAGATCATATGCGCAAAAAAAACATCAGATCAAACCCTGGCCACGGCCGTTGCCTTTGCCCGCGCTGTCAAGAAGGTCCCCATTGTGGTGAATGACGGCCCCGGCTTTTATGTCTCGCGGCAACTGGGCGGCCTCATGGGCGGGGCCGTCTATCTGATGGCAGACGGCGTGGACCCACCCGAGATCGAGGCGGCCATGCTGGATTTCGGCATGCCCATGGGACCTGCCGCACTGGCCGATCTTACCGGGATCGACATCAACTACCACGTGAACCGGACATTTGAAAAACGCCTGGGCGAACGCTATCAGGTCCATCCCCTTACAGAACGGATCTACGAGACCGGATGCTACGGCCGCAAAACCGGGGCCGGCTACTTTGACTACAGCGGCGAAAAACCGGTCCCCAACCCGAAGGTGACCGAGGTGATTGCGCAATATCTGAAGCAGAACCACATCGCGCCCAAAAAGATATCCCGGCAGGAGATTGTGGATCTCATGCTGGCTAATGCCATTAATGAGGCCGCGTATATGATCCAGGAGGGGATCTGCGATCGGCCCCAGGACATGGACCTGGCCATGGTCTACGGCGCCGGATTCCCGCCGTACCGGGGCGGCATCCTCAGGTACGCCGATGCCTGGGGGATTCCCAAGGTCTATGAGAAACTCGTGGCGCTCGAAACGCGATACGGATCCCGCTTCAGACCGGCCGATCTGCTCAAGGAGATGGCCGCATCCGGCAAGACCTTTTACTCGCAGGAATGAAGACTGAGAATTGAAGAGTGGATATTGAAAAGACCAGGGACAGGACAAATCAACCATCGCCAATCAACAATCACAAATCTCTGATTGAGGAGGGTTTCCCATGAAAGACGTGGTCATTGCAGGGTATTTGAGGACGGCCCAGTCGCGCTCCCGGCCGAACGATCCGGCCAGGGACTGGTTCTGCAAAATGCGGGGAGATGAACTCCTGGCCAGGCTGATCCCGGAACTGATTCAAAGGACCGGCATCGAGCCCAAGGAGATCGACGATTTCCTGGTGGGCTGCGCCACTGCGGTAGGAGAACAATGGGCCTATGGGGGCCGGTTCCCGGTCTTCCTGGCCAACCTCCCCGAGACCGTCCCGGCCAAATTTCTGGATCAGCAGTGCGGGTCTTCCATGGCCTGCGTCCATGTGGGGTTCATGGAGATCGCCATGGGATTCTCCGATATCGTATTTGCGGCCGGCTACGAACACATGACCCGGATCCCCATGGGCGGCTACACATCGGATCGAGGCCTGGTGGCCCCCAACATGACCCTTTTCCTGGATCCCTCCTATCAGCACTGGGACATGATGACCACCCTCAACATGGGGCTGACCGCAGAAAAGCTCTTTGCCCAGACCGATTTCACCAAGGAAGAGCTGGACCAATGGGGGGTAAGGTCCCATCAACTGGCCTCCCAGGCCCAAAAAAACGGATTTTTCAAGGACGAGATCCTTCCCATTGAGGCTGAGCAGGCCGACGGGTCTGTTCTTACGGTGGACAGAGACCAGGCCGTGCGACACGATGCCACCCTTGAAGGCATGACCGGGTTAAGGCCCGCCTTCAAAAAGGACGGGGTCGTTACGCCGGGGAATTCGTCTCCCCTCAACGCCGGGGCCACCTCCATAATCCTCATGTCCAAGGAAACTGCGCAGAAGAAAGGCATCAAGCCTCTTGCCACCATCCGGTCGGTGGGCTATGCAGGCGTGGATCCCACCATCATGGGCGCGGGACCGGTTCCTGCCACCCGCATGGCCCTGGACAAGATCGGCATGGCCCCCCGGGACATGGACTACTGGGAGATCAACGAGGCCTTCTGCATCGTGGCCCTAAATGCCATCAGGGAACTGGGGATCGACCCGGAAAAGGTCAATGTCATGGGCGGGGGCACAGCCATCGGCCATGCACTGGGCGCCACCGGGATCCGTCTGGTGGGGACCCTTGCCCGCATCCTCAACGAAAAAAAGGCGCGTTACGGGTGCGCCAATGCCTGCGTGGGCGGCGGTCAGGGGGTTGCCACGGTCATCGAACGGGAGGAGTATGCCTGGTAGCCCGTGGGAGAGGGGGACATCCTTAAGTTTTGCAGTTTTTAATCAGCATCAAAAAGAATTAAGGGCATCCACTTTTAGGCTTTTTCAGCTGAAAATACACCTATCTCGCGAAAGGCCAGGGCGCCATACATCTCTCACTGGTCAAACTTCCTCCGAGGCCCCCTCAGGAGGGCGAAGGAGACCAGGTTCACCAGTCCCCAGATGCCGGAGGCCGAAAAACAGCTCTCGATGGAGCGGTCGAACAGGACCGAGATCTTGGGAGGGAATTCCTCATCTCCCTGCCAGAGGAGATAATAGAGGGGTACCCTCGGAAAGGGCAGGAACCGGTAGGCCGCATCGGCCATGTCGAGAGGCTGTCCTTCGTAATACACGGCCGCTGACTCGAATCCGGCCAGGTTTTGGCCATAGCGCTCGACCAGGGGAGCGAGCCTTAATTCATGCGGGCCCTTGAAGTAGTGGGCTTCTTTGAGGTCCTTGACGCCCACCATGTCCCGGCCCAGGGGATAAATGGATTGCACATGATTGAGATAGAGGAGGGTGACAAGCTCCAGGAGAGGATGATCCATTCGTGTCCAGTTGCCCCCGGTCTGTCTTTTCAGACATGCATCCTCCATGTCCACCAGCACATCATCCCGAAGGAAACGAAAGCACATCCCTGACGGATGATCCTCAAACAGGGTCAGATTGAGAAGCGTGGTCTTGTCCCTGGCCCTCAGTTCCTCCCAGTATGCCGGGGGAACCGTGATACGTTTGTTATTATGATCCAGGGGGGGAGGACCGCTGTCCAGACGCCGGTCCTGCATGGACAAAAAGGCCTCGCTGAACGGGTATGGGCCTATTCTGAAATTTTCACAGGGAAAGGCGGGACAGTCTCTCAGGCAATAGTCGATCTGATTCATGGCCGCGCAGGCCAGGATGGCGCAGGTCCCGCCAAAGGCCGCCTTCTGGGCCGCCAGCTTTCTTTTGGCCTCCTCACTCTTTCCGGGCCCGCAGGTGGAGCAAAGCCCTAAGAGATGCAATTTACATACATCGCAGTTGATTCCGCACGCGCCTGTAGGCATGACCGGCTCCTGTCATTTCAGTGAACGGCTTTCGTGTCCCGCAGCATCTCGAGACGCTCCAGGGTCTTTTCAACAACCTTTTTCTCCTTGTTGAAATGCTTGAGGAGTCTGTTGAGGCACTTTTGGCCCTCCTTCTCATTTCCCAGATGCCGGATGCACGCCTCCATGCACGCCATTGCCATAGCCACATTGGCCTCCACCTCCTCTGGGATCTTTTCGCTGTCGTGCCTCACGGCCTCTTCCGGACAGACATCATGGCATCTCCCGCATCGGATGCAGTGTGTCATATCAATTTGCGCCACATCCTCTTCCAAACAAATCGTATCCACCGGACAAATATCCACACACGCGCCGCAGCCCGTGCACGAATCGGCATCTACCCATGGCATGGTTCATTCTCCTTTCGCCGTGAACACGCGCACCAACCGCGAATGAACACCAAAAAATCCGAAGCGCAGGCCCCCTTGTCTGTGAAGGCGCCTTAAAAGTTGCCATGCGGTCAGCACGCTCCCATTTGCAGACGGCCTTCAATCGCCGTCCCTGAATCCAGTCTCAAAAGGTCCGCAAAGACTGTTTTAAAACCCTGTCAACTTAACATACGGGGCTCTCAGTGACAACCGCCGATATTGGAAAGATTGCAGTTGCTCCTGTTAGACTCTTTGTCCGGAACTTCTCCGCAACGTGCGAAGAAGTCTGCCCGTGGGGGTCTCTGCCCAAGGGCTGCAAAAACCGAATACAGCTCGTGGGAACGGCAGCAGGGCTTTAAAATACAGTCTGTTT
>Ga0068712_1001733_pt1 | contig 28441 bp, 24 predicted proteins | sample MTBAKSrepl1MetaG_FD_62987 | JGI IMG/M metagenome (GOLD analysis project Ga0068712, IMG submission 62987) | Enrichment culture microbial communities from Arthur Kill intertidal strait, New Jersey, USA, that are MTBE-degrading - MTBE-AKS1... | ecosystem: Environmental > Aquatic > Marine >... | reverse complement strand
GTGCGTAATTTTTTCGTTCGTTGGTTTTGCCTGGAATATTTTTATTCGAAGGGTGTTCCCGGGTCAAATATGCCAATGATGCAAACTTTAAATTAAATATGTTTTTAAACTGGACTCATCTATTAAAATTTATTTTGTTTCTTTCAGCCGTACCATAGTGGAATTGAAACCAGAAACTACCGTGGCAAAAATCAACAATGTTGAAACTTTCAGCCGTACCATAGTGGAATTGAAACCGTTGGACACTATTGCAGATGTTGCCAAAGCTGCCGCTTTCAGCCGTACCATAGTGGAATTGAAACGATCATTACGGTATTCATCAAAACCGCACATGGCACTTTCAGCCGTACCATAGTGGAATTGAAACGAATGTTACAGGGGCGGCGAATGTGGAGAAGATTGTCTTTCAGCCGTACCATAGTGGAATTGAAACTAAAACAGGAAGATTAATGGGATTCTATAAAAATAGCTTTCAGCCGTACCATAGTGGAATTGAAACTAAAACAGGAAGATTAATGGGATTCTATAAAAATAGCTTTCAGCCGTACCATAGTGGAATTGAAACTTAATAACGGATATTGCTCCTGCCATTATCGCTATAACTTTCAGCCGTACCATAGTGGAATTGAAACCAGGTAGCTAATTCTCAATTGGTTTTTGAGAATGGCTTTCAGCCGTACCATAGTGGAATTGAAACGAAGATCAATCATTGCTTTTTGATCCTCAATAGCCTCTTTCAGCCGTACCATAGTGGAATTGAAACTTGGTAAGCAAATCAAAATTGATGGCCCCGGGGTGTCTTTCAGCCGTACCATAGTGGAATTGAAACATTCAAAATACATAGATAAAACAGGGAGGAAAGCACACTTTCAGCCGTACCATAGTGGAATTGAAACGTTAATATTCCCCCCAGACATCAATAAAAATGTTAACTTTCAGCCGTACCATAGTGGAATTGAAACGAAGTCAGAATCAAAGCATAGATGTACCACTGGGAACTTTCAGCCGTACCATAGTGGAATTGAAACGAGCATTAAGGCATAAGGATCGGAATAAATATTTTACTTTCAGCCGTACCATAGTGGAATTGAAACGTCAGTCCGGTCAATTTGGGTATTTCGGTTCAAACTCTTTCAGCCGTACCATAGTGGAATTGAAACAGGAAAGCTATGAATGAATGGTTGCGTCAGTTTCCAAACTTTCAGCCGTACCATAGTGGAATTGAAACTTCCCTTGCATTAAGTACTCTTCTTAAATCTATATTTCTTTCAGCCGTACCATAGTGGAATTGAAACTTCCTCTATTGTTTTTGTATATTTATTCATTTCATCTTTCAGCCGTACCATAGTGGAATTGAAACTGTGATGCATTCTGTGCAGCAAGTTTATAGAATGAAGCTTTCAGCCGTACCATAGTGGAATTGAAACTAATTTCATTAGGACATTTTGTCATGGAAACAGGTCTTTCAGCCGTACCATAGTGGAATTAAAACTTTTGAGGGTTTTGGTTTTTAACTATCGTCTGTATTCCTTTCAGCCGTACCATAGTGGAATTGAAACTACAAAAAATGTGCTTTTAACCCCCTTGTTTTGCAATCTTTCAGCCGTACCATAGTGGAAATGAAACTACTACCCCTAAAAGAAAGTAAGAAATGTACTAATCCTTTCAGCCGTACCATAGTGGAATTGAAATCAATGAATAATACGGTTTTTCTGTCACGGAGTATAATATGGTACTCCCCAAAATCAGGACTACTGGTTAAGTTGAAAACAAGGATTAAATTCACCAGTGAATTATGAAAAAGTCAAGAAGGAAATTTTCGAGTGCCTTTAAGGTTACAGTTGCACGTGAAGCGCTCAAGGAGCGCGAGACACTTGCGAAGTTATCTAAGCGGTTTGAAGTACACCCGACATTCAAATGCAACGGAGGTAATGTCATTTTCTTTGAGGCACTAATGGAATGCAGGTCAATTGTGAAACATACGTATGCATTAATTTCTAATTGTTCAGAACTAATCGGGCAGGCTACCATCATTTATGTGTCTGACAAATCAATTCCTGCTGTTGCCGGCCTGATTACCCTTAATTGTGAAAACCTTTTCACTTTCTCATTTTTTGTTTTAATTTTACTCATGTTTTAAAATTTAAGCGTTAAACTTGCCCGCGCCTGATGGTCTTTGGGAGATTAATTCTCTTATACGGCATCCAACTGCCAATCGGGACTCTTAAAACCATACAGAACCAGACTAATTTGTGATATTAAAACATCATGGAAAAAACGGTTTTCTTTGCATGGGGCAACACTTAAATTTAGCATATTTTCTCAAGTTATTTTTTTGGAGCTATATTGCCCGACAATGAGGGACTAATTTGGCAAAGTAGAATTTAGATGCTAAAAACAATAAAAATTATGTTATGATGAAATATCAATTTTCCAGTGTCTTTAGAGAATTTTCGTTTTTGTTCAAAATCATTTTCATATTGTCATTGTCTATACTGTTGACGAATCTCAGGGGAAAAACTCAGAATAAACCTAATGTAATAAATGAACTGAATATAATACATTCACAGGGAGCAGGGGGGAAAGACAATACCTGGATTGAATATAGTGATGCTCACAATTCATTATATCATTACATTTCGGGGCAGGCTTATCCTTTGCTTGAAAAGCGGGCCAAAGAAGTCGCCGGATTTAAATCATTGGCTGATTGGCAAAAAAGACAGGAATGGCTTCGTAAAACACTTATAGATGTTGTTGGCGTTTTCCCTGAAAAAACTCCCTTAAATGCAAAAATAACCAGGACAATAGACAAAGATGATTTCAGGATTGAGCATATAGTTTATGAATCCCAACCCGGTTTTTATGTGACATCATCAATGTTTATACCTGTTGGATTAAAGGATAAGGCTCCGGTTGTGATATATTGCAGTGGTCATTCGGCCAATGGATACAGGGCATACCAGACTCAAATCCTTAACCTTGTAAAAAAAGGTTTCATTGTGTTTGCTTTTGATCCGGTCGACCAGGGTGAGCGTCTTGAATATTATGATCCGCAAACCAATCAGCCAAAAGCCGGTGGTTCGGATTCATGGCATTCATACAGTGGAGCACAGGCTTTGATCTGCGGCAACTCCCAGATAATGTATATGATGTGGGATGGCATCAGGGCAGTGGATTATGTTCTGACCAGAAAGGAAGTGGATCCTGCCAGAATAGGGATAACAGGTCGATCAGGCGGGGGTACTCAATCTGCATGGATCGCCGCATTGGATGAGCGAATATATGCTGCTGCTCCGGAAAGTTATATTACCAATTTTACCGGATTGTTCAGAGGTCCTGGACCTCAGGATGCTGAACAGGAACCAATAAATGGTATAATCAGGGGGATAGACCTTGCAGATCTGCTTTTGGTCAGAGCACCTAAACCTGCTCTGATAATTGCAACAACAGGGGATTATTTTGGAATACAAGGATTCAGGGAGAGCGCTAAAGAGGCCAGAAGTATATATATGGCCTACAATAAGGAAAATAATTTTGATACAGCTGAAGATATTTTACCCCGTCATGGAGCAACTCTGAAGAACAGGGAGGCAATGTATTCCTTTTTTCAAAGAGCATTAAATAATTCAGGTACACCTAACGAAGAGAAAATTGAGCCTTTAAGCCCGGAGGAGTTGCAGGTAACAAAAACCGGACAGGTGTATACTTCTTTAAAAGGAGAGACTATTTATAGCCTTAACCGTAAAGAAGCAGAGATTCTGGTCAATAAATTGAATTCTTCAAGGAATAATCTTGCACCACATCTTGCAGGGATATTGGATTCAGCTAAAAAGCTAAGTGGATATCAAGAACCGGGAATAATCAGTGAACCGGTATTAACCGGGTGTGTTAAAAGAGAAGGTTATTTGATTGAAAAGTATTTCGTCAGGGGAGAAGGCGATTATATAATACCATATCTGTTGCTAAACCCTGACAGGCCAAACAATAAAGCTGTGATTTACCTTCATCCTGAAGGCAAATCGGCTGAAGCATCAAATGGAGGAGATATGGAGTGGTTTGCCAGAAATGGATATACCGTGCTGGCTCCTGATCTGATTGGAACAGGTGAAACGGGCCCGGGTGATTTTCGCGGAGATTCATATATTGATGGAGTATCCCTTAACTTATGGTTTTGTTCCATGCTTATTGGCAGAAGTATAGTCGGGATTAGAGCCGGAGATGTGGTAAGGTTAACCCGGTTGTTGATGAAAAATAGGGATATAAGTGAGGTTTATGGCATTGCCAGTAAGGAAATGGCACCGGTATTATTACATGCTGCAGCCTTTGATTCCGGAATTTCACGTATAGCACTTATTGAGCCCTATTCCTCTTACCGCTCCATTGTTATGAACCGGTTTTATATTCCCGCATTTATTCATAGTGCGGTTCCCGGAGCTCTTGAAGCTTATGATCTTCCTGATCTCGCAGCCAGCCTCGCACCAAGAAAGCTGATAATGTCCGGGACAACAGACGGAAACGGGGAAATGACTGATACTGCAAGTATCGCTGAAGATCTCACAATAGTAAAGACTGCTTATCAAAACAAGAATGTACCCGGACAATTGAATATTGTACCCTCTAAACCTACTGAAAGGTTATTTGATTTGTTCAGAGAATGGATTGAATGACTTGCTTATTGGAATAATTAATTTTGAATAGATATAAAACCTTAATTTATCCGACGTTTTATAATACTTAGTGCAAGTCTTATCTGTGTCCTGTTCCAAAATTGTAACAGATCAGTGAGTAATTATTCAAATTCCACTGTGAGTACGGTAAGCACTTTGCCTGATGTCCTGACCTAAAACCATGCTGATTTGATCTCAGGTAAATTGCGGTTTGAAGCTGTATTAAAATTTGCAGAACATCAATTGCCGGATAATCTGAAGGACAGGGACCATTCCCGTCAGTTATCAATATGCCGGGTCATTGGAGGAAAGGAAAAATTGATCCCAGTGGACCTCAACCGGTAGGACATAGTCTGGCTGTTAATGGTTACGTATGTCTGACTATTGATCCGTGGGATTCCGGAGAAAGAACTACAATCCATGGGATATTTGAGGACCATGGCGACGGGAATAATCTTGGATCATCACTTATGAATATCGGAGAACCTTTAATTGGAATTGAAATTTCAGACAATATGAGAGGTGTTGATCTTCTCTGTTCATTGCCTTATGTTGATCAGGCGAATATCGGAGCGACCGGAGCGAGTGGTGGTGGAAACCAAACAATGTGGTTAGCATCACTGGATGAGCGATTTTAATCTTCTTCAATCCCTAAAATTAAAAGAGGTACTGGTGGATTATTTCTTCCGTGTCTTAATACATTATAAACTTCACCTTCATAATATGCAACTCCACTGCTCATTTGCGATTGCATTTTCTTTGTTGGAAGTACCTCAATTCCAAGATTTATAACACCACCAGAATAGAAAAGTAGATGTTTTACAAATAAATCAAATGCTACAAATGCATATTTGCCAAACTGAACTTCAACGGCTATCTGGTCTTTTACAAAATCGGTTTGTTTATATGATGATATCGGTTCTTTAATTCCTTTTGAAATTAAAAATTCTTTCTGCTTGTCATATGGCAACATAATTAATTCAGGAAGAATCTTTTGGTCAGTTGTAATATAATAATGATAACGGCTTTCAATCCAACCAAGTTTGTTGAATTTCTTATTAAATGTTTTATTCAATTCAATTGGACTATAAAGCATTTTCCCAGTCATAGTTTTTTCTTTGCTTTCTTTTGTCATAAACTTTGATGCATCAATGCTTTGAATAGTATCAATGATTTCTTTGTAAAGTTTTTTATGATGAACTATGAGATATTCTTCTCCGTTTAAATGGGAATATTTCTGGGCTATTTTCATTTTTTATGACTAATTCCGTTATATTTTTCATTTACATTTTCCAATTCGAGTTGCAACCATTCTTTTGGAATTTGAGAAACTTTGTCTTTGCCAGATGGTTTATGAATAGGTTTATTTATTGATCTGATTTTTAAGTTGCCGTCGTAAAGGTCTTTAATCCTTTGATTGGCTATCTTACAATATTCTTTTTCCTTTTCAATTCCAACTGCATTACGATTGTTCTTTATTGAGGCAATGACTGCTGAACCGACTCCTGCATAAGGGTCAAGTATCCAACTTTTTTCATTTGTCAATGCAAGAACACAACGTTCAACTAATTCAATTGGGAATTGACAAGGGTGTGCGGTCTTTTCAGGATGGTTTGATTTAACATTTGGAATATTCCACATGGCAGTATCCCAATCATTTGCAACAATTTCCCAGATATCGCTAGGATTTTTCCCAAGCGGATTACCTGAAAGTAATCCTTTTTTATCACCTTTAAAATGTCGTTTCCCAGGATATTTTGCCGGCACTCTTACATCATCCAAGTTGAAGATATAATCATTTGTTTTACTGAACCATAAAATAGTCTCGTATCTTCCACTAAATCTGTTTGAAGCGTGTAACCCGTGTCCAAAGTGCCAAATAATTCTATTACGAAGTTTCAAACCGTGTTTCTTGAAAATCTGATAGTAATAAATATCTAATGGAAAAACTTCACCTTTATCAACATAATTTCCTACCTGCCAACAAAGATTTCCTTTGTCTGATAAGGTTCTTATAAGTTCGTTTATAATTTCTTCTTGAGTCTCCAGATATTTTTCTATACTGGTCTTTGTTTCATATGATTTTCCAACATTGTATGGGGGGGAAGTAATTATTAAATCAAATTTTCCGTCATCAATTTTTTTCAGAATTGAAATGCTGTCCCCGTTAACAATCTGATAAGAGATGTCAGAGTTGATACATTCAAAAAGAGGTTCTTCGACTTTCATATTATTTATTTTTCCTATCTGCAAATTTAATATTAATCTATCAGTATCCCGTCTTAATTTTTCCGAAGTTATCAACGTATAGGTTTCTATACAATGGACGCCAACGTTATAGTTGTTGAATCTTTGGACTTTGAGAAAAAACTCCTCCGGCAAATTTTCTTCGTTAAAAATAAAATCCTCTTCTGTATCAGTCATGCCTGCTGACTTCAGATCCCCGACGAGGTAATGGATCAGATCTACAACAGCGTGGTAAATGCTTTTAAATGTCACGGACTCGCTGGTAACCTCCTTCCACTCCGTCTTTCGACATTACGATCTGCCAGCATTGATTCCGTCTTGCCCTGAATGAACCGGCGCTGGATAGCAGAAAATACTTCCACATTCTGAAAAAACGGTCTGAATAGTTATCTTTTATTTTTTCCCGGTTTGTAACAAAGTTTTTGTACCAGGCCATCAGCGTCCTGTCATAGTCAGCTCCGATATTGTGCAAGTCTTCGATGACAAAAAATTTTTCTAATTTTTTATAGTTATTTTTCATAGTAAAATACTCCTTTCTGCACTGAGTTATTTACGTTTATTAAAGTTAATGAAAATTAGCGGTTTCTGAGTTAAAAAGGTGTAAATTGATTAGATTCAAATGATTGTCTGCATAAGAGGGAATTCATAGATGCACGATATCTTATTTTTGTTATTAATTAAATACACCAAAAATGATTTTAAATGATTCTGTAGTAAATATTACCCAAATAAATGCTTATTTTAATCATCTGTATTTACTGGTAATATTTGTTTTATTTTCTGGTTGTCCCTGGGGAAAGGAAGGGGAGGACACCGGGAATAACCTTGGACTCCTGGTCAGAAGGGCAGCAAGGATTTACAGCAGCGACGGGTATCAATCTATACGGGAAGATACATTTGAGGTAAGAATTCAAACCAGCCGGTATTAATGGTAAAACCGGGCAGGTAATATTTACAATGAAAATTAAATTTTATATAATTATTTTTTGTTTCCTGGTAACTGAAATTCCATTATCAGGACAGAGTTTTACTGAGGGAGACAATGACGCAAGGTTATTCGGGATCCATGAAATAACCCTGACGGGTATTAACCTGCCCCCTGAGGCACAAAGGTATTCGAAGTATCCATGTGTCAGGTTCTTGAATGACGGAAGAACTGTAAATGTTAAAGCCTTCTACGATGGTAATGGTAACGGCGAGGAGGGATCTTTATGGAAAGCAAGGCTATATGTTACCGAGGCAGGCATCTGGTCTTGGTCGGTAACAGATAACGGCGGTATCGAATTATTGCGTCCCGTAAAAGGAAGCTTTTGCTCTTTTGATACAAATTTTTCATTGAAGGGAAAATTAAGAAGGCACCTACATAATCCCAACCGATGGGCAACAGAAAGAGAACCGGAAACTGCATTCGTTATTCTTGGCGACACTTATTATACCCTGATGGACAAAATATGGACAAAAGAGGGTGATCCTGATAAAGGGGGAGCCGGCGACTGGGATGCTGTTATTGATGATTCACATGAAAAAGGAGTTACCCTTATCAGGGCAGGAGCTTTTGGAGGGTACAGCGGATGGAACGGAACACAGACAGTGGGGTCCAAAAATTATCCCAGGCCAAACTGGCCTTGGGCTGACCAGGATGCAGAGGGGAATAAGGATGTGTATGATCTGTTGCAGCTGGCAGAAACCGATAAGCGTCTGAAATATTCTTTCGATAAATATGAGGATCTGTATTTCGAACTCATCATCTCCCCGAAAGTAAAGATGTGGGGGTCATATTGGAATCATAATACTTACGGTTGTTCTGTCGGCCAGGTGGAAAATTTCAGGAAGTATATGACAGCCAGGTTCAGTGCCTGGCCTAATGTTATTTTTCAGTTAGTATATGATATTGATTTTGAAGAAGCCGGAGGCGGATGCGGGGCTGATCCGCGTGGTTATGGCGAGGCTAACTATGCATTTGCCCAAAACTGGCTTGAATGGCTGAATAAAAATGATCCTTTTAATACTATGCGTTGCATAGGTAACGGAAACGATTATGATGATCCGTTCCCGGCGGCTTACTATAATACAGAAGATCCCGCCCCGACTTATTTACATGATGAGGCCATCGGCGACATAAGCGGTAAAACGGCAGAAAAGTATTATGGAATAAATAAAATTCCCATATTTCATGGCGAAGATACCTACGAGGTGGATGTCTCCTGGGGTGCCGGAACCGATCCTTCAGAAAATGATCCGGAATATTATTACAGGCGCCTTTTCTGGACAGACCTGCTGAGCGGTGCATACCCTTGCTACGGTGGAGGATACAAGGCAATTATACCCTATAATAAGGCCTATGACAAGGTAAACTACTTTTCGGAACAAGGTGTATTCAAAATTAAACTACGGGGACTGGATGATATAATCCATATAAAGAACTTTTTTCAGGACAACAAGCTGGATCTGGCCGGGTTTCATCCGGCAGATTCTCTTGCAATCAACGGACCGCCCGATCCGGTCCACATCCAGGTGGCACATAATAAGGAAAAAGATGAATTTATAATTTACCATCCCAACGCAAATGCCGGCGAGACCAGTTTTGATCCGAACAACCTGTGTGATGAATACAGTGAAGAGCTTGCATCTGTTTTTTCATGCTCTGTCGATAATAATTCTATACCTGCTGTCACAATTAATCTGCACAATGACCAAACGTACATCCCGGTCTGGTTTGATCCTTCAACCGGAAAATATTTTCATGTAAATGAGATTGTTGGAACCGGCAGCGACTATTCATTTATTGCGCCGCAATCCTTTAAGGGCAGGGATGCCGTTCTGTATATAAGAAAGAAACCTGCCGGCAGCGATGTTGTTATAATCGGACACAGGGGAGGACGTGACTGGGCGCCTGAAAACACGATTGCTGCTTTTAAAAAGTGTGCGGATAACAATATTGACTGGGAAACAGATCTCAATTTAACAGCTGATGGAGAAATAATACTCATGCATGACATGACTCTTGACAGAACAACTAATGCAGAGGAGGTTTTTGGCAGTTTAAATATTCCGGTTAACAGCAAGACCCTGGAAGAGATAAAAATGTTAGATGCCGGCAGTCATTATGGCAGCGAATATGCCGGCGAGAAAGTCCCGACCCTGGATGAGTTCCTGGATTTTTTTATTGCACGTGCCCCGGAGAATTCAGTTATCTCCATGGATACAAAACTTGACAGGCTCTCCCCGGGCCCGGCTGTATATCAAAAAATAATCGATAAGATTGCTTCGCGTAACCTTTTCAACAGGGTTTATATTGAAGTATTTTCAATAGAAGCTGTAAATAAGACAAGGTCACTTCCCCTCGGGGATAAGCTGAAATATGCAATTTGGGTTAACAGGGATACGACATTGCTGAAAGATGCCATTTCCAGCGGTTACTTTTCAAGGATACATGCATCAAATATACTGGCCGGTAAAGCCGATAAGGTTCATGAAGGAGGGGTGCCTTTTATTTCAGCACATCCCGTGGAGAAGAGCAGTGAATGGGATCTTGTCAAAAATTATAACATAAACGGGGTCTCAACTGACAGACCGGATGTCGCATTATTTATAATTAGACAGGAAATCCCGGAATGTCGAATTAAAGAACCCGCAGATAAATCTGTTTTTAAAGAGGGTGCCGGTGCTAATATTATTGTTGGTGTTGATGACACGGACTCAAGTGTCACTAAAGTTGAATTCTACATAAATGATAAACTGACAGGTAGTGATTCCACACCTCCATATTCATACTGGTGGTCCGAAATGAAAACAGGGTGCTATTCTCTGTCTGGCAAAGTGTTTGATAATGGTTTGAATAAAAAGGCTGAACCTGTTATAGTACATGTTGAATAATATATTTTCAAAGTCTGATTGCTTGATTATTTGAATGATTCAGATCTTTATATCCATCAATTCATCATCTTCGGCTTCACCTGTAAATGGCTCAACTCCTATGACCCGGCATCTTACATGAGATTTTTCATCCCAAATTTCAGGAGAATCATCAATTATGATGATATCATCATATAAATCAAAATAATAATCAGGAACTGACTTTACATATTCGTTATTTATAAATAAACAATCTTCACGACTGAATAATTCAACAGGTTTTATTTGAAGATGGTCACACACTTTTTCAGCATAATCTTTTATAGCGGTTGTTATTACTATCACACCGGCGATTGTGTGACATTTCCGGACAAATTCTATGGCATAAGGTCTTTCGTAAATGGTCAGGTAATCGGAATATTTGAAAAGAATTTTTGCCGGCAGCCTGGCATATGATGCGTAAATCAGTGTTTTATCCAGATCAAGAATAATCAATTTTTTCATCATTCTTTATAGAGATATCAATTAAGTCCGGATTTACTTAAATATACAATTTACACTAAAAAAATGTACCGGCAAAAAATAACTTGTTGTATTTGTGATTTATAGAAATATCAATCCTGCCTTAATGAAGGCATTGGAACCGGAATATCAAAAACAATTGAACCTTTTCCAACACCTTCTGTGCAGTTAGTTGCACATACTTTTGTTGTTGACGGGCATTCAGCAGCCCAGAACATATAGCCAAGCATTCCGTGAGTAGTACCAGCACCATTTGGCAAAATTTTGGCCACGTACTCACTTGTGGCATATTGTAAAGAGGAATAAAAATCAGTGCATTCAGGTATTTGCTTGCGGTCGTTCAGATATAAAGCACCTGTAAATTTGCATGGGGCAAGTGGTGGAATAGGCGGAGCATATTGTGGTTTCCCGTCAATATGTTCATCCCAGTTACTAATCGCATCCGATAAAGAAGGTTGACGGGCAGGTACCATGGCATTAGCATAATCTAAAACCGGATAATCTGTTTTCAGCCAGTCAGTAGTTGCTTTTCTGCAGATATCAATCAACCAGCGATCTCCCGCAGCAAGGTCAATGGTTAAACGTGCTGCATGATTTTGTCCTGTTGGATCATAAGGGAAAACACCCCTGTATCCATCAATAAAATTTTGTAGCCCAACTAAATCAGGATTTCTATTTTCTTCGTAATCAATTTCAATTCCTACTTCAAGTTCGCCGGCTACCAATGCAGCATTTAATCCAAGTTTTGAAGCATCAGCAGCTAAAGCAGAATTCCAATCATCTGTGTAAGTAATTCCCCCAATGGAAAGCATTACTCTTATTCCTGCATTTTTAAAATAATCAACTACATCTTGCGTCATACCTGCAGGAATTCCGGCAAGAGGATTTTCGACTGTTGTTTTGGTGAGTAAATCCAAAGGATTCACAAAGCTTAATACCACTAAATTTACTGACGGAGTTTCATCTCCCCGGTTAATAATCCAGCTATTATTCAAATCAAAATCAATCATATCTCTCACAGAACCCCAGGTACAATAGTCATTTCCGGCATGCCATAAACCATATACCTGTATTTGTGCAGGTACATTGGATAAAATATAGTCAGGTTCTTTAACCGGGTTAGCTTTGCCTTTTTTAAGGTTGTTGACTAATGATACATCTTCGGGTGGCAACTCATTCTTGTTGCAACTGATGGTGGCCGTTAAGACGGCAATAATTACAAGTAAAGAAGTCCTTTGTAGTTTCATGGCATAATTGTATGGATGTTTTGTTCAAAATTACCACAAAAAAGGAATATATCCTATGTTTAAGCGAGTTATGTGAATGTGTCTAACATAAAATAATTCTATTAAAATTCACTGGTTCAATCTAAAAAATGCTTAACTTTTATCCTGATTAATTTCATTTATACCTTAAACTAATTATTAAAGAAAGGGAATTACTATGATCTATTGGTATTTATTAATTCTTGTTTTAGTATTATTTTTTACAGGGATCAGAATTGTCAGGCCGACTCACAGAGGATTAATAGAGAGGCTTGGGAAGTACTATAAATTTGCCAATCCGGGATTCCACTGGATCATTCCGGTTATCGACAAAATGTATAAAGTGAATGTAACTGAGCAGATGGTAGATGCTGAACCTCAGGAGATTATTACAAACGATAATCTTAATGCAAGAGTCGACGCCCAGGTTTATTTCAGGGTGAAGGCAGAAGAGGAAGATGTAAAAGGATCTATCTACAATGTCAATGATTTTAGAAATCAAATTGTTAATCTTGCACGAACTACACTGCGTAATATTATTGGTACACTTACGCTTAAATCCGCCAACAGCGAACGCGGAAAGATTAATGCGGAGCTATATAAGACACTGCACAATGAAACTCAAAACTGGGGTATTGAAATTGTCCGGACTGAATTGAAAGAAATTGATCCTCCCAAAGATGTGCAGGACACCATGAATAAAGTAGTTAAGGCTGAAAATGAAAAAATTGCGGCTATAGATTTCGCAACGGCTGCAGAGACTGTCGCTGATGGCACTAAACGTGCCAAGATTAAAGAAGCCGAAGGTATAAAGCAGTCAAAAATATTAAACGCAGAAGGTGAAGCTGAAGCAATAAGACTGGTAAATGAGGCGGCTGATAAATACTTCATTGGAAATGCCCAGATATTGCGCAAACTTGAAGCTCTGGAAACCTCCCTGCAGCAAAATGCCAAAATAGTGATACCAACAGGTAGCGAACTGGTGAATATTATAGGCGAAATGGCGGGTATAATTCCCCTTGAAAAAAAGAATGCAAAGGGAGTATAAATAGGATTTATCCCCTTGTTTATCGTATATTTGGTAACAAATCAACATTTTGGAGGTAAGTTGGTTGTACAATATTTTGGAATTATAATTTACAATATACCTTGATCATATGAATAGGAGCAAAAAACCGGGGTTTCTAAAAATGATAAGGGCCCCTTTTCTTTCTTCGATTATGGCACCCCTGTTTGCCGGTATTTTGCTCAGCTACAGTATAAACGGTAGTTTAAATATAGCAGGGGCATTGCTGGTTGTTATTATTGGATTTGGATTGCACATTGCAACCAACGTTTATAACGACATATATGATACTATACAGGGAACCGACAAAGTAAATGTTCACCGCAATGAATCTAGCGGGGGATCGGGAGTTTTGCAGGATTTCCCGGAAATGATGCCTAAAATGTTCTTTTTGGCACGTTCAAGCCTGGTGGTTGCTTTGGCTGGTACGGTTGCTCTTACTTTTTTTATTGACAAACAGTTGTGGCCTTTATTGTGGGGGCTATATCTGTTATCAGCCTTTTTCAGCAAGTATTATACTGCGCCACCTGTGAAACTGGCATACCGGGGGTTAGGAGAGGTTTCTGTATGGTTTGCATTTGGCCCGATGGCTATATTAATTGCTGCAGTAAGCCAGAATATAGATTTTCATAAGCAGGTTTTATTGTTGATGCCGGCTACAGGCTTAAGTACGTTATCCATTTTACTGGCTGGCCAGCTCATTGATCTGGATGCTGATCGTAAAGGCGGAAAACACGGTGTTGCATCCAGGCTGGGAACAAAAGCTACATCCTATATATACCTTTTTGTACAGCTTGCCATTATTTTAAATGTGGTGTTATTGTTTTTTTGTTTTCCCGGGAAATCATGGCCGTTGCTGCTTAGCCTAAGTCCTTACGTTTTGTTTTTTCCAAAGGCAGCATCCATTGTTTTAAAATTCCATAACAACGAAGACAAATTAAAAGAAGGAGCAAAACTGACGGTATTCACGCACATTGTTTTTTCATTATTCTTAATTGTGGGATTGATACTTTATATCGTTTTGTCTGACTGAAACGAGCATCATTTTGTTAATCATTAAAATCACAAAATAGAATGATTAAAAAGATTATGCGAGAACGAAGAGGTTCTTCCGATTAAAATCGGGATTCTGAAATTTTTAATTAATTTATTTACAAGCAATTATAAAATTTTAGGCGAAGTGAAAAATGTAAATTCACCATTTACCACAATATTATAAAAAACAGTGATGCCGAAAGTGAACCCAAAATATTCACCAGGTCATTGGGAGTGAGTTTTTCAACCGCATATATGTTTTTGTTGCCGAAATAGGGCTTTTTCAGTAAAACTGGCTCTAAATGTGCACCAAGCAATGAATCGATAAACGATGCAAAAAATCCTGAAAGGGTAATTAAAAAGAGAATCCTTATACTTATTTGATTAGGAAACAGGTAGTATGTAATAATGGCGATGCTGAATGAACCCATTAAAGCCGCCAGGCTGCCCGCAACTGATATTCCTCCGGAAATGCCGGCTTTCCCGGTCCTGAAATCGGCGAGTGAAAGGCATTTCCTGTTGAAAACCGGACCAATCTCGCTGGCCCATGTATCGGCAGTAACAGCTGACACTGTAGAGGTAAACAGAAAAATAAAAAGAGGATTTTTAGTAAGCAGAAAAGCTGCTGAAAAAGCAATGGCTGGCATGCTATTGGCAATCACCTGCCAACTGTTTCGCGGGTGAGAACCGGCAACTGTTTTTTTATTCACCGATGCGTTGATTTTTGTAAAAAAAACAGAGCTTAAAAAGAAAAATATTACCGGTATTGCCCATGGAAAAGCCAAAAAGCCGAAAAGGAAAATCCCAAGCAGATAAGCATTCAGGCTTCCGGCCCGGCTCAGCAATCTAAAGCGGTAGAGCATATAACTTCCGGCAGCAAGTGCAATTATGGTAATGTTTAAAAATGCAAATTTATCAGGTGAATTAAATTCTGTTGCATTGAAAATTAAGGCTATGCCGAGTGGAATGCTGAAATTATCGGATCCCCGGAATGAAATGATTTCAAAATTAACAGATGCCACTATAAAAAAAATGAGATAAGCTGTATTGTTGTATATTTTATCAGGGAGAAACAGGTAAAATATGAGCCAGGCTGTAAGGGCAAATCCAAGCAGGCCAAAAAGGCTCTTTTTTTCGCCGGCAGCCCTGAAATAAATATTATTGCGGGTAATTCGCCCTGCAATATTGGCTACTGTATCTGAGACAGTCAGTAATAATAGCACAATTCTAAAGTAATTAAGCGGGAGGTTATATAAAATCAGGTAAGCCGATAAAATTCCAAGCGGGTAAAAAAGTGTACCATAACTATTATAGGTGGTTTTATGAATAAAATTAAATTTTTTAAACGGAAAAGTTGCAAAAGCAAATAACGAACCACCGGAAATGATCCATAAAAGTGTGCTTTTACCTGTGAGCCAGGTAAGCAAAAGAATGATAATTCCTGTAAAAAAATGAATCAGTTTTCGGGAAATTTTGCCATTGTTTAGCATAAAGGAATATATTAATTCTTTATAGAGTGAATAAAAATTATTGATGTTAGTTACTTGTCTTCAAGTAGTTATAAAAATCGACATTTAATTGCCGGTTTTTGGCTGTTGAAAAATACAAAGAAAAAATAAAAAGTCAATCAGGAATTATAAAACATTCATTACTGTGATGACCGAACCGGGCAAATGGATAGTGGAGACCTGTATAAAGAATAGTATGAATCCGTTTAGGTGGCTACATAAAATGTCCGAAGTGATCCCGGAATATAACTTCAGCACGCTGGTTGAATGATTGCAGCAGAACCTGTAACTTTAATATCAGAAGGATCGGCATCCTCCGTAATAAATTCTATATGTTAATCTAAAGACATACTTGGCAGGACGGATAATATACCTTAAATTGTACAAAAAAAAAGCAGACCAAAAAGAATTGGATGAGAAAGTTACTTCATATGTTTACTTTTCCTTTTCTGCTCTTTCTGTCTTTCAGATCAGTTTCACAAGAGGGTTTTAGTCTGGCTTACCAATACGGAGATATTGTTATCCATACTAAATTGATTAAACCGCTGGCAGTTGGTCCGGTAAAAGGATTTTCCATAAGCTACACATTACCTTACAGTTGTGGTGAAGCATGGCGGAAGTTCTTTAATTATCCCAATTACGGCATTAGTTATCATTTCAAATCATATGGAAATCCTAACGTACTTGGAGATTCACATTCATTGACTTCTTTTTTACAAATATCTTTTTTGTCCAAACAGAAATTTTTTGATATTGGTTTTGTCGAATACACCGGAATCGGATATTTCCGGAAAAAATATGACCCTGTCAGCAATCCGACAAACCATGCGATCAGCTCAAATATGAATATTTATGCTGATGTAAGGATTTACTCAAGGATACGGGTGAAACCAATTTATATGGAATACTCTTTCGGCTTGAACCATGTCTCAAACGGACTGATTAAGGCTCCGAACCTTGGAATAAATTCCATGAGCAACAGCATTGCTCTGGGGTATGAACTGGAGGAACAGGTGGATCACAGTAAAATGACTATGAATAAAGAAACATTCAGGCACAACCATGAATTGTGGACATTTGCGTCATCCGGGAAAAAAGCAGTATTTGGGGAAGGACAAAGAAGGTATTATCCTTTAAATGTCTCCCTTAACTACTCGTATGGCCTGACAATCATAAATAAAATGGGTATTGGAGTAGATTTTATAAATGATCCATCATTAACCGGCTATGCAAAATTAACTTACAACTATGAGGGGAAACCTTCTCTTAATTTTCGATACGGGATTAATTTGCATAATGAGTTTATTTTCGGGAAAACCGGATTTTATTCATGTTATGGTTTTTATCCCGGAAAATCGGAATATTACATATCTCAAATGTATTATAAAGTCGGTTTGAAATATTATTTGAAGAATATTTTTGGAGTTATCTTTTTAAGAGCTGTTCCTTTATTCCGTGCCGATGTTGTTGAATTGGGAATCGGATACCGGATCCGGACAAAATAAAAAAATTACTGCAGTTTTTTGTATTTAAACCGTTTGGGTGTTGCATCTCCCATCCGTTTCTTCCGGTGTTCTTCATATTCAGTAAACGAACCTTCAAAAAAGCAGACCTGCGATTCGCCTTCGAATGCCAGAATATGGGTGGCAATGCGGTCAAGAAACCAGCGGTCATGGGAAATTACCACCGCACAACCTGCATAATTTTCCAAACCCTCTTCCAATGCACGCAAGGTATTTATGTCAATGTCGTTAGTTGGCTCGTCGAGGAGTAATACATTACCTTCAGATTTCAGAGCGAGTGCCAGGTGAAGCCGGTTGCGTTCACCACCGGATAATACACCGCATTTTTTCTCCTGATCGGCACCTGTAAAGTTGAACCGTGCCACATAAGCCCGTGCATTTACCTGCCTGTTGCCCAGCATAATAGTATCTGTATCGTTTGAAATGACCTGAAATACAGTTTTTTGCGGATCTATTGCCTGATGGGTCTGGTCAACATAGCTGATTTTTACTGTTTCACCAATTTCAATATTTCCTGAATCGGGTTCCAGCATGTTCATGATTAATTTGAATAAGGTAGTTTTCCCTGATCCGTTTGGTCCAATGATTCCAATGATTCCGGCGCGTGGAAGTGTAAAGCTCAGATCTTCAAAAAGGAGCCGATCGCCAAACCTTTTGGAAACGCCTTCCATCTCAATTACTTTTTCTCCCAATCGCGGGCCGTCAGGAATAAAGATTTCGAGTTTTTCATCCTTTTCTTTGACATCTTCATTTAACATTTTATCGTAGGCGCTCAAACGGGCTTTTGACTTAGCCCGGCGTGCTTTTGGTGTCATGCGCATCCATTCCAGTTCCCGCTCAAGGGTTTTGCGCCGTTTTTGACTGCCTTTTTCTTCCAGTCCCAATCGCCGGGCTTTTTGCGTCAGCCACGAACTGTAATTCCCCTTCCACGGAATGCCCTGTCCGCGGTCGAGTTCCAGTATCCAACCAGCCACATTATCGAGGAAATAGCGATCGTGGGTGATGCAAATTACGGTGCCTTTATATTGGGCAAGATGCATTTCAAGCCACTGGATACTTTCTGCATCCAGGTGGTTAGTGGGTTCGTCGAGCAACAGCACATCAGGTTCCCTTAGTAAAAGCCGGCATAATGCCACACGGCGACGCTCCCCGCCGGAAAGTTCTTTTACCGGCTGGTTATCGGGAGGACATTGCAGTGCATCCATGGCACGTTCCAGGCGGCTGTCGAGGTTCCAGGCATCCATCTGGTCAATTTTCTCCTGCAGTCTGACCTGTTCAGCCATCAGCCGGTCCATCTCGTCCGGATTTTCATATACGTCAGGTAGTCCGAATTTATGGTTAATTTCTTCGTAAGCGTTCATCACATCCACAACTTCCTGTACCCCTTCTTTAACCACTTCAATTACGGTTTTTGATTCATCAAGGTGAGGTTCCTGTTCCAGCAAACCTACAGAATAGCCTGGTGCAAACACCAGTTCTCCGCTAAAGTTTTTGTCAATTCCGGCAATAATGTGAAGCAGGGTAGACTTCCCTGATCCGTTCAGCCCGATTATACCAATTTTAGCGCCCAGAAAAAAAGATATAGAAATATCTTTGATGATAGTTTTGTTGGGTGGGTATGTTTTACTCACCTTATACATTGAAAAGATGATCTTTTTGTCGTCGTTCATTATTTTGTTTTTTATCTATAACTGTCCACAATCTGTCAAAACCGCAGGGAATAAAAATTGACACATAATATGAGGTGTAATTTTATACAAAATTGAAATAAGTTTACAATTATTTGCGTGGATTTTCTGTAAAAAGTAATTTTGAGAAATAATCGAAATCACTTTTTGATAAACTTAAATGAATTAGTAAAATGAAATTTTTTTTATATACGTTCAATAAAAAGATATTAACCTTAAACTATTAATCATGATTGTTACAACAACTGAAAGTATCCCGAACAGGGAAATTGTTGAAATTCTTGGAATCGCCAGAGGAAGCACAATAAGGGCAAGGAATGTTGGCAGGGATATTATGGCAGGATTAAAAAACATTGTCGGCGGGGAAATTGAAGAGTACACAAAACTGCAGGCAGAATCCAGAGAACAAGCCATTCAAAGAATGATTAAAGATGCTGAAAGCTTAGGAGCAGATGCAATCATTAATGTCAGACTCACAACTTCTGTGGTTATGCAGAGAGCTGCCGAGATACTTGCTTATGGAACTGCTGTAAAACTTTCATAAATGGACTTTATAGGAGAGTTGATATTAAGTATTTACGGGATTATTTTAGTGGTAATTCTTGTGATCCTTGTTTTCCTGATAATAAGAAGAAGAAAAGTAAGAAAGTCTGAAGATTTTGAGAAAAGGAATAACTAATTCAAATCAAAACTATAATTGTAATCTATCAGTTTCTTCTCTGCATCATTTTCAAGCCATGCCTTCTCCTTATGACTTATTTCAATGATCTCTTTTGTTGATGTGTGTTTAAATCTGGCTGCCACCATATCTAATATTTGTAATTCTGTATCAGTGAATAAGAATTTAGTCATTGTTTGAATTCAAATGGTTTAAAGAAAAAGCCCATGGAAAAATCTATTTTGACTGTATTGACGGTAATATTGAGTATTTCAATTTTGTTTTTTAGTTGTAAAGGCAGACAGGACGATAAAAAAGAAAGGCTTGATGGACAAGAATTTAATTTATTTGTTACTCCTTTTAAACCATTACTGATAACAGATGACCATACAAGTGAAGGATTCCTGGCTCCTTTGACCGACGGAAGAATTCTTTTGCTTTTCAGACTTGATCCGGATACAAAAGGAGATCATGTGGGTACTGACGGATATATCGCCAAAATCGCCTATGATCCTGAATCGGATCAGTGGGGTGATGTTGTAACTGTTTACAACAGTCATCAGTATGATGACCGCAACATCCATGGTGGTGTTACGAAAGATGGAAGAATCGTTATTTTTTTCAGGAGATATGACGGACATGAAACTGAGCGTCGATATTTTATCTATAGTGAAGACAATGGAGAGTCATGGAGTGAGCTGCAGATTTCTGAGTCCTGGTCTGATCCCGCGAATAACAATATTTTTGGTATCTGGAGTACAGGTCAGATGTTTTATAATCCGGCTACAAAAAAGTATACCATGCTTGGATGTCAAAGATATGTGACCTGTAGCAGGGATGGTAAAATGTGGGAAGAATATAACATTATTACTGATAACGAGGAATATAAATTAAGTGAGATCGCAGGAGCATGGTGTGGGGGCGACAGAATTATTGCTCTGATCAGGGATGATATACGGGAACACGGGCATCCATTGGTACAGGTGGAAAGTCATGACAACGGACAAACGTGGAGTGATCCGGTTCAAACAAATATACCTCCCAAAAAACACTGGGGTGCGGCGCCGCAATTAATATACGACAGGCAGCATGATCTGCTTATAGCTCTCAACAGTGACAGATATTCAAGGGCAAACGAGCTAAACAGTTTGTTCATCTATACTGCTCGTCCCGATGAGGTGATCGGTAATCCCGGGGGCTGGAAGCTCCGGCATGAGTTACGACGTCCGCTGGCCGTCCTGGGATATGATGGTGATCGTCCTTTGAATCAGAATTTATATGGCTATCCCACTATTGCTCAGATCGATGAGGATGAGTATCTGGTCGTTTTCACCGAAAGGTCGGTTATGGACGGGACAGAACAGGCTGATCTCTATTATTTCAGGGCCTTTTTATACTTTTAGACTCGAAATTAATTTTTGGCAATAAGTATAAAGAGCCTTATCATGGGAATTTTTATTTTTTCACTAAACATAGAATAATGCGGCAATTGTTTTTTATCCTAATATTACCTTTAATAATGGCAAGTCCCGGACAAGACAAAAGAATTGAAAAAGCAGTTTTAAATGAATTGAAATATTATCCGGAAGCAAGGCTGCAGGATATCTACAAGAATTTTTTCCAGGATGCTTTTGGACCCGGACATCTTATACCTGATACTACACATGCAGGTAAATATTTAAACTATGAACTTCAGCAACCAATTGGAGACACACTGAAGTGGCAGGCCATAGGACCGGCAAACGATTATTACCGGATCAACCTTCAATTCGTAAAGCAGGGAATTTTACCCAGATCAGTTTTACTTGAAGCAATGGTAGAAAGTGCACCATTGGCACGTAATCCTGATATAGAAACCTGGCGGAAAGAGTGGGGAAATGTAATTCGTGTAATAGAAAAGATGGATCTTAATATTCCTGATTACGAATCAGATAAAAAAGAAATTGAAGAGATTCTTGTCAGGGGGGAATATGTGATGCACCACAGCGATTTCTATAATGAAACATACCAACGGCATTACAGGATTATCCACAAATCAGTTTTTAAACGGTGGAAGGGAGTTTATTTTAAATAAATTATAAAATTTTAATTGATGAAGCGGACTCTCGGTGTTATATTTATGATGGCAATATTTTCTTTGCTTTCGCATTCACAGCAAAGTGAGATTAATCCTGTCTTGAGATTTAACCAGGCCGGGAAGTTTAAAATAGTTCAATTCACAGATATTCATTTTCAGTATGATTCATATAGATCGGATAGTTCTCTGATATTGATGAACACTGTTATAGAAAAAGAACAACCTGATCTGGTGGTATTGACAGGGGATGTTGTAACTTCTGACAATGCATCCGCGGCATGGTTGCATTTATCTAAGGTGATGATTGATGCACAAGTTCCCTGGGCTGTGGTACTTGGCAATCATGATCCGGAGTTTAAGAACGGGATCACCAAAAAAGAGATAATGTTAACTATTGCCGGATTACCTTACAGTCTTACAGAGAGGGGACCTGAAGATATTGCTGGTGAAGGTAATTACATACTTGAAGTGAAATCTTCAAAATCAAACAATATAGCTGCATTATTATATTTTCTTGATTCTCATATGTATCCGGGAAAGGATTTAGGAACATATGACTGGATCAAATTTGATCAGATTGCCTGGTACAGGGAGAAAAGCAATGCCTATACCATAATGAACGGATTTAATCCTTATCCGGCTCTTGCATTTTTTCATATTCCGCTGCCGGAATTCAAGGAGGTTATTGGGGAAAAGACAACTTGCGGGATCAGAGAAGAAACTGAATGCTCTCCGGATCTAAATTCAGGTATGTATACCTCAATGCTTGAATGTAAAGATGTGATGGGGGTTTTTGTGGGGCATGATCATGATAATAACTATATCGGATGTTTGAGAGGTATTTGTCTGGCATACGGGAATGTGACTGGCAGGGAAAGTTACGGTAAAATAGGGCGGGGGGCCAGGGTAATTGAACTGTATGAAGGAGAGCGGAAATTTGATACCTGGATACTGAAATTGTATAACTGCGACCGCGAAAAAGATAACTGGGAACCAACAAACGATTATCAGAAAAAGTTCTTTGTCACCTACCCTGATTCATTTCCAGATAAGACCACCGGGGAGAATAATTGATACTTCTTATTAAAAAAGTCCTGGTCGAACAGAAAAATGTGCGAAGTGTCATGTATGGCCTGGTTTTTACCGGATGGGGTATTGCAGGAGTAATCGGACCGGTACCGGGTGGTATGGTTGCCGATAAAACCGGAACTTATACAATATCATATCTCGTTTCAGCCATTTTATTGATTGTGGGATCAATAATGGTTTTCTTCATGAAAAGTAAATAAGGCTTTTCAAATTTATCTGCATTCCGGATTTCCGGCGTATGCAAACTTATTATTTCCGAAATAGACACATCCGTCGCCGCAGACTTCATATTTATAAGTAGTACTATTTCCGCCGGCATCAGTCATTACAATAGTTCCTGATGTTTTTGTCCCCGTGATTCGCCATGTTCCGCGACCCCCTCCCTGGGAAGCGGTTCCCCAGCCGGTGCCGCTGTACCCTGATTCAGAAGAAGAGAGGTAACTCCCGTCGGGGCACAGGGATACTCTTCTTTCCGTACCACCTGTCTGACCACCTCCAACAGCACTGAAACTGTAATACATTCCCTTGAAATAATCCATCATTGAGGCATCATTTTCAAAGGATGGAGGTGCCTCGCTGCTTCCTGCAGCAGTTTTGGCAAGATCCGCTTTATCCAGTTCATCGGCAATCACCTGTAACTGTGCCTGCTTCTGGTTAAAGGCTTGCGTATTCTCCGACCACGAAACAAGAGTCTGGTCGGCCGCATTGAAAACAAAATCATAAGGGATGTATCCTTTCCACATCTCCTGAAGATTCCACCGGGCAACCATTTGATCGCCAACCACCTGAGACGATTTTGGTTTTCCAAGTACAGATTCCACCTCCGCGTAAGTCATTCCCGGAAGGAGCTGATTGGTCAACTGTACAGAATTTAACTGTAACGACTTCATACTTGAGCATCCGGTTATAAAAATCACAACGATTGGTATAACAATCCATGAAGGAATACATAACTTTTTCATACTGTGAATCACTTTTCTGCAGTTGTTCCAAGTAAGGTTTCAACTTTTACAAGTCGTGCATTTAATTTTTCTGCCTCTTCTCTCATTTTTTTCAAGTCCTTTGAAGTTGCCTTATTCTCAGCTTTAAGCCGGTTATTTTCAGCTTTGAGATATTCAATTATTTTCTGCTGTTCCTTAACGGCTTCCACAATAACGGCAGTAACTTCAGCATAATTTATCCCTTTGTACCCGTCTGCTTCATTTGTGAATACTAGTTCAGGGATGATTTTTTCAAATTCCTGTGCAATAAATCCGATTCTTGTACCCATTCCAGGATCGCTCTTCCATGTGAAACAGACACCACGGAGTTGCAATACTCTTTCAAGACAGTTGTCAAGCGTTTTAATATTCTCTTTAAGCCTGATATCTGAAGTGGAAGTGGTAAGTGTACCGTCAGATGTACGGTGTACCGCACCGGCAGATGTTCCTGATCCGATTGACCTGAACCGGGCATTACCATTCACATCAAGACTTTGAGTGGGATCATCTGTTCCCAATCCTACCCGCTGGCCTGCCGGTTCCAGAACAAGATAACCTGCATCAGTATATATTCGTCCGTGATTGCCATCGTGGGTAAGGCCTATATATTTGCCCCAGTTATTGGTGGCCGGACCGTGAACATTAAGTTTGGCGGCATAAGTCCGGTTGTTGCCAAATCCTGAATATATCCCGAATACCTCCTCTGATATATCATCTCCTGCAATATAATGAATATTATTGTTGGAAAACTGAATTCCCGGTCTTCCGCTACCTCCGTCTGAATCACGGATTATCAGGTTGGGGCCCTGGGAAGCTGAAATATCAAGTTTTGCTTCCGGAGATGGGGTGCCTATCCCTACATTTCCGGTGTTGAAATAAATGTTACTGCCACTGACCTGCCATTGACCGGAAGCCGGGGTTGCCCATGATGCAAGTCCGTTTGCATCGGAGGTAAGAATTTTACCTGTCCCAGGACTCCCGCCGGTGATTTTTACCTGACCGGCAACTTCAAGTTTTGCTGAAGGGGAAGATGACCCTATCCCAACGTTACTCATAACACAAAAACTTCCTCCTGTAAAATAGCCTGAATATCCGGAAGAGGAAGATACTGAGCCCTGAATGCCATAAGTAATTCCGGTTGAAGAAGAATTATATCCCCATACTCCCACTCCTTCAACTGATTTTGATTCCCCTTTTACTCCATAGTTTACTCCTGTACCGGAATTGGCAAGACCTTTAACTCCTATTCCGGCACTGCTCGCCGTAAAACCGCTAATTCCCGTGGCAGTACCGGTGGTTGCATGCATCCCTGCAGATATACCTGTGCCTGACGAAGAATTATTAGCTGCTGCAATTGATATGACCTCACCGGTTTCTGCCGGATTATAAACATAAATTGCATTTCCGGTTCCTGACTGGTTAATTGAAAAAGCAGCATCAGCTCCACTATAATCTCCTGAATATGGAAGTACAAATCCCCCGGATGCAATTTGCCAGGAAGCCAGCCCGCCGGCATCGGAAGTAAGTACTTTCCCGGCACCCGGATTGCCGCCGGTGATTTTTACCTGACCGGCAACTTCAAGTTTTGCGCCGGGATTTGTAATTCCTACTCCAACATCACCGCTAACATAGAACTTGCCTCCTGTGAAATAGCCGGAATATCCTGAAGCTGAACTTACTTCTCCATAGATTCCATATGTTGTTCCTGTGGCAGCGTCAGCTTTTCCATAAATGCCTCTCCCTGATGTGGATTTGCTCCAGCCATAAACACCATATGTAAGTCCGCTTAAAGCTACCGCATTGCCATATACTCCCACTCCTGATGTTGATTCTGATTGTCCCCAGACGCCATGTGTTCCACCGGTTGATGCTAATGCCCAACCAAAAACCCCACTACCCAAAGCTGAAGATGTTTTACCAAAAACTCCATTGGGGTGACCGGATGCTGATTCTGCATTTCCCATCACACCTGCTCCATATTCTGAGGCAGTATTCCCATAAACCCCATACGTTTTATTTGCCGCTGAAGACGAATAACCATAAATCCCTGAAGAGCCGTCTGTTGTATTGGAATTTACAACACTGAACCCTGATCCGGCTGTATTTGCAGTCCCGGTAAAGGGTAAATTAAGATTTCCGTTAAGATCATTATCCGGACGCCATGTTGTTCCATTCCATTTTAATACCTGACCACTGGCCGCTGTCTGCGGGGCCAGTTTAAGAGGAGCTGATGTTGTTCCCTTACCAGTCAGAGACTCATCAGTGTGTACATAATCCGTTCCCCAGTTATCCCCTGCTCCGGATGAAGGGAGTGTAACTGTTTTACTGCTTTTGGTCAGACTGAGAACAGTACCTGACAGTTCAAGATCCTGTATCTCGTTTGCCGGATCAGCATCAGCATCATTTACTAAATCGTTTTCTACTGTTTGTGCATGAAAGGCATAAGGAACTGACATCAACTCCATTGTTCCCAAATGCACAAAATCAGATCCGCCAGAAACGTCTATTTCAACTTTTAAAAAATGGTTTGCAAGTCCCCATCCTCCCGGACTGAAAATTCCATCGACAGCAGTCCCTTTGCCTACAATTACATTGGCAAGGCCAAAATTGTTAGTAGCAGCATTTTGGGTTTCCACATATACAGCCGTGCCTGATGAGGTTCCCTGAAGTACGCTGAATCTAAATTTTACAGCCTGGTTACCAATGATCTCTCCGGCATTATTGCGAACAACAGCCTGATAGCTGAAGCCGGCAGGAACCTGAGCTGACAGAACAAGAGAAGTCAGAAAAAAAATAACGCTGATTGCAACTTTTTTCATAGAGTTTTCTATTAATATTTATTGATTTGAATATGTTAAGGAACAAGATATTTGCCTAATGCCGAAGATAAGGGTTATTATATTGGTAATTAATTAATTGACTATAATAAGGTACTTGTTAAAACCTTAATATAAGTTATGAATAATTTTTGATTCTTGAAATAGGTTTTTCATTATAATAAAGAGCCCCGTCAATAAAAATCTGTTGAGTACCATTTTCATCTATAATTTTGCTGTCGTACTCATAATATTGCAACGCAGTATCATACCTGTAAAATGTACACAGTAGTTCAATTGCCGCGTCGGAGTCAAAAAGTTTTTCTGAAAGAAATTTGATATCGCATAAATAGTATCCGCCCGGTACATTGCAGTTAACACTAAGTAACAGAGAATGATCAAGGTTATAAATTCTGCACTGTCCGTTGGGTACATCCATGAGAAAGTATTTATAACCATACGTTTCAAATTCTACCACAGCTGTGGAATAATCATATTTTTTTTCAAGAGTAACCTGCGCATTGGTGACCATGAATAAAAAAAATAACGGAAGGATGGTGAATATTTTTTTCATTTGTACTGTATTAGGCTTTATCACTTCAACATACTATACTATCAGACTTAAAATATATAGCAAATCTGACCGGCTGACCTTTCATAAAAATTATACAACTAAATAATGATTGTTTTTTCTAATCCTTGTTTTTTGGGGAAACATGTTTTCTCAATTCATTTTTGTGTTTATAATAATTATTAATGCTTCCATTGATTGGAATTATCACCCTTAGCGATCCAATACATGCACCTGCCCCGGCTCCGGCTAGCCCAAGTGAAATTACAATTGCTGCATCAGGCATACGTGGAGTCCAGTTACTTAAAGTAGTAGTGGAGGGCTCCCCTCTTAGTAGTGTTATCAAACCCCCGGCAGCACATCCTGCGATTGCCCCAATTAAAACCTGATTTATTGCAGAGCTATTTCTTCTTTTTTGGATTGTCTCTATATTATTAATATTGAGTGTCATAGTTTCAATTCTATCAGCTTCCAGAGGCTGACTGATAAATATCACCTTCGGATTATGATTTAATATCCTTCGTTTTCTGCTTTCAGGCATTGTACCTGTTATGATTGTTATCCTTTCAATGCCAATTGAATTATCCTGAAGGCCCTCCGGATTTTGATAGAAAATAATTTTCCTGCTTAAATATGATTGAATGTTACCTCTGTAAATCTGTCCATCGGTTGTAATTACCTGGTTGTTAAATTTTGTTTGAGCGAGTGTATGATTGCCATAAAGGGGAAATAATAATAAAATAAATAATAACTTTTTCATATGATTAAAATTAACTAATTTCAAAGGTATCATATGGAACTCGCACATGTTTTAATCATTCTCATGGGTGATTTACAATCATGCTCGTTTCATTTTATTAATAATCAATGGTTA
>Ga0068712_1001712_pt1 | contig 28827 bp, 27 predicted proteins | sample MTBAKSrepl1MetaG_FD_62987 | JGI IMG/M metagenome (GOLD analysis project Ga0068712, IMG submission 62987) | Enrichment culture microbial communities from Arthur Kill intertidal strait, New Jersey, USA, that are MTBE-degrading - MTBE-AKS1... | ecosystem: Environmental > Aquatic > Marine >... | reverse complement strand
CTTTTTCCCAGTGCCGGGGGTGAATATGTGTTCCTGCGGGAGAGCTTCGGGAAGGGCATCGGCTTTATATCGGGGTTTATTTCTCTGATTGTGGGGTTTTCCGCCCCCATTGCCGCAGCGGCCATCGCCTTTTCAGGTTACCTTTTTAAGACCTTTTCCATTCATGTAAGCCTTGGGATCGGCTTCAAGGTCGGTGACCTCCAGGTTATCGCCTTATCCCCGTGCGCGCTGGTTGCCATAGCCGCGATCATGGCCTTTTCCCTGATCCACTGCCACAGTGTCCTCATGGGAACCAGGATTCAGAATTTCCTGACCCTGTTCAAACTGGGAATCATCGCCGCATTTGTGACAGCCGGTTTCCTGTGGGGGGATGGTTCAATGGACCATTTTTCAGGTTCCCTTGAGATGAGATCAATGCTCCAAAGCGGCTTTGCCGTGTCCCTCATCTTCATCACATTTGCCTACAGCGGCTGGAATGCGGCAGTCTACCTGGGAGGGGAGATAAAAAAACCTGAAAGGAATGTTCCCCTTGCGCTCTTGGCTGGCACGTCCATCGTCATGTGCCTCTATCTGCTGCTCAATGCGGTCTATATCTATGCCCTCCCGGCAAAGGAGATGGGGGGGGTCATGGAAGTGGGGGCCTCCGCGGCCGTGTCTCTCTTCGGCGATCGGATAAGCAGGATCTTCAGCGGCGCAATTTCCCTTGGACTTCTATCGGTATTGAGCGCTATGATAGTCACCGGGCCCAGGGTGTATTATGCAATGGCAAGGGACCGGATCTTTTTCGGGCTCTTCGGCAGGTTGAATAAGGCGCGAAGGACGCCTGCCCATTCCATCTTTCTACAGGCCGCCATTGCCGTTTTGATGGTCGTCACGGCCTCCTTTGAAACGCTCCTCATCTACATCGGGTTCACCCTGTCCCTTTGCGCCGTGCTCACTGTGGCGGGGCTCATGTGGCTGAGGATAACAAGGCCGGAACTCAGGGCCGCATACAGGACCCTCGGTTATCCCGTGACCCCCCTGCTGTTCATCATGGGAAACATCTGGATCATCTATTTTTCCATTACCAGCAGGCCGGTCAGTTGCCTTTTTGGTTTGAGCACTATTGCCTCGGGAATCATCTTCTATCTTCTTTTCAACGTAACAAAGCGATCCGACAGAGGAGGTTTTTCCCCAGGGAACCATGGGGCATAATCATTGGAAAACAGCCGTCTTATCTTTGATCTGGACGGCACCATCAGCGACCCGGCCGTTGGGATTTGGTCATAAGCGCAAAGGCTGGTATCTCAAGACTGACCTGGTCGTCGCCCTGTCCCAGCATCCCCAATAATACACTCGGATCCTGGCTTTCACGGGAATTGTCCTTCCCGGCTTCCTTCGAGAAGGGACGTGGCGGTAGCCATCTTTATGCTGCATTCTCCAGGTTCTCACCGTCGCTCCTGTTTTTCCAACCCAAGACGCAACACACCTTCGCCCTCGGCAATTCACCCATCAAGATGTGATTCTGATTTGGATTGGCAGCTTTATCGGCGTTTCTGGCGCCCCTGACGATTTAATACGCTCATCGCGCCCATGCCCTGGGCTTCAATGCTTCTGAGACCCTCTGCGCTCTCGCTGTTCTTTGCGTGGCTCGTCTCTGGTCTCAGCCCGATGCCATGTCAATTGAATTGCTCAAGAGCCCATGTGCATGCTTGACGCCCTTGGCCATGTACCGTCCAGGGATATCAACGATCTCGGGTCGTGAAAGACCTGCCTTCTCAAAAAGGGCCTGCATTTCATCCCCGTTTGGCAGCACATCCCGTGCTACCGTCTTATGTGTGCCATGGTGGGCTGCAAGCTCTTTTCGGCTCAAGAGATGTGCGACCACGAGAACACCTCCGGATTTGAGGACCCGGCCCATCTCCCGAAGGGCCCGGCCGGGATCATTGAAATGGGGAAATGCTGCAAAGCAGATCACCCGGTCAAACACCCCGTCGGCGAACGGAATGCGATGCACATCGCCCTGAAAAACCATATCCTTATTGGTGTGCGGTTTTCCGTGAGCCTGTCGGATCATTTCCAGGGAAAGGTCGAAGGCGCAGACCTGCCCGTCAGGCCCAACGCCTTGGCGCAGGTAGGGGATGAGGACACCCGGTCCTGTACCCACATCCAGGATCCGCTCTCCGATACAGATGTCGAATTCCCTGATCAGATCAAAGAGCCGCTCACGTACCGGGGGTGGGTAGCAGGTCTCTTCCCAGTTTCGAGCCCGTGTATCAAAAAAACGCGCCTTGGATTCCATGCAGCGGCCTTTTCATTGCCAGATTTTCTGTCGTGAAAAATAAGAAAATTGATTCACCATAGAAGAACAATGCTTCCCAGGGCGGAAATGTGAAATCTCGAAGCTCAAAGGAAACCTGAACCGGCAGTCGCCTTCCAGCTCTCGGCTTTCAGATAAGGGACGACACTGGGTTGCGAGCACGTCTTGCGTTAGCCTTAGGCCGCAGACCAGGAGCCAATCACCAATCGACAATCATCAATCCTGCTCAGTTGCCCTATTTCAGAAACGGGGCCTTGCCCCCAATAGGGCCATAATCCTTTTCCATGGCCCTGTACACCGGCTTGCCGACGAGGTATGTGTATATGGCATCGGCCGTCGATTCAGGGACAATATCTGTAAAGCAATGGGGATAAAGGATCTTTCCCACGCTGAAGGCGTCTGTCAGGACCGTGCCGATGTTGGTGACGTACCAGTTGAAGGGGTGGAGCGTGTGGACCCTCTGATCGGAGAAGGCCGTGAGCCCCTGATAGTAGGACGGGTTTTTGCGGTAGTCCTCCGCTACCAGGGCCAGGCCCCCACCGTCGATGAAGATCGCGTCCGGATCCAGTTTCAGGAGCATCTCTTTATCCACAAACACATGTGAGCCTGCGCTTGCCTTGAGCCGGTCCGCCACGTTTGTGGCGTTCACCCATGCAAACGGGGCGTAGTGCTGCTCTGTGCTGCCAATGCCGTGGGCCCCGCGGTATCCGATCCCGCCCACATAGATGCTTGGCCTTTGCTTTTCTGGCTCGTCCCCGGTTCGTTGGCCCAGACCCTTTCGCATGGATTCGACATAGGAGACCACTGCATCGGCCCGTTTTGCCCGGTTGAGTATTTTCCCTGCAAGGCGCAGGCTGTCGTAGACGGTTTCATCGAATGTGGCAAAGGCCCCATAGCTCAGGACAATGACCGGAATGCCGAGGGTTTGTTGCACCTCATCCGCCAGAGAGGCCTTCATGTAGGTGACAAATATGACCTGGGGGGCCACCGACAAGACCGCCTCCATGTCGGGCTTCTTGCCGATGCTGACGGGTCCGCCCGGTCCGCAGCGAGGGAGACCCCACAGCTCGGGATGGGCCAGCCAGTAGGGTCGGCCCCGGGGGCTCTTTTTTTCCATCTCCTCCACGCCCACGACTTTGGATTCGGCCTGAAGATAGACGATCAGACGCAGTGTTCCGGGCCCGAGGCACACGATCCTCTCCGGATCAGAGGGGACCGCCACCTTCCTCCCGGCCATATCCGTCACGGTGATGGTTTCGGCTGCGGCCGACAAAGGATCTGTGCCCCACAGCATGAGGCAGATTGCGCAAAAACATATCTTCTTCATTCCTCCCTCCTGCTTTCCAAACCACGCCGCCCCATTTCCTCCATGATTTGGTTCATCCACGCGGACAACTTGGCATCCGGGACGGAATAGTAGGAGGGAAGATAGGGCTTGATGTCGATCACAGGACTGCCGTCGACCGCGTCCAGACCGCTCACGTGAAGGACGGGACCGCTGCGTTCCACCAGCCTGACAGCAATGGTCAGGATCGGATTGGGGCGGGCCGGGCTGCACGTCGCGAATACCCCCACCAGAGGAAGATCTTTCCTTCCCATGGGGTGGACCCGGGTAAGCCTGCGGCCATCGGCGTCCACCTTGTGGGCCCAGTAGAGGACAAGGATATGCGAAAAATCCTCTATCCCGTGGAGGAGATCCGCATATTCCGGATGAATGGCGATCTCCGAGATCTCGTCGTGCGCGTGGGCTTCGGGGGGCGCCTCATCCTCCCAGTTCAGATCGCCCGTGCGGGCCGCCAGGCTCGGTTCCTTGATGTGGCTGTGAACCACACCCACCGGCTTAAATATCAGTTCCATTTATTATCCTTTCTTCACGTGTCGGTGGAGAGTAGGCGTTTATGCTTCAGCATTTTATGCCATCATCTCAATAAATTGGGGCGACTCTGCAAACGATCCAAGCCCCCAGATAAAAGGCTGACGTCTAAACTCCGAATACGGATAAAAGCTGACGCCTGTCGCAGATCGCACCCAAGCGGGGAACTCCGGAATTTACCTGTCAGGGTTTTATCCCCTGAGTATTGAGACGATAGATTTTATGTTTTTCAAGATTGACGTGTGAGTCTTTTCTCGGCTTTGCAGCCCACCCGTCGCCTGTACTATTCCCAATTATGGCACATCAAAGGTCATGGTGGCATTGTATTTGTTAGTGTCGCATTCTTTTGGATCGGGGTAGGGGATCTCATGGGTCACTGAGATCATCCAGTCTCCCTTGTGGATTATCTTGATGACGGCAGTACCGTCTTTGTCTGTTTCAACTGTCTGGGCAAAGGCATTCGGTTCTTCTGAAAAACCGGCATAGGTCGCCGACACCCTGGCCCCGGCGAGCGGCTTTCCATTGAAGCGTATCCTGACTGGAAAGTCGGCGCCGATTTTCAGATCAAAGGGGTTTGCCAGGGGGAGGATTTCCAGGGGATCGCCTGTGGCAGAAACCGCGACATCCGTGGGGTTTTCAACCCGAATAGAAGTACTGGTTCGAATATCGTAATGGAAGCAGGAAATCACCTTGTCCAGACCGGTCTTGGGACCCATCTTGTATCCTTGCGTGGTCCTGCTGACAAAGCCCGGATGAACATTCGCGGTGATCACATATATGCCTAATTCCTGAGGCACAAATTCAAATCTGGTCTCGGAGATCTTCTGTAGGGGAATCCGTTTCCCATCGGGAGCGATGGTTACGATCTCTCTCAGCATGCCCGCCTTCAACTCTGCGTCCTTTGGGAATTTGTGTCCCCACCCGATATCAACAGTCACAGGCTGTCCCTTCGCGAAGAGGTGACCCTCCATATTCAGCCACATGGAATGGGCCCCAGCCGAGGCGGCCCAGCAAATAAAAGTCAAGGTTATGACGAGTTGCAGTCCTCTTTTCATTTGGTTTCGTCTCCTTTGTGTATTTTAGATCGTTCCTGATGCTGCCCTTGGGTTCGCTTTCCCATTTCCAGTTCTTTGTATGACTGTTCCATGGACGCGTCATAAGGTTTTCCGTTCAGGAAACGGCCCACCAGAAGAAGGCCCATGAACTGTTCCTTATCCTGTGAGAGCTTTTCTGCCATGTCGCCGATGGTTCCGCGCAGGACCCGCTCCTTTTCGGGGTGGCCGGCCCAGAACACCACAGCGCACGGCATGTCTGAAGGAAGGCTGGCGGACAAGGCATCAAACAGCTCCTGGGGATTCCACAAGGCCATGTAAAAGATCAGCGTGCAGGGATGCCGGGCCAGGTCTTTCAAGGCCTCTTGATCCCCGGCCCCCCATTTCATGAGGGAAAAGGGGGAGGTCTGGACCACAAAGCGGATGTCGTGGGCCGGTATGGTGCTTTTTCCCAGGGCTGCCATGGCCGCTGCATCGCATCCCATTCCCGGGATGATGACCACATCCTTTGGATCGAACTGCTCCGAATACCAGTGGCTGGGGCCGTACAGGCAGGGATTGCCGTGGTCCATGAGGCCCACATCCTTTCCCTTTGCCAGAAGCGCCTTGATCTCATTTACACGCTCCTCGCGGATGCGCAATCGATTGTCGCGAAATGCGGGCAGCTCGTCTTTATCGAGTTTCCACATGCTCTTCCCCTTGTAGTCCCAGACATCGGTCCAGGGATCAAAGAGGATAGGCTTTTGTCCGACGTATTCCCCAAAGAGGGCCGCATGCTTTTCCGGGGCGACGATTACGTCCATCTGCCTGAGGGTGTCCAGGGCCTGGAGCGTGGCCATGGGGGGACCGGCCGGCCCGGTCCCGATCACATAGAGATGACCCCTGCCGCCCCAGGATGCTGCCGGGGCCGGCAAGAGCCATGCGGATGCCGTTGCGAGCAGACAGAACAGCAACAGCCATGTGTTGATTTTCCAGTGGTTAAGATATCTCATGGTGTCTCCTCATGGTTTCTCTTTCCGCTAAAACCGGGCGCTAAGGAGGAATCCGGATACATACTTGGGCATCTTGTACCCGGACTGTTCCTCGTAGTTAGCGCCTGTGAAGTTGTTGCAGTAAAGCTCGGCCATCCAGTCGACGCCTCCCCACTTGAAGGCCTGCTGGAAGCCGATGTCAAAGGTGATGTAGGAATCCAGATCCTCGGTGCCCGGCTGCTGGGTCTTGCGCTCGTCCACGAAGATGGAACTAAACTGAACCAGTCCCCCCTCCCAGACCTCGTAGTTGCACAAGAACTTGACCTTGTTCTGCGGCAGCAGGGCCGGCAGGTAATAGGTCCAGTTCTGTTCAAAACCCGTATCGTCCACAGTATAATTTTGATAGTTGTAGGAAAGGGTCCCCAGAAACCGACCCAGACGAATGCTGGCCTCGATTTCGCCGCCGTAGAGTTTGAAGTGGGGGATATTGTAAAGACAGTCACTCCCGATCCCTGTCCCGGGTGAGGTAATGCCGTTGTCGTTGATAAAGTCATGAATGTCGTAATAATAGAGTGCTCCCCTCACACTGAAGGGGCCCATATCCTGAATGGCGCCAATCTCGTATTCCCAGGCAGATTCCGGTTTCAGCGTAGGATTGTCCTCGGACGCGCACCGCGCCCACCAATAGTAGTCTCAAGGGCACGGTAGCCGGTACGATCGGCTCGCCGCGGCGTACAGGGCGGTTTGGTCGGTGGCCTGGAAATCCACTTTCAGACTGGGATAAAATCCGTCGTCCGTTTCCTTGTTCCCTGTTACCGGCCATCCCTTGCCGTACTGAGAATAGTAGGTGTTCATGTCCACGTGGTAGTAGCGGACACCCGGGGTGATGCGCCAGCGGTCCCCGATGCTGATGATATCCTGTAAATATAACGAGTTGACTTCAAAGAGATCGGGTTGGTCATAGGGAGCACCCAGGTGCTGATACTCGTATCCCACGGTTACCTTGTTGAAACCGAAGAGCTTGATGTCCCGGTACTCGGCGATGGCGCCGTAGGTTCGGTCGTCTGCGAACACGTCGGACGTAAACTTGCCCGACTTCTCATAGAGGCTGGTCCATCGCCTCCCGTTGGTCTGATACCCGTGGATCTTGACGGTCCCGGGGCCTACCGGCATGGTGAAGATACCGTCCAGATAGGTGGTGTGTTTTTTCCAGTGGGGATCGTTGGCCGCATACTGGGGAAAATTGAGATGCCTGAGCTGGTCCGCATTGGCGTAGAAGTTGGGAGAGCTGGGATCATAATCGGACCGGGAAGGATCGTTGACCACCGGGAAGCCGTACTCCACGTTGGAATGCTTGATGCCCAGTTCCAGGGTCGCATCCAGGGGAAGGTAAAAGCTGAGATGACCATTGAGGGTTAGGTTATCCTGGTAGTTGTTTCTCAGATACCCGTTCGTGTGCCCATTGTTTACGGAAAAGTCGTAGCCCACGAGATTGAAAGCGCCGCCTTCTATGGAAAGGGACTCCGTAGTCGTGGCAAAAGACCCTACCCCTGCTTTGGCCCTCACTTCTGGCTTCAGATCGTCGGTCTTTTTCCCCTTTTTGGTGATGATGTTGATCACGCCGCCGATGGCAAAGGGGTGGAGGACCGAATGGCCGCCCCGGATGATCTCGATTTTTTCGATATCGTCCAGATTGAGGGTGGACCAGTCCACGATGTACCGACCGTAGTAGCCGCTGTGGTTGATCCGTCTCCCGTCGATCTCCACCACCAGCCGGCCTTCGTTCATCCCCCGGATGGAGACCTCGTCGCCTGGGCTGGCCATCATGGGGTTGATCCGCATCACGTCGATGCCGCCCATGGTTTTGAGCACGTCGGTGAGGGTCCGGACGTCGCCCGGCTTGACAAATTCGCCCATGCGCACGACGGTCTTTTCCGGCGTGATCTCCACACCAGGCTGCGTAGCCATAACCGTGATGTCATCCAATTTGACGGCCTCTTTGGCCTCTCCTCCTGTCTCGTTCTGCTGAACAGCCTCCTGAGAGGCCTTCTCCTCTTCCGCCAGGCCGGGCCGGGCCAATAGGCCCTCCACTGACGTCAGCATGAGGCACAGCGCTAGCACCGTGAACGCCCTTGTCAGCGATCTGCGCAGGTTTTCCATGATTTCCCCCTACAATGAATAATTGTGATTGTTTCCAAGGCAGATGAGATCTGCCACACTGGATCCCCGGATCGGCCAAAATCATTGACGGGAGAAATGCCCTATGGTAGGAAATCCATTGAGCGCCTCTCCATCCGGGGGGGCCGATACCGGGAAGGCGGCCGTTCATCCCTGGCCGGAGAGGGGCCGCCTTCCCACCTCAATAGGTTATGCATGTATTTTCAGAAGTCCCTTAATCACCGCCTTTCTTGATGGGATCACCCATAAAAAAAGCCAAAAAGACGCCTCCGGAATTCGATCCGGCATTGCCTTCTTGGCCTTATCTTTCTAAATACTGATCTAACTGAGTGGTGGATCCGTTATTTGCCTGCGCAACTTCGTTTTGCGCCTCATTGAATAGGCGCCATATAGCAAAGCCTATTTTTCATGTCAAGGAAAATTGAAATTCCCTGAATCGTCCAAAAGATTTTTGGCCCGGTCTACAAACCCGTTTTTAGAAGTATGTTGTGGTGGTCTACAGCAATTATCCATCAGATTCGCTCCATAAAAAGAAAATCATTTCCTGGGCGGCCTTTAGCAACCCTTGCGCTGTGCCAAAAGGAACCTTTTTTGTTGAAATTCTACAATTTATGGGTTTTAATAGTGTGCCTTTGTCAGCTGATCTTCAATCTTTTAGGGCGGTTGAACCAACTATGATCGTAGATAGATTTCATCGTACGTCTACCTCATGTAATGGGTGAAGGTTACTTGGATGGGGATTTCTCAAAGTAAATTGTTGCCTCCTGATGCTGAGAGTGAGGACCAGGCAGTCTGTGAAAAATTGGTGGATCTCCTGTCTCAGGATTTGGATTTCCATGGCGAGAAGGGGAGTTATGCATCTCACAATTTTCACGCATTCCCTGCCAAGTTCCCACCGCAATTACCGCACCGGTTCATTGAGGAGCTAACGCATCCGGGAGACACTGTGCTCGACCCCATGATGGGGTCAGGGACAACAGTGCTAGAAGCCTTTTTGCTGGGGCGGCATGGTTTGGGTTTTGATATCGATCCGTTGGCCCTTCTCCTTGCAAAAACCAAAGTTACCCCCCTCGACGGCGGATATGTGATGCAGGTCGTCAAGGAAATCGTGGAAAGAGCAAGACGGGCTGCAAATGAGCAACGACTTGAGCTGGAAAATCGATTGGCAACGCTTTGGACGCCGAAAACGCTTGATTTTGTAGAATACTGGTTTGCCCATGACACACAGATAGATCTGCTGGCGCTCATCAGCGAGATAGAACAGATCCCGGATAAAAGGGTCAAGGCCTTCTGCAAGCTCGCCCTTTCGGCTATCATCATTACGAAATCAGGCGGGCTCTCTTTGGCCCTCGATCTGGCGCATACGCGGCCACACAGAGCCAAGATTGTTATGGATCCGGCCGGTCAGATTGTCGTTGGAGGCGATTTATCAGGCAGTTCCTCCAAGCGCGCCAAACTGCTGACCAAACGATTGCGGTCGCCCTTAGAAGAATTTGAAAAAAGAGTTCAGCAGAATATAATCGGTCTGCCGATAAAGAACTCGGCACGGCCGCAACCCTATTTGACCGGACTTTTCGGGCCGGAGCCCGACAGGGTATCGCCAGGCATTGCCCTTGCCGATGCCCAGTACCTGCCGATTGCTGGCAATTCTGTCGATCTAATTGTTACCTCTCCCCCTTATGCCGCCAATGCCATTGACTATATGCGGGCGCACAAATTTTCGCTGGTGTGGCTGGGATACGAGATCGATGACCTCGGAGAAAAAAGGAAGGAATATATTGGAGGGGAATCCACCACCCGTTTTGTTTTTGAGCCGTTGCCAGAGCACACAGAGGCTGTTGTTGCGGGCATTACACAGCGGGATAATAGAAAGGGCCGGGTCCTCCACCGCTACTATTCCGAAATGATGCGAACCTTGCGGGAAATGTTCAGGGTCCTCAGACCTGGGAAGGCCGCTATCGTGGTGGTGGGAAACTCTGTGATGAGGGAGAGGGATACAGAGACCCAAATTTGCCTCGCCGAAATCGGGCGAACTATCGGTTTTCAAGTCCCGCATATTGGCATACGCAAACTGGATCGGAATCGTCGAATGATGCCGGCCGGAATCCATCCTGATCTCGATTCTCGCATTCAGCAACGGATGCACGACGAACATGTTATCGGTTTCTACAAACCCAGTTCGTGAACAGGGCTACATATGAAAAGCAAAATGAGTATTTCAGAGCTTCGCAAAGCCTATCATCTGCGAATTTCCAAAGAAATTATTAGGATGCAGAAGGATGGGGAGTCCGAATACCCCAATTTTGCGGACAGGGGGAGCAAGGCCAGCAGGGCTATCGCGCAGGGCATCGTCCAGCGGTTCCGTCTTAAAGCAGATCACAAAAGCTTAGCCGGACAGACCGCTGGCGGCCTTTTTGAAACCATTACAAGGGATTTTCTTGAGCAGGCCTTCTCCCTCCTGCAGCATCTGCGTCCGGGCGAGTGGCAGTACACAACACAAACACCCATATCGAATTTTGACCAGTATGAACATCTGGCAAACCTTGAACGAATTGTTGAACAATACAATGAGCTGGCCTCTTCGCTCGGCACCGATTACATTATCAAGCCTGATATTCTCATTGGGAGACGGGCTATTGCCGACGATTTGATCAATCAAGATCGCGCCGTCGTGACCGAAAAGCCGCCGGTTGCCAGATTTACGCCCCTCCGCCAAGCCAATTATGAAAAGCCTCGCGTGATACTGCACGCCAGCATCAGCTGCAAATGGACGCTAAGGAGTGACAGGGGTCAAAACGCTCGAACCGAGGCCCTCAACCTGATTCGAAATCGGAAAGGAAGTGCCCCGCATATTGTGGCCGTGACTGCCGAGCCGCTCCCAACACGTATTGCATCCCTCGCCCTGGGTACCGGCGATGTTGACTGTGTGTACCATTTTGCCTTGAACGAGCTTATGGAGGCCATTAAGGACATCAACAATGCAGATCAACTGGACATGTTGATGGTCCTTATTGATGGCAGGCGCCTGCGGGACATCAGCGATTTGCCTTTTGATCTGGCCGTATAGACAGGGTGGATGCCGGGCAAAAAAGACAGGATCTACATGAACAAACATACCGTTGAACCGGGAATCTGTGGATAATAGGATGACCAAAAAACCTTGACTTTCCAGAAGCCCTTGGGTAAAAGCCCGACAGTTCATTACGGCAGAAGCCGATTAAAAACGGATTTCAGAAGAAGATCCAGTAAAGCCATATCCCCGCCGGAATAGCGGCGGAAATGACATAACGCGCTTGGAATAATAAGGCCACGAAGGTCCCTATCCCCAGAGGGGATGCGGATGCGTGGCCTTTTTTGTTGCCGGTTCGTACCCGGTCACGGGGATGGGGCCCCGGACAACAGGGGTGCGGGAATGTCCGGGTAGGCAGTGAACCGGTTGCAGTGTGCCCGTCAGGGCATTGGGGGACGATCTGCGCATTGGTGAACCCTTGAAACGTCTCACGGCGTCACCACGGACAGAGTTCACCCGGAAAACAACGAAGCCGTGACCGTTTATGCCGATTCTGTAAAAGGAGAAAATCCATGCGGGCATATGCTTTGTTTGTTCTGGCCAGTCTGACTATCATATGCGGAACTTCGGATGCCGGCGCCCATGGGACCGCTTGGAAGCCCCTTAAAGACGCAGATTTAAAGGCGGTTTCATTTAAGTACTCCGACGGAGAGCCCATGGCGTACGCGGAGGTCCTGGTATTCAGTCCTCAGGATCCTAAGGTAGAACACCAGAACGGAAGGACCGACCGCCACGGGAAATTTGCCTTTTGCCCGGACATGCCCGGGACCTGGCGGATCAGCGCCAGTGACGGTATGGGCCATCTGTGCCAGGCACTGGTGAAGATCGGCCCGGAAGCAGCTTACGAAACAATTGATGATCCGGAGGGTCACACAACCGGTGGACCCTCTATTCAGGGATCAAACCTCTTGAAGATGATGGCAGGCCTCAGCATCATCGTTAATCTCGCGTTTGTGGTGCAGTTTTTTCATCGCCGCGGCAAGGTCTCGAGAGAACGGGCCTAATCTGTCAGAACAGGTGAGGGTGTATCTTGCACATATCGGAAGGCATCTTGTCCGGGCCGGTTCTGGCATCAGGGATCGCCCTGGCTGCTGCAGGGACGGCTATCGGCCTCAAGAAGCTGGATGCCGACCGCATCCCGCGTGCCGCCATCCTTTCGGCCGCCTTTTTTGTAGCCTCTCTGATACATATTCCCATCGGTCCGTCCAGTGTGCATCTCATTCTGAACGGCATTGTGGGACTCATTCTGGGGTGGGGGGCATTTCCTGTCATCCTGGTGGCCCTGGCGCTTCAGGCCGTGCTGTTTCAGTTCGGGGGGATCACCACGCTGGGGGTGAACACGGTCGTTATGGCCCTGCCCGCGGTCTTGGGCTATTACCTCTTCGGTCGCCTGGTGGGTAGAAGGGCGCGGGTCTCGCTGCCGGCTGCATTTGCCTGCGGGGCCTTTTCCGTTTTCCTGGGGGCTGTCCTCGTGGGGGCGGCCCTGGCATTCACAGAGAGGCATTTTCTGAAGGCAGCGGCCCTGGTGGTGGGGGCCCATGTCCCGGTGATGATCATTGAAGGGATCATCACGGCCTTTTGTGTGGCATTTCTCAAAAAGGTTCAACCGGAGATGTTGCCGGGAAAGAGGTAGCATTTGGTCGCACATGATCGAAGAGCCGTTTGTCCATAATGAATCTCCCATGCAGCGTCTCGATCCCCGGGGGCGGATGGTCATTGCCGCGGCGTACGCCTTTGTGGTGGCTTCGGCCGACAGCTTTACTGCGCTTTTCATGGCCCTTGCCGTTTCCATGGCCCTGATCGGCATGGCCCGGCTGCCGCTTGGCGCTGTGGCCAAACGGCTTGTCGTGGTGAATGGCTTCATCCTCTTTTTATGGGTTGTGATCCCGGTGACCTATCCCGGGAGCCCGCTATTGAGTGTCGGACCCCTGGCAGCAACCTGGGAAGGCGTAAGGGTGTCGGCCCGCATCACCATCAAATGCAATGCCATCCTCCTCGCCTTTATCGCCCTGGTGGCCGTCAGCCCGGTTGCCGTCCTGGGTGCTGGCCTGGGTCGGATGCGGATACCGGAGAAGATGGTCTTCCTGCTCCTGATGACCTATCGGTATCTCTTTGTCATGGAAACGGAATACCATCGGCTCACAAGGTCGGCCACGGTGCGCGGTTTTCGGCCGTCCACCTCGATCCACACCTACCGGACGGTCGCCTATCTCGTCGGGATGTTGTTTGTGCGGGCCTCGGCACGGGCCGAGCGGGTCTACGCGGCCATGCTCTGTCGGGGGTTTTATGGAAGATTCCATTCCCTGCACGAGTTTTCGTTTACACAAAAAGACCGCGTATGGGCCATGGTGATGGTTGCGGTGCTGGTTGGATTGGGAGTTGTGGAATGGATGAACTGAGCGCCATCATCGATCTTAAAAATATCCACTTCGGTTATGAGCCGGAAAAGCCGGTGCTCACGAACCTCATGTTTTCCCTGGCACAAGGGGAAAAGGTGGGGGTGATCGGATATAATGGGAGCGGCAAGACCACGCTCCTCCACATCATCATGGGGCTTGTCACGCCCGCGTCCGGGACCATCCGGGTTATGGGGAAACCGGTCGATTCAAGGAAGGACTTCCTGGACGTCAGGCGCATTATCGGACTGGTATTTCAGAATGCCGACGATCAGCTTTTCTCTCCTACGGTTTTGGAAGATGTGGCCTTTGGCCCCCTCAATCTGGGGAAGTCACCCAAGGAGGCGCGGATCATGGCTATGGAGACCCTGGAAAGACTCAACCTGAACGGGCTTGAAAACCGCATCACCCATAAGCTGTCCGGGGGGGAAAAGAAGCTGGTTTCCCTCGCCACGGTCCTGGTGATGCAGCCCAAGGCCCTCCTCCTGGACGAACCCACCACCGGGCTGGACGAGGAGGCCCGGGCCAGAATCACCGCTCTGCTGAATGACCTCGATATCAGTATGGTGATTGTCTCCCACGAGTATGATTTCCTGGCAGGGACGGTGCAGCATATCTATAGCATGAAAGACGGACGGATCCAATTCGACGGAGCGGCAGGGATCCTTCACGCCCATCTGCACAGACACCCGGCAGTCCAGCATCCCAATGGGCAGAAAGGGGAGCACGGAGAATTTTATTCCGCGTGAAAACGCCAGGACGGGACGGGTAGAGTCATATCGCCGAAAGAGTCTATGGACCAGGCCTTTGTAAATAAGAGTTGACAGAGCGGTTCCCCCTGTGCCGAAATGAGAAACCTGTATTATTGGCGTGTAGTGATCTGCTTTTGAGAAGATATACAGTAACTGTACAATCGCTGGCTCGACAAAAAAAATAAGCGATGCAGATGGTCATCAAAATAGTCCTGAGCGTGGCAATTATTCTTGCCGCCACGGCAGTCGGAAGGAAATTGCCGTCGACGGCCGGTCTGATCGGCGTTATGCCTCTCACCGGCGCCCTTGTCCTTGTGTGGGTGTATTTGGAAAACAACGGAAATACCGAGATCATGCAGGACGTTACCAAAGGGGCCCTTTGGGGAATCCTGCCCAGTGTTTTTTTCTTCCTCATGGCTTTGCTTTGCTTCAAGAAAGAGCTTCCGCTACCCATCGTTTTGTTGTCGAGTTTTGGGGTGTGGCTGGCGGCTGCATGTGTCCACCAATGGCTTCTGAAATGAATGAAGGGGGTTGCCCAATCGGGCAGCCGGGGTTCTTGACCCCCGGCCTCAGGGGTTGTTGGCGACCTTGTTAGGGGAAAAAGGGGATCTCGGAAAACTGGATGCCGGCATGGAGTGCATCCTTGGCGAAGGGGAGGTCGAATTACAGCGCGTATGCCCCTGCCAGGAGTAGGCCTGCTGGATTCAAAAACGATTGTCCAAGGCGGCCTGACGGCCGCAACCAAACAGCGTTCTGCCCGCCCTTGGGCAGAGACCCCCACGGGGAAACTTCTTGGCACGTTGCAGAAAAGTTACGAACAAAGACTCTAAACATGGACGCACCTGTTGAAACAATGGATACCATTATTATCGGCGCCGGCCTGAGCGGCATCTACGCCGCGAGCCTACTGGCCCGCAGAAATCATCCCTTTGTGATTCTGGAGGCCCGCGACCGGGTGGGCGGCAGAATCTTCAGCCCTGAATTCCACGGCTTTTTCTCGGATTTGGGACCGTCATGGTACTGGCCTGACATCCATCCCAAAATGGCCCGCCTTATCGAGGTCATGGGGCTCAAAGGATTTCGCCAGTTTGAGGAGGGATACGGCCGCTACGAGACCAGCGTTGGGAGGACGGTCCGGACCGTGGGCGGTTACGCCATGGAACCTGCCTCCTGGCGGCTCTGCGGCGGTATGATGGCGATCGTCAACAGGCTTTGTGAGCATATCCCCGAAAGGGCCATCAGGCTCGTTCACCCGGTATGCAAGCTGGAAAGGCAGGATGACGGCGTCTTGATCAGCGTGGGAGGGCTGGAAAGCGAACCCTGGGCCCGATTCCGTGCGGGGAACGTCGTCCTCGCCCTGCCGCCGCGCCTCGCCGCTGCGACTATCCTCTTTGAACCGGACTTGCCTCATGAGTTGACCCAGGCGATGCTCAGAATCGGCACCTGGATGGCAGGCCAGGCCAAATTCTACGCCCTTTACGAAAGCCCATTCTGGCGTCGGGCAGGGCTTTCCGGCGAGGCCTTCAGCGAGCGCGGTCCATTGTGTGAAATCCATGACGGATCCAACCATGGCGGCGGTCCCTACGGACTGACCGGCTTTGTCGGCATCCCCGCGGTGCAACGCTGCCGACAGGATGTTCTCATTGAGGCGACCCTCACGCAGCTTGCAACCATCTATGGCAGATCCGCCGCACAGCCGGTGGCGGTTTTTTACCAGGATTGGGCACGCGAGCAGTTCACCTCTACCCCCTATGACCAGCCGGCGATGGTGGAACATCCCCTGTACCAGCCCCCGGCAGGCCGGACATCCATTTGGGGCGGGGCTGTGCATTTTGCCGGGACGGAAACAGCCGATCAGCACGGGGGATACCTCGAAGGGGCCCTGATGGCTGCCGAGCGGGCAATATCAGATTTGGAAGCAGCCCCCCATCCCCGTCCCCTTGCCAGCCGCATTGGCCACGGGTAAGATGTTCTCAAAAGGTTGAAAAGTGAAAAACCAGGCAACAAAAAAGGGGCTGCGGTTTTGACCGCAACCCCTTGATTTTTATTTGGTAGCGGGGGCTGGATTCGAACCAACGACCTTCGGGTTATGAGCCCGACGAGCTACCAGACTGCTCCACCCCGCGTCAATAGAAGAATATAAATCCCCAAAGGCCCTTTGTCAAACAAAAAATCAGGCCGTTAGCCCGTCGGAAGCCTGATCACAAATGTCGTCCCCTTTCCAGGCACGCTGTCTGCCCACATCTCTCCGCCGTGGGCCTCAATGAGTTTGTAGGATATGGCAAGGCCCAGGCCGAATCCACGCTCGCGGGTCGTAAAAAAGGGTTCGAAGATGTGAAGGAGGTCTTTCTCGTGGATTCCCACCCCTTCATCTGAAATGTGGATCTCAATGGAATTCGCTGCCTTTGTCGTGGTGATGGCGACGGTCCCGCCCTCCTCCATGGCCTCGACGCTGTTTGTGATGATATTGATGAAGACCTGTTTCAGCTTGTCCGGGTCGCAGGTGATCTCGCACAGATCCGGGGCCAGATGGACCCTGAACCGATGCTTTTCCGGGGAATAGTAACCTTCCATAATCTTCACTACGTCCTGGATCACCGAATTGATGTTAGATGGCCTTGATACCAGGTTGTGCACCTTGGTAAAATCGCCGATGCTGCTGACCAGACGTTCCAGCCGACCCACCTCTTCCAGGATCATATCCAGCTTCTGGATGGACTTTTCATCTGTCAGAGTGTCTCTCACCTGGTGGGAAAAGCCGCCGATGATCATGAGGGGATTCTTGATCTCATGGGCCACATGGGCAACAGTCTGCCCCACCGCTGCCAAGCGTTCGGACTGGAGCAACTTTTTTTCCAGTTGTTTTTGTATGGAGATGTCTCTGACGATGGCCGTAAAGGCAATGTCGTCCTCGGTTTCATAAAAAGACAGCCCCAGTTCGATGGGAAATTCTTCCCCGCCTTTTCGGAGCGCGGTAAGCTTTAGATTTTTTCCCATTTCCTGTGGTGCTCTGGTTTCCAGGAACTGGGTGACAAAGCGGTAATGGTCTCCGTACTGGGGAGGGATAAGCAGGTTGAGGCGCCTGTTGAAGACCTCCTCGCTGGTGTAGCCGAAGATTTGTTGGGCCGCGGCATTAAAAAGGATGATTTTGTGGTCTTTGTCGATGCAGATGACCGCGTCCGTGGCCGTGTCCAGGATGGTGCTGAATCGCTTCTTTTCGGCCTTCAGCCTTCGGATCAGGTTCCGATATTCTGTCACATCTGTCGAAATTTCAACAAAATAGAGGCCCTCCTCTCCCTCCGTGGAGATGGGATACATGATTCGCGTCAACTCCCTTTCCGCAGTCCCGGGTTGCCGGTATCGGTGGATGACTTCCACCCGCTCGGCGGTCTGCTTTGCCTGTTGCATGGGGCAGTCGTATCTGTCAATATGACAGGGATTGCCCGACAATGTCCTGATCTCATAGCATTTTCTGCCTACAACCGCCTCTCTGGGAAGGCCACATTGATCCAGAAAGACCTTGTTGACATCATGGATCGTTCCGGTTGCGTCGATCACCATTATCTCTTCGCTGATGCTGTCGAAGATGGCCTTCAGGAAAAGGGTGCTGTCTCTGATCCCGTTGGGCGATGATTGTGCCGGCATGATTATCCTCCAACAGATGGACACAAGAAAACATATTCGCGGGACAGGATGTCGAACATGGTCTCGGTCCCTTCACGGATGGTCCGATACAGGTCCTTGAGGGTGACGGCCTGTCGGATGGCGGAACGGTAGGCGCCTTCATTGTAAAAGCGGGAATCAATGGGGAGAAGTACCTGATCCAGGGACCCGTGCCAGTGTATGTTGAAGTCAGCCTTCATGGCAAAGACTTTTTTATAGACGGCCCTCAAAAGGTCGGTCCTCAGGACCGGGTTGATCTGATTGATCATGCAGTCGGTCAGGCCGATGAGATAATAGGTCTCCCGCATCCTGCGCTCATCGCGGCGGTTGGCGTACATGGCCTGAATGGTGGATGCCAGGCCCCGATCCAGGGGAAAGTGAGGGGGTATGGAGGCCGCGGGTTGGTCGGAAAGGTCCAGTTTGTCGGCGAGGGGCCGCAACATCTGCACAAAGAAGGGCGTTCTCCAGCATCCCCTTCGGAATTCCCAGGGTCCTGGAGAACCCAGGCCATCGGGAGGCAATGTCTGCCGTCTGTCCTGGATATGGATGACCTTTCCCATCAGGAGCGCCCGAAAATCTCTGAGGCTTCACGGCCTGGGGTGATATTTTTCATGAAGTTCCCGCAGCCTGTCCCTTGTGACATGGGTGTAAATTTGCGTGGTGGAGATGTCCTCGTGGCCCAGCATGACCTGGACGGCCCGAAGATCGGCCCCCCCCTCCAAGAGATGGCTGGCAAAAGAATGACGGAGGGTGTGAGGGGTGATCTCCTTTTGAATGCCGGCGGCCCTTCCATATGCCTTGATGATTTTCCAGAATCCCTGGCGGGTCAGGGGACGGCCCCTGAAATTGAGGAAGAGATGGGGTGGATTGGCCCCGCGAATCATGAGGGGCCGGCCGTTCAGGAGATAGTCTTTGACCGCAGCCACTGCGTTTCCGCCGATGGGCACCAGTCTCTCTTTGGCGCCTTTGCCCACCGTTCTCAGATAACCGGATTCCAGATTGATGTTCAATACCTTCAGCCCGATCAGCTCGGAGACCCGCAGGCCGGCCGCATAAAGGAGTTCCAGCATGGCCCGGTCACGGGACCCGGCCGGGGTGGAGGGGTCAGGCTGGGTCAGAAGCCGGTCCACTTCATCCCTGCTCAGGATTTCCGGGAGCCTGCGGCCGAGGCGAGGCGTCTCAAGAAGCCGGGCTGGATTTTCCTGAATGTGGCCCTCTGACGTCAGAAACCGGAAGAAGCTGCGGACTGCGGAGATGTTTCTGGCCACAGACCGGGCGGACAAGGACCTTCTCAAGGAACTCAGATATGCAATGATCTGGTCGCGGGAGACCCTGAGGGGGCTTAGGTTTTTCTGTTCGAGAAACGTGCCCAGTCTGGTCAGGTCCCGGCTGTAGGCCTGTATGGTGTTGTCGGACAGGCCCCTTTCGAGTTTCAAATAGTTGATGAATTGATCGATCAGTGCATCCATAGTTGCGCCGCCAGTGAGTCCGACAGGTGAGGGAACCACCCCGCCTCAATCCCTCCATCAAACATCGTAAAAGAGCTTGTTTCGAGTCAGGACCCTCGGACCCGTGGCCTCAATCAGGACCATTTCCTCCAGCCTCACGCCCCCTTTTTTCGGGATATAGATGCCCGGTTCAATGGTGAATACGCTCCCCTCCTTGAGTTGGACCGGATTTCTGGGCCCGACCCTGGGCCTTTCATGTACGGCCAGACCCACGCCGTGACCCAGCCCATGTCCGAAATAGTCCCCAAACCCTGCCTCCTGAATCACATCCCTGGCCTGGGCATCCAGGTGGGTGCTGTCCACCATGGGACGCACCTCCTTGAGGGCGGCCAGTTGGGCCTGACGAACGGTTCTGTAAATGGTCTTGAACTCAGGAGAGGGATCCCCTATGAAGATGGTGCGGGTCATGTCCGAGCAGTAGCCCTGCACCCTCGCGCCCAGATCCAGGATGACCGGCTCGCCGGGCTGGACAGGGCGGTCAGTGGGAACCGCGTGTGGAAGGGCGCTGTTGGGACCTGATGCCACGATGGGCGGAAAGGAAAGCCCTTCGGCCCCCCCTTCTCTCACCAGACCCTCGATCTCCCACGCGGCCTGTCTCTCTGTCATCCCGGGGGTCAGGCGCCTCGCGATTTCATCCATTACCCTTGAGATGAGGTCAGCAGCAGCCTCCAGGGCCTGGATTTCCTCCGGCTCCTTCACCTCTCGCATCTCCTCCACCACTCCCTTCAGGGGTGTGAGCCCCACAGACGGGGAAAGCGCCTTCAGCCGTTCATGGAGTTTCTGGTGGAGACTCCAGACCACATAGTCTTCCTCAAAGCCAACATTCTGGATGTCCATTTCTTCCACCCATGCGGGCATGCTGTCGGCCAGGTCCTGTTTGAGGGTCTTGATCTCAAAATCGACTGCCTCGTTTTGGGCCTGGAGGGTGTATCTCGAATCGGTGATAAGGAGGGATCGGGTGTTGCCGACGAGAAGGGAACCTGAGGATTCCGGGTAATGGCCGTCCTCCGCCTTGAAGCCGGAAAGGTATCGCCGGTTTTCCGGCTGAAGGATCCATGCGGCATCCCATCCATCGGCCGCGGTTGAGGTCATGCGGTCTCTGAGAGCAGTCAGACGGGTCATATAGGCATGTGTTTTCATTTTAAGCCGTGTTGTCCATTGGGCATGATGTGCCTTCGTAAGGGTGAACCGTGAACCCTGGGCCGGACCGGAATATGTGAACGCTTATCAGAGGACAATACCCAAGGCCGCTCTGGGTGTCAAGGGGACGAGGCCCTGGTGGATCAGGCGTAAGGGAGGTCGGCCGGGGCCACGGTCGTTCGGTTGCGCCCGTTTTCCTTTGAGATGTAGAGGGCCTGGTCTGCGGCCTGCAAAAGCCTCTCCGCAGCCCTGCCCTCCGAAGAGAGAGGAATCGTGGCGGCCACGCCCAGGCAGATGGTAACCCGGTCGGCGATCCCTGAGCACGCGTGCTCTATGTTCAATCCAAAGATCGCCTCACGGATCTTTTCGGCCAGTTGGAAGGCGCCCTGAGAAGGGGTGTTAGGCAAGAGGATGGCGAACTCCTCGCCCCCGTACCGGGCTGCCAGATCGCCGGGCCGATGTACGGACTCCTGGATGCATTTGGCTACGGCCTTAAGGCAGGCATCTCCTGACTGGTGACCGTAGTAGTCGTTATATTTTTTAAAGAAATCGATATCACTGAGAATCAGGGAAAAGGGCTGTTTTTCCCTGGCCATTCGCATCCATTCCGCATGCAGCCTTTGGTCAAAGGTGCGTCGGTTGGCAAGTCCTGTCAATCCGTCCTGGGCCGCAAGGGCTTCCAGTTCCCTGTTGGCCTTTTTGAGGGCCTCTTCGTAGTGCTTGCGTTCAGTTATATCTTTGAAATACTGAACCATCCCCACCAGCTCAGAGGCCAGCCCGAACAGGGGCATGGCCGTCATCAGGAAGGGGATCCGCTTGTCCGAAGCGACCTGCCATTCTTCCTCCAGCTCGATCCGGCCTTTTGTGCTTTGAATCTGCCTCAGGGGGCACTTGGGGGTTAGGCACAGGGGCGAAGAAAGGAGTTCATGGCATTTTCTCGAGAGGGCGCCCTCTCTTTCGGCAAGACCCAGAAGGTCAAGAAAGGCCCGATTGATGCGAACCACCCGGCATTCTTTATCCACCACCCACGTGGGATCCGCCACCGCGTCGAATATCTGATCAAATTCAATGCGGGCGATCTCGGCTTCCGTAGTCTTGGTGTTGGCCCGGCCGAGGGCCTCTTCGCAGAGCCCCAGCAGTACCCTGTTCTCCTCCGCCAGTTCAGCCAGACGGTTTTTTGGGGTGGAAGGGGAATCAGGGGCTGGGTCGGAAAAATTACAGGTATCTTCAAGGGGAACGTCTCGCATGCCTTGCCGCCCACAGGACCATGTTGTAATATGCATCTGTTTGACGCCTTTGTTTAATAAAGAACTGCATAGGAGTCAAGGGAAAAGCCGGGCCCACGGCTTCGTGGGCCAAAAGGGGAGAGGCCTTGTGGCGCGCAGGCCTCTGGAGAAATGGGTAATGGCAGATGGCCTGACAAAAAATGTGGTTGTTGCACTGAGCGGGGGCGTGGACAGCGCCATGGCAGCGGTCCTCTTGAAGGAGGCTGGCTGGGAGGTGTACGGCCTCCATCTGGTCCTTTGCGGTGCGGATCCCGAAAGGGACCGACGGGTCAGGGAGCTTTCGGACCGGATTGGGATTCCCCTGGAGGTGATCGACCTGCGCGAGCGTTTTGAGCAGCTTATTGTGGAACCATTCTGTGTCGCTTACCTGAACGGCCTGACCCCCAATCCGTGTGTTCGCTGCAATCAGGAGATCAAGTTTGAGGCCCTGGACCGGTATCGCAGCCAACATGGCATTTGTTTTATGGCCACCGGCCACTATGCGCGCGTAGAGGTCAAAGACGGAAAGGCAGAGCTTCTGCGGGGCCGGGATATGGGGAAGGATCAAACCTATTTCTTGCAGCGTTTGAGTGAACGGCGTCTCTTGAAGACGGTTTTTCCGCTGGGAGAGATGACCAAGCAAGCGATTCGGGCAAGGGCGCGGGCCATGGATCTGCCCTGCCGTCTCAGGCCCGAAAGCCAGGAGATCTGCTTTGTCTCAGGCGCCGATTACCGTGACCTGGTGGAGCAACGGATTGATGTGAGTGCAAAAAAAGGGGGGGCTGTTGTAGACGAGGCCAACATGCAGTTAGGAGAGCACCAGGGGATCCACCGGTACACCATCGGCCAGCGGCACGGTTTGGGGATCGCCTCTTCAAGGCCCTATTACGTCAAAAGGCTGCGTCCCCGCGTAAATGAGGTGGTGGTGGCCAGGCGGGAAGGCCTCTTCAGCACCGAAGTATATGCCCGGGATGTTCACTGGATAGGAGGACCGCGAAACAGGAAGCGGCTTCGGCTGCTGGGTCAGGTCCGCTATCGTCACCGGGCCGCTCCGGGTTGGCTGGAGGCGGCGTCTCCTGACGAGGTCCAGTTTGTGTTTGACGCTCCGCAGTGGGCGGTCACGCCGGGACAGGCCCTGGCCCTTTACGATGGAGACAGGTTGATGGGGGGTGGGTGGATTGCAGGAGGGCGCAAGGCGTGACGCGCAGGGCAGGAAGCTGAAAGGGAAGAGACGAACGTTGAACGTCGAACATCGAATGTTGAACATCGAACGTGGAATGAATGCCTGCAAATGGGTATGACATGCCGGTCGTCAGGGAAGGAACGGCTGTAACCTGGAAACGCAACAACCCCAATAAACCCAATAAACCAGCATCCAGCATCGAGAAGCCATAAATGACCGACAACTCTAAAACATTCAAGATCATCACCCTTGGGTGCAAGGTCAATCAATATGAGTCAGCATATTTCAGTGAGGCCTTGACCCGGGCCGGTTGGCGCGCTGCCGGACGGGATGAGCTTGCGGATGCGGTAATTGTCAACACCTGTATTGTGACCCAGCGGGCCGCACACCAGTCCCGCCAGGCCATACGCAAGGCGATCCGGGAGAATCCCCGGAGTTGCGTAGGGGCGGTGGGGTGCTATGCACAGGTATTTCCCGAAGAACTGGCTGAGATCGAGCATCTGGGCCTCATCGCAGACAACCGGATGAAGGCCGCAGTCCCGGGTCTTCTCCTGAGCATCGTCTCCGGCAGGCAAGAATGCCGGTCTGATGAAGGCAGAAGGCATTTGAAGGCCGAACATCGAAAGCGGAATATGGAACGTCCGACATCGCACGGAACAACAGCGGCTGAGCAGCGTCCGCCATCCGTCATCCAGCATCCAGCATCCAGAACCACGGTTGATGTGAACGCCGGCCTCTCTTTTCAGCCAGCCCTTTTATTGAAGGGGTTTGAACCCGATGCCCGATTCGATGTGATGGACATCTCCTGTTTCCCCGGTCGGGCACGGGCCTACCTCAAGATCCAGGACGGGTGTGAATCCTTTTGCACTTACTGCATTGTTCCCTTTGCCCGGGGACCCTTGCGGAGCCTGGACCCGACGAGGGTGATCGGGATGCTGGCTCGGATGGCGGAACAGGGCTACGGAGAAGTGGTGCTCACTGGAATTCACCTGGGCAAATACGGGGTGGACCTGGAAGCAGGCAGGGATCTGGTTTCGCTCCTCAGGCAAATCGGGGACCAGGGGTTTCCTCTGCGCATCCGGCTCAGCTCCCTGGAGCCCAATGAGATAACCAGGGAGTTGATCGACATGGCGGCCTTTGAGCCCTGGCTCTGTCCCCATTTCCATATCCCTTTGCAGGGCGGGGATGATCGGATCCTTCACCGGATGGGTCGGCATTATACGGTCAGGGACTTTGCCTGTCTTGTGGAGGCCATCCATGCCGGCATTCCCCATGCGGCCATTGGCGCAGATGTGATGGTGGGATTTCCCGGAGAGGATAAAACGGCCCATGACAACACCTGCGGCCTTCTCAGGAGCCTGCCGGTTTCCTATCTCCACGTATTCCCGTTTTCGCCCCGGCCAGGCACCCCGGCCAGCCGGTTTAGACCAAGGGTATCTCCTGAGGAAATCAAGGATCGGGCGGCCCGGCTGAGGACCCTGGGGGAGGAGAAGCGTCTGGTCTTCTGGCAGGGCTGTTTGAACAGGGAATTTACTGTGCTTCCGGAGACATGGGCGTCCCGGGAAAGGAGACTTATGCAGGGGAGGAGCGACAACTATCTGCCGGTCTTCTTCCCTGTGCTTTCGGGTTCAGCCAAAGGCCCCTTCCAGGTGCGGATGGAAGGCATCCAAGGCGCCAGGGTGGCGGGAAGGATCGTGGAGAATCACCATGGGAGGGATATTCCATGATCTCGCCGGGCGTTCACGCTGTTCAGCTGGATGTCATTGAATTTCCACTGTCACATCCCGGACTGTTTCCTTGGCCCCCTGCCTGATCACGAGGCGGATGCCATTTTGCCCCTCAGGGAGCGGACCGGGAAAAAGGCCCTTCCCTTCTTTGTTGAGGACCTCTTCCCGCATGGGTGCAAATGCCACCCAATGGGCCGGGAATATCTCCCTGGAAAAAACGGATCCGGGTGCGACCGTATCCGGCGGTATGGCCTTTTTTATGGATGCAGGGTCGATCCCCGGGAACGCAAACACGCCCTTTGGCTGACCATTGTGGATATAGCGGGTCTTGTTCCAGTCAATGGCAAGGTCTCGCTGGGTCTTGTTGGCGATCTTAAGGCGAAAGGAGACAAAGAAGCGTTTATCCTTTTTGAGCGGCTCGAGACGGACGTCAAAAAGTCCATTTTCCTCCGTTTGGACCCGCGGGATGCTCGTCCAGTCCCGGGGTCCCCTGTCCGGGGCGCAGGCCGCCATCACTGTCAGAAACACAAGACCCCACCGCCACCTTGGTCTCATGCGCTCTCCTCCTCAATGCCCCTTTGGGGGGGACTGGCCGTTGGTTATTCTCTTTCCAGGATCTTTTTCTTTTGATCTTCGTACTGCTCCAGGGTAATCACCCCTTTGTCATAAGCCGCCTTGAGGTCGATCAATTCCTGGCCGATGGTGGTTGTGCTGGTTTGGCTCCTGGGTTCCGCGCCCCCGCCGCCGCAGCCCGGCCCGGCAGCAAGGACGAGCAGACCGAACAATATCAATGCTCTTGCCGATTTCATCTATTTTTCCTCCTTTTCTGTGATGCGCGCATGTGCGGCAACATGGCCCAATTCCGTAAAATAGTCAAGATGATTTGCCTTTGCCTGCCGATGGTCCTCGTCAGGGCCAAGGGAATTTGGGCCCGTCAATCGCCGCCCGTTTCCATCCGGTTGAAGACGTGAAATTGGTGGGTGGCATAGAAGGGGATTGCGTTTCCCTGATCGTCCACCACGTGAATGTTGATCATCCGGTTGTTGGGATTTTGGTCGGGGTTGTGGTTGGCAGTGGCCTCGGCAAACCGCCGGGCCAGTTCCCAGGCAGAGACCTCAGAGGTGAGGGGTTTGGAGGTTGGATCGGGAAACTCCTCGGTCGCCCACGCTTCTCCTTGCCTTTTCTGGAAGCGGACGCGAAAACCCTTGTAGCGTCTTATCCAGCGGTCATCGATGATCTTCATGGCCTCTGTCAGTTTCATGGTCAGCCTCATGTCTGAAAAATATTCCTGGTTGTAACGGGTTAGCCCTTTAATAAAATCGAGCCCCCCTGCCTCTGCTCGGGCCAAATGTTGATAAGCCCAACGCGGCCTGAAGCCGGCAACCAAACAGCGTTCTGCCCGCCCGTGGGGGTCTCTGCCCAAGGGCTGCAATAAAATGCGTTCATATCGTTCGGCGACCGCCCCCGGGCTCGGGATACCATTTATTGAAAGGCAGCAAGGAATCCCTATCGACCCGCCTGACTCGCCTCACTCGCATGGCGGGCAGGTGAAAGGGCGTCCCTGGGGCTGGAACAGACTGAGTTTCAAAGCCCTGCTGCCGTTCCCAGGAGCTGTACTCGGTTTTTGCAGCCCTTGGGCAGAGACCCCCACGGGCAGATTTCTCCGCACGTTGCGGAGAAGTTACGCACAAGCTGCTAAAGTGGCACCATTATGTCTAAAGTCATACTCCTGGTTTATGAGGTTGGCTGCGTCTCCGGGTTGGTCATGCCTGACAAACTGAGATGCGCATGCCCAGATATTTAGTGGGCACGTGTGGTTGGCTCGATCCTGTCGGGCTCTCCGGCCAGGTCCTGCATGAGAGCCTTTTTTTCGGGAGACGAATTGCCCTGATAAAGATGGACATCCCTCTGGGGATGGGCGATGGTGATCCCTTGATGGTCAAAACACAGTTTAATCTTTTCCAACAGATCGCAGCGGGTCCGCCAATAGTCCGAGTTTCGCACCCATCCCCGGGCAGTGATTTCCACGCAGGTGTCGGTCAAATTGAGGACATAGACCCTGGCCGGGGGCTTGTCGCTGATCCGGGGATCTTCGGCCATGATTCTTGCCAGGGTCTTTTTGGCCTTCAACAGATCTGATTTATAGCTGATCCCAGCGTTCAGGCGAATCTGCCGGGTGCCCGTGAAGTGGTAATTGGTGATGGGCTCTTTCAAAATGAGGTGATTGGGGATGAAGACAGTCTTGCCGTCAAAGGTTTTGAGGCGCGTGTGGAAAAAGTCAATGGCCTCTGCCTTGCCGAGAAGATCCCCTGCCTTGATCATGTCCCCGATCTTGTAGGGGAGGTGCGGCATGTAGGGACGGAACAGGATAATGAGCACCACAGCAGCCAGGATGGCGGCCCCTATGATATTGATCAGGACCAGATGATTGACTCCCAATCGATGCAGGGCCGCGGCAACAACGAAGAGGAGCAGAATGACAAAAAAGACATTCTGAATGGTGGAGGCCACGTTTGGATGGAACGGCAGCCGGCGTATGGCCCGTGCAAAGAGTCGCGACAGCAACTTGGCGGCAATCAGGCCTACGACCAGGATGAAAAGGGCAATGATTACGTCGCGGCCGTGGAGCATGACCAGGTCGCCAAACTCTTTGAAATGGGCGATTTCAGAATTGAGGCCTTTTTCCATGCAGTGTTTCCCGTGTGAAGACGTCGCCGTAAACATTCATGGGTTGTGGTTTCCGTCTTTGTTTTCAATCAAATCGTGCGAAACGGAACCTGAAAAGCCCTGAATGTCTCCCCTGCCCCGGCTGACGAGGCGGCGAGGTGTTTCTATCCCATGTTCATGTTTTGGAGCGCAAAGTCCCAGTTGATCAGCTTGTCCAGGATGGCCTGGACATAATCGGCCCGGCGGTTCTGGTAATCGAGATAGTAGGCATGCTCCCATACGTCGATGGTGAGAAGGGGCCTCATCCCTTTTGTGATGGGGATGTCGGCGTTGCCGGTCTTGACGACCTTGAGCCTTCCCTGGTCCAGGACCAGCCACCCCCAGCCGCTGCCGAACTGCGAAACTGCGATCTCGGCAAGCTCCTTTTTGCAGGAATCCACGCTTCCGAAGGCCTCTGTGATCTTCTGCTTGAGGGCCGGGGCCGGCTCGCCGGCTTTGGGGCTGAGGCTCTTCCAGTAGAAGGAGTGGTTCCAGAACTGGGCCGCATTATTGAAGATGCCGGTCTTGTCGGCCCTGCCTGCGGTCTCCCGGATGACATTTTCGAGGGGCATGCCTGCGTAGGGCGTGCCTGCGATGAGCTTGTTCAGGTTGTTCATGTACCCCCGGTGATGCTTGCCGTAGTGGAAGCCGATGGTCTTGGCCGATATGATCGGTTCGAGGGCGTTTTCCCCATAGGGAAGGGATGGCAGTGCGTAGGGCGCGCCGGCTGCCTGTGCGGGCACAACCATGCCCCCCAGAGCAAGAGAAATCGTGGCCCCGGCAGAGGCAAGCAAAAAGGTGCGACGATCGAGGGCGCAGGTAAAACGGAGGCTGTTATTGAGGTCCATGATGATTCCTCCTTTCCGGAGATGCATGTTAGAGTCTTTGTCCGCAACTTCTCCGCAACGTGCGAAGAAGTATGCCCGTGGGGGTCTCTGCCCAAGGGCTGCAATAAAATGCGTTCATATCATTCGGCGACCGCCCCCGGGCTCGGGATAGCGTTTATTGAAAGGCAGCAAGGAATCCCTATCGACCCGCCTGACT
>Ga0068712_1001708_pt1 | contig 28864 bp, 26 predicted proteins | sample MTBAKSrepl1MetaG_FD_62987 | JGI IMG/M metagenome (GOLD analysis project Ga0068712, IMG submission 62987) | Enrichment culture microbial communities from Arthur Kill intertidal strait, New Jersey, USA, that are MTBE-degrading - MTBE-AKS1... | ecosystem: Environmental > Aquatic > Marine >... | reverse complement strand
TTCGATCCGGAAATCCCCATCAACGAAGGCGCCATCCGGCCGGTGAAAATGACCGCCCCCGAAGGATCGGTGGTGAACTGCCGGTTTCCGGCGGCTGTGGCGGCGCGGATGCAGATCGGCCACTTCATGACCGAGATGGTTTTTCGGGCTCTTTCCAAAGCCGCGCCGGACAGCATCATCACCGACAGCGGCGGCACGCCGGCCCAGACCAATATCTTTTACGGAAAACGCCACGACGGCAAACCCTTCCACACCATGATTATCCGGGGGGGCGGCCTGGGGGCCGGGAGCCGGATGGACGGGCACCACTGCGCCATTTTCCCCGCCAACGGGGCCAACACGCCCGTGGAGATCTTTGAAAGCGATACGCCGCTCATCGTCGAGGCCCGGGAACTCGTTTGTGATTCCGGGGGCCCTGGAAAGCGGCGCGGCGGATTGGGACGAAAAATGGTCATTCGCATACCGGATGATGAAAAGGCTCCCCAGGGGCAGATCACCGTGGCGGTCCAGGCGGGTCGGTTCCGGTATGCCCCCCAGGGCATTTTCGGGGGGGGTCCCGGCGCCAAGGCCCGGTTTTTAAAAAACGACGCACCGGCGGATCCCAGCGGGCTCACCTTTTGCGAGCCCGGCGACGTTCTTGCATTTTACAGTGCCGGGGGCGGCGGGTATGGAAACCCCCTCCAGCGGGAATTGGACCGGGTTCAGCGGGACGTGGAGCAGGGCTATGTGAGTGTAAAAGGCGCAAAAGAGGACTACGGGGTCGTCATCGACTCCGATACTCTCGAGGTGAATGGGGAGGCGACACAAGATCTGCGGCGCAGCACCGAATGCGAAAACAGCCAAAGAGGAGAATAGGGGAATGGCCGAAACGTTCATGCCGGAATTTGAAAACGGGGAGGCGCTGCACGATCACCAACTTGAACGCTTGCAATGGACGGTGACGCATGGGTATAATGGATGTGCATTTTATCAAAAGCGCCTGGATGCGGCGGGCGTCCACCCCGAATCCATTCGATCCCTTGACGACCTGACGCGCCTTCCGTTTACCACCGCCGATGATCTCAAGGACGGTTATCCGTTCCCGCTGCTTTCGGTGCCCGAATCCCGGGTGGTCCGCGTCCATGCCTCTTCCGGAACCACGGGAAAAAAGAAGGTCCTTGCCTATACGCAGAAAGACATCGATGACTGGAAGCACATGTTCGCCCGATGCTATGAAATGGCGGGCGTCACCCCTGAGGACCGGGTCCAGATCGCGGTGGGATACGGCATCTGGACTGCCGGGGTGGGGTTTCAGCTGGGATGCGAACGGTTGGGGGCCATGGCCATCCCCGTGGGGCCCGGCAATATCGACATGCAGTGCCGGTTCCTGGAAGACCTTCGATCCACGGTGATCTGCTGCACCGCCTCCATGGGACTTTTAATGGCCGAAGAGATTGACCGCCGAAACCTGAAAGACAGGATCGCGCTGAAGAAAATGATCTTCGGGTCCGAACGAAGCGGAGATGCCATGCGGCAGCGGATCCGCGAACTGATGGGGCTGGAAGACATGTTCGACATCACCGGCATGACCGAGCTTTACGGTCCCGGCACCGGGCTCGACTGCCATAAGCATGAAGGGATTCATTACTGGGCCGATTACTATATCCTGGAGATATTGGACCCGGATACCCTCAAGCCCGTGGCGGACGGGGAGACCGGAGAGATGGTGGTGACCACCCTTTACAAGGAAGCCGCACCCCTCATCCGCTATCGAACCCGGGACCTGGTTCAAAGGATCGATTCCCCCTGTTCCTGCGGGAGTATTCTTCCGTTGCACGGGCGGATCCTGGGTCGATCCGACGACATGATCATATTCCGGGGCGTGAACATCTACCCGGGGCAGTTCGATCAGCTCCTCTCCCGGATTCCGGGTGTCAGCTGCGAATACCAGGTGATTTTAAAACGGGAAGACGACGGAAAAGACTACATGGCCTTGCGCGTGGAATGCGAGACCGAGGCGTCGGAGGCGCTGAAGGCCGGCCTTTCAAAAAGGATCGCCGAAGAGATCAAGAAGCAATTGATGGTCAGCTGCCGGGTGGATGTGGTGGACTGCGGATGCCTCCCCCGATCCGAAAGAAAGTCCAAAAGGGTCTTTGACGACCGAGGATAGCCAATACGCGTCACTCAAATTGAAGAGGTGGATATGAGGCGATTCACTTACATGGTTCCCAAGTCGTTGGACGAGGCCATCTCCATGCATATGACCCATGGAGAGCGCGCCAGGTACATCGCCGGGGGGACGGATATCCTGATCAAGATTAAAGAGAAAAAGGTGTTTCCGGATTATCTCATTTCCTTAAAGCATATCCTGTCTCCGGACCGCCCCCTGTTCAACACGGAAAGCGGGGAGTTGTACATCGGCGCCTTTGTCACCCACCGCCGCATCGAGACCTCCAAGCGGGTGCAGGTGCGGTATCCCATCCTCCATGACGCGGTCAAAAATATCGGATCCGTCCAGATCCGAAACGTGGCCACCATCGGCGGGAACCTGGTGAATGCGGTCCCGTCGGCGGACGGTGCCGCGCCCCTCATCGCCCTGGACGCCCGGGTTAATGTCCACGGGCCCAAGGGGGAGCGCTCCATGGACCTGTTGCGGTTTTTCCTGGGCCCGGGACAGTGCGACCTCGAGCCGGGGGAAATTCTCACCGAGATCGTTGTCCCGCCCCTGTTGCCCCGAACCGGGAGCGCGTACGTCAAATTCGGAAGACGGGAAGCCATGGAACTCCCGCTTTTGGGTGTCGGGGTCGTCCTTTCCCTCGAAGAGGATCTGACCACGTGCGCCCGGGCCCGGATCGCTTTAGGAGTGGCGGCGCCGACACCCATGCGGCCTTTTGAAGCCGAGCATTTCTTGCAGGGAAAACCCCTCAACGACCAAATCCTGGAGGAGGCCGGAAAAATCGCCGCCCGTGAATCGAGGGTCCGGGACAGCATCCGGGGGGTCGCCTGGTACCGCCGGGAAATGGTGGGGGTGCTGGTCAAGCGGATGGGACAAAAGGCACTGGAACGGGTTCACGAAACACAGTCTCTCCATCGCGCATAAGGAGGCCACTCATGGAACGCGTTGTTTCATTCGTATTAAATGGAAGCGAAATGCAGTTACGCATCCAGGACCACTGGACCCTGTTGCATCTGCTGCGGGAAGAATTGGGGCTTCTGGGAACCAAGGAAGGATGCGGGAGCGGAGAATGCGGGGCGTGCACCGTCCTGGTGGACGGGATGGCGGTGAATTCCTGCTTGTATCTGGCCGCCGAGATCGAGGGGAAGACGGTGCGGACCATTGAAGGATTGGCCTCACCGGAGGGGACCCTCCACCCGATCCAGAAAGCGTTTGTGGAACAGGGAGGGATCCAGTGCGGATTCTGTTCTCCGGGGATGATCCTTTCCGCCAAGGCCCTTTTGGACGAAAACCCCGCCGCGGGAGAAGACGAGATCAAGGAGGCCATCGCGGGGAACATCTGCCGGTGTACGGGGTATGTACAGATCATCGAATCCATCCGGTCGGTGAGCAGCACGGCCCAGGAAAAAGTAAAAGTGGTGGCCTGGCAGGCCGATGAAGAGGATTAAAGGAAAAAAAGCGGGGGAGCCATGAACCAATTTCACACCGTCGGCAAGCGGATTCCCAAGCTCGATGCCATGGACAAGGCCACGGGCCGAAGTCAGTATATCCAGGATCTGAAAGTTCCCGGCATGCTTTACGGGAAGATCCTTTACAGCAAATATCCGCATGCCAAAATCGTCCACATCGATACCAGCAAGGCGAAAAAACTCCCCGGTGTCCGGGGAGTGCTCACCGGATACGACATTCCGGAGATCAAGTTCGGGGTGTACAAGGACAATCGACCCCTGAAAGCCGGAAAGGTCCGCTCCTACCGGGACGAGGTGGCGGCCGTAGCCGCCGTGGACCCGGAAACGGCAGAGGAGGCCGTCCGCCTCATCGAGGTCACCTATGAAGCCCTCCCCGGAATCTTCGATCCGGTGGCGGCTATGCGGGAGGACGCGCCCCTGGTACACGAGGCGCACAAGACCAATATTTTGAAGATGCCCTGGAAACTTCACTATGGAGACGTGGAAGAAGCCAAAAAAAAGGCCGCTTACATTGTGGAGGAGAATTTTTCCACCACATGGGTCACCCACTGTTGTCTCGGGGCTTCCGGCGCGCTGGCCTGGTTTGACTACGCCGATAATTTAACCATTTACTCCAACACCCAGATCCCGTCCCTGGCCCAAAAGGATTTCATCGACGCGTTGGACGCCATGGGGATTAAAAACCGCCGGGTTCGTGTGATCAAGCCCCTTCTCGGCGGCGGGTTCGGAAGTAAACTCGACACCTATGCCTACGAGTATATCGCCATCCTCCTGGCCCATCATACACGAAAGCCCGTGAAAATCGTTTTCGACCGGCAGGAAGAGTTCATCGCCACGTCCACGCGCCAGCCCACCCTCACCCGGATCGCCCAGGGATGCGACAAGGAGGGGAGGCTCCTTTTCCGGGATATTTCCATGATTCTCGACAACGGCGCGTATACGTCCTGGGGGGCCACCACGCCTTCGGTGATGATGATGCCCATCACCACCCTGTACAAGGTCCCCAACGTCCGCTACGAAGCCAAATGCGTCTACACCAACAACACCTATGCCCAGGCCATGCGGGGATACGGCAATCCCCAGGCCACCTTTGCCATAGAGAGTTCCATGGACATGCTGGCCGAAGCCGCCGGGATCGACCGGGTGGTGTTTCGGGAAATCAACGCCAATGAGAGCGGATACGTCTCTCCCCAGAATTTCAAAATCACCACCTGCGGGCTGAAGGAGTGCATCGACGCGGTGGTCAGGGAACTGGACATGGACCGGCCCAAGGAAAAAGGGGAGGGGGTGGGAATGGCCTCCTTGATCCATGTGGGCGGCGGGGCCCGGGTTTACAAGTCCGACGGGTGCGGGACCATCATCAAAGTGGACGACTTCGGGAAAGTCAACGTCTTCACCGGCGCGTCGGATATGGGACAAGGCGCGGATACGGTCATCGCCCAGATCGTGGCCGAAGAACTCGGACTGGCCGTGGACGACATCCACGTGATCCACACGGATACGGATGTCTGCCCCTGGGACGTGGGGGCCCATGCCAGCCGGACCACCTTTGTGGCCGGGAACTCGGCCCTGGGGGCCGCCAAGAAGATCAAGGCGCAGGTCCTGGAGGTGGCCTCCAGGATTCTGGACACCCCCGGGGACAGGCTCGTCCTCCGGGATCGAAGCATATGCTCCGTGGAGGATGACACCCGAACAATGGCGTTCGGAAAACTTCTTCGAAAAGCGCATTTTTCCAGAAGCGGCCGCATGCTCATGGCGGAGTATTTTTATGACCCAGCCAATGAAAACCTGGGCCGGGACTTCCGCGGAAACCTTTCCATGACGTATACCTTCGGCGTTCACGGGGTCCGGGTGAAGGTGGACGAAGAAACCGGAAAGGTGAAGATCCTCGACTACGTGGCGGCCCATGACGTGGGCAAAGCCATCAATCCCATGCTCCTGGAAGGACAAGTCTACGGCGGCGTCATGATGGGGATCGGGTACGCCCTCACGGAACAGATCCTTTCGGAAAAGGGCCAGTGCATGAATCCCAATTTCCGGGATTACAAGATTCTCACGGCCAAGGACGTGGTGCCCATGAAGGCCCCGGTCCTGGAATCTTCGGATCCGGACGGCCCCTTCGGCGCAAAAGGAATTGGAGAGCCCGGATGCGTTCCCACCGCCCCGGCCATCGCCAACGCCATATACGATGCCGTGGGCGTTCGGATCAAGGATCTCCCCATGACCCCCGAACGGGTGCTGGCCGCCATCCGGGAAAACCAGGGAATCGACCTTTGCGGGATACAGGCCGGAAAAGACCCGGGAGATGCCTGTGTCGTGGAGGAATGATTCTTGTTGCCTTTTCCAGGGCGAATACGCTTTTATGGGGTTCATCAGCGCGTGGCATGTTTCCAGGATCCACAAACCAACAACCAAAAGGAAAAAGAAGGAGGGTTTACGATGAAGACAAGAGGGATCATCGGAATCATCGTCGCTGTCTGCCTGATGGCCGGGTTTATTCCCGCCCAGGCGGCGGACAATCCCATTAAACTGAGTTATGCCAATTTCCCGCCGGCCCCCACGTTTCCATGCGTTCAGATGGAGCGGTGGAAAACGGAAGTGGAAAAACGGACCAACGGAAAGGTCTCCATCGATACGTATCCCGGGGGGACCCTGCTCGATGCCAAGAACATGATGGACGGTGTCATCGCGGGGCAGGCCAACATCGGGAACCTGTGCATGGCGTATCAGCCCGGCCGTTTCGTCGTGACCAACGCCACCAGCCTGCCCCTGGGGATCCCCGATGCCCGGGTGGGAAGCCTGGTGTTGTGGGATCTGTGGGAGAAGTATCAACCCGAAGAGTTTTCAAAGGTGAAGGTGTTGGCCATGTTCACCACGGCCCCCAACAACATCATGTCCAAGGTTCCAGTTCGACGCTTGGAGGATATGAAGGGTCTGGACCTGCGGGCCTCGGGCGGCGCCGCCCAGGTGCTTTCGGCCTGGGGCGCCAATCCCGTGGGGATGCCCATGCCCCAGACGGTGGAAGCCCTGCAGAAGGGCGTGGTCAAGGGACTCTTTTCTTCTCTTGAAGTCATGAAGGATTTCAAATTCGCGGAGACCTGCAAATACATCACCGTTGTGGATACGGTCATTTATCCCTTTGCCGTGGTCATGAACATGGAGACCTGGAAGTCGCTTCCGCCGGACGTCCAAAAGGTTATGGACGACCTGCGGGTGGAACAGTCCGAATGGACCGGCAACTACATGGACAACCACGTTAAGGAATCCGTGGCGTGGTCCCAAAAAGAACAGAACGTGGAAGTCATCACCCTGTCGAGCGAAGAAAAAGCCCGCTGGGACGCCAAGCTGGAGTTTTTAACGGAAAAGTGGATCGCCGATGCCACCCAGAAGGGAATACCGGCCAAGGCCATCGTGGACGACATCCGGACCCTGATCAAAAAGCACAAAAAATAAAGGGGAATTTTTCCTTTCCGAATACCGGACGAGAAGCGGGCTGCGGCGGGTGACGGATCCGCAGTCCGCTTCTTTTCGATAAAAACCCAATCTTGAACATGGAATAAAGGTGATGAAAACGCTGATTGGGATCACAAAAAACATCAACAAACTCCTGACCGGGTTGAGCGGCGCCTGTCTGGTCTTTATGGTCCTGTTGACCTGCGCCAATATTTTCTTTCGCATCGTCTGGGGGCCCATCAAGGGCACCTATGAACTCATGGGGCTTTTCGGTGCGGTGGTGACGGCCTTTGCCCTCGGACACACCCAGATCACCAAGGGACATGTGGCCGTGGATGTCCTGGTGAGCCGCTTTTCGGAAAAGAGAAAACGGCTCGTTGGTATTTTCAACAGCGTCGTGTGCGGGGCGTTTTTCGTGCTCGCCGGATGGCAGATGGCCCTCAAGGCGGAGACGCTCAGAAGGACCGGCGAGCTCACGGAGACGCTGCGCATCATCTATTACCCGTTCACCTATGCCGCGGCCTTTGGGTGTATTATCCTTTCGCTGGTCCTGGTGACGGATCTCATCCAACTCGTCGCATCCGATAAGGAGGAGCCCAAGTGAGTCTGACACTGGTGGGGGTTGCGGGAATCGTCTTTTTGTTGCTGATCCTCTTTTTTTCGGCCATGCCCGTGGGCTTTGCCATGGGATTGGTGGGGTTCATCGGGTTTTGCTACATCGTTTCGGTTCCCGCGGGATTAAACATGCTCGGTTCTGTTCTGTGGGAAACGTTTTCCAGCAACGGGCTTACCGTCATCCCCCTTTTCATCCTCATGGGACAGATCGCCTTTTATTCCGGGGTCAACGAAAAACTGTATAATGCCGCCTACAAATGGGTCGGGCATATCCGGGGCGGCATCGCCATGGCCACGGTCATGGCGTGTGCGGCCTTTGCCGCCATTTGCGGGTCCAACGCGGCCACGGCCGCCACCATGACCACCGTCGCCCTGCCGCAGATGAATAAATACCGCTATGCGCCCAAGCTTTCCACCGGCGTGATTGCCTGCGGTTCCACCCTGGGCGTGGTGATCCCTCCTTCAATCGTGTTGATCATCATCGGCCTTTACACGGAACAATCCATTGCCCGGTTGTTTTACGGCGGCATCGGGGCCGGAGCCGTCCTGGCGCTTTTCATGATTCTGTCCGTGTACGGCGTCTGTCTGATACACCCCGATTGGGGCCCGGTGGGACCCAGGGCGGGCTTTCGGGAGAGAGTCAAGGGGTTGACCGGTGCCGGGGAAATGCTGGTTTTGTTTCTCTGCGTCATGCTGGGGCTCTATTTCGGGTTTTTTACGCCCACCGAAGCCGGAGCGGCGGGGTCCTTTTTCGCCTTTGTACTTTCCGCGGTGCAAGGACGGATGACGATGAAGAAACTTGCCGCCTCCGTGACCGACACCATTCGGATTTCCTGCATGGTCGTGGTGATTGTGGCCGGCGCCATGATTTTCGGACGGTTTCTGGCGGTAACCCGAATTCCCTTCGAGATCGCCGAATGGGTGGTCTCTCTCCCGGTATCCGGAGCGTGGATCATGCTCATCATCTTCGGGATCTATATATTGGGCGGTGCGGTGATGGATGCGCTGGCCCTTTTGTTGATCACCATACCCATTTTTTTCCCCGTGGCCATGGAGTTGGGGTATGACCCCATCTGGTTCGGGGTTACCATTACCGTTGTCACGACCCTGGGGGCGGTGACGCCGCCGGTGGGGGCCACCACCTATGTGGTGGGGGGGATGGCCAAGAACGTGGCCCTGGAAGACGTCTTCAAAGGGGTGAGCTATTTCATTCCCGCCTATATTCTATGCATACTGGCGTTGATGCTGTTTCCCCAGCTGGTAACGTATCTTCCCGGTTTGATCCGGTGAAAAACCAAAGCATATCACGGGTCGATGCGATTCAAGAACTCAAGATCTTCAGGGGTGTCGATGTCGGTAAAGATTTTTGGATCGGAAAGTTCCACTTCGAGCACATCTTTTTCATGGGAAGCGATCACTTCCCGGGCACCGATATCGCCCTCGATTTCCCCCAGCATCCCGTAAAACCGCTGTGAAAAGATGACCGGGTTTCCCCGGCGGTTTCCGTAAACGGGGACGCAGATATCCTTTTTCGATTCCCGGAACCGATACAGTAAAAAATTGATGGTCCCACTGTCGATGAGGGGCTGATCCCCTAAAAGGAACATGACCGAAGGGAAGGCTTGTGTGGCCGTAAGTCCGGAACGCAGGGATCGGCTCATGCCTTCAGTGTAGTGAGGATTGACGATTTTGCGCAGGCGTGAAGGAGCCCTTTGGAGTTCAAGGGCCTTCGCGATCCGGTCACTTTCACATCCCAGAACCAAAAAGATGGAATCCAACCGGGACGCCAGGGCCGCCTCCAGAACATGTTCCAAAAGATATTTTCCTTTAAACCGCAGAAGCTGTTTCGGTGTGCCCAGGCGCGTGGACATTCCTGCCGCCAGGATGATACCCGCGGTCTGTTCCCGCATTGTTGGACGATTTTCAGCCATCTTCGAAAAGATCAGGCGTGAAATTGGACGCCTTGACCTGCACTTGCAGATGCTTTTTTCAGGAGAGTCTACACCATTGGGGTCTACAGCCAGTGTTTATGTTTGAACCAGGCGATCATTCCCAAAAAAACAGCGATGATGACACACCACAGGGCCGGATATGCCCACGGCCACTTGAGTTCGGGCATGTATTCGAAATTCATGCCGTATATACCGGCGATAAATGTCAGGGGAATGAAGATGGTGGCGATGATGGTCAGCACTTTCATGATTTCGTTCCCTCGATTGCTGACGATGGAAAGATACACATCCAGCAAGCCGGTAAGGACATCCCGGAACGACTCGATGGTGTCGATAATTTGAATGGTGTGGTCATGGACGTCATTGAGGAAGATGTCTATGGTATCGTCGATGAAACGGGATTCTTCTTTCACCAGGCGGCTGATCATTTCCCGGATGGGCCAAACTTGTTTTCGAAAGAAAATCAGCTCTCGTTTCAGATGATAAATCTGCTGCAGAACGGACGGTTTCGGCTCCTGAAGAATGACATCTTCAAGAAGCTCGATTTTATCGCCCAAGGTTTCCAATATCACGAAATAGTGATCGACAACGGCGTCGATCAAGGCATAAGCGAGATAATCAGGTCCGGACCTGCGGATCCGGTTGCTATTCTTTTGAAGCCGTTCGCGAACCGGGTTGAACACATCGCCGGGGACTTCCTGGAAGGAGATCAGGAAATTGCTCCCAAGAAGGAGGCTGACTTGTTCGGATTCTATATGCTGATTGTTTTCATCATAATAGAGCATCTTGAATACCAGAAAGAGATACTCGTCGAACGCCTCAATTTTGGGCCGATGGCCCACATTGGCGATGTCTTCCTGGGTCAGGGGATGAATGTGAAAACGGCGGCCGATCGTTTCGATCAACCCTACATCGTGGAGACCTTCGATGTTGATCCAGGTGATCGTGGGGAGGTCTTTTAGGGGGAAGGCTTCTTCGATACGTTGAATTTCATGGTCCTCAAGATGGCCTGCGTCATAATCCATGAGCCGGATGACCGGTGTTTCCGGACGGCGATCTGTCGATGGGATCAGCGTTCCAGGGGCGGCGCCGGGTTTTTTCGGCGATCGTTTGAGAAACCGGGAGCCCAGACGTGCCAGGGGCTTCCCCCCGCGGGCGGCTTCTTTCAAAACAGATGATCTGGAGGTTTTTTGGCTCATCGCTTTTGATTCATACAATCCCATCCGGTGGATGTCAAATTTGATGAAATCGTAAGAAGGCCGATTTTGTTCGCACCACAACCCTTTTCGGGAGATCCAAAGGGTTTCGCTAAATCTCAAGAACTCGACACAAGTGTCTCAAACAGCTTAAGATTTTTAACGCTCAACCCTTTGCCTCTCTTTTTCCGAAAAGGCTTGAACGGCGCTCACAAAAGCCTTTTTACGATCTTGTCAAATTTGATGGCTTCCTAAAAAGACCATCTGCGGTGTTGCGCGGCATTCTTCGTCATTGCGGCGTACCTGTAAGTACGCCTCATCCTGAAGAATTTGCGCGCTTTGCATCCGGCGCTTTTTACTTTGCCATCCCAAATTTGCTTTTTACGATTCCATCAAATCTGAGACTTGAAAAAGTGGACAAGCGTGGCGGTACATGTTAGCGTTGTTCTCCCATTGTTCTCCTCCCTTGGCGGAGATTTATCAGAAAGAATACGATGAAGCGACTCGGAAGTCTTCAAGAAGTTGAAAAAGAGGTTTTGTGTACGATGTTTAGAACCGACTCAAAAAAGGCTTGGATCCCCGAGCAGATAACATCATGCCCGAATCATTTCACATAAAGAAATCCGGAGATACAACCGGTATTGACTCCCACCCGCATGACTCCCACGGGGATCCGGACACAACAAAGCCGTATCAAACAAACGACAGGTTCCATTTTTCGGTGGTCACGGCGATTTCCGTCGGGCACTTCATCCATGATCTTTATTCCAGTTTTTTAGCCCCGTTGCTTCCCCTGCTGATTCAAAAACTTTCCATGACGCTGACACAAGCCGGATTTCTTTCCACGGTAATGCAGTTATTCGCCCTGACCAATCCATGGATCGGGTCCCTTGCCGACCGCTTCAGCGTACGCTGGTTTTTGATTTTGGCGCCGGCGCTGACCGCCGTTCCCATGAGCTTGATGGGTCTTGCCCCCAACTACGGCATACTGTTGCTCCTGATGGTCACGGCCGGAATCGGCGTTTCCGTTTTTCACGTCCCGGCGCCTGTGGTGGTGGCGCGAATGTCCGGAGGGCGTAAAGGCATGGGCATGTCGATTTTCATGGTCGGGGGTGAAGCCGCCCGTGCGATTGGACCAATCGCGGCGGTAGCGATGGTTGCAACCATGGGGTTGGAGGGATTCTATCCAGTGATGGGGGTGAGTTTCCTTTGTTCCGTATTGCTGTTTGCGGCCACGCGGGACATGCCGTCCGCAACGACGGGTGCAGCCCCCATCCCCTTGCTGCAGATATGGCGCATGATGAACCCCGTTTTGATTCCAATCACCGGCATCCTGATCGCCAGAGGGTTCATGCACGGTTGCATGTCCGCATTTTTGCCCACGTTTATCACCATACATACCGGAAACCTATGGTTGGCGGGTGCCGGGTTGACCCTTTTTGAAACCGCCGGCGTACTCGGGGTACTCGTTTCCGGTACGATGAGCGACCGATTCGGCCGGAAGCGTATTTTGACCTTTTCGCTGGCGAGCACGCCCATATTCATGATGAGTTTTGTTTGGCTGGACGGCGGATTTTCCTATGTCTTTTTGCTGCTTACCGGTTTTACGCTCCTTTCAACCACCCCTGTCATGCTCGCCCTGGTGCAGGACAATGCCTCGAAGAGCCCTTCTGCCGCCAATGGATTGTTCATGATGATCTCTTTTCTGGCCCGTTCGTCCGTGGTGGTGATCATCGGTATGGTCGGCGATCTGACCGGATTGAAAACGGCTTATATCCTTTTTGCCTTTGTTGGGTTCATCGGCTTGCCTTTTGCTCTGAAGCTGCCTCCCGATAGAAGATAATCCATTCATTTTATTCCTTGACTATTTTTCCACGACCACGCCCGCCGAACCGGTTCCCACGGGAATATTGGAAAGGACCTGGAGCGTTCCCGTATCAAGAACCGCCACGCCGTCACCGGCCACGGCAATATAAAGCCGGGTTCCGTCATGGGTGATATCAAGGCCTTTGGGAGCGACCCCTACAGGCACTTCCGCGGTGGTGACAAGTGTAACGGCGTCAATGACGGACACACTGCCGCTGTCACCGTTGGTCACATAGACATGGGTTCCCAAGGGATGGACAACGCCATCAATGGGGCATTTGCCCACGCCGACGGCGGCGATGGGGATGCTCGATGCGGCGTCAATGACGGTCACCGTATTGTCCTGGTTGTTCACGGCGTATACCCTTGCGCCGGAAGGGTCGACGGCGATGCCAACGGTGCCGAGACCTGCAGGGATCCGTCCGATTAGGGAATGGGACGTCGTATCGACCACCACCACGGTATTGGTCCCCGCATCGGCGATATACAGCCGGTCTCCGGCGGGCGAAACCTCCAGATCCGAATAGCCGTAACCGTTTTGAATATTGAGATAAACCGTATGTGCAGCCGGGTGGATGACGTATAACCCTCCTACCCAGGAAGTGGCGTACACCCAGGAACCGTCCGGCGCCGCCGCAATGCCGTATGCATACGCGCCCACGGGAATCGTCGCGATGATGCCATAGCCGACGGTTTCAACCACCGAAACGGTTCCGGAATCCCGATTGGCGATAAATACCTTTGAAAGGGAAGAAACAACATCCAAAAAGTTGGGGCCGCTTTCCACCGGGATTTGAGCGATGATGCTGTTTCCGAGGGTGTCGACGACCGAAAGATGGTTTCCCGTCTGGTTTGTGACAAAGATCCGTGCGGATAACGACGGGATTAAAAGTATCACCGAAAGAAGCAAGGCCGGTATACCCGTTAACATCCTTTTCCTTTTCATGGAACCCCCCTTTTAGCGATGGTTGGCCCAGTTGGGAAAGCAAGATAAACGGGAGCACTGCAGGAGTCACTTCAGTGGATTTTTCAATAAGCCCTGAGAAAAAGAATCCGTGCACAGCGCAATATGTGATGGGCGGAATCTCTTTACCTCAATTGTTCGTGAATGTCAAATGCATGGGCCTGTTCCTGTATAGGAATAAGACAAGTTTTGAATCTCTAATCAAAACACATCGAGGATCGGAAGGCGACCGTTTTTTTTCTTGACAGATGCTTTCTTGAAAAATAAAATGAACACGTTCATTAATTGATCATGTTCATTAAAAGCCGTATTTTGACGATGACCGCCAGACGCCGACAACAACAAAAGGAGAATACCCGGCGCATGATTCTTGACGCCGCCTATGCGCTGTTTGCTGAGGTCGGATATGAACGCGCCACCATGCGGACCCTGGCCGAACGGGTTGGTGTGGGCGTGGGTACGATTTTTCAGCATTTTCCCGACAAGCCCTCCCTCCTGGTGGCGGCATATCTGGAGGATATGGGAGAATTCACCCGGGATGCGTTTGCCTCCATGCCCAAAACCGATATCCGGGACCAACTTCTCCATATCACCAGGAGACTCTATTCCTTCTACGCAAAAAACCCCCGGGTATCCCGTACCCTGTTCAAAGAAGCCCTGTTTCTAACCGGCGAACATGGACGCGTTCTGGATGGGCAGCTCGATGCGTTCCTCAGTTCTATCGCTGACCTCATCTCCCACGCCGTTGAAAAGGAGGAACTCCCTGCAGGGACGGATCCCATTCTATCCGCCCAAGCCTATGGTTCCTTTTATCTGAGCGCGCTGGTCATGGGGCTGAAGTCTCCTGAATTTGATGCGGATGCACAGGTCCGTCTGGTTAAAAAATTGCTGGATACATGGTTCTCCGGTAAAAAGAGGTGCGTATGAAAAAGGGATTGAACCGATTCGCCCTATGCCTTTCGCAACTGCTGTTCAGCATGGTTACGCCCTTTTTTCTCATGAAGCCCATTGCGGAAAGGCCTGCAACGCGGCGGATGGTTGCCGCGTGCTTCGGCCGTTCCTACCGGGACCGGTATGACTATATCATCGACACATTCCAGGGGCGTTATGGAACGCCCCTTTCCGCCGCGCTCGACATGGCAAAACACATTTCAGGGAGAGAAATTCGGATGATTGCGGATTGCGGGACGGGAACCGGATATGCCACCCGTCTGGCCGCAGAGCGATTTCCTCGGGCCGTTTTTCTTGGCATGGATCTTCTTGAAGAGATGATCCTGATTGCACGAAGACACTGCCTCAGCGTTTCCGCGAGCGTTCACCACCTGCGGTCGGATTCATTTGCCCTGTCTTTAACGGATTTTTCAGTGGACATGGTGATGGCCATGAATACGCTGCCCTGTTTTTCGGAGTTTGTGCGCGTTTGCCGTCCCGGCGGAGTGATCATTTATGTGGATTCTTCGGCCCGGTGGATCGCCGGTTTGGCCGAATATCTCGTCCGCAGGCAGGTTCCTTCTGTTTTCATTAAAAGTCAAAAGGTGGATTACGGATTTTTTATCGTGATTCAGACGAAATAGGAGCATTCCCGATGAATCGCCGCACACGATTGGAGGAAATGCTGGAACCCGGTATTTCTCTCAGGGAAGTGGAGCCGGGGCTTTATTCCGTTTATGCGCCGGGAAGCAGGACCAACAGGTATGACGAACCCGGCGCCATGGCCTTCTATGATCGGGTGGCCTGTAATCCGCTTTACAATCGATTGATGTGGGGGTATGCGGTTTCGGCATTCGATGGTTTGTGCCGCGATGCGCTCGCCTCGAGACCCGATGGATGGGTATTGGACGCCGGGTGCGGATCACTGGCGTTCACGGCTGCCGCATATAGGGCCTTTTCGGATCGCCCTGTGATCTTTCTGGATCAGTCCATGAATCTCTTGCGAAAAGCCAAGTCCAGATTGTCGCAGAAAAGTGGGTTTTCGGAGGCTCAATTTTTTCTTCATGGGGACGTGATGCGTATTCCTTTTCGATCGGGTCTTTTCAAGACCGTCATTGCCATGAATCTCCTGCATGTCATTACGGATTTGGAGGGTCTGCTGCAGGAGATCGTTCGTGTTTCATCGCCTGCATGCACAATGGCGTTCACGACACTGGTGGAAAGCAGCCGATGGTCGGACCGCTATCTGCGGATGTGGGGCCGTGCCGGAGAACTGATTCCCAGGACACCCGAACAGGTTCTCGAAGTCCTCAAGGCGCATGTGGGGCCGGTGACGTGCCGCATTTCCGGGAACATGGCGTCTATCCGGGTTTGCGCGGAGGAATCATGAGGTGTAAATATTTTGATCGAAAAGAACTCGTTAAGCTTTATCCGGTTTCGGAATACATATTTTTTGGTTCATCGGAGCGGTTATCGTTGGAGGGCGATTTAATCTTCGTTTTGAGATTCTCTTGATTTTTTGATGTTTTCCCGCATCCGTTCGCAGGCGGATTCAATATGCAGTCGCAGGACTTTTTCACAATCCTTGGATCGTTTCTTAAGAAGTTCAAGCAATTTGGAGTGTTCTTCTATAGAGTTATGTACAAATGAGGAATTTTCTCTCAACATTGCTTGTGCGCTGCGCATGGTATTGCGGATGCTGTTAAAGAAATAAAAAAGCCTCTGGTTTTGACAATGCAGAATGATATAATTGTGGAAATCAAGGGACAAGGCAAAATATAAGGGTATTTTATTATTGGAAACGGCGTTTTTCATTTCTTCAAGCAAGGCTTCCATTTCCCTGAAATTTTCCTTGGTTGCAATCCGAAGGAATTTTCGAACACAATAAAGTTCAATAAGTATTCGGAGTTCGCAGATCTCGTCAATGTCCTGATCGTCGAGCAACGGTACGATTACCCCTTTATTCGGCATGAAATCCGCCAATCCCTCAGCTTCAAGTTTGCGCAACGCTTCTCTTACAGGGGTACGGCTGACCGAAAGCCAAGAAGCGATATCACTTTCCTTCAGCCTGCTCCCCGGCTGGAATTTCCCGCTGAAAATCGCATCGCGGATGGCATCCGCAATTTGATCTGTCGTGGTCTTGATTTGCATTGAACCTCACTCCTGTGTTGTCAATTTTGATGGCTTCGTAAAAAGTTCACCTGCGGCGTTACGCGGCATTCTTCGTCATTGCGGCGTACCTGTAAGTAGGCCTCATTCCTCAGAATTTGCGCGCCTTGCATCTGGAACTTTTTACTTTGCCATCCCAAATTCGACTTTTTACGAGTTCATCAATTTTGATTAAAATCCAATCCTAATAACGTAAATTAAGTCTCCATACTAATATGGATTTATATATCTCAAGGTAAATATTGATCCGCTTTACACCCAATAAATAATATAATGTCCACAATAATACTTTATATTAATACCACCATGCAAGCGGGTTGTCAAATTTGTTTTGAGGGGAAGGGAAACGCAATTGATACGTTTTGTTTCAGATGGTATGACCCGTAAAATCATTCACCCGAACGAAAAAGAGGGTCGTTTTGTTCATCCTTTAAAAAAATTTGATGAAGCCCTAACAATCAGAAAACACACCGTTTGCGTCATTCCATCGAAAGTTGGAACATAGCGATTTCAGTTGGTTCTGGATTTCCGGATAAACCCGAAATGACAGGTATGGCGCTTTTTGCGCGTTTACCGAAAATGTGGATAGCAACCGATTAACGGATTGAAAGCAACCCGCAGGGCCTTGAAAGAATTATTTTGGTATGGCTTTTGCATTTTGATGCACTTCGATTATATTTGAACCGCAACAGCGGGCGCATTCCCCGCAGGTTCTGCCTGGCGGCAGTGCGTCGCGGGTTGGAGCGAAGCGGCAATCCCGCCGTGCGGGGCGGCTTAAAAAATAAAATCAAGTGGAATTTAAAGTCTATCGCACGATAAAATCAAAAAAAAATAACAGCATCGATTAAGGAGGGAAAAGATGACCCGTGAAGACCTGCTGAAAGCACTTCAAGATGCGATTTTTGAAGGGGAATTGATTGAAGCCAAAACCGCGGCAACACAGGCAGTTGAAGCAAAAATCGACAAAGACCGAATTCTAAAGGACGCGGTTTTGCCGGCCGTGTATAACATTGGAGAATCCATGGAAGAGGGCGATTTTTTCATGCCTGAAGTCAAGATATCCACCAAGGTATTACTAGAAATCGCAGGTATACTGAGACCGTATATCATTGACGCGAATCAAATGTCGGCATACCTCAAACCGCCTTGGACCGGGGAAGGGGATATCGATGATATCGGCATCTATTTAAAATCGACAATAAAAAAAAGTATGAATTCGTCCGCTTATGAACAAATGGCGCTTTTGGACATGATCGCTGAGGGTTTGAACACCCACGAATTTACCCCGTGTAAGATTCAGGCGACTGAAATTCATCATCACTAATCATACAGATCTTCAAAGGAGAAAAAAATGAACAAAAAACAGCGGATGGAAGCGGTTTTCAATATGCAGGAACCCGATGTCATGCCTGTATTCCCACGGGTTATGGCGCAGGCGATTTTCGATATGGGCTGGAATCTTCCCGACGTCTCCACCCAGACAGAGTTGGACGTGGAGAAGGTGATCGAAGCTTTTCGTAACAACATCATCAAATACGACTATGATCTGTGTTTCGGAACCTATATGGATCATGGTTTTGGGGTTCCCACTTTAGGGGGTGTATTGGAAATTCCGGACAAATTCGGCGTCAGTGTATCCATCAAGGTGCCACCGATTCGACAGAGGGAAGACTGGAAGGACGTGCAGAAGAAACTGCCGCTGGATCCCTTGAAACACGACAGGATGCCGGATGCGCTCAAAATTCTCAAGGCCATTTGCAAAGAATTCGCCGATACACATCCCGTTGCACCCGCCTACTACACGGGGATTTGTGCCGCCAACATCCTTTTTCGTGCGGTATCCGAACTGACACTGGACTGTGTCGAGGATCCGGAGTTCGTCGATGAAATCTGCCGGGCCGCCACGGATTTCAGCATTGATTGGGCGCGCGCGCAATATGAAGCGGGGTGTAACACGGTATTCTATCTGGGGGATCATTTCGGGACAGAGTTGATTTCTCCGAAAATGGGCGAACGTTTCATTCTTCCCCATGTGGCAAAGTTTGTAGAAGTTATTCAAAAAGAGTTCGGTCAAAAGGTGTTTATGCACATACACGGCAACATGAAGCGTCCTAAAGCATTCGCTTTGTTGGAACGGCTGGTGAAAGAAGCCGGTGTCGCGGGACTCCATCTGGATGAAAACCACGATGCCGCATGGATCCGGGAAAACATCGTCGAAAAACTGGGAGTTCCGGGGGCCCTTATCGTTCACGGGCCGGATCCCATTGCTTCCGGTCCGGTGGAGAAAATTGAAAAAGTCGTTAAAGAAACCGTCGAGATCGGAGGACCTGGAGGTTGCGTACTCATGGGGCCGAGTTGTCAGATTCTACCGTCTACACCTGGAGAGCACTTCAAGGCCTGGGTCGACGCAACCCATAAATACGGCACTTATCCCATCGGGAAATAATAGAGGATAGGAGGGCACATGCATCAAACGAAAAACGCTTTTACCGGAACTTCAGATAACCGTGCGGACTGGTTTTTCCCGGAGTGGGCGGCCGATGGGCTTTTTAACCGCCCCGTGGTTGTAAGAGACACAGACAGTGCACTCGGGCGCTATAATATCCATACCAAAGAAATCGGGCTCAAAGATCTGGCGCGAATCCATGGCCATTTATGTGATGGATTGGTTATCGCTTTCGTACAAATCAAAGACGTCTTGACCCGACTTTTTCCCGATGGGGTTATTGACCGAACGGATTTACGCGCAGTGTCGAAAAACGGCCCCTGTTGGGTGGATACCGTTGCATTCATGACCGGTGCCAGGATCAACTTTCAGACGCTACGGATCGATGCAACCATGGGGGATGGGTTTATCATTCAACGCATTTCAACAGGTGAAGCGTTCAAAGTGCATCTGAAACCCGGAGTTTTCCCGGCCGATCAAGCCGAGTTGGAGGCGAGGATCCGAAGGTTACGGTCTCAGGGGAAACCGGTCTCCGCTGAAGAGATCGATCGGGTGGAAAAGATGGGGGACGCCCTCAGCCGAAGATTATTGAATACGCCTCCGGATGAATTGCTGGATATTACGGCAATGAAACAATTCCCGTTTCATTTTGCCGATATGTTTGGCAATCGTGGAGATGTGATCAACAAAGAAATGCCCCGATAAGTCTATGCGCCTATCCGGAGGCAGCCGACGAGTTCTTCGTCCAATGCTGCCTCCGGGCATCTCAATAGCGGTATGCGTATCTCTTAAGCTATTGTAGACCGTATTTTTTCATCAGCCGCCATAGCGTGGATCGACTTACGCCTAGCCGTTGAGCGGTGTCCGCCTTTTTCCATCGACAGGTTCGAAGTGCGTTTCGGATCTTTTCTTCCTCTGTAGATTTTGAATTCAGCTCTGACTTTTTCGGAAACTGGAATGTCTCTGACAGCATCGGCCGGGTAAGGGTCAGATCGGTCATCTGAGAGGTTAAGATCTTGAATCGTGGCGGCAGGCATTCCATTTCCAGGTAGCTTCCGCGGCATCGGACAAATGCATATTCAATGGCGCTTTCCAGTTCCCGAACATTGCCGGGCCAGTTGTACCGCATAAAGGTTTCCAGGATTTCGGGATCCATATCCTTGACATTTTTCCCCATCTTAAAATTGAATTTTTCAAAGAAATGCTCCAGCAGCAAAGGGATATCCTCCAGGCGTTGGCGAAGTGGTGGAAGCTTAATGGGGATGATGTTGAGCCGGTAAAAGAGATCGCTTCGAAATCGGTTTTCTTTGACTTCTTGTTCCAGGTTTCGATTGGTTGCGGCCACAATCCGAACGTCTACGGTAATGGTTTCGTTGCCACCCAATCGTTCAAATTGTTTATCTTCCACGGCGCGGAGTAATTTGGCCTGCATCGCCGGGCTCAATTCGCCGATTTCGTCCAGGAATAATGTGCCTTTGTGCGCCTGTTCGAATTTTCCCCGGCGGTCTTTGATGGCACCGGTGAATGCGCCTTTGACGTGTCCGAACAATTCACTTTCCAGAAGATTTTCCGGCATGGCCGTGCAATTCACGTGGACAAAAGGCCCTCGGTGTTTAGGGCTGTGATAATGAATGGCGCTGGCGATGAGCCCTTTACCGGTCCCGGTTTCCCCCTGAATAAGGACGTTTGCGGTCGACTCTGAAATCGATTCAATCAGTTGATAGATTTCCACCATGCAGTTGCTCTTGCCGACGATGTTGCCCAGGTTGTATTTCCGGCCGATCCACTTTTCCTTGAGGTTTTCCAGTGCGGTTACATCAACAATGGTTTCCAGCCCTCCGATCGGGTTGTTTTCAAGGTCATAAAGCAAATTGGTTGTGGCCGTGACCGTGAGATATTCTCCGTTTTTGTTGCAAATCATCCTCTTTTTAACGATGGGCCGGCGATGTTTCATGGTTTTTTTCATTGGGCAGTTTTCAAGGCAGTCGGCCTTGAGACCGCCGAGATTGCAGAATACATCCAGACAATTTCGCCCGATGGCATCTTCAGGAGCGTAACCTGTGATTCGTGCCGCGGCCTTATTGAATGAAGTGACCTTCATGTTGAAATCGATGGTAAAAACGCCTTCATTCAGGCTGTCAAGAATCGCCATCATCAGCTTTTCCTTTTCCAGCCAAACGCGTTCCGTTTCCGCTGTCTCTTCCGGTTGCAGTTTCAGCTCAACACCCTGAATTTTGAAAAAGGGAATCACAACGTTTTTCTTGCCATCTGTTTCCATGGGTTTTGTCCTGTATTTTGGGAGAACCTGCCCTGGATAATCTTCCTCAAAGATGGGTCGATGTATGGGTAAAACGTGATTCGCCGGATCAATGAGCGAGATTTTAAATTACCTTACAATTTGTTTCATGTCAATATGATTTGAAACAAATTGTTTCTGGTTCTCGGAAATCGATTCTTTAGAGCACAACCAGGATGACCCTCGGTCCTTCGGAATTATTTTTTGAAGACGAAAAAGAAATTTACCGACAGCCTATTAACTCCAACGAATAAACGCGGGCGTACAAGTGATGGGTTCAAAAAAATCTAAAGACGTTATACGAAATCTGATTCTGTGTTATTAAGGCATTGAATGAACTTATATTTCACGAAATGAGGGGATCGGGTTTCAAAAGTTCATCATGGCGGAAGTCAAAATTTCCAAACGATTAAAGAGGATAGTTAAAGGAATTTGGGTGCAGGTAGCACGGTATCAAAAAAATCAATTTCGCAATATAAAGCCGATACGGCATGAGATTTGCAGAATTCTGAACGGATAAAACGGGAATGATGCGTGAGGAAGTTTTTCGACCCTGTCCACATTTTTACTGTTGATAAATTTATTCTCATGAAAAGAATTCGACAAAGAGAGGATTAGGATGGCAATAGAGTCAAAAAAAATGAATATTTTTGAGCGATATTTAAGTGTATGGGTAGGATTATGCATGATAATTGGGGTGGTCATCGGGCGCATTTTTCCTGACTTGACTTCAACGCTTTCCAGAATGGAATTTGCTGAAGGAAGCCAGGTGAACGTACCCATCGCGGTTTTGATTTGGCTGATGATCTATCCGATGATGCTGAAAATTGATTTTTCTTCTATTCTCCAGGTTGGGAAAAACCCCAAGGGCCTTTTTATTACCCTTTTTGTCAATTGGCTGGTCAAACCGTTTTCCATGTTTTTGTTGGGATGGCTGTTTTTTAAAATTATTTTTGCAAGTTGGATATCTCCCGAACAAGCTGACCAGTTTATGGCAGGGGTGATTATCCTTGCGGCTGCACCCTGCACTGCAATGGTTTTTGTTTGGAGCTATTTGACGGACGGTGACCCGGCATATACATTGGTCCAGGTGGCCGTGAATGATTTGATTATGCTCATTGCGTTTATTCCCATCGTCGGCTTGTTGCTCGGAGTTTCCGGAGTTCCGGTCGATTTTCGCGTTTTGCTCTACTCTGTAATTTTGTTTGTGGTGTTGCCGTTAGCGGTTGCGTATTTAACTAGAAGGATAGTGATTTCCAGCAAAGGAAGTGCCTGGTTTCATGGTAAGTTTGTTGTTTTTTTTCAACCCCTAACCGTTGTCGCTTTGTTGATCACTTTGATTATGATTTTTGCGTTCCAAGCGGATAACATAACGCAGAAAGCCTTTTTTGTAGTTCTCATCGCGATTCCGATTTTGATACAGGTTTATTTTAATTCCTCTCTGGTCTACGGTTTGATGAAGGTATTTAAGCTTCCGCATAACGTCGCTGCCCCGGGAGCTTTAATTGGTGCCAGCAATTTTTTTGAACTGGCTGTGGCAACAGCAATCGCGCTATACGGTCCAGGATCAGGAGCTGCTCTTGCTACGGTAGTGGGTGTACTTGTGGAAGTTCCGGTAATGCTCTCGGTCTGTGTCATTTGTAATCGAACGCGTCACTGGTTTCCGCCAGTAGTTTCAAAGGCAGGTGTGAGATAAAAAAAATTAAAAAGCTATGGTGCCACTACAAGATTATAATTGAAAACGGAGAGGTGAAAATTGAAAGTTACTTTTTTTGGCACAGCAGGTCTTGTTCCGGGGATGGGATTACAAATCAGTGGAAGTCGCGGGATGCTCTCTATGGGCATCGATGATGATACGTTGCTGGAATTGGGTGACGGTGCTTTACGCAACATCAATGCAAACGGGGTTGATCTGAATAAGGTGAAGCGGATTCTGGTATCACACCTTCATTCAGATCACTTCATCGGAATCGTGCATGTCCTCTTTTCCATGATGAATGTCTTCAACCGAACAAGACCGTTGGAGGTCATCGGACCCAGGGGGATTGCCGCAGCCACCCAGGGCCTGATGGCTCTTTGTGAACTGCCGGTGGCGAATCGTGAAAAGCGCGGTTATGACATTGAATACCGGGAACTGGGGGAAGCGGAGGCCCTCGATGACCTGAGAACGGTGAAAGGGGACCACCCCTCCGAGGCGCATGCATTCCGGATTGAACGAAACGGGCAGGTGCTGGCATACAACGGCGAGTCGATTTTTACTAAAGAGGTTACGGAGTTGGTCAGGGGTGCCGATCTGCTGATTTGCACTGTCGTCGTGTTGGAACCCCATTCCTTTCATATTGCACCCCAGGATCTCGGAAAAGCTGCAACCGAGGCGGGAGTCAAGCGTGTGGCAGCAGTACACTGGCCGACGGAGTTCGAAGGACGGCGGGATGAATTCGCCCAAATGATCCGCGATCATTACGACGGCGAGGTGATTGTTCCCGACGATTTCACCAAAATAGAATTGTAACTAATTGTAATTATTTATATATTGACAGAAAGGTCAGGGGCTCTGATCTGAACGACGGGGCTCGTGATTCTTTTGCCGCCCACCCGTTTATTTCCAACAGGTCAATTTATTAAATTTTAATTAAAAAAAGGCTTGACAAATGAAAACGTCATATATATTTGACAATTTAAAATGTATACATTTATAAATCAGACAAATAATACTCTCATTTAATAATCCGTCGATGATTAAATCGAAAATCCAAACCATGCCCGAGCAGATTGCATCATCCCTTAGAAATGACATTTTCAAGGGCGCATTTATTCCCGGGCAAAAACTCAAGGAGAAAGAAATCGCCGCAAGATACGGGATCAGCCGGACGCCCGTTCGGGAATCTTTTCGGGTGTTGGAAAGAGAGGGGCTGATTTCGTTTTTGCCCAACAAAGGGGCTTTCGTAACCTTGATCAGCAAAAAGGAGGTTGTTGAGATATTTGAATTAAGAAAGCTGATCGAAACTTATTGTATTCGAAAGTTCATTTCCACCGCCCGGGCAAAAGATTTCGACGAATTGGGGCAACTGTTTAACAATATGAAAACAGCACTCATGAACGGGGATTTTCCCGAGTGTCTTTCCAGTTCAATCGATTTCCATTTTTTCATTGTGAATCACTTGAACAACGATTCCATGTCCCATCTCTTTAACACGATGAGATGCAAAATACGATGTGCACAGGCCCTCTTATATTTTAACAAGCCGAGGGCGTTTTATGAACATATCGTTGAGTTGCACCAGGATCTGTTCGATTCAATTTCCAAAAGGGATGAATCTTGCGCGCAAGTTCTATCACGGCACCTTGAAGATTGTTGTGAAGAGATATGTGAAAATTTCAAGCTGCTTTAAATCTTTAATAACCAAATCATATGTTTCATAAAAGGAAGAGAGGGCGCGATGCTTGGGATTGAAGGATTATCGACAACAAATTTGGTAATCATGCTCATCACGATGTTCATTATCGCCGGAATATTTTCGATTCTAGGAAGAGGCGGCGGCGAATTTTATGTCCCGATACTCATCAGCTTTTTGGCGATACCGTATTTTGATATCGCGACGATCAGCTTGTTTGCACTTTTTTGCCAGGCAGCCGGGATGCTTTTGATATACGGATCCAAACACAAGCTTGTGGATTGGCCTTTGGCGATATCTTTGGCAGTCATCGTGGGGGTTTTTGCATTTACAGGCGGTTACCTCTCCTTTGGAATCAAAGCATCATATCTTAAAGGGACGTTTGCCGTTCTGTTATTGATATCCGCCTATTTGATGTACAAAGGAAAGAAGGTGCAGGGAAAACCCGGAAGTTTCGGAGTATGGCACAGAACCATGACAACCCCGGAGGGCGAAATTGAATATGAGATGAATTTCCTTTTAATAATCGTGCCCACCGCCATCATCGCATTTATCGCCGGAGCAGTAGGGATATCCGGATGTGGCATGATCATCCCGGTTTGTATTATTTTAGGGGCGGTGCCGATACGTATCGCGATCGGCTCCAATTCTTTGCTGCTGCTGACATCCGTGGGGACCGGTTTCTTGGGGCATGCGATTCGTGGACAAACCCCTTGGGCGCTGGCCTTTGTCCTTGCCGGTGCGACTCTGTGCGGAGGGCTTATCGGCTCAAGGATGCATGTCCAAATCAATGAAAAAGCGATTAAGTATGCGTTTATTACAATTCTAATCGTCGCATCCTTTTGGATGCTTTATAAAATATATGCACATTAACAAGAGAGAATGAAAACGAAAGGAGAATATGATTATGGAAAAGCTGACCAAGAAAGAAAGAGTTCAACGGGTATTTGAGTTGAAAGAACCGGATTGCGTGCCTGTTTTTCCGAGAAATCAGGCGCAGATGATTTACGCCATGGGATGGCAACTCAGCGATGTCTCCGGGCAGGATTGGTATGATTCTGAAAAATCCGCACTGGCTTCCCTGTGGTGCGTGGAACACATCGACTACGATGTGGCGTATGGCTGTTACTATGACATGGGTTTCGGTGTTCCGCTTCTGGGTGGAGTCCTGAATATTCCGGACAAATTCGGGATGAGCGTTCAATGCCTCAAGCATCCGGTGGAAACCAAAGCGGATTGGAATGAAATCAAAAAAAAGCTGCCGCTGGACCCGTTAAAAGATCCGCGAATGAAAGGCGCGCTGAAATCCCTCAAATATGTTCAATCCGCCATCGGCCATCATACGCCGGTCACACCGTTTTATTACACCGGCATTTGCGCGGCGAATCTGCTGTTCATGGATGTTTCCAACCTGAGCGAGCTGGTCGTCGAAGATCCGGAATGGGTGGATGAAATGTGCCGCTGCGGTTCGGATTTTGCCATGGACTGGATCCGCGCCCAGTATGAACACGGCGGCTTGAACACCTGGCTTTATCTGTGTGATTTCTGGGGGACGGAACTGATGTCTCCGGCAATGGCCGAGCGATTTGTGTCTCCATATGTCGTGGAGATGAGCAAGATGGTGGAAAAAGAATTCGGCCAAAGAACATTTTATCACGTCCACGGGAATTTGACACGACCCAAATCCATGGAGTGGATCGAAAAACTGACAAAGGATGCCAATTTAATCGGACTGCACTTGGACAAATCCCATGGCCCGGAATGGATCAAAGAGGTGGTCAACGGAAAGATGGGCGTTGCCGGCGGATTGCCCTTCAGGGGCGGCTTTTTAGACAAGGGACCGATTGAAAAGATTCGGGAAGAATGTAAACGCGTGCTGGATATCGGTGCTCCCGGCGGTGGCGTGATTGTTGTTCCAACGGGTCAGGTGCTTCCGTCCACGTCGAATGAGAATTTCAGGGAATGGGTGAGAATGTCTCACGAGTACGGAAGCTATCCGTTTACGCCGAAAGACATCTAAAGGATATACGATATGCCTGCCCCCCTTTCCAAGCAGACAATTCACATGATATCGGAACGTTTCTTGATCGGCCCTTCCTCCGGTGTGGATTTGCCTGCAAAAGACTGTGAGGCAGGCATAATTTCAAATGTATTGATTCTTCAATTGAAGCGTTTCAGTTAAGGCTGGAGGAAACGATGCTCGAAAAAATACAGGTCTTTACAAGAGGCTGCTCACGCTCGATCGTGGTGGAAAAAAATCTCAGAAAAGCTGTGGCGAAAATGGGGTTGGACATCGAGGTGGAAGCCAGTGATGATCCGCAAGTCGCTAAAGCAGAAAATATAACTGCGTTTCCATCCGTTAAAATAAACGGTGAATTGAAAGTCGACGGCAGTTTTACGAGTGTTGCCGAATTCGAAGAGATGCTGGCCGAATATAATTAAAGACCGAAAAAGGTCACCCGGGAAATGGTCAAGACGGCGACAATGACGACACAACATGTTTTTAAGACATTTTGTTTTATATCATTCGGAAAGTGAAACATACCGTTTCAATTAAAAAATTGCCTTTGGCGACTCTTGTAATTCAAAATTAAATGTGAATGGGGGTAACACCCAAGCATTCCTATTCAAAACCAATATCGGTTGGATCTTTGTAAATATGATTGAGATGGTATGAATTTTGCTCTAACAAAACAAAAAATGGAAACGTTTATCCTGATCATCAATCAGGTCAAAAACGGACATAAGAATATTTAAAAAAATAAAATCGTGAAAGGAGATGCGGGTTATGAACAAAAAAGAACGCTTTCAAGCGGTAAGGGAAAAGCGGGCACCGGATTTCATGCCGGTCTGGCCGAGGGTGATGTCGCAGATGCTTTTCAGTCATGGGTACAAGCTTCCGGATGTCACGGGTCAAGACTGGTACGATGCAGAGAAGGTCACCGAGGCGGTATTAAAGAACATTAAGGAAATCGATTACGACGTGGCGATTCCCAGTTATGTGGACTACGGATTTGGTGTCCCCCCCTTGGGAGGAACCATCTGGATTCCGGATAAATTCGGTGTTGCGGCGGGGACATCCGAGGATCAGCCGGTGAAAACAAAAGAAGATTGGCCCCGGGTGAAAAAAATGATGGCCACCTATGATGTCAGAAAAAAAGATCCGCGCATGGCAGGCTGCCTGGAAGTCATGAAAAACGTATCTGCCGCAGTGGGCGACGAAATGCCGCTGGTACCGATGTATTATGTGGGCACAACCGCCGCCATGTTTTTATTCCGTCCCAACGAGGCGTTTTTGGAAGATCTTTTTGAAGATCCGGATTGGGTCCAGGACATGGTGGAAGTGGCGACGGATTGGGCCATCGATTGGATCAGCGCCCAGTATGAAGCCGGTGCCAACAGCGTCTGTTTTACGGCGGAAACCATGGGAACCCTCATGATGAGCCCCAAGATGTGTGAAGAGTTTAATCTTAAATGCATCAAAAAACTGGTTGACGAAGTCAGGAAGCGTCACAACCAGGCCACCTGGCTTCATATCCATGGAAACATGACGACACCCAAGGCCTATGAATATTTAACAAAGCTGGTCAAGGAAGCCGGTGTGGAAGGGTTTCATTTTGATGAGAATTGCCCGGCCGACTGGATCAAAACCGAGGTCGTAGACAAACTGGGAGCGCCTGCATGTATCATCACCGACGGTGCGGCCATTGTGAAAGGACCGGTGGAGAAAATCGACGCAGATGTAAAGCAACTCATGGAACAGGTTGGAGATGGACTCGGTCTGATGATGGCACCCAGTTGTCAGGTACTGCCGTCCACCCCCAATGCCCATTTCAAGGCCTGGGTGGATGCCACGCACAAACATGGAAAATATCCATTTAACCCGTAATCGATATAGGAGGAACAAGATCATGTCGGATTTTCCGGAATTGACACAAGCGGTCATCGACGGCAACGC
>Ga0068712_1001698_pt1 | contig 29145 bp, 30 predicted proteins | sample MTBAKSrepl1MetaG_FD_62987 | JGI IMG/M metagenome (GOLD analysis project Ga0068712, IMG submission 62987) | Enrichment culture microbial communities from Arthur Kill intertidal strait, New Jersey, USA, that are MTBE-degrading - MTBE-AKS1... | ecosystem: Environmental > Aquatic > Marine >... | reverse complement strand
TTTGATATCATTTGGTCGGAAGGAGCATTGTATTTCATGGGGTTTGCGAATGGATTAATGAAATGCAACCAATTATTAAAAAAACGCGGTTATCTTGCTGTTACAGAGATAGTATATTTATCGCCTGACCCTCCAGCTCCTTTGCAGCAATTCTTTAAAAAAGAATATCCTGATATTGGAGATATTCAAAGTAAAATAGACTTAATCAATATAGCAAATTTGAATCTCATTTCACACTTTACCTTGCCGAAGTCCTCATGGTTAGAAAATTTCCATTCACCGATGGAGGAAGCAATTAAGATATTAAAGAAGAAATATAACAGCAATGAAGTTGCATTACAAGTATTTGAGGATTTACAAAATGAAATCAATCTTTACAAAGAATATTCAGATTATTTTGGATATGAATTTTTCATAATGCAAAAAAATACAGAATAAAGGGATCTGGACGCTATTAAATTTTTAGTATATTTACTACTTCCTCCTACCAAACACCCCGCAAGGTTCCTATATAACGCACCAATACAAATAGAATTTAACACAGGCTGGAATTGTTGTCCTTGTTTATTACCGATGCAAACAAGAACTCCAATTAAGGAGCCATCTTCATAACTTTTTACCTGATAATACAACTTGACAATATTAACGCTACACGTTATTATTTGATATGATTAAAAGTTTCCGTTGCAAGAATACTGAAAAGCTCTTTCAGCGGCACTTTGTATCAAGGTTTTCTTTGGAAATACGGCGTAATGCCTTAAGAAAATTGTTGCTTCTTGATGCTTCGGAGCGTCTGGAAGACTTAAAAATGCCTCCAGGCAATCGTTTAGAAAAACTAACAGGTGATCGTCAAGGGCAACATAGTATTCGTATTAATGATCAGTGGCGAATATGTTTTCGTTGGCATCGAGGGGATGCTTACGATGTTGAGATAACCGATTATCATTAGGAGATACCCATGTGTGCGAAAAGAATGGCTCCGGTTCACCCGGGCGAAATATTATTTGAGGAATTTTTAAAACCATTGGAAGTGAGCCAGTATAGACTGGCTAAGGATATTAACGTGCCACCTCGTCGTATAAATGAGATAGTTCAAGGTAAACGGTCAATTTCCGCTGATACGGCACTGAGGCTTGCACGCTATTTCGGACTTTCAGAACGGTTCTGGCTCAATCTTCAGTCAAGATACGATCTTGAGATTGAGAAAGATAAATTGGATAAGCGCCTTGATGATGAGGTAAAAGTATTAATATTGAAAAGTGCCTAATGAGTCAATCCTGTGAAATCAGTTTTCAGCTGAGAAGCATACCGAACGATCTCGCTCCACTTTTTAGTGTTATGAGGATTTATACGCATATCTTCAATAGTTGGCATTAATAAAGGCAAAATAGCTTAGAACCTTTCTTCCTGACAAAGAGGATCACATCAAAACAGCCGATCTGCTTATCAGATTTTTTGTGAAAAGCCTCAGATATCTTGAAATGAAAATTATAGGGAAAATCCTATCTCCCGGAGTCAGCGCAAGAAGAGACATATTGAAAAAAAGAAGATTTCTTAAAAAACGGCTACCAATTAGGAACTTGACATATGTAACCTATAAGGTTACACTTAAGACAGATGATTAAGACGTTCTCACATAAGGGATTAGAAAATTATTTCTATGACGGCACAAAGAAGGGCATACAAGCTGAACATGCACAAAAGCTGGCAGATATTCTTGATAGATTGGATGCAGCGAAAGAAATACAAGACATGAGATATCCGGGATCCGATCTTCACAAACTAAAAGGGAGGATGAAGGATTTATGGGCAGTAAAGGTCTCAGGTAATTGGCGGATTGTCTTCAGTTTTAAAGAGGGCAACGCATATAATGTGAACTATATCGATTATCATTAAGGAGGTGAAAGCATGAGGATAAGGAAGAGACCCCCGACACATCCGGGAGGCATCTTAAAAAGGCATTACATGGAGCCTTTGTCCTTAACAGTTTCAGAACTTGCAGCAAATCTGGGGGTATCGAGGAAAACCCTTTCGAAGATCGTGAATGAACGCGGCGATATAACGCCTGACATGGCTTTGCGTCTTGCGAAAGCTTTAAAGACAACCCCTGAGCTGTGGTTGAACTTACAGCAGGCATTTGATTTATGGCAGGCTTCGCACAAATCCGATGAATGGAAGCATGTTGAAGCAATCGCTGTTTAGGTTATCTCTTTCAGATAGTAGAGAGACTGCATGTTTAGACCTAATTCGTTTATACTGCGACATCCCTAATCACAACTAAGGCGCTCAGTTCTTCCTGAACTACGCGCGTGGAATAGCGGGCTGAAAGATGTTCAGTACTCTCAAAAATCAATAAGGACAAATTTCCTATGTTATACCAACTTGGCATTTCATGATAATAAGGAGTAAAAGCTAAGTAAGCTTCCGTCGGACATTTTGATTTTTATAACGAATTTCTCTTTTAAATTTATGACGATAACGCATGAAACCATTTATTGACAAACGTATTGCATTTGTAATATAATTATAAACATGGTTATCAGTTCGGAATAAGGAAACAGGATATAAATGAAAACCATAAGTTCAATAAAGTGGACGGAGATAAGTATTGATTATATTGCAAAGCATGCTGTTTCGGCTGATGAAGTTGAAGAAGTATGTTTCAATGAAGATGAGCCTCCATTTATCAGGTCCGGTAGAGGGAATCTGCACTATATATTGGGGAAATCTTATTCCGGCAGATTTCTGTTTGTTGTGGTTAGGTTTATCCGCCAGGGAGAGGTTGGTGTAATTACAGCAAGAGATATGAATGAGTGGGAAAAGAAATATTTTAAGAGAGGTGGAAAATGATATGAAAAAGATACCTGCATTTAAAACAGACAAAGAAGCCGCAAAGTTTTGGGAGAAACACAGTTTTGAGGATTACTATAAGGATACAGAAACAGCTAAGATACGGTTTGTTAAAAAACCCAAGAAATCCATAACAATCAGGCTTGACCCTGAAGATATCAAATCAGTCGTTCAAATAGCGGATAAAAAAGGCCTGAGTTACACATCGCTTCTTAGAATGTGGATTAAAGATCATCTTGTAAAAGAAGCAAGAAAGATTGCATGAAACTCATTATAACTAACAAGAGGGGGTAAGGAATTTGGAAATTAAACAGGGCACTTCCTGACTTTTGACTTCTACCTTTTGACTTTTACTTCCTTTTACTTCTTTTTTATTCCCTCGCGCGCGATCGCAATCTTCCCGGTCCTGATGAATTCCTTGATTCCGACCGGTTTCATCAGTTCGACAAAAGCAGCAATCTTCTTCTCGTCACCCGTAATTTCTACGGTATATGTTGTTTTGCTCGAGTCGATAACCCTTCCCCTGAATATTTCCGTAAGCCTTAATACCTCGGCTCTGTCCTGTGGTTTCGGCTCTAACTTAATGAGAACCATCTCACGCTCAACATGGTCATAGTCAGTCATATCCATCACTTTGATAACGTCAATGAGTTTGTTCAGCTGCTTCGTGATCTGTTCTATGATCTGGTCGTCACCAGTCGTAACAATTGTCATGATTGATATCTGCGGATCAATCGTCTCACCAACGGAAAGACTCTCGATGTTATATCCCCTGCCGCTGAAAAGACCCGCAATCCTTGAAAGAACTCCGAATTTGTTTTCAACGAGTAACGAGATAGTGTGTCTCATTTATTTTACTGCCTTTAATTTCTTAGCCGGTTTTTCTTCGGTTTCCTCGAACAGCATCTGGTCTATTGCTGCACCGGCAGGCACCATGGGATAGACCTTCTCTTTCCAATGAACAAGGAAATCCATAAAGACCGTCTTTTTTAATTTGAACCCCTCTTTCAGTACCGGCTCAACCTCGCTTGGTTTCGTTGCCCGGAGCCCGACCGCTCCGTAAGCCTCTGCCACTTTTATAAAATCTGGTATCACTTCGAGATGGGTATAAGAATATCGTTCCTTAAAGAAGAGTTCCTGCCACTGTCTGACCATTCCTAGATAGTGGTTATTCAGTATGGCAACCTTTACCGGCAGCTTGTTAAGGACTGCCGTAGCGAGTTCCTGGATATTCATCTGGATACTTCCGTCACCGGCGATATCGATGACAAGTTTGTTCGGATGCGCAAGCTGTGCACCGATAGCAGCAGGAAAACCATATCCCATGGTCCCGAGACCACCTGATGTAAGCCATGTTCTCGGTTTGTCAAACTTGTAAAACTGCGCAGCCCACATCTGGTTCTGACCGACCTCGCTCGTGATGATTGCGTCCCCCTTCGTAAGTTCATATATCTTTTCAACAACAAACTGTGGTTTTATTACCTGTTCATCGTAGGTATAACTCAGTGGCCTTTCCTTTTTCCACTCTCTAATCTGTCGTAACCACGCCTTGCGGACCTCACTCCACTGTTCCTTTTCCTCATCCTTGATAACCTTATTGAGGGCAGTGAGAACATTCCTGACGTCTCCAACGATTGGAACATCAACACGAACATTTTTTCGTATCGATGTCGGATCAATGTCTATGTGGATTATCTTTGCATGAGGGGCAAAGGCATCTATCTTCCCTGTCACCCTGTCGTCAAATCTCATCCCTATGGCGATCAGCAGATCCGACTCCTGTATGGATTTATTCGCATAATAGGTACCATGCATTCCCGGCATGCCGAGAGAAAGCTCATGTGTTCCGGGAAAAGAACCGAGTCCCATGAGGGTCATGGTCACCGGAATATCCGTGAGAAAGGCAAGTTCCCTTAGTTCATGAGCAGCATTGGAGAGTATGACCCCGCCCCCTGCAATGATGACCGCCTTTCTAGATTTCGCAATTAATTGTGCAGCCCGGCTGATCATCCATTTATTGCCCTCGTATTTCGGGTTATAGCTCCTGATCTTCACTTCAGGCCACGTGAACTCTGCCTTCGATGCGGTAACATCCTTCGGGAGGTCTATCAAGACAGGACCGGGCCGGCCCGATGTCGCAACATAGAACGCCTCACGTACTATCCTTGAGAGGTCTCTTACATCTTTTGCAAGATAGTTATACTTTGTGCACGGCCTTGAGATGCCCACAATATCAGCTTCCTGGAATGCATCATTCCCTATAAGCATCGTTGGTACCTGCCCGGAAAAAACGACGAGGGGAATCGAATCCATTGAGGCTGTCGCAATGCCTGTTATCGTATTTGTTGCCCCGGGACCCGATGTTACGAGTGCAACCCCTGGTTTTCCTGTAGACCGTGCGTATCCGTCTGCTGCATGGATTGCTCCCTGCTCATGTCTTGTGAGTATCAGCTTTATGTCCTTATCTTCATAAAGCTCATCAAATATGTTGAGGATGACACCCCCCGGATAGCCGAAGATGTGCGTTACCCCCTCTTTCTTAAGACACTCAACCAATATCTCTGCTCCTGAAATCTTCATAAATGCTCATTACTCCTTAAAAAAGATAAATAATTGTACCTAAAATATGATTACGTTGTCCATACGGAAATGAAATAAGGTTTTTAGGTTTGCGTGAACATGCAGAAAGCAAAGCGAACAATGTTTATTGGGTTACCCCAAAAATGCATTTATCGGAGGCATGGTTGGCTGAAAAGTCTTTTATCCCGACAAAAGTCGGGATTGAAATCAAAAGACTTTGAGTGCAACTGTGCCTCCGGTTCAATAATCAATTGAATTTTCAGGTTAAATAATGTATCACTTCATGACTGCTCCGCTCCCTGCTGAACTCACCATTCGTGCATATCGCGCAAGATAGCCCTTCCTTATCTTTGGTCTTATCGGCTTCCAAGTACTGAATCTCTTCTTTATCTCCCAACCGGACAAGAGGACATCTATCGTTCTCTTTGGTATATCAATTTTTATCCTGTCCCCGTCTTTGAGAAGCGCTATGGTGCCACCTTCCATGGCCTCAGGTGATATATGTCCTATACAAGGCCCTCTTGTACCGCCAGAAAAACGCCCGTCCGTTATTAATGCTACTGAACTGCTTAAGCCCATACCTGCAATCGTAGCTGTCGAAGAGAGCATCTCCCGCATGCCCGGGCCTCCTTTTGGCCCTTCGTATCGGATAACGACAACGTCTCCTGCCTTTAACCTTTTACCGAGCACTGCCTTCATACACTCTTCCTCTGAATTAAAAACCCGTGCGGTGCCTTCAAACGTCATCATGGTCTTATCTACCGCAGTCTGTTTCACAACGGCCCCATCCGGTGCGAGGTTGCCCCGTAATATTGCAATACCGCCTTCCCTGTGATGAGCCTTCTGGAGCGGCCTTATGACCTCTGCATCTACAATTTCTGCAGAGTCAGCAATCTTATAAATGCTTTTCCCGCTTACCGTCATATTGTTATGTAATTTATGCCGCAATCTCTTCATGAGCGCAGGGATGCCACCTGCCCGATCAAGGTCTTCGAGATAGTGCTCACCGCCCGGGAGCATGTTGACAAGGTGCGGGGTCTTCCTGCTTAATCTGTCAAATGTCTCCAGCGGGAATGCTACGTCTGCATCATTGGCTATCGCAGTAATATGGAGGACCGTATTCGTTGAGCCACCAAGTGCGAGGTCAAGGATAATAGCATTCTCAAAGGCCTTCCGCGTCATGATTTTTCTTGGTGTAATATTTTGTCTAATTAATGTAACAATGCGTTCGCCACTCTCAAAGGCGATCCTTTTCTTGTCAGCAGATACCGCAAGCGAGGTAGCACATCCCGGCAGGCTCATCCCGAGAGCTTCTGTAACGCACGCCATGGTATTCGCAGTGTACATCCCCTGACATGAGCCAACCCCGGGGCATGCACACATCTCGAGAGCCTCAAGCTCATCCTTTTTTATCAAGCCCTTTTTATATTTCCCGAGTGCCTCAAAGGTATCGTTGACGAGTGACAGTCTTCTTCCCCGCAGATGACCTGAAAGCATTGGACCTGCCGTAACAACTATTGCAGGGATATTAAGGCGTGCCGCTGCCATGAGCATCCCGGGTGTGATCTTGTCACAATTCGTCAGGAGTACGAGTCCGTCGAGCTGATGGGCTTCTGTAATGCTTTCCACCATATCCGCAATCAACTCCCTTGAAGGGAGCGAATAATGCATTCCTTTGTGTCCCATTGCTATACCGTCACAGATACCCGGAATTCCGAAAAAGAAAGGATATCCCCCGCCAGTGTGTATTCCCTTCTCGATAAATCGCTCGAGGTCACGCATCCCGATGTGACCGGGGATAATGTCGGTAAAACCCGTAGCAACACCAATAAAGGGTTTCATCATCTCACCCCTGGGGATACCCGTTGCATACAGAAGCGCCCTGTGCGGAACACGTTCGAGACCTGCTTTAATTTTCTTACTCCTCATAAAAAATACTTACCCCCCTTAGTACATTAATTCGAAGACATTTTTCTCACTCTAAAATAAAGAAAGGCAGAAAAAAACAGGACAACCACATGCAGAGAGGTTGAAATCTCTGCTTATCTAAAGTTCAATGTGCTCTTTTCTAATTTAAAGATTGGTTTTTCTTATACTGCCTTACAATTGCCGCCATCTTGTCCTTCCTGAGAAGCTTCTGCTTTTGCAATTTCTTTCTCTCGACTTCCTCTTCAGGCGACAGATAGCGTCTGTTGTCAATGTCGATAAGAAGCCTGTCAAGATTTCTGTGTTCCTCGCTGAGCCTTCTGAATTCCTCATTTTCTTTTTTCAAGAATTCAACAATCTCGTATTCCTTCAATGTTCCCTCCTTCATATTAAGTTGACAGAGCTGTACCGGCGAGACTAAAATGCTTAAAAGATTTGTTTTCTTGGAAGTCATCGTGCTCGAGTTTCTATCAAGAATTATACTCCTTAATTATCCTTTCTGCAAGATTATAAGAATTTTCAATACAATCATTAACACCAATCCCCCTGTAGGCATTCCCTGCCAGATAAAAGCCATTGAATTTGTTGACTTTTTCATTAATCGACTCTAGTCTCTTTTCATGTCCTGGAGAATACTGGGGGATCCCTTTTTCGTGTCTGTACACCTTCATGAAATCAGGTGCTGCATGTATCCCCATAATATCATGAAGTTCTTTCAAGGCAACCTCTACAAGGACATCATTATGCTCCATTGCGAGGTCAGACATTCTCATGCCCCCGATCATGCTCCTCAGTAATACATAACCCTCCGGTGCCCTGTTCGGGAATATGCTCGAATCCCATAATGTTCCGAGTATTTTTCTCTTTTCCCTGTTCGGAATGAGAAACCCGAACCCGTCAAGAGAACGCTGTATATGAGTTCTTTTAAATCCCAGACAGACAACAGAAATCGACGGATAATAAATTTCATCGAGTTTCATAGATAATTGTCTATCCATATCTTTGACAATTTCAGCGGTAACATGCGCAGGAGACGCGACAACGACTGATTCAGCCTCTATGCTCGTATTATCGGACAGGTAGATGTTGTAGATACTGGTTTGTCTATCAATTGATGCCACTTTCTTGCTTGTTTTCAGTCTCTCTCCCACCTCACGGGTGAGTCCATTCACGAGGGCTTCCATGCCATCATAGAATGACGTGAGAACCCCACCAGGTCCAGGACCAACTTTTTTTCCGGACTTTTTTGCATCTTTCCGGAGCTTTATCATCCCCCTGATAAGGCTTCCGTATTGTACTTCGAGTGCGTGTACCTTTGGGAAGCAACTCTTGAGGCTCATGTTTTCAGGGTCCCCGGCAAAAATACCCGAGGCCATCGGGTCTATCAATTTCTCGTATGCCTCTCTGCCGAGCCGGCGGCGTGCAAAGTCAGCAAGTGTTTCGTCATTGCCTCTCTTCCGTGGCACGAACACCTCATAGACGAGCCTCAGCCGCCCGTAAAGGCTCAGGAGATCCGAAGTAAAAAATGAACGGGGGGATTCAGGAAGCCGATGAAGTTTCTTCTCCGAAAAGATATACCGCTTTCTTGCCTTGTCACTGCTCCGTAATGAAGTAAGCGCAAGTTTCCCGACGAGTTCAAGTGTCTTCGGTCTGTTATCGAGAAAACCGTTCACCCCGCCTTCACACAGGTAGCCGCTTACTTTGTCAGTCCAGATCTTGCCGCCTGCTTTTGCATCCGATTCAAGGACGGTAATGTCGAGATAGGGTTTTCGTTCAAGGAGAAAATATGCGAGTGAAAGTCCGGAAATTCCTCCACCAACTATTACTATTCTCATGCTCTGTACTGATCACTATTCAAGGAACGAATGTACATTCGCGATAAGAGAGACAATGTGAACCCTATTGGGTTTTCATTCCACCTGGCATCATCATTCCACCCGGCATCTCGAATTTCTTATACCCTGCTGGAATCTCAAAGAGACTGTCATCCTGCTTCCCCATTTTAATATTCTTGTATTCCTGCTTCCATTGACCTTTAAAATCTTCTGTCTTCACCGGGAAGTTTATGTCAGTAGCCCACCACTGGTACAGTTTGTTCGTGATATCTCTGTCCTTATAGGTAATAAGATATTTTTCTGTTGGATGTCCGTCAATGGTCTCTTTTCCTACAAGTTTTCTTTCTATCTCGCCTTGGTACGTTTTTTCTACACGTGGCTTCCTGTCCTCCACAAATGGCAGTTCCATGTACGACTTCTGGTCGTGCATGACATTCCAGACAACCTTCTTGTCCATTCTTGTTATCGAGCTCATGTTTTGTGGTGATTTCATATCCATCCTTATTTTGTCGGCCGTAAAATACATCTTACCAGAAGACGTAAATCCTCCATGAGTTGTCACAAAATCAGCTGATAGTTCAAGCGCTGACGCAATCCCATAGATAAGCAGTATAAACAAAACCGTGGCAATGCATTTTTTAAACACTACAACCTCCTTATAATTTTTTCTCCCAAGATTTCTAAAGACTTCAGATAAATTGTATGCCTTCATATCACTCTTTGTCAACGAAAGCTGCGTAATAGGACAACGACATCAAGTAGTAGTCACAGGCTTTAGAAATGTGTGTTGGGGTATGTTCGGCATTAATTCTGAGCGCCTCACTAAATCCATCGTCTTACTTTTGCAGAATATCCTAAATATTCTTCTCCAAATTTTCGTGAAAGATATTTTTCTTCAGGTTTACGCTGGAAATAACTGGCTGGGCTATGCTCTGTCCAGTTGATTTTTTCGTTAGGCACTTGACTTTTCCATTTGTAAAAAAGAAACTTCTGACATGCCTGCTTTTTCCTTCGCATGTTCAATGGTCATGCTGACAAGATTGCCCTTTTCATCCAAGTCAATGTAAAGGTTTTCCGATATTTCTTTTGTCTCAACAACAGGAACATTTGAAAACTCAATCAACGCCGTATCTGTATCTGTGAAATAGCGAATTTTCATTTTTCTTCCTCCTTAAAGTTTCTATCAAAAAAGCATTATGAACGGTGTCTCCATCCTCAAGAAGTATAACTCTTAAATACTTCCCCGCTCCTTCGATAAATTTCCATTTCCTTATCCTTCCATCGCTCTGAACTTCTGTTTTCACAGGTTTTTTGATGGTATCCAGTATCCACTCCTCTTTAATAATTGCCCTATCCGGACGCTGCCTGATAAATGAAAAGTATTGTGTACATTTCATGGCAGTATTTTATCATTTTTGTTTTTTTAAAATGCAGTGTTTGCAAGATAGGTATAATTTTCTATGCTACGGTTCTCTATATCCTAATTCTTCTAATTTACTCCGAGCTTTATCAAGAACTTCTTGAACAAATAATTGATTATATGGACTACGCCGAATTATAGCCTCAACAGTTAGATCAAGACTATTCAATTCCCATAATTTTGTAAATCCTTCGTGATAGGTTGGTTCCATGACCAGTTGGATTGCTGTAGTTACAGGGCCTTGATTTTCTATCAATTGCAAAAATCTTGTGGGTCGATATCCATATTGATTTATACAAATACCAACAGACCTCAGAAACTCCTCCCATAGTTGATTTTCTATTTGAGGGTTCATCGTTATCTATTATTAGCCTAATGCGGCAGTTGAGCGGTGGGCCGGATGCCCATCTGTCTCGAACTCCTGGTTCTCCCTAGCGGAGCGCATTCACCCTGTTCGCCGCTTAACTGCCGCATTCTTCCGAGCGAAGCGAGGGGGAACAAGTTATTAGATAGTTTCTCGATAATACCAGAAAGCACCTATATGGTCAAGGCAATAAATATAAGATGCTTGACGTAACATTCTAATTTTAGTAGATTATATCTCTTACTAATATTACAAATGGAATATTAGTAAGAGATTAACTAATACCATGCAAAAAGTTCCATATGATATTTGGACACAGTACGAGGCATTCCTGAAGGATAAGGTGAAGGATGTTTCGCAGCATGAAAACCTTAAAAAATGGTTTTTATACTTTTGGGACTTTCGCTCAAAATACCATCCACCGGATTCCAGATCCGAACATGTATGTTTGTTCATCGAAAAGCTTCAGAACAAGGGACAGACCCCCATACAGCAAAAACAGGCGGCCCATGCAGTATCGCTTTATTTTCAGATGCATGATGCAGAGACAAAAGCTGCGACAACTTCCGCGGTCTCTCAATACCGAGCAACCACAGAGGGATTGCCCCTACGGGTTTCGGAGGCAGCAACAACCCCCTCCACCCCCGGTAATCATAACTCCCCCAATCCCCCTCTTATCTTAAGAGGGGGTGGCGAAGCCGGGGGCGTTATTATGGGCGAATTTGTTCCTCCTTTGTCATCCGGCAGTCATTATAGTGAATGGCGATGCATTGAGAAATCAGGATCTCCGGCGTGGGACAAGGTCATCTCCGATTTGTCGAACGAGATCAAGACCCGCCACTATTCCCGGAAAACATTAAAGGCATATGCGGACTGGATCCGCAAGTTCCAGGGCTTCCTGCATGATAAGTTTCCTGAGGAATTGTCGGAAACTGATGTGAAGGCGTATCTCACGTATCTGGCAGTAAAATGCAAGGTGGCGGCCTCTACACAAAATCTGGCGTTCAACGCGTTGTTGTTTTTATACCGGCATATTCTTAAGAAAGACTTCGGCGATCACAAGGACGTTCCCCGTGCAAAGAAATCGAAGTATATCCCTGTTGTTCTTTCGAGGCGGGAAATCGACGCTATATTGAAACATCTTTCATATCCTTGTGATCTTGTGGTCAAATTGCTTTACGGCTGCGGACTTCGTCTCTTCGAATGCCTTAAGCTGCGGGTGCAGAATTTCAATTTCGATGAGGGCATTCTGAGCATCCAGGATGGAAAGGGAAAGAAGTCAAGGACCGTGCCCATCCCCCAGACAATAACCCCTGAACTGTTGGAGCAGCTTGAGACAGTCAGAAAGTTGCATGACACAGACCTCGATGCAGGGTACTCAGGCGCTTTTCTGGATGATCTGCTCGAAAATAAATATCCGAAGGCTGCAAAAGATTTCATCTGGCAATGGTTTTTCCCTCAACAATCGCTGACTCCCATCCCTGCAAAAAAAGAACTGCGGCGTTATCACCTGCACGAGAGCCACGTCCAGGAAGCTCTGCGCGAGGCAGTCAGACGTGCAAGGCTCACAAAGCGCGTCACTGCGCATACCTTCCGCCACAGCTTTGCCACTCACCTCTTGCAGGCCAATTATGACATCCGGACGATTCAAACGCTTCTCGGCCACAGCGATGTGAGGACTACGATGATTTATAAGCACTGCATTCCGAGCAGGACGTTAAAAGAGGCAAAAAGCCCGCTGGATTTCTAACCTTCATTATTCATAAATTTCCTGATCAATCAGAGCAGATGCTGTATCTGAGCGGCTTTATCCCGATAAATACCGGGATACCTCGGACCCGGATTATTCATACTCAACCGGCACCTTTTATTTACTCCGTGAATGAACTAAACTGTATTATTCATAATTGATTATGACAAAAAAATACTTAGGACAGAACTTCCTTTATGACCCATCAATCCTGACGAGGATCATACGGGTCGCACAGCTTTCTATCGATGATCTTGTCGTAGAAATCGGCCCTGGACAAGGGCGAATGACAAAAATGCTTTCTGAACATGTAAAAAAATTAATCGCCATTGAACTCGATAATACCCTGTTCGAAAAATTGGAAAGCAAATTCGTCGACCATAGCAATGTTGAGCTCATACATGGAGATGCCCTCAGGTATCCTTACGAGAACCTGCCAGAGTTCAAGGTCGTTGCAAATATACCATACTACATTACAACTCCTGTAATCTTCAGGCTTCTTGATATAGGCTGTACAAAACCTGTAGATATACAAAGAACAAAAGGAATATCTCCCTCTCAGCCCCTTTTAGCAAAAGGGGAAAAGGGGGATTTTCAGGTGAAAAAAAATCTCAAATCAATGACTTTGACAGTCCAGAAAGAAGTTGCTGAAAGGATAACAGCAAAACCAGGAGGAAAGGATTATGGTGTCCTTTCAATCATGGTTCAATATCATGCAACTCCTTACCTGGCATTTATCATTCCAAGAGGTGCGTTCAGACCGGTTCCAAAAGTAGATTCAGCTGTCATCCACCTGAAAATCCTGGAAACCCCCTTCATAGATATAGGAGACGAAAAGCTCTTTAAGAGCGTAGTTAAAACTGCTTTCTCTCAAAGGAGGAAGGTCCTCTCAAATTCCCTGAAAGGTTTGCGGAGAGATGCGAAAGAATGGCTTGATCGAGCAGGAATCGATCCGGACAGGAGACCTGAGACGCTCAGCATTGAAGAATTCGCAAGGCTTGCGAACCTGTATTAACCCGACAAATCAAACACACTCAAGAAACTCTATAGACGCTGTGCGCAATGTGCTTGGCGCTATGCGCTTTTCGACTCCTTAACAATCCGCTCGATGTCATGTCTCTCAAGCACTTCTTCTTTGACAAGAGCCTCGGCTAAAGCATCCAGGGGCTTCCTGTTAGTCTTCAAAACTTCTTCAGCCTTTGTTTCTGCCTCCACCATTAATTTGTGAATCTCCTGATCCATGAGCCAGGCCATCTCTTCACTGTAGCGTTTTGGCAGGGACAGATCCCTCCCTAAAAAGGGATGCTCCTCTCCCCTTCCCAGGTTGACCGGGCCGATCTTATCGCTCATACCCCATTGCGCAACCATCTTCTCTGCAAGAGAGGTCGCCTCCTTCAGGTCATTCTGTGCACCACTGCTCATGTCATCAAAGACGATTTTTTCTGCAACCCTTCCGGCAAGTGCAACACTCAGCCTGTTCATGAGATATGTTTTCGGATAGTAGTGCCTGTCTTCATCCGGGAGAAGTTGCGTTACGCCCATAGCCATGCCCCGAGGAAGGATGCTCACCTTATGGATAGGATCTGTTCCAGGCAGTTGCATAGCAACAAGTGCATGTCCTGCCTCATGGTAAGCTGTTATCCGCTTCTCTACATCACTGATGGTATCTTCCCTCACCGTTCCCATAAGAAGAACATCCCGGGCCTCTTCAAAATCGCTCTTGTCGATTTTTTCTTTCTCTTTTCTTATTGCAACGAGGGCAGCCTCGTTTGTAAGGTTTTCAATATCTGCTCCTGTCATTCCCGGGGTGCCTTTCGCGAGCATTTCAAAGTCAACATCATCAGCCAGTACCTTGTCCCGGGCATGAACCTCAAATATTGATTTGCGTTCTTTCCATCCCGGTCTGTCTATGACAACATGTCTGTCAAATCTCCCAGGCCGCAGGAGTGCTGGGTCGAGGACATCCGGTCTGTTCGTTGCTGCCATAATAATGACCTCCTCGTGGGGTTCGAATCCGTCCATTTCACTCAAGAGTTGATTGAGTGTCTGTTCCCGCTCATCATGTCCTCCCCCAAGTCCGGCGCCTCTCGTTCTGCCGACAGCATCAATCTCATCGATAAAAATAATACTCGGCTGCGAATCTCTTGCTTTCTTGAACATATCGCGCACCCGTGAAGCACCGACTCCCACAAACATCTCGATAAACTCTGATCCACTGATGCTATAGAAAGGAACCGCTGCTTCACCGGCAACAGCACGCGCAAGAAGCGTTTTCCCCGTCCCCGGCGGACCAACCAAGAGGACACCTTTCGGAACTTTTGCTCCGAGTTTTTTGAATTTCGACGGATCTTTGAGGAACTCAATGGTTTCCTGGAGTTGCTTTTTGGTGTTCTCCATCCCGGCAACGTCCTTGAATGTTACCGTCGGCTTCTTCACATCATAGAGTTTTGCCTTGCTCGCACCGAACGAGAACAGTCCGCCGGCACCGCCATGAATCTGCTGCTGGGCGCGCTTCATGATGTAAAGCCATATGCCGATAATAAGCACCCACGGGATAACCCCTATGAAAAGTTGCCAGAGGAGAGAACCTTTTTCGTCCGGCTCTATAGTAATCGCAACATTCTTCTCCTCAAGTTGCCTTATGAGTCCCTCTCCTTGAAAGGAAGGGAGAAACGATTTGAAGTTTTTCACTGTTACAGCCTTCCGTTCACCAGGTACTTGCATATCGATATTTTTGTTGAAAGACCCGGTAACTTCCAAATTTTTTATCGTGACTGAATCGATGTTCCCTGCATTCAGTTGCTCCATAAACTGGCTGTAAGTTATGGCATATTGTGCAGGCCTTCCCATATCAAGATACTGGCCCCAGATATACAGAAACAAGACGAAAATTAAGATTGCAATGACAAATCTCCACTGTGAGCTCTTCAGTTTATCAATGATGTCTGTTTTGTCTAAAGGTGCCATGACTAAATTTTATATGAAACCATAAAAAAAGTAACCCCTCCCCTCTTTTTTATCATAGTTAATATACTGAACCGGAGACGCGGGGACACGGTAAAACGGTGAAAGTAAGAAGTCAAGAGTCAGAATGCAGAAGTAAAAACTGATATGGTAAATTTCAAAACCCAAAATTCAACTATAACGTTTTTTGCTTGCAGGCTTGTCAGCTTTCCAGCTGGTGGGCTTTGTAGCTTGTTAGCTTGCTCGCTGGATAGCTTATTAGAAACCTTGAACTTAGAACATTGCACGTCGAACAATCAGTTATAAGTTGACTCAACTTCGTATACTTGCTAAATTAATACCAACGATTCTTAAGGAGGATACTTATGGATGATGGGATAAAAAAGATTGGAGGTGCTTTTTTGCTTGGAGGAGCGATCGGTGCTCTCATCGCACTACTCTATGCGCCGAAATCGGGGAAACAAACGAGAAGAGACATCACTAAAACTGCACGGCGGATCAAAAGGGAAACCGTTGATCTCGTCGAAGACACCATTGATAACATTCACGACTTTGCAAATGATATGAAAGATAGGGTCTCTGACATCATTGACAGAGGGAAAGATCTATCTGACAGTGCCAAAAAAGAGGTTATAAGAAATCTCGAACAGGGACAGAAAGCAATTGAAAAACAAAAGAAAAGGATTGTTGAGACATTAGGGCTATAAGGCTGAACTCTCCATTCTATTCCTTGGCACATAGAAGGCACATAGAACACCTAAAATTACAATGAGTGGCGGAGGGGGTGAGATTCGAACTCACGTCCCGATACAATCGGGAAACGATTTTCAAGACCGTCGCCTTCAACCGCTCGGCCACCCCTCCAACGGTACGAGTTGATGCAATGTACTATTTAATAGTAAGCTATTATAGCAAAAACTGAGTTGGCTTTTTTGGACTGAAATTTTTTAAACAAAGTTTAGTTTAAAATTTAAAACAAAGTACAATGAGGTAATCATGCAAAATTCGGCGATTCATCTAATCCTTCAGGCTGGACTTGTTGTCAAGGCTGTTCTTATTATTCTCCTGTTCTTTTCCGTATTTTCATGGGCAATAATCTTCTTCAAACACAGGTACTTTGCACGAGGCAATAAGGAGACCGACCTGTTCTTACGTGCTTATAGGTCAGCGAAAGATACTAATGGACTTTATCAGGCAACAAAACATCTGATGGTCAGTCCTATTGCAAATGTCTTTAAAGCTGTTTATACGGATGAAATGCACAGAGGAAAAACAGAGACAAAAAGGCTCCTGAGGAGATACGAAGCGCTCGAATCGTCAAAACTAGAAAAATATCTGAATTTCCTCGCAACCACCGGATCTACAACACCCTTTATTGGCCTGTTCGGCACAGTCTGGGGCATCATGAATTCCTTCAGGGGTATCGGAGCAACCGGGGCAGCATCACTTGCTGTAGTTGCACCGGGTATAGCAGAGGCGCTGATAGCAACCGCAGCCGGTCTTGCTGCTGCAATCCCTGCTGTCATCGCCTATAACTACTACCTCAGCATGGCAAGGAGAATGATCATAGAGATGGAGGATTTCTCTGAAGAACTTCTTGACCTCTTTACAGTTAGGGGAGGACTATGAGATCCTTAAGGGAACGCAGGGTCCTTTCAGAAATCAATGTCACACCTTTTGTGGATGTTATGCTCGTCCTATTAGTCATTTTCATGGTTACTGCTCCTCTCCTTCAGCAAGGAATAGACGTAAACCTCCCGAAAGCGAAAGGGAAAGACCTGCCAACTGAAGAGCGTATAACCCTCGTTATCAGTAAAAATAGAGCAATCTATATGAATGAAAATCCTGTCTCCGTACAGGAGATGAGGCGCAGACTTGATGCTATCAGTAAGCTAAATCCGCATGTCTTTTTAAAGGCAGATAAAGACGTCCCTTACGGCTTTGTTGTTGAAGTCATGGGGGAAATAAAGGATGCAGGCATAGAAAAACTTGGGATGATTACTGAACCGAAGATACGCCTGAAATGAGGGGACCAAGCCTCCAGAAAACAACAATCATATCCTTTACTCTTCACCTGACATTATTCTTAACGTTAACTGTTTTGCTCACCATAAAACAGTCGAGCAGAATAATCATACCCCCCCCATATACGGTCAATCTTGTCAGCCCTGAAGTCTTAAGGAGTTTTGATACAGGAGTGGATACAGGAGTAGACACGGGAGTGGCTACGGGAGTTACCAGAACCCCAAGGGAATCTTCACCTAAAAAACCTCCCCTCCTGAAAAAGACTAAAGAAGCAGTCGCAGCAAAAAAGGATCCCCTGAACGAACAGAGCATGGTAGAGGAAAAAATCTCTCTCATAAAGGCAAAGAAACAGGTAGAAAAAACAGTCAAGCTCAGATCCGTCGTTTCTCTAAAAGCACGAGGTGACCCACAAAATGATCAGCCACAGACAACCAGTGTGCAGACTGCTGCAAGGAACAGTAATATGTTTAACGAGTATTTCGCTCAGATGGAAACTATGATATGGGAGCAATGGAGCTGGCCGGAAACAGGACAGAAAGATCTTTTAGCTATTATTTCAATTAAAATACTGCGCGATGGAACAATAAGAATCCAGCAGATCGAAAAAAGTTCAGGCAATAGCTTCTTTGACAAGGAGGCTCTCAAAGCGCTTGCAAAAGCCAACCCGCTTCCGCCGCCACCTGATGAGCTGGAAGTCAGTTTACGGTTCTATCCATGATAAGAAAGCCCAAAATTCACCGTTTACAGTTCAAAATTTTAATCTTTTTTTTATTACTCGTGACGAGTTACGGTTTACTGCTTACGGCTGTTGAATCGAAAATTTACATTGATATAACCTCGCCTGCATTTAAAAAGCTCCCCATCGCAATACAGGAATTTGAAGGTCCGCTCGGCAGGGACATATCAGCTATTATAGAAAACAATCTTGATTTTACCGGTTTTTTTTCCCCTGTAAGCAGTGATGCGTTTGTAGAAAACCCTTCCCAAGAATTCAATCCTAAGAACTGGCTTCCCCTTGGGGTTGAAGCAGTCGTGAAAGGTATCGTCAAGCAAGACAATGAGCTATCGGCAAAGATATCACTTTACGACGTTATAGAAGGACGAGAGGTTTTCAGAAAAGAATATAGGACATCAAGAGACCTCATGCGGCCCCTCTCTCATGCCATTGCCGATGATATATATTTCAAACTCACCGGTGAAAAAGGCATATTCCGTTCCAGGATTGCCTTTGTATCCACGAAGGATCAAGAGAGGATGGAAATCTATATCATGGACTGGGATGGAAAACGGATTACAAGAATGGGGATATCGGGAAATATTATCCTCCCTCCCCGGTGGTCAGGAGACGGAACGAAACTCATCTATTCGGCAGAAAGGAATAGACAATGGGGTATTTATTTGTTAGACTTTCTCAACATGAGCGAAAAGAACATATATGCTTCAAAAGGTACTAATATGGCAGGAAATTTTTTCCCGGACGGCACCACCTTCTCCTTTTCTTCGTCTAAGGATGGCACTCCTGATTTATACGTGAAACATATCAAGGACGATCAAATCATAAAGCTCAGTTCATCATATGGAATTGATGTCTCACCTACGGTATCTCCTGATGGTCATTATATCGCCTTCGTTTCCGACAGAGGTGGAACCCCACAGATTTATATCATGCACCGCAACGGATCAAACATCAGGCGCTTGACATTTGAAGGTTCTTACAATACCTCACCGTCCTGGTCACCGAAAGGTGATAGGCTTGTCTTTGTGGGACAACGAGGGAAAAACCAGATTTTTACTATCAAACCCGACCGAACAGAACTGACGCAACTGACCGTTTCAGGAAACAATGAAGATCCTTCATTTTCCCCTGATGGGAGATATATAGCCTTTTCTTCAGATCGGGATGGCATGAAAAGTATATATATTATGAGGGCGAACGGAGAATCCCAGAGGAAAATTACACCCAAGGGACTGGTTGCCTTCGGCCCGAACTGGTCACCAAAGTAAGAAAATTGTTATCATAAAAATGAGCACTCATAACAAGTCAGCATGTGAGGGAATCTATTTTTAACCATAGCCAAAAGGAGGATAGTCTATGAAAAGACTTTCGATATATGTGGTGTTACTCTTCGGTCTCATAGTGATCGGTTGTGCTGAGAAAAAAATGGTCAAACAACAGCCGGAAGAGTATCAACCGACGGTTACCGTGCACGAAACAGCAAAACGTGCTCCTGATACCGTTGATGTTCAACCCGAAGAAAAGATAATGGAGCAACGGTTCGCCAGGATTGAATCAAAAGAAGAAGCACTTCGTTATACCGAAGAGAAAGATGTCTTTGAAGACATATACTTCAACTTTGACGAATATGATATCCGTGATGATGCAAAGCCCGTATTAGAAAACATTGCTACCTGGCTCCTAAAGAACAAATCTGCGATAATTTTAATTGAAGGCCACTGTGATCCGAGGGGAACGAATGAATATAACCTTGCACTCGGCGATAGAAGGGCTCATGCAACGAAAGACTATCTCAGGGCACTCGGCATAGCATCAAACAGAATTGAAATATTGAGTTACGGTGAAGAAAAGCTCCTCTGCTTTGATGAGTCTGAAGAGTGCTGGGCAAAAAACCGAAGAGCGCACTTCGTTGTCTTGAAGGAGGCACGCCAGTAGTGTTTACGAGGGTAATAACCTTTCTCACCTTTTTCTGCCTGCTCCCCGCTGTTCTCTGTCTCCTGTCTTCCTGCGTAACGACCGAGCAACATGATCTCATGAGACAGGACTTAAACAGACTGAGGAATGAAAATATATATATAAAAAATGAGCTCAATAATCTCAAAGAAAAGATGTCAGGAATCGCCAGTCAGGATTCGTTTAATGTTATCAGGGAGAACCAGGCTGAGATGCAATCGAAGCTCTCAAATGTTGCAAGAGATATCCAGATTCTGAACGGCAGGTTTGAGGAACACAAGTACTCTGTCGAGAAGTCACTCAATGCTTCTTCAGGTGAGACCGAGGTCTTAAAGGCACAACTAACCACTTTTGAGAATCAGATCAAAGATATCAATGAAAAGATCACCATGTTGGAATCTCGTATGGAAAAACAACGAGAAGTTGTGCAGAGACAACAAGAGAAAGCCGTCATGGTACCCGAAGAGCCGGTCGGAGAACTACAACAACCTGCTGAGGAACAGCATTCTTTACTTGACAAAGTAAAAAAATATGAAGATGCATACAATACCTTCAAAGGCAAGAAATACAAAGAGGCGAGAATAAAATTTGAATCGTTCTTAAAAGCTTACCCCCAGGATGATCTCTCTGATAACGCGCAATTCTGGATTGCAGAGACATATTACTGGGAGAAAGACTACGAAAATGCAATCCTGTCCTATGAACTAGTGCTCAAAAAGTATAAAAATAGCCAGAAAACCCCGAACGCATTCTTAAAACAAGGCCTCTCCTTTATCGAGCTCGGGGACAAAAAGACAGGGAAAATAATTCTTGAGCAGGTTATAGAACGTTACCCTGATACAAGAGAGGCCAATCTTGCAAAGACGTATCTCAAGGATTTAGGAAGTCCTTAACCTGGAACATGAGCACTCTCAAGGATACCTTCCAGCGCACGATCGATTACATACGCATATCCATTACCGACAGATGTAATCTGCGCTGTATTTATTGTATGCCTTCGGAAGGCCTCATTCCCATGCAACATAAGCATATCCTCAGTTATGAAGAAATGGTGAGAATACTCCTTATTGCCGTTCATATCGGTGTCAGGAAAGTACGCATTACCGGAGGAGAACCGCTCATAAGAAAGAATGTCTGCCATTTGATCAGAATGATAAAATCCATCGAGGGCATACAGGACCTCAGCCTGACAACAAACGGGATACTTCTTGAAAAATATGCACAAGAACTGGCAGACGCAGGTCTCGGGCGTGTCAATATAAGCCTCGATTCACTGAAGGCATCAAGATATAGAGAGATTACCCGGCGAGGAAATCTTGATCACGTACTCAGAGGCATTGAGTCTGCCGAAAGAGCCGGACTCATTCCTGTAAAGATCAATATGGTTCCCATGCGCGGTTTCAATGATGACGAGATAGGAGCATTCGCACAACTGACCATGAAGGCCCCCTATCAGATCAGGTTCATAGAGTTCATGCCTTTCGGCAAAGAGAATATGTGGAAGCCAGAATATTTCATTTCTGCTGAAGAAATAAAATCCCTCGCTGAAAAGATCGGGGAATTACATCCTGTCAGGATGAGACGCTCCGGGCCGGCACGATACTACCAGTTTGACGGGGCAGCCGGAGTAATCGGCTTTATCAGCCCGCTGAGCAATCACTTCTGTGAAAAATGCAACCGCCTCCGTTTGACCGCAGACGGAAAATTAAGGCCTTGCCTCTTTTCAGAAACCGAAATAGACATCAAGACAGCCTTACGGAGCAACGCTCCCGATCACGAAATTGAACGCCTCATCAGGCTTGCAATACAGGTCAAACCACAAGGCCATACACTGAAAATTCAGGAAACTGCAGTCGGTAAGCTTCTTTGCGGACGGGAAGATTACAGACGTCCCATGTCAAAGATCGGAGGATAACGATAGAAAAGATTCCTACCATCTGTCCTTACTGCGGATGCGGATGTGGACTGTACCTTCATGTAAATAAAGGCAGTATCGTCGGAGTCTCACCGGTAAGAAATCACCCCGTCAATAAGGGGAGTCTCTGTGTAAAAGGCTGGAGCTGTTTTGAATTTATTCAACATCCTGACAGACTCCGATATCCACTGATACAAGAAAACGGTTCTTTCAGACAGGCATCATGGGATGAGGCTTTAAAACATGTCGCCGGGAGACTGTCAGAGATAAAAAAGGTGTCAGGACCTGATTCCATAGGGGTCCTCAGTTCCGCTAAATCCACAAATGAAGAAAATTACCTTATGATGAAGTTTGCAAGGGCAGTGATCGGTACGAATAATATTGACCACTGTGCACGGCTCTGTCATTCATCAACCGTGGGCGGACTTGCAGAAGCATTTGGTTCAGGCGCTATGACAAACTCTATTCATGAAATAGCGCATGCCCGGTTATTATTTGTCATAGGCTCTGACACAACAAACCAGCATCCCATGATAGGGAAACACATGCTCGATGCTTTAGACAACGGTGCCATACTCATCGTGGCAGATCCACGGAAGACCCAAATTGCAGATCTTTCACATATCCATTTGCAACATCGTCCAGGTACCGATGTAGCACTCCTCAACAGCATAATGTACGTCATGATAACAGAAGAGCTGGTAGATATATCCTTCGTAAAGCGCCGTACGGAAAACTTCACTGCCTTCAAGAATACGATTATGCACTACTCTCCAGAAACTGCTGGAAAGATAACCGGTGTTCCGGCATCTGATATCAAAAAGGTTGCGAGACTCTATGCAACCGAAAAGAAATCAATGCTCTTTTATGCGATGGGAATAACACAACACAGGACGGGCGTCGATAATGTCTGCTCCTGTGCAAATCTCACAATGCTCACAGCCCATATCGGGCTGCCTCACACAGGGCTGAACCCTTTGAGGGGACAGAACAATGTCCAGGGTGCCTGTGATATGGGAGCCTTGCCGGATAATTATTCGGGGTATCAAAAAGTTCATGACCCAAGTTCAAGGAAAAAGTTCGAAAGGGCATGGGGCACAAAACTCCCTGCAACACAAGGCCTGACGCTTACAGAGATGTTCGATGGAGTATTAAACGGGAATATAAAAGCTCTGTATATCATGGGTGAAAACCCCGTATTGTCCAACCCGAATATTACCAATACAATAAAAGCCTTAAAAAAGATCGACTTCCTTGTCGTACAGGACATCTTCCTGTCTGAAACTGCACAGTATGCTCACGTTGTTCTGCCGGCGGCTTCCTTTGCAGAAAAAGACGGCACGTTTACAAATACCGAGCGGCGGGTTCAGAAGATACGGCCTGCCGTAAAACCTGCCGGAAAATCAAAACCGGACTGGGAAATCATATCAGCACTTGCGAGTGAGATGAACTACGATATGTACTACCGTGCCGCACATGAAATAATGGAAGAGATCGCTCTTCTCACCCCTATCTACCGGGGGATCCTTCATCACCGTCTTGACAACAATCAAGGTCTGCAATGGCCATGTCCTGATATAGGACATCCTGGAACCCCATTTCTCCACAGGAAGAAGTTTGCAAAAGGACTCGGCACATTTATCCCCGTTATTTTTTCCCCTCCGGCTGAAGTACCTGATAAGGATTTCCCGCTCATCCTCACAACCGGGCGAACCTCTTTCCACTACCACACGGGTACTATGTCCAGACGCACCTCCTCTCTTAACAGAGAACTCCCCGAATGTTTCGCAGAAATAAACAGGAAGGATGCGGAATCCTTGACGATAAAGCACATGGATATAGTCAAAGTCTCGTCAAGGCGTGGAGAGATAACAGTCCGGGCATGTATCACAAACGATGTCCCTGAAGGTGTTGTTTTCATACCATTCCATTTTAAAGAGTCCGCAGTTAACCTCCTCACAAATCCCGTTCTTGACCCCTCTGCCAAGATACCGGAATACAAGGTCTGCGCCGTCAAGGTGGAATCAGTAAAATGAAGAACGTTTTAATCATAGACAAAAACTATCTCCCTTATTGGCTCAGGCAATTGAGAAAAACGATGACCCTCATCGCACCGTTGCGGGCTGGAAATGAAGATGTTATCTTGAACGTTATTGAAAATATTCATGAGATAGAACTCAATTGCCCTGCATCAATACCATCCCCGAAGGAATTCCTTTTCCCGCAGAAAGAAGACATGTTCAAATTCTCAGCAGGTACAACAGATGTGCTCAAAGACGATACAAGAAGATTGATTTTCGGTGTACGGTCCTGTGATATATCAGCGATTGCACTGCTTGACAGGTTCTTTGGTGAACATTTTACTGATGACTACTACATGTCAAGAAGGAAAAATAGCATTTTCATTTCTATGGTCTGCAATGATCCGGATCCAACATGTTTTTGTCTCGGCCTTGGTACAGGACCATCGTTAAAATCGACCTTTGATATACAGCTTACAGACCTCGGAGATCGTTATATGGTTGAAACAGCTTCCAAACAGGGAGCGACCTTGATAAAAAGACATATCTATCTTTTTGCTCAGCCGAAAAAATCAGATTATGAAGATCAGTATGAAATCCTCCTCAGTGCTCAAGCGAAGTTCGAAAAAAGAATCAACCTTGAAAGTGCGCGGCAGAAAATACTGGGTGAAAGAATCAGTGACCGTTTCTGGGACTGGATGTCTAAAAAATGTTTTGAATGTGGTGGGTGTGTGTATGCATGTCCTCTCTGCACCTGTTTCAATGTTCTGGATAATGTTGAATCAGAAAATCATGGTACCCGCCTGAGGGTATGGGATACCTGCATGTTTAAAGGGTTTACAAGAATGGCGGGCAATATCTGGCCTTCTGAGAAAAAAGGTACACGGATCAAACAGTGGTACTTCCATAAATTGATATATTACCCAGAACATTTCGGTAAGTTCGGCTGTGTTGGTTGCGGTAGATGTACGATAACATGTCCAGGACACATAGACATGGCAACAATAGCGCATAAAATCGATATCGGGGACAGAAGAAGCAGATGAAGAGAATAACAAAAGATATCTACCTTCCGTCAATGGCCGAGATTGTTGAGATTATAAACATGACGGCAAACATAAAATTGTTTAAGATCAAACCCCGGAGATTATTTCCTTATAAACCAGGCGAGTTCATCATGCTTTCGCTCTGGGGTAAAGGTGAGGTGCCGATATCAATAACATCAACATATGGTTTTCATACATATATCGAACTCTGTATCAAGCGCGTCGGATATATTACATCAGCAATACATATGCTCAGTCCATCGGACGAGATCGGGATACGAGGACCTTTTGGGAATTCATTTCCTATTGAGAAGGCAAAGGGAAAAGACATCATCTTTGTCACCGGAGGTCTGGGAATCGCCCCTCTCCGACCTCTCATACATTCGGTCATGAACAATAAAAAACAGTTTAAAAAAGTTGCCCTCGTCTGTGGTTCATGTACCCCGCCTGAGATCCTGTTCAAAGACGATATCAATGCGTGGCAGAAAAAAAGGATGCAGATTATCCTTACATGCGAAAAGAAATCAAAAGATTGGGATGGGAATACAGGTCTCGTTACAGAGTACCTTAACACACCAAAGATTTCATTCAAGGATGCCTTTGCCTTTATCTGTGGCCCCCCTGTCATGATAGCTCTCACCATGGAAAATCTCCACGGCATGGGCATGAACGAAAATCATATCTTCACATCACTCGAAGCACACATGAAATGCGGAGTCGGCAAGTGCGGCCACTGTTATGTAGACGGGAAATACATCTGTACAGAAGGACCCGTTTTTTCATATGCAGAAATAAAAGACCGCAGATTGTATAAACATTAAAACAAAAGGGGTCAGGGATCCGAGGGTTCAAGTGATATGATTGAAGATTCCCTGCGGCAAGACCGCAGTCCCGAATCTTTTCGGGATTAATGTAAGGAATTCTTTATTCTTTCTATTCGCTCGCTAACCCGTGGCAAGACCACGGGGAATACGCTCGCTATCCATTTAAAATTCCAAAACCAAAATATCAAACAACTCTCAGCTCTTCGCTCTCTGCTCTTAGTCACACACGGAGCTTGGAACTTTTTTCGCTATGCACTACGCGCCACGCGCTTTGCGAGCTGACATCACAGCATTGAGTTTTTTCCTGAGTTCCCTCAGTCTTTCATCCCTTGTCTTCAATGGCTTACTGAGTACCCTGTCGATTTCTCCACCATCCATGTCCAGCGCAGGCCAGACAATCTCCTGTGCTGTATCCTTCATCTCAACGAGTGCCTTTGAAGTCAGCGTCGGTACAAACTTTTCAATAAAGATAAAGAAACTGAAAAGCCTTTTGAAAAGCATCAATTCTGCTTTTTCAATTTTTATGTTATACGTTGTTCTGCTCTTCACACTTTGTGACAATTTTATCAATTGTGTGAATAGAGGTACCTTTATCTGTGTCTGAAGGATTTCATCAAACATCGCACATTCTGAAGCAAAGAGTTCATATCCCTCAAGCTCATACGTATTAATGAGGATATTTTCTCTGATTTCTCCAGAAAACTCTTTTTTATATGTATCAACCAAACGCATGAAGGCAGCATTACTCCTTAAGCCATGAAGGGTTTGCAGTGTCATGCCTGCCCGTTCCGCAATCTCTTCGAGAGTGAGGCCACCGAAGTAGATATGCAGAAGTGCGGCGAGGTGAACGGTGTACCTGTCATCTTTAAGTGCATCTATCTTTTCACGCACCCACTTTGTGCTATCAAGTCGTTTTGGCATGACTTGTCTCTTTCAATTATACTTTTATGCGAGCTTTGTCTCTTCTTGTATAATATAAATATAAAAGATTTCCGTATACTATTTTGATAAAATATTAATTAAAAAATATTTAAAGGAGGCACTCGTGACATACCCCAAAAATAAAAACATTCTTTTTATCCCGGGCATAATCTTAGCATTGACTCTTCTCATTCCTTTTACTGTACTGGCAGATGATACCGCGTATATAAAAAAGGAGCTCAATAGCCGTGACTGGCAGGTCCGGCTGAAGGCTGTTGAAAAACTTGCTCACAGGTCGGACGAGGAGGCAGTAAACCTCCTTTTGTCAGTTGCCGGAACACGGACCGAATACTGGCCGGTAAAAATCAGGGCAATGTTACTCCTGGGTGAGACGAGGGATCAGAGAGCGAAGAAACTTCTCCTTTCCATCTTTCACGACCCAAATCTTCACTGGGAGTGTCCTTCCATAAAAACGCATGCTACCATTGCACTCGGCAATTTCAAAGGAGATCCGTATGTCGTTGAATCGCTCATCAAGGCTTTAGATGATCATGAAAAAATGACGAGGGAAGCCGGCATCCAATCGCTCGGTAAAATCGGAGACCCTTCGGCAGTACCACACATCATTAAGAGTTTACAAGAACCCAGTTTTGCTGTAAAACTGAGCGCCATCGAGGCCCTCGAGGCCATCGGAGACCCTCAAGCAATCGATCCGATAAAACGGGTTGCTGAAAATGACCTTGACGCTTTAATCAGGACAAGAGCTCAAGAGGCAATTGATTCATTGAAAAGAGCTGAATAAAGAAAACCAATGAAGAAAAACTGAGCAGTAAGCTCCCTTAGAAAAAATTTTGAGTTAACAGTGCTGAGTTGAACAGCTTTGCACTAACGGCTGGCTTTCAAAGTCAATTGCGATTGTAGGTATAAAAAGAATCTCACACTTTCAGTCCGTGACATCGCCAAGGAGACTATATTATCACGTCCCAGGTAATCGATACCACTTCATTCCCAGGTAACGGAGACCACCATTTTTGTAATGCTATTTCTGCCTCACTTTTAAGTTAACATTTTTGATCTCTATTTTGCCTTTCAGCCTGTAACTCTTTCCCTTGAAGATTCCAGCCTGCATTCGGTATCTATAAAGGCAAACCTCTTCGCCAGGTAACGCTCAGATTTTCCCCTCTGAAATCAAAATGGGTCGCCGGCCAGATATGGCACAAGGACCAGAAGGTAAGAACACTTCAGGACGGTTCGATTGAACTGACATTCCCTGTTGCGAGCTTTGCCGAGATCAAGATGGAGATTCTCAGGCATGGTGCAGGGGTGGAAGTAATCAAGCCAAAAGCCCTCACAGAGATAATCAAGGAAGAAGCAAAGAAGATTGCGAAGATTTATCAGCCTAAATTATTCATAAATTTTTAATATATTACCCTGGGAGAGAGCAACAGTTTGTTAATGATGCAGGTTAAATATTTAAGGCGCTATTTTTTCAGATCATGACAGAATAAAGAGGTTGCAATTTACAAGGAAGTAAGGTATCCTTACTGTAAGGAGGTAAGATATCATGCTGGCTAAGAAAACGTCCAAGAATCAGCTCACCCTGCCAAAGGATATTGTCAGGGAATTTGCTGATATCGAATATTTTGATGTTTCCGTGAAAGACAGGGCAATTATTCTCAAGCCGGTCAGAATAACACCGGCAGGTGAAACCCTTGATGATATCCGTAACAAGCTGAAAAAACTGGGAATCTCAGAAAAAGACGTAGCTGATGCGGTCAAGTGGTCAAGAAAGCGCAAGGGCTGATCAGGGTCGTCCTTGATACGAATATTCTCCTGTCAGCACTTCTTTTCAAGGGAAAGCTTTCGAGAATAGTCGATCTCTGGAAGGAAGGAGCGATCAAGCCGTTTTTTTCCAGGGAAACTTTTGAGGAATTCAGAACAGCGCTCGGTTATCCAAAATTTTCTCTGAAGCCTGATGAAATCAAAGCTATTCTTGAGGAGACACTTCCCTATTT
>Ga0068712_1001686_pt1 | contig 29339 bp, 23 predicted proteins | sample MTBAKSrepl1MetaG_FD_62987 | JGI IMG/M metagenome (GOLD analysis project Ga0068712, IMG submission 62987) | Enrichment culture microbial communities from Arthur Kill intertidal strait, New Jersey, USA, that are MTBE-degrading - MTBE-AKS1... | ecosystem: Environmental > Aquatic > Marine >... | reverse complement strand
GTCGAGCTCTGGCCTGTCGCTGTACAGATATGGGGAGCAGACACAGAGTCGCTGTCCGCCATCGAGCGCCCAGCGCATCTGATTGGGCTCCTAACGATCGCGGCGCTGACGGGGCTCTTGCTCCTGAACGATCGGCTACCCTGGGCGCTGGTGGCGGTCTGGACCTGGCTGGGGATCACGACGCTGCTGGTCGGTGCCAACAGCCTGCTGCTAGCGCTGCTAACGGGAATGACCGGCCTTCGCTTGCGCGGCCACAGGCTGGTGATGATCCTCGCAGGGGGACTCGTGCTTAGCCTGGTCGAGACGGGCGGCCTCTCATTGCTTCGGCGATTGGCGGGCGCCTGACGCCTATCAAGCGCATCAGGGCGCTACGATGCTTGAGCTGCGCCGCCGGTACAGGTATACTCGAGACAGGATTCAACCCAGTTTGGCCAGGAAAACGCAACGGGTAATGTGGAACACGGGTGCATCAGAAGGAGGTCCGATGGATATTGGCAAAGCATTCTCCTACGTGATCAGTGACAAGGATTGGGTGAAAAAGGTCGTCATCGGCGGCATAGTTGGCATTGTCCCGATCGCCAACCTGATCGTCATCGGCTATGGCCTGCGCGTCCTCAAGAACGTGGCCCAGGACGATCCCCAGCCGCTGCCGGAGTGGGATGACTGGGGCGGCGACTTTGTGAAGGGCCTCATGGTCACGCTCGCAAGCCTCATCTACTCTTCGCCAGCGATCGTGCTCTCTGGCATTTTTGCGTTGATAGGCGTATTCACCGGGAATATCTCCGGCGAAGTAGAGGGCGTGTTCACAGCGCTCATGGTCTGCTTCAACTGCCTGGTGGTGCTATGGGCCCTGGCTGTTAGCCTGTGGATGCCGGCAGCCATGGTGAACTATACCGAAAAGTGGTCGTTCGGTGCCATGTTCGCGTTCGAAAAGATCTGGACGTTGATCTCGGAGAATATCGGCAACTATGTCACCGTACTGGTAGTCATGCTGCTCGCAGGGATTGCCGCCATATTCGGGTGGATCGCCTGCGTCATCGGTGTACTGTTCACGCAGTTCTACGCACAGCTGGCGAGCATGCATGTCCTCGGTCAGTTTGCCCGTGAGGCTGGCGGGCCCGGAGTGGAGTGAGCCAACTCAGGCGATCCACTCTCCATACGCGCTTCCGCGAGCGGCCAACAACAACATAGACCAGAGTTCGCCAGGAGAGAGGGTTCGTGCCCTCTCTCCTGTCTTTCCCCGCAGACTCCTCAACTCATCGTCTTTCGGCCATCTGATAGCAAACCGACATGCCGTGACAGTTTCTGACAGTAGGCCTGGTCTACACTGTCGGCATGGAAACCACTACCGGCGTCACGTCCCCAACCGCCCAGGGTGAAAGCAGACCATACACCTCTCGCCTGAGCGGCCTGTATCGGCTGCCACTAGAGGAGCGCATCGCTCTTGTAGCGTCGGTGGCTGGCCTGGATGCGGCCGAGGTAGCCGTTATGACTGGTCAGGGCACTGAGGCACTTGAGAGGGCAAACGCGTCGATCGAGAACGCGCTTGGGGTTGTTCGGTTACCTCTGGGCATTGGCACAAACCTCATCGTCAATGGTCGCGATGTCCTGGTGCCCATGGCCATAGAAGAACCCTCCGTAGTTGCTGGGCTGTCCAACGGCGCGCTGCTGGTCCGTGAGACCGGCGGCGTTCAGGCCAGCGCCGACGCCTCGGAGATGATCGGGCAGATCCAGATCTATGACCTGGATGATCCCGTGGCTGCCCGCGCACGCCTTGTGGAGCACCGGGACGCGCTGCTGGCACTCGCCAACGGGACCATGCCAGGCATGGTGTCACGCGGCGGAGGAGCGCGAGACCTCCAGGTACGCCTGATTGAGACCGCCATGGGCACCATGCTGGTGACCCATTTGACGGTGGATGTTTGCGATGCCATGGGCGCCAATGTGGTCAACAGCGCTACAGAAGCGCTCGCGCCAGAGTGTGAACGACTGACCGGAGGCCACGCGGGTCTGCGGGTGCTGAGCAATCTGGCGACACGCCGTCTGGCACGGGCGACCTGCCGGGTGCCCGCCGCACGACTCGCTTCAGATGGCCTGGAAGCAGAGCAAGCAGCACGCGCCTTTCTGGCGGCACAGGCGCTGGCCGATGCCGATCCGTACCGTGCTGCGACGCACAACAAGGGCATTATGAACGGCATCGACGCTGTGGCCCTCGCCACCGGCAACGACTGGCGCGCGATCGAGGCAGGAGCACACGCCTGGGCAGCACGCAGTGGTGCCTACCAGCCGCTGTCGACCTGGGTTCGTGATCCCGATGGAGATCTGGTGGGAAATATAGCGTTACCCCTGGCGGTGGGCACACAGGGTGGCGCCGTGCGGGCACACGCAGGGGCACCGGTGGCCCTCAAGATCATGCGTGTTCGCCATGCGCGGGAGCTCGCCGAGATTATGGCTGCGGTGGGCCTGGTCCAGAACCTGGCTGCCCTCAGGGCCCTCGCCACGGAGGGCATCCAGCGGGGACATATGCGTTTGCATGCGCGTCAGGTCGCCCTTGCTGCGGGCGCCGATGGGCCCGAAGTGTACGACCTGGCAGAACGCTTGGTTACATGGGGTACTATGTCGCTCTCCAGAGCGCAGGCACTGTTGAAGGAGTTGCGCGGAGAATGACCGGATTCTTGAGGCGGTCCCGAGCCAGATGCGCCACGTTCTGGGAGGCAACATGCTGATGCGGCCTCGCCTCAAGGTCGGCATTGCCGGCTATGGCGCCTATGTGCCGCGATACCGGCTCCCTGCCTCAGAGGTCAACCGCATCTGGCACGATGGTCAGGACGCAACGCCGATCACGGAAAAATCGGTTCCCGGGCCAGACGAGGACACGGTGACCATGTCCATCGAGGCCGCACGCAATGCTCTTGCGCGGGCAGCGATCGATCCCGAACTGATCGGCGCCGTCTGGGTTGGTAGCGAATCACATCCCTATGCCGTCAAACCTACCTCGACTATCGTCGCGCAAGCCATCGGGGCGGTGCCCAACACCCTGGGCGCGGACTGGCAGTTTGCCTGCAAGGCGGGCACAGAGGCGCTGCAGGCCGCCGTCGCACTGGTGGGTTCCGGGATGGCGCCTTACGCGCTCGCGATCGGCATGGACACGGCCCAGGGTCGCCCGGGCGACGCCCTGGAGTACACTGCCGCTGCCGGCGGGGCTGCCTATATTCTCGCCCCGGCGAACTGCAGCATCGCCATCCTGGAAGGATCCACCTCGTATGTGAGCGAGACGCCCGACTTTTGGCGTCGACCGGGAGCGCAGTATCCCGAGCACGCGGGACGGTTCACCGGCGAGCCGGCATACTTTAGGCATGTAGAGACCTCGACCCGTGCCCTGCTCGAGTCGCTGGGATATGTGGCGTCGGATTTCGCCCATGCTGTTTTCCATCAGCCGAACTCGCGATTCCCCGCCCGTGCCGCGCGCGAGCTCGGTTTTGATGGTGACCAGATACGCGCCGGGATGCTGGTCGATCGCATTGGTAACGCCTATGCGGGATCCTCCATGCTGGGACTGAGCGCCGTGTTGGATGTTGCCGCCGCCGGCGACCGGGTGCTGCAGGTGTCATTCGGATCCGGAGCAGGCAGTGACGCCTTTGTTTGGCGGGTCACCCACAGGATCGATGAGCGCAGGCGCCAGGCACCCACCACTGAAGCATACATTCAGCGACGCAAAGAGATCGACTATGCCACCTATGTCCGCTACCGTGGCAAGCTGAGTAGATAGGGGAAGGCATCTGTGAGAGAAGTGGCGATCCTGGGCATCGGGCAGACTCCCGTGAATGAGCACTGGGAGTCCAGCCTGCGCGACCTCGGGTACCAGGCCTTGCAGGCCGCGTTGGACGATGCCCGCGTAGCAGCGCCACAGATCCTCATCGTCGGGAATATGCTCTCCGGTGCTCTGGCGAGTCAGGAGAATCTCGGTGCCTTGATCGCGGACTATGCGGGCCATCGCGGTATAGAAGCCCTCAAGGTCGAAGCTGCCTGCGCCAGCGGTGCGGCTGCCGTCCGCCTGGCTTCCATGGCTGTGGCAGGAGGGGCGTTCGACGTGGCGGTAGCGCTGGGCGTCGAGAAGATGACCGATGGCCGCGCTGAGCAGGCGACAGCGGCACTGGCCTATGCCTCCGATGCCGAGTATGAAGCGGAGCAGGGGCTGTCTTTTGTTGCGCTCAACGCCCTGATGATGCGGCGCTACATGCACGAGTACGGCTACCAGCACAGCGATTTTGCCGGTTTCGCCATCAACTCGCACCACAACGCGAGCACCAACCCGTACGCGATGTATCCGCACGAGATCACCTTGCGGCAGTTTGAGAATGCGCGGTCTGTTGCAGAGCCGATCACGATGCTGGACTCGTCCGGCATCGGCGACGGTGCCGCAGCGGTGGTCCTGGTACCCCTTGATCTCGCCCTGCAAGTAGCGACCCACCCTGTCATCCGCATTGCGGCATCAGCATCGGCGACGGACTCTGTCGCGCTGCACGATCGCCGTGACCCGCTGTTTCTCCAGGCCGCCTTTGACTCGTCTCAGCGGGCATTTGCCCAATCGGGCACAAGGCCAGAGGACATTGACTTTTTCGAGTTGCACGACGCCTTTACGATCATGTCGACCCTGTCGCTGGAAGCCTGCGGTTTTGCCCCTCGTGGCCGAGGCGTCACGCTGGCGATGGAAGGCCACATCACGCGGCAGGGCCGCCTGCCCATTTGCACGCTGGGTGGCCTCAAAGCGCGCGGGCATCCCGTGGGCGCTACCGGTGTCTATCAAATCGTCGAGGCGGTACAGCAGCTTCGCGGCACCGCCGGCGCGAATCAACTCCCCGGCGCACGCCTGGGAATGACCCAGAACATTGGCGGCAGCGGCGCCAACGTCATCACGCACATACTTGAGCGAACGAACTGAGCACAGGAGGTATCCAATATGACTGGTCCATCACAGTGGCGCAGACGGCAGCAGCGACTCGCAATGGTCGGGGAGGTGTGCCCCCATTGCTCGGCCAGACTGTTCCCCCCGAGAGATGTCTGCCCGTATTGCGGCGGGCCTGCCAGGATCAGCTATGCCATGGGCGGTCGCGGGACGGTCTACTCCTATTCGCGCGTGATGGCGGCCCCAGAGGGCTTTGACAACTACGCCCCGTATTATGTCGCGCTGGTCGCGCTGGATGAGGGGCCTCTGATTACCGCCCAACTCACCGACATTGACCCGGACGATGTCCGCATCGGGCTTCCCGTGGAGATGGTCACGCGCGTCATGCGTCAAGATGGCGAGCGCGGGCTGATCGACTATAGCTTTAAATTCCGCCCGATCCTGGAGCGTGTGACAGGTTAGCCTTAGCGCACAGCCGGTCCCGCAGCCCTCTGGCGGCTGCTGCATCCATTGCGCGCGTCCCTACGAAAGGTATAATGGGGGCGCGCGTGACTATTGAAGGAGCCTGCCATGTCTCAACAGAACGATCAGCAGACACACCTACCCTACGCCTTGCAGACGATCCCGGGATACTATAGCTCCCAGCCCGGCATTCAGCTCGGCAGCCAGTTCTCTTCGAGCGCGACCGACGACGACCTGACCTTTGCCCGGCAGCTGGGCATCGAATGGGCGATGGTGAACGTCGATGAGCCCGAGCTGCACACTGCGGAGGGCTATCGCGCCATCAGATCTCGCTTTCAGGCTGCGGGCCTGCGCATCTACCGGCTGGCCAACCATCGCTGTCACAATATGACGTCGGTGACGCTCGGACTGCCCGACAGGGATGAGCGGATCGCGGAATATCTGCAGTACATCCGGAACCTGGGCGCCGCCGGTATCCACTACTCGACGTATGCCCACATGGCCAATGGCATCTGGAGCTCAGGGCGAGAAACCATACGGGGCGGCGCAGAGTCCCGCAGCTTTCACATCGATCAACCGCACACAGGCCACTGGATCGGTGAGACCTTTGAAGGCCCTCTGACACATGGCCGTGAGTACACCGAAGACGAACTCTGGGACAACTATGCCTACTTTATCCGACAGGTGGTGCCGGTGGCGGAAGAGGCAGGCGTACGCATCGGCATCCACCCGGACGATCCCCCTGTGTACCCCTTGGGCGGCATTCCCCGGGCGATCTTTGGAACCTTTGAGGGCTACCGGCGGGCGATCGAGATGGCTGCCAGCCCGAATATCGGCGTGTGCCTCTGTGTCGGGTGCTGGCTGGAAGGCGGAGCCGCCATGGGCAAAGATGTGATCGAGACCATCCATTATTTTGGGTCGCGCCGCAAGCTGTTCAAGATCCACCTTCGCAACGTGACTGCCCCAATGCCGGAGGGCTTTGCAGAGACCTGTATGGACGCCGGCTACATGGACCTTCTGGAAGTCATCTCAGCGCTGCACGCGGTCAAATTCGACGGCGCGATCATCTCGGATCATCTACCCACCATGGTGGGCGGCCGGCGTGCTGCAGAGGCATATCACATCGGCTACATGCGCGGACTGGTGAACGCGGTTCAGCGCGGCTGACCGCAAGACGACGATAGGGCACACGCTCCGCGGTACGTCACCAGACAAGACACTTGCCCCTGTCCGGTGGCACCATTATAATGGGCTCGTGTGACAGCAATGATCCAGTCACCTGAGGGATACCATACGCTTATGCCCACCCCTGGCGCCGCCCGCACGACGATTGTGGTCCTCGACTATGGCTCCCAATACAGCCAGCTTATCGTGCGTCGGGTGCGCGAGTGCCACGTCTATGCTGAGATGCTGCCCTGGGACGCGAGCGAGAGCGATATCGATCGCCTCAACCCTGCCGGAATCATCCTGTCCGGGGGACCCAACAGCGTCTATGATGCTGGTGCGCCCTATCTGAGCGAGCATGTTCTCAAGCGCGGCATCCCCGTGCTGGGACTGTGCTACGGCATGCAGCTGATGGCGCACCAGATGCAGGGACGCGTCGCGCCGGCAGTTCACCGCGAGTATGGCCTGGCTCAAGTCCAGATAACCGACCCGTCTAGCGACCTGTTCCACGGCCTGCCTGAGACCCAACAGGTCTGGATGAGCCACGGTGATCGCATTGACGCTCTGCCAGCGGGCTTTGTGGCAGTCGCTCGCTCAGACAATTCCCCCTATGCGGCCATCGAGAACCGTCAGCGTAAACTCTACGGTGTGCAGTTCCACCCGGAAGTTGTCCATACGGAGCATGGGGCCGCGATCCTGAGCAATTTCGTGCTGAGGATCTGTGGCTGCGCGCCCGATTGGACCCCTGGCTCAATCATTCACGACTCGATACGCAGCATCCGTGAGACCGTTGGCGCCGGCCGGGTGATCTGCGGCCTCTCCGGAGGGGTCGATTCCACTGTAGTCGCCACGCTGGTCCACCGCGCAATCGGTGACCAGCTAACTGCAGTCTTTGTGAATACGGGGCTCCTGCGCCAGAATGAGGCGGAGGAAACCGTCGTTCGTTTTCGCCAGCTTCTCGGCGACAGGCTGCAATATGTCGACGCCTCTGAGGTGTTTCTCGACGCACTCGCCGGAGTCACTGACCCGGAACGCAAACGCGTCATCATCGGGAATACCTTTATCGACACCTTTGAGCAAGAGGCCGCGCGGCTGGGCAAGGTCGACTTTCTGGCGCAGGGCACACTATACCCGGACGTAATAGAAAGTGCGGGGGGAACCGGCACTGCCGCCGCACGAATCAAGACCCACCACAATGTGGGCGGGCTGCCCGAGCGGATGCGCATGCAATTGATAGAGCCTCTGCGCTACCTCTTTAAGGATGAAGTGCGTGCCGTTGGCCTCGAACTGGGCCTGCCTCCCGATCTGATCTACCGGCCGCCCTTCCCCGGCCCGGGCCTGGCCGTCCGCATCGTGGGCGAGATCACCTATGAGCGAGTCGCCACGTTGCAGGCGGCAGACGCCATTGTGCGGGAGGAGATCGAGTCAGCCGGCCTGGGTCGTGACGTCTGGCAGTACTTTGCGGTCCTGACGCCTCTGCAGACTGTGGGCGTGATGGGTGACAACCGCACTTATGCCAATGTCGTAGCGGTGCGTGCCGTGACCAGTGTGGATGGCATGACCGCTGACTGGGCACGTATGCCCTATGACGTGCTCGCGCGTATCTCTAGCAGAATTGTCAATCAGGTACCCGGGGTCAACCGCGTCGTGTACGACATCAGCAGCAAGCCTCCCGCCACCATCGAATGGGAATAGTGCGCGGTTCTTTCGGAGGGGAAACAGCATGCCCTTGAGTCTCGTTGGCCGAGCCGGTGGAGAGTTGGACGGGCCGCGTGTCGAGCGTGTGTCATTGCATCAGGGAGCGCTCCAGGTCGACCCCCCTGCCGTGCGTGCGTTCACGCCACCCTCCCATCGAGCCGCCGAATCACGGGGTCGCCTGTACATCCTGTTGGCCACGGCCACCTCCGAGTATCTGCCACCTGCTGTCACCAGCGAGCTAATGTCGCTCATCGGCGAGACCTACTACCAGCTGTCCGGTAGCATCACCCGCGGACTGCGCGGCGCACTCCTGGCAGCCAACGAGCGCCTCTTTGAGCATAACCTCCGGGCCGATCCATCGTTACGATCTCTGGCGGGCGCTGTATGCGTCGTCATACGCCAGGAGGATCTATATGTGGCACAAATGGGTCCAGCTGTAGCCATCGTGGGTCGCGGCATGGACGCTCGCCGCTATCCGGACCGTTCCGCATGGGTCACTATGGAGCAACCGGTCGGCATTGACCTGGACCGCGAGCCGCCGCTGGGGCTCCGCAAAGAGACCGAACCAAGCCTGTTCCACGCCAGCTATCGCGCCGATGACCTGCTTGTCCTGGCATCGGCAGGTATCGTTCGCGAGGCCAGCCAAGGCGAGATCGCCGCTGCCAGCATGCGCACGGCTTATGACGATCTCACGAGCGCGCTAAAGGATTTGGCCAACGGGCGTGACTTTTCGCTGCTGGTGGTGCGCCCGGCGCGACAAGCGGCAGTCTCAGAGCCGCAAGCTCCCGTCATCACCACTCCCGGGCCCAGCGCATCAGAGATGGCGAGCCGGCAGAAAGCATCGCCCGACATCGATGAGAGCAGCGGGTTCGGCCGTACGCCCAACCGGGAACTCCCCCAGGACCCGTTCCAGACGCCCGAAGTCATTCGCCTGGATCGCCAGCCACCCTCGCAGTCACAGGCACGGGCAGCACCGGTTAGCCACCCGCCCGTCCGCGACACCGCGCAAAGTGACGATGCTTACGCCGACACGGTCTATACGGAGGAGCCAGAGTCGCCCATGTCCGGCCTCGAGCTTGCAGACGAGGACCTGGAGCCCGTCGAGACCTGGGACGATGATGATGTGGAAATCATCCACACCGCTCGCCCCGCCCTCGATGTCGGCCAGATATCGGACGCTGTTGCAGAGCGAGCCCGCAAATTGCGAGATGGGACCGAGAATGTCCTCCTCGGGATGCTCCCCAAGGAGATACCGCCGCGCCCGATCGAGAGGGAGAGCACGGGTATCTCCGTGGGCGGCAAGGCGCTTGTAGCGATCGCCATGATCATTCCGCTGATCGTGCTCTTTACCGTCGTCATGACGCGCGTGCAGTACGATCGCGCCAGGTCGACCCAGTATTCGAACGCGATCAGCCAGGCACAATATCTGTATGACCTGGCCGTCCGGCAGGAAGACCTGCAACTCAAGCGTGATGACCTCTATCGCGCACTGACGGTGATCGACCAGGGTCTGGCACTCACGCCTGAGAATGTTGATCTGAAGGATCTACGACGGCGCGCACAGCATCAGATTGACCAGGTAGAAGGTGTCGTGCCGATCTACAGCTTTGCCAGGTTGTACTATTTCGAGGATGGCCCGGCATCGCCCACAGACTCGTCGCGCATCGCTGTGCAGGGCAAAGACGTGATGGTCCTGAACCGCGGCAGCGATCGCGTCTACCGGTTCTATCTTAACGACGTGGGCGATGCTCTGCAGCCAGTCGAGGCCAACCCGGTGATCGTCAGAAAGGGTGACGTCCTTGATGGGGAGACGGTGACCGATCTGATTGATCTCAACTATATGGCCAGTGAGGGCAGCCAGTCGCTACCGCGGTTCATCGTCCTGGACCGTTCCGGCCGGCTGCTCAGTTATGACACGCACCGGGGCATGCGATCGCAGCCTGTCGGCAATGCAGACCTCTGGCTCAGCCCCCAGGCCATCGGCAGCTTTTTCGGCAATCTTTACGTCCTCGACCCCCTCCTGGGTCGCCTGTTCAAGTATCTGCCCTCCAATAACGAATATGTCAAACCGCCGCTGGACTATTTCGATGCCGCCTTGGGCGTCGATCTCACGGGCGCCGTCGATATGGCCATCGACTCGAGCGTCTATATCCTCTTTGCCGATGGAACCATCAAGAAATACAACAATGGCCAACAGGTGGACTTTGGCATGCGCGGGTTCTATGGCACCATGCGCAGCCCTGTCGCCATCTATGTCAGCGGCGGTCCATCAGAGGACGCCCTGGGATATGTCTATGTCGCCGACACTGGCAATGATCGCATTCTCCAGTTTACCAAGGACGGTAATTTCATCCGGCAGTTCCGGGCGACCGAGAGCGAACCGTACATGGACAACTTGCGGGGATTGTACGTGGACGAAGCAGAGCGCCGCATGTATCTCGTCAGCGGACAGCACTTTGTGCTCTGCACACTGCCCGTGATGAGCCAATGAGAGGCGACGAGGTATGACCTACATCCTGGCTATTGAGACCTCCTGCGATGAAACCTCGGCGGCTGTTGTTCAGGATGGCCGCCATGTCCTGTCCTGTGCTGTCGCGTCGCAGATTCAGTTGCACCGTCAGTACGGCGGCGTGTTCCCAGAGATGGCCTCTCGTGAGCATATTCTGGCGATTACGCCTACCGTCCGCGAGACGATGGAGCAGACAGGCTTGGACTGGTCAGACCTGGCGGCCATCGCCACGGTCAACGGCCCCGGGCTGGCGGGTTCACTGCTCGTGGGGGTGAACTTTGCCAAGGCCCTTTCCGCTGCCACAGGGGTCCCCCTGCTGGGCATCAACCATATGGAGGGCCACATCTATGCCAATTGGCTGCGCTATGAGGGCGGCCCCGAGACCGACCCGCCGTTTCCCCTCATTTGTCTGATCGTATCCGGGGGGCATACCGAGCTGGTCTTGATGCAGGACCATCTAAAGTATGAACGCCTCGGCGCCACCATCGATGATGCGGCCGGTGAGGCTTTTGACAAGGTGGCTCGCCTGCTTGGTCTCGGGTACCCCGGGGGCCCGGCCATCGAGCGCGTGGCAAAGGACGGCGATCGTACAGCCTTTGATTTTCCGCGCGCCCTGAGCGTGGGCGCCTATGACTTTTCCTTTAGCGGCCTCAAGACCGCCGTGTTGCGCGTCGTACAGGATTTGCAGCGCGAGCAGGGCGTCGACGTACCGGAGCGTGGGGTCAAGTTGGCCGATGCCGGCGTCGCCCAGACGGAGGCATCGCTGCCGGTCGCCGATCTGGCCGCCAGCTTTCAGGAGGCGCTCGTGGATGCGCTCGTGAGCAAGACACTCCGCGCCCTGAGCGATCACAATGCGGTGCAACTGCTGGTCGCAGGAGGTGTTGCGGCGAACGGGCGACTTCGCCAGGAGCTTGAGCTGCGCGTTCAGGTTCCTGTGAGGTATCCGCCGATCCGCTACTGTACTGACAACGCCGCCATGATGGGTGCCGCCGCCTACTATCGCTATCTCGCAGGCGACCGCGCGACCCTGGCTCTCGATGTGCAGCCCGGACTCGTCCTGGTTTAGGGGAAGCGATGGACGACGGTGTGTTTGCCCGCATCTATGCGCTCCTCGCCACCGTGCCTCCCGGGCGCGTGGTGTCCTATGGTGAGCTCGCTCGGGGCATCGGAATGCGGCAGGGTGCCCGTGTTGTAGGTTGGGCGATGCGCTCCTGCCCGGAGGGCTTGCCGTGGCACCGGGTTGTCAATGCCCGCGGAGAGATCAGCAGGCGAGCCACAGAAGAGCACGAGGAGTTGCAGCGTGCTATGCTGGAGGATGAAGGCGTGACCTTTGGCGCGCATGGCCGCATCGACATGCACACCTTCGGCTGGCGTTTTGACACAACAGACAGCGGTAACAACTCGTGACTGTAAAGCAGATCCCCTTCACCTGCACGCTCGATTGCGGAAGCCGCTGTGAACTGGTAGCTCTTGTCGAGGATGGCCGGCTGCTACGCATCGACACACCTTCAGACCGGGAGGATTCGGTCCAATTTCCCCGGCTAATCCCGTGTGTTCGCGGCCGAGCGCACCGCCGCATCCTGGAGGCGCCCGATCGCGTGCTCTATCCCCTGGTTCGCAACGGGGCGCGAGGTGCCGGCGAGTGGCGCCAGGTGTCCTGGGACACGGCTTTGGACCTGGTGGCGGAGCGCCTTTCCGATGCCCTGACCGCGCATGGTCCGGCTTCCATATTGCACGCCACTGGAGCCGGTTCAGTCTCGGGACGCGGCCTCAGCGGCGAATCCGCATCGCAGCGTTTCTTCTCCTACTGGGCGCCCGTGACCGAGATTTCCGGCAACATGTCGGTGCATAACACCATCATGGTGCAGCGCTGGATGCTGGGACGGCATCTTCCGGGCAGCGATCGCGCCACGATCCTGAACAGCCGCCTCATCCTCCTGTGGGGCCACAACCCTGCCGAGACACACATGGGCCCCAACACCGCGCACTTTGTGGCCGAGGCGAGAGATCGCGGGGCACGGGTCATTCTGATCGACCCGCGGCTCACCGAGTCGAGCGTGCTGGCAGACGAGTGGATCCCACTGCGACCCGGGACGGATGCGGCGCTGGCGGCAGCCATGGCCGGGGTGATCATCAGCGAAGCTCTGGAAGACAGGGTCTTTATCGCGCGCTGTGTCGCCGGTTACGAGATGTATCAGAGATACATCCTGGGCGCAAGCGATGGCCAGCCCAAGACGCCAGCATGGGCGGAGACGATCACCGGCGTTCCGTCCGAGACCATCACCCGGCTGGCACGCTGCTATGCAACCGAGCGCCCGGCTGCTCTGCTCGCCGGATGGGGCCCGCAGCGCTCTCGCTATGGCGAGCAATCCGCTCGCGCGCTGATCGCGTTGGCCTGTGTCAGTGGTAACGTCGGGCTTTCCGGCGGTGGCGTCGGGGGCTACGGAACGCGAGGCGGCGATGCCTTTGGGGTCCCGTCGCTCCCTACGGGACCGCATGCGCCCGGCAAGAGACTTCCGCCCGGTTCATGGGCGCCGTACATTCTAGAGGACCGGCTTGACCCGCGGCCACAGGTGCTCTATATCGTGGCCAGCAACCTGGTCAATCGCAGCCAGGCCAGCGTGGCTTGCCTCAACGCATTGGGCAGCGTGCCTTTCGTCGTGGTCCAGGACCCCTTTATGACGCCCACAGCACGTCACGCCGACGTGGTGCTCCCTGTCACCATAGAGCTCGAGCGCGCCGACATTGTCTCCTCCTGGGGACATGACAGCCACATCTTTCTCAGCCAGCGTGCCGTCGAGCCCGCGGGCGAGTCGCGCAGCGACTATTGGGTGATGGCGGAGCTGGCCAGGCGACTGGGCTTGTATGACAGGTACACCGAGGGACGAGACGAGGCCCAATGGCTGGACGCCATTCAGAGCGCTACGCCACTCCCGTGGGACGAAGCGACTCGCCAGGGGTTGCTGCGGCGTGATCCCCCTCCCCGCGAAGAGTTGCAGGCATTCCGCGCCGACCCGCTGGGGCATCCCCTGGGCACCCGTTCCGGCCTGATCGAGTTGGCCAATTCCGACGCGCTGTCCTGCGGGCTGCCGCTGGTTCCAGAGTATGTGGCGGCCCATCCCCCGGGTGAAGGGTATCCACTGCGACTGGTAACCCCGCATTTCAAGACGCGGTCGAATTCGTGTCTGGCCGCGAATCCCTGGTTACAGCGGATAGCGCCTCACCAAGCAAGTATCAGTACAGCAGATGCACGTGCCCACGGCATTTCTGACGGTGAGCTCGTGCTCATCTCATCTCCGCATGGCACGATCAAGATTCGGGCGCATGTCACGGAGGGCATCATGCCGGGCGTCGTCTCCGTTCCGCAGGGCACCTGGATCGAACTGGATGATGCCGGGATAGATATCGGAGGCTGCGCCAACACGCTCACCGATCCGGTGCTGTCACCCTCCGGTGGCCCGTCGACACACACGGCCTGGGTGCGCCTGGAGCGAGCCGATGACTGATCACATTGGCCAGCGCGTGTTTTATATCGACCTAGCCAGATGTACAGGTTGTGACACCTGCGTCATCGCCTGCAAGGATCGTGCCGCCCTCGCCGACGAGCTGGACTGGATTCGCGTCGAGCGACAAGAGTCGGGCCTGTTCCCCCGGGTACGGCTGAGCTTTCGGGTGGTGCACTGCTTCCACTGCGACCGCCCTGCCTGTCTGGAAGCCTGCCCGGTCTCGGCGATCGCACACGATCCTGGCGGGTGGGTTCTAATCGACGCGGCGCGTTGTACGGGCTGCGGAGCCTGCGTCGCCGCCTGTCCCTTCGACGCGGTGACGCTCGGCCCTGATGGGCTCGCGACCAAGTGTGATGGATGCGCCGATCAGGTGGCGGCTGGACTGGAGCCGACCTGTGTCCGGGCCTGTCCCATGCGGGCACTCTTTTTCGACGATCCAGACACCGTCTGTCGCCCGCGCGTCGCCGATCCCGGCTGGAACGATCATGGCATTGGTCCACGCGTGCGGTACGGGATACGCCCCGGACTGTGAGGAACAGGAATATGACTGACGCTCAGGACAAGTTGAGATCTCTGCCGAGCGTGGACGCGCTTCTAAAGACGGAACCGTCCGCCAGCATCGCAGCCGCACACGGCCGGGCCGCCACCGTGGAGGCTTTGCGTGCCGCTCTCGAGGAGGCCCGAGGCGCGATTCTGCATGGCGCAGACGTACCGTCGCAAGTAGCGATCCTTGAGCGCGCCCGGGCCCTGGCAGCGATGGGTCAAGCGCCCACCCTCAAGCCCGTGATCAATGCCACCGGCGTCATCTTGCACACCAACCTGGGCAGGGCCCCCTTGAGTGCGGATGTCATCTGCGCGATGAGAGAGGTGGCCGAAGGCTACAGCAACCTGGAGTATGATCTGGAAGCCGGGCACAGAGGCTCGCGCTATGTCCATGCCGAGGGATTGCTGTGCCAGCTCACAGGCGCTGAGGCGGCCCTCGTCGTGAACAACAACGCGGGCGCGGTCCTGCTGGCGCTGTCAGCGCTGGCGCACGACGCCGAGGTCGTCATTTCACGCGGACAGCTGGTAGAGATCGGCGGCGGTTTTCGCATTCCGGATGTAATGGCGCAGAGCGGCGCCCGCCTGGTGGAGGTCGGCACCACCAACCGCACCTACCTGCGTGACTATGCTTCGGCCATTGGCGATCGGACCGCTGCCCTGATGCGCGTCCATACCAGCAACTTTCGCCTTCAAGGCTTTGTCCATCAGCCGGAGGTCTCCGAGCTGGCCGAACTGGCCCACAGCCGCGGGCTGCTGCTCCTGGACGACCTGGGGAGCGGCACGCTTCTGGATACAGCGCGCTACGGATTGCCCCACGAGCCTACGGTCCAGGAGAGCCTCACGGCAGGCGCCGATCTGGTATCCTTCAGTGGAGACAAGCTCCTGGGCGGTCCTCAGGCCGGCCTGCTGGTGGGGCGCGCCGAGGTCATCGCGCGACTGCGAGAGTACCCCCTCACGAGAGCGCTTCGTGTGGAGAAAGGCACCCTGGCCGGGGTGCAGGCCAACCTGATGCACTATGTACGCCAGGAGGCCGAGACCGCGATTCCGATCTGGCGGATGATGTCCCTTACCCGGGAACAAGTCGAGGCGGAGGCGCGCAGTCTACTTGAAAAGCTGGGCCCGTGCGACCACGGTTGCGAGCTGATCCCGGGGCGGTCCATGATCGGCGGCGGCTCTCTGCCGGAGGAATCGCTGCCCACCATGCTGCTGGCCTTGCCGCCCGGCGATGCGGACGCTATCGCGATGCAACTGCGCCGAGGGTCGCCCGCGGTGGTGGCGCGCATTCAGGACGGGCGAGTCATCCTCGATCTGCGCACCGTCTCGCCTGGGGAAATGCCGCTTCTGGCGCACCGCCTTGAGCAGGTACTCGCACCCTAGCCCAAGACTCAGGGGACCTGTCGCAGCGTCAGGGTGATCGGGATCTCCTGTGTGGTGAGGGGGCCGCTGGCGTCGGTGATCGGGCTGATCACCAGTATCGCGCGCTCGAGGGCCTGACCGTCATCGCCAGACGCCCACTCCGCATGACCATCCGGCATGGCGATGTCCTGGATGCTCACGCTATCCCCGGAGAACAGGACGGCGCGCACGACATAGTCCAGCGGCACCACAGCGTCGGTACGCACGAACCCGCGCGCCGTCCACCCTGTTGCTTCACTGTCCTCATCGCGCCAACCGATCGCATCGATGGTGATATTGTCCAAACACAGTCCGGGCTCCGTCTGTGCATCGTCCGTGAACATATCGAAACGAAGCAGGATTTGCGTTCCCGCATAGGGCGACAGATCGATTTCTTCCGCCACCCATTGCGCCTCATCTCGATTGGGTCCCGAGCGACCTGTGTACTGCGGCTGCGGCTCTTGCTCCTCCGCGAAACTCTGCACCGTGTGCCTGCCAGAGAGCCAGGTCCAGCTTGCGCCGTCGTCAGACGACACCCGGACGCCGCCCCAGTCCCAGCCCGCCTCAATATCGTGCCACAGGTCAAAGGTCAGCGTTGCAGCCGTCACTGCCCGCAAGTCTATGGCGCGTTCAAGCCACGCATGACCTGCGTCACCGCGGTTCGACCACCACATGGTGGGCCCATCGGGAACCGTGGCGGCGACCAGCCGGGTAGTCGCAGGGGCGTCCAACTGGACGGATAGATCAGCCAGGTCACCGGCCGCACCGCGCTCAAGTTCCACGTACTGCGCCGCATAGGGCCGGCCCGCAAGCACTCGCTGCGCTGGATATTCACCGATCCTCTGCCCTACTGAGACCGAAACATCGATGTCGCGATAACCGTGTGCGCCGCCGGCAAGATCCGGGCTGTCCAGCAGGTTTGCCACGGTCCAATCGGCGAACAGGGCGCGAAAACTGCCCCCATCAAGGGCGCCTAGTACGCGATCAAAGGCGGCTATGCCGTCCTCGGGAGCAGCCAGAAGCAGGCGGAGCGCGCCGAGCCCACAACGCTCATAGTAATACTGCAGGAGAAGAAACGACGCGCCATAGTGCCGGTAGACGTCGCCGCGCTCGGCGGACCAGGTATTGAGCTGAATCTCCGGCGCAGCAGCGAACGCCGCTATCGCCTGCGACGGAACCGGGTAACCTGCCAGCGTCTCGAGCAGCTGTGAGGCGCCCTCACTGACCCACGCGGCCTCGTTTGGATCGACCTGCGCCAGCCACACGTGTTGCATCTCATGCGCGAGCACAGCCGCGTACTGGTCGGTCCCGGGCGCCACGGCCGAGATATTCATCACAAAGAGAGGCGGTGCTGCCTCGCCCCCTTCCGACGCGTCCGCGGCCGCATAGTAACCGGACGCACCGCTCGTGCGCACATTGAGCACCGCACAGAGTGGGGTTGCTTCGCTGCCCTGTTCTCCATAGATCGCCTCGAGCGCGGGCAGGATGCGCTCCTCAATCTCGCGCATCGAGGCCAATAGCGCACCAGAGTCAAGGGTTACGCCCTGTTCCACCCACATCTCGACCTGCGCACTGCTCTGCTCCAGCGTCGCATCGACGAGTCGGTAAGTAGCGTCGGAGAAGTTCGCGACGCGAAAAGTCCGTACCTCCCCGAGAGCGGGAGCGCTGTAGGGTGTGCTGGATGGCGAGGGATTACCTGTGCGTCTCGCGGGCATGGCCGGTATCGCGCCAGACCGGTCCACAGCACCGGTCGGCGCGTCCAGCGTCAACACAGGCGTGTCGATGGGGTCCTCGGGAGGCTCCGACGTGGGAGACTGCGGCACCACCGAGACCGATTCGGCTGCAGTCGACAAGTTGTCGGTGTGTGGGGCGCGACAACCCATCCCCAGGAGCAGGCACGCCACCGCAATCAGGACCCATCGGGCAAGGCGCATCGAGGCGCTCAGGTCTTGGTAATCTCGAGCTGTGCGCCGCAGTTCGGGCACTTGCGCAATGCCTCGCGCACTGGCAGCTCGGTGCCACAGTATGGGCAGAGCTTTTTGGCCATCGCCGGCAGCAAGCCGGTAAAGATGTACACGACCCGATCCTCACGAGGCTCAGGGACGGCGGTACCCTCGCTGGTCAGTTCGTCCATGACCTTTTGCGCCAGCGACTGCGGGATGTTGTACTCGGCTTGCAGCTGCGCCACAGTGAGCTCGCCGCCCATCCTGCTGGCCATCTCAACCGCACCGCTCTTGAGTGCCGGCTCACTGATCGCGGCCAGGCGCATGAGCCGTCGGATACCCGCCACGAGCAAAATCACGCCGACAGCCAGCAGCGCCAGCGCAGTGAGCAGCCGCGAGGTCGAGTTGGCGGCGATCAAAAAGACCAGGCCAAAGGTAATGAACGGAATCGACAACAGAGCGATGATCGTCGCGCCGAGCTTTTTCATGCGTTACTCCTCTCCAGGGCGTGCTGTTGATCTAGTGCCAGGCTTCGGTAGCCTTGTTCAGTGCCTCTCCCATCGTCTCAAAGAATCGCTGGATCACCTCCGGCGTCAGCCGGTCGATGACATACCGCCGCGCAATCGCCGCAAACTCCAGGGGAGCGCGCACAACCTCTTCCTCGTCTCGCGCTTCCTTGGCCAGTGCAGCCCAGGTCTGATTCACCGAGGCAACCTGCCGCGGCACGCGAACCGTGATCTGTCGCAGTCCATACCGCTTCTGCTCGCCAAGGACCTGGCTTACGCTGGCGCCGAACTTGTCCATCCCCGTATTGATACCCCTTAGCAGCCCCAGGCTCTCCGACACGGCCGCCAGCGCCTCTTCATACCGGGCGCGGATGACATTGTGCTCAGCGAGTTCCTTGAGCTTTGCTCCGAGTTCATCGCTCATCGGTGGCGCTTCGGTCATCTCGTCCAGCGCGCGCTGGATGCCATTCTGCCTTGCCAGCTCGGTCAAGTTATTGCGCACATAGTCATAGCGCGCCTGCCGCTCAGCAGTCTCAATGGTCGCCTGCTGCCACTGCTCCCGCAGCCTGGCTTGCGTCTCGCTTGTCTCCTGGACCGCCGTGAGCCAGTTCTGGCGCACCTGACGCAACTCCTCAATGGCCTTTTCCTGCTCTTGCTTGATGCTTGCCTGGCGGCGCCTGGCGCGTCTGATCTGGCCCGCACGCGTTATAAAGCTCAGGAATGGTTCACGCGCAGCCTGCAGCTCCTGATAGGCCTCAGTGTATTCGTCCTGCAGATCCGCTATCTTGCGCTTGAGGGCCTCCTCACGCGCATCCAGGTCCGGATTGGCCTTTTTCAACGCCTGTATCGCCCGCTGTCCAGTCGCCATGCCTGCGTCGATGGCCTCGCGGCCGGTCTCTAGCTGAGCCGTGAGCTCAGCCATCTCGGCCTCCAGCCGTTCCTTTTCTTCTCGCTCGATACGGTCAAGATACTCCTGAAAGACCGCCGGAAGTTCTGCACGTCGCGCGGTCACCTGAGGGTAACAGATACCGAACAGCCCCTGCCAGATCGTCAGCTCCCGCTGAAATTCCTCGCGCAGGCGCTCTTGAACTTCCGCTACCTCCGCGATGCATCGATCCAGCTCTTTGTTCTTGTCGCGCAGATAGCGATCGAATTCACCGAGGTTCATATCATAGCTTGCTGTACTTCGCAGAGCCATAGTGCTCATCCCTCCCGCGCACGGGGCCCAAGACCAACGCCAAAGGTCCCCGAGAACAACGCCCGTTTCGCCCGCCAGACCAGTTTTGCCTTGAGTGAGCCTCCCGGGGCGATGCCCTCGAGCTCATCAAAGTTACCTCTTTGCGCCCAGTAGAGTGGGCAGGCGCCGCAACAGATATGTCGGATTTCGCAGCGCTCGCACACGGGTGGAATGAACTCTTTGTTCCTCCAATAGCGAGCCGTACGGCTATTCCAGACAGTTTCGAAAGGCTCGTGCAACAGATCTCCAATGCCCCTCTCAAAACTGGAGCACGGCAGCAACTCACCCGCCGGATTCACAGAGATGAGGCCATCAACGCACGCACACGACTTGCTGCCCAGCCCCGCCTGCACAGGATTGAACATGCAATAGGGCACGGGCGAGTACCAGACAAACTCGATCCCCCGTTCGCGCGAGTAGGCGTGCACCTGCTGTATGATTGGGCCCACCTCTGCATAGGACATGTCGTCCTCGTCATGGGCCAGGGCCGTCCCTGTGCGGATCACCATGTTCATGGAAAAGTACTCGCTATGGAGATCCTCGCTCAGGAAATCGACGAGCTCCCGCCAGTGATCCCGGTTACCTCCACAGAGTGTCGTGTTCGTGTGCGTATGCACGTTCAATGACCGCAGATTGCGCACACCCTGCGTGGCCGCGACCCATGACCCCGGGTGCTGGGTGATGGCATCATGTACGGCGCTGCTCCCGCCCTCGATACTTACCTGCGCGGAATCGAGACCGGCGTCCGCAAGCGACTGCGCATAGGCCAGGTCCCCGCAGCGAATGCCATTGGTGATCAGATTCACACGCAGCCCCTTGGCGGCACCGTATCGCACCAGCTCGGGCAGATCCGCGCGCAGCGTCGGCTCACCGCCGGTGAAGGAAAGTGTCGGGCATCGCGCTTCGTCGGCGATGCGGTCGATGATGACCTTGACCTCAGCGGTGTTCATCTCCTTGACGTCGTCACCGCGGTTCGGCGCATTCGCATAGCAAAAGGTACAGCGATTGTTGCACTTGTATGTCAGCGCGATCTCGGACAGCACCGGCAGCGTCCGCTTGTGGGATCCGAACCGCATCACCTTGACACCGGGGACATCCATGATGCGATCGTTCAAGACTGCCAGAAGGCCCTCCAGCAGCGTGCTGATGTCCGACCGCACCCGTGCCGCTTCGATGCCGTGACGTCGCGATACCTCAGCGACGAGCTCCTCAACGTCCGGCCCGCCCTCCCGGCCGTAGAGGCGATCCAGCATGAAAGCCGCCGTTGCATTGAGATGATGCATGCTGGTCGGCCGCACGATCATCAGGCCGTCCTCGGGGCGGATATAGACATACTCCCGTGTCGTGGCGATCACCTGCTCCGCAAAGCTCTGCAGATCAGGCGGCCCAGCTGAACGGTCCTGGTTCGTGCCTCGAACTTGATCTGTCACCCGGATCACACCCGGCTCACACAGGCGCTGTGGCAGGCGCTGTGGCAGGCACTGTGGACACAGGCACTGTGACAGGCACTGTGACAGGCGTCGTGAACACATGCGCTGTGACAGGCGTCGTGCACGCACGCGCTGTGACATGCGCTGTGACAGGCGCTGTGGCTCGGGGCAGATACCTCGTCTCCAAGCAGCCCCCCCGCGGCCCGCTCGATGCGATCCACGGTGCGTCCCATGACTTCCTCAACGCCCCGGGTGAGCTGATCCGCCATGTTCTCCAGAGGTCGCACAGTCTCGTCTGCCATGGTAAAGATTGGACCGGGCGTGCCGGAACTTGTCGCGGGGCGCGGCACCCCGGCAGGGCTATACGTATTGTCGCTGAGAATCACCCAGGGCATATAAGTGGGCATATGCACGGGCGTCCCCATCTGGGTCTCGTGCTCGTACTCTCGCCACGCTTCCTCGATACGACGGCGGTACTCATCTCGGGTCTTGTCCGGGTCAGCGTTCCACATCTTGGGTTGAACCACATCGGCCACGGCCTGCAGGATCGTCGGGATCTGTTCCTTGTCGATCGTGCCGTCCTCGAGGATGGCCTTGATAAGCGCCTGCTCGTACACAGGCAGCGTAGCGATCTCCTGTTCTGTACGACGTAGAAACTCGAGCTGCAGCGGCTGGCGATTGACGATATTGACGAAACCCTTTTGCTCCAGCGACACAACGATGAGGGCCACCGTCTTGGTGGAGTTGCCCATGTAAAACGCTGTCTCAATGGCGGTCAGGTCGGGGACCACGCCCTCCGTCTGGAAGGTCTCGACCTCGATCTCGGGCGGCATATAGGTCTTGGTGGGCTTGCGCTTGCGCAGGGCCCAGATCACCAATCCCAGCACGGCCGCTGCGACAGGCCCGCCGATGCAGCAGGTGAGCTCGTTAAAGAGCGACTCGACTACTTCGCCGACGGTCAACGGTTCTTCTTCAACTGCTGGCGTCGGTCTGTCCAATGGGATGGGCGTCTCTCGGGTCACCGAAATCGAACCGCCCGGCAGGAAAAAGGCGGGGATCATCTGAGCCATCGCGGGCTGGTTTGTCTCTGCTACCAGGATGGAGAGATAGTTCTTACTGCTGGCCGCATCAGGCGTCGAAAAGTACACCCACCGGTCAAAGGAATCGGCGTTGTTGACGACGAGACCGGCTTCATTGACCAGCGCATCCGTCACCTGCTCCGCCGTGGTCACATCGGCAGGCAGCTCTACCGGCAGGATATAACGAATCTCCTGGTAGGCGACGGCCAAGGACCACTGGAAGGGAGCCCAGCCTATGGCCCGGTACGGCTGCCCCCCGATATTGGTCTCGTCAAAGACAGATCGATCGACGCTGTACCGGATGTGAACCTCATACTGGCTATTGCGCTCTGTCTTGATGCCAAAGTTCACCGCATATGCGGTGGGCCCACCGGAGAGGCTGACGGGAAATCGTCCATCCGGCCCCATACCGTAAGCATCCGTGATTGTGTGCGGCTGCGGGAACTGGCCCAGTTCTCGAAACCGCTCGCGTCCCGCCGCTTCGAGTTCGGTAAAGGTGATCGTGTAGCGCACATCCAGCCGGCCATCGCTGAGCACGACGACATAGTTCTCGATGGCATCGATAGATATGGGGTCTCCCTGTGCCTGCGTGGCAAGACCGCTGAACAACAGCACCAGCAACAGAGCCAGCGAAATCCAGGTGACCCTGCTCAAGCGTCGCATAGCCATTCTCCTCATGATTGCAGCCTCACCTTTACTACGCGCCATGCGAACAAAGGTAGCGCGAGCATCCGACGCCAGCGCGATGGCTGTCTGATGAGCCGGTAGAGCCACTCCAGACCATGCTCTCGCATCCATAACGGCGCGCGCCGTTGCACACCGGCGATAAAGTCCAGACTGCCACCCACCCCGATTGCCACTGGCACGTGAAGGCGTACCTGGTTTCGGGCGATCCACAGGTCCTGTGCAGGCGCCCCATAGGCGACGAGCAGCACGTCTGGCCTGGCCTGTGTGATCAACGCAACGCTCAGGTCATCATCTTCTGGCCGCGGTGAACCGGGGTGCGTCCCAACGATCTGTGTCCCGGGATACCGCTCGCGCAGGCGCTCTGCTGCGATATCCGCCACGCCCGGAGCAGCGCCCAACAGGAACAGCGAATAACCTTCCCTCGCACTGCGTTCTGCCAGGAGCGGCACCATGTCCGAACCTGCCACGCGAGCGCGCAACGGCGTGCCCAGTACCCGCGCCGCCCATAGAAGGCCCTGGCCATCAGGTATGGCCAGATCGGCACGCTCCAGCACGCCAGCGAAGACAGGGTCGCGGCCTGCCCTGATGACGAACTCTGGGTTCACCGTGGCGATCTGATGCGCGCCGCCCTGCGCGACCATCTCCGAAACCATCGCCAGGGTCTCATCCATGGTTACGTCATCGACGCGCACACCCAGGATCCGGATCGACTCCAAGCGATTCTACTCCTTTCGAGCGGCCGCTTCCAGTGCAGCCATCACTGTCTCCGCACATGCCTCCCAAGTAAAGCGCTTTGCCTGCGCAATGCCCCGCGCCGCAAGATCCTGACGCAGTGCCGAGTTCTGCCACAGCCGGCGCATGGCCTCCTCGAGCTCACTCTGGTTGCCGGGATCAAATAGCAGGGCCGCATCGCCCGCGACCTCAGGTAATGACGATACCCGAGAACAGATCACGGGCGTGCCACACGCCATTGCCTCCTGCACGGGCAACCCAAAGCCTTCGTACCAGCTGGGCAGAACGAACCCGAACGCACCGCTCAGGAGCGCGGACAGATCCTCTGGATTCACAAAGCCCGGTAGCACGATGCGGTCCGCCACCCCTGATTCAGCCACGACAGCCTGAATGCGGTCATAATACCACCCGGGACGCCCGGCGAGGACCAGTCGCATCTCGTCGGGAAAAGTCCCGTTCGCCAACGCGGCAAACGACCTGATCAACGTCTCGAGATTCTTGCGCGGCTGCAGCGTGCCCACGTAAAGCCAGTACAGATCGCCCGTGCCGTAACGTTCCCGGACGTCGCGTAACCTGGCCGGATCGGTCACCGGAGCCATTCCAGGTGTGCCCGCCGGGTAGGCTACCACGATCTTGTCAGGCCCGCACAATCCCTCGGCGAGGATATCGCTGCGCGTCGCGTAGGAATCCGCGAGGACACGTTGAGCGCTCTTGCAGTTCCACGCCGTTCCCAGCTTGAGATAGGCCCGATCCAACGGCCGGTGCGCCTGGGCATGGTGCAGATATCCCAGGTCGTGAACGGTGGCGACAGCAGGGCAGCGCCGCGCCCACGGCAGCACATGCGCGGGAACAAACAGCACGTCCGGCGGGCGGCAGGTGACCTCACGGGCCAGGCAGCAGTGCGTCCAGAGCCGCTTTGCGGGGAGCACTCGCCAGGAGACATTATCCCCCTCCACGAGCCCCTCCGGAGGCTCCCGATCAGCATACAGAATGAAATGGTCTGCCCTGTCCAGAGCCGCCAGCGCCTGGATCAGATACAGAGAATAGTTCTCCGTGCCGGTCCGTTGCGTGCGCAGAGCGCGGCTCGCATCGATACCGATCTGCATCTCAGTGCTTTTGTACCAGAGATTGAACGATGTATCCCAGACCCAGCACCACCAAGATCACAGGCCACAGATTGAGAATCTGACGCCCCATTTCGGCCTCCAGACGTCCGGTCACATAGGCATAGCCCAGGACAGCGACCGCAACGGCGACCAGAGCCGTCACCAGGGAAGCGACTTCGTCTCTCCGCGCGATCCAGGCTGCCAACCAGCCCACGCCCGCGGCAGCGGGAAACACGGGCCAGAGCGACACCATATCGGACCACTCGCCCGATCCAATCGTGATATACAGGAATAGAGCGGCAGATAGCAGCCCCGTCACGCCAAACCAGACACCGCCGCTGTCGCGCGGATCCTGATTCAGCGACTGTACAAGGCTGGAAATCGCAGCACCTCCCAGCAAGAGAGGCCAGAGCGTCCCCCAGCCGGGCAATAGTACCCCAACAGCGCGCGCCAGAAGGTAAGCACCGACCAGGATCAGTCCGCCTCCGAGCACCAGCGAACCCTGTTTATCTCGCATCGTACCATTCCTGTCCGACCTGCAGGCCCGAGTCCCCCGCCTCGCCGCTCACCTCAGTCAGAATCACCTGTGTGGCGCCACTGGACTGCAGGGCTTGCCGCACCGGCTCCCGCTGCCGGTCATCCACCAGCGCGATCATGCAGCCTCCCATGCCGCCCCCCGACAGCTTGGCGCCAAGAGCGCCCGCATCTCGCGCGGCGCGCACCAGCAGCTCCAGCTCCGGGCTGGAGACGCCGATCGCTACTAGCAGTGCGTGGTTGTGATCCATCAGCGGACCGAGTTTCTCCAGCGTGCCGCTGGTGAGCGCCTCCCGCGCCTGATGGACAAGGTCGCCGATGGCATCAAAGTAATCCTCCAGGACCTCAGGCGCCTCCTGGTGTCGGCTACGGACCATCGCCACCGACTCCCGCGTCCTGGCGGGCACGCCCGTATCGCCGATTAGCAACGTGAGGCGCCCTCGTAGAGACAGGGGCTCGGGGCGCTCTCCACGGACGAACCAGACCGGTTGCTCGTACACAACCGTGGTGTTGTCGATCCCGCTGGGGGTGCCATGCAGCATCTGTTCTGTCGCGAACACAAGCTCTGAGAGACGTCCCGGCGCGATTGCCACACCGAGATGTGCCGCCACCGCGCGCATCAGCGCAGCGGACACAGCAGCGCCGCTCCCCATCCCTCGAGCGATGGGGATATCGGATTCAACCATCACCTCGATGCTCAGTGCCGCGCTGTCGACGCCCATCTCACCAAGAACCAGGGCCACTGCGGCCTGCAGGAACCGACCGTCATCATCTACACAGCCACCGGCGCCCCCGTACCGCTTGCCGAGATCCCTGGCCACCAATCGGATCCCCGTGCTGGCGTGCAAATCTGCCACGCTCACACGCGCCCTGCGCCCACTGACAGGCACCGCGATAGCAGGCCGGCCATACACCACCGCGTGCTCACCCAATAGGATGGTTTTACCGGGGGCAGTAGCGGTCGTCACCTGTCGCTCGCTGCTGCTGCGCATATGTGCCTACACTTCTCCCAGTGGTCCAAAATCACGCTCTGATTAGTGCAGCATCATAGCACAATACCAGCCATTGGGGCAGACGTCTAGCCCTTTTCGTTCTGTTGCCTGCGGGCTGGCAACAAGCGAGGGTGCGGAAGTCTCCGCACCCTCGCTGGAAAGGCCGCCCACTGCCCCTACTGGATTATGATCGATCCGCTGATCAAGCCATCATCGGATTCGGACAGCACTAGCATCGCAGAGCGCCCATCCTTGGAGAAATTCAGCATCTCCTCATACTCCGAGGCCAGAGTCCAGCCCGCAATCTCCATCTGTTCCCTGTAGAAGGCGACAACGTCGGCCAGCTCAGCATCTACCTCAAAGCCAGCCATGCCAGTCATGGCCACGGTCACTGTAGCGCCAGGGTAGAGAGGGATGTCCTCAGGCAATCCGGGCGCGTCAACCCCGGCTGGAGCCTCGATCGTGATCGGCTCGTTGATATCGGTAATGACCGCCTCACTGCGATACTCGTGCCGGAGGCCCTCGTCATCCTCCCCGATCCACTCGGAGATACTGCGCAGCGTGACATCGTACTCGTTTGACACCCAGGTCTGCACAGAGCCCTCGATAAGTTTACCGGTCGCGCCCCAGATACCGCTAAAGGCCCCAAAGACGCCCGCATCACAGACGTACAGCGTGGCGCCCTGGCCGTCGACCTCTTCGCGGCCCTTGCGCGAGCAGCTAGGATCATCGAGGTAATTGCCGGCGCTGACCCAGTTGGTGATGTCCGCGCCTGCCTCGGGCTCCTCGGCGTCTCCGGTGGTGTAGGAGATCCACTCGGCCTGGCCCTCATCATCCTCGTCTCCGCGCATATAGGTTGTAGTGCCGATCTGGACGGTCTCCCAGCTTTCCTCCTCGCCCTCCTCATCCACGCTGCTCCACACCATGCGCCTCGCCACCGGATTCCGCACATACTCGATGACCAGGGTCCACTCTGTGACCTCGTCACCCGATGCCGTGCGAGTCGTCATGGTCTGGCGGTAGCTGTCCAGGCTGTCCAGGGATCGGATGTCAAGCGACTCGTCAGAGTCAGCGTCATCCGTCTCATCCTCGTCCTCATCCTCAACATCATCATTGTCTTCATCATCAAGCTCGGACGGAGCAGCCACATCATCGCTGTCACCATCGCGGCCTGCAGCATCCTGCGCCCCGTCTACGGCGACGGCCTCCTGTGGCGCACTCTCCTGTCCCGAGCACCCCGCCAGGGGGACCATCAGCAGAACAAGCAACACCGCAGCAACAAGTATCCGCAACTTCATCTGTGCACTCCTCCTATTCTCATCACACAAGTCAACCAAGTCTATCATGCTATCGAGTTCAGTCAACAGGCAGCAGCGTAGATCATGGAATCGCCGGGTTGCGCCACCACCCAAGGCTGCTACAATGACAGGGTATGTTTCGTTGACCAATGCAATGGAGGAAGATATGGCGCGTGGCGTACTGAACAAGATCCTCAGAGTCGACCTGACGACAGGATCGCTCACCGTAGAAGAGAAAAACGATCACTACTATCGCAGCTATCTCGGAGGCTGGAACATCGTCGCGGACACGCTTCTGCGTGAGGTTCCAAAGGGTGCCGACCCGCTCGGACCCGACAACCGGCTGGTTTTCAGTGCCGGCATCCTGGCGGGCATGGCACTGTCCGGGGCTTCGCGGAGTGTCGCTGGCGCCAAGTCGCCGCTGACTGGTGGCTTTGGTGTGGGCGAGTCAGGAGGAAGCTTTGGCGCCGAACTCAAGCGGGCAGGCTACGATGCCATTATCGTCCAGGGGGCATCACCGACACCGGTATACCTGTGGATCAAAGATGGCGTCGCAGAGTTGCGCGATGCGACCGGGATCTGGGGAAAAGAGACCAGGGAGACGCACGAAGCGATTATCCAAGACCTGGGTGAGCGTCGCGCTCAGTGTGCTATGATCGGCCCCGCGGGCGAGAACTTGATCAAGTACGCCTGCATCATGCAGGGCTTGTTCGATGCAGTCGGCCGCACCGGTCTCGGTGCCGTGATGGGATCCAAGAATCTCAAGGCCATCGCCGTGCGCGGCACAACCTCCATCACCGGTGCCGACGAGGACAAGATCCGCGCCATGGCCCGCGGCATGGCAGAGGACGTTCGCGAAGGCCGCAAGGCCGCTCACATGGCTGCCTGGGGAACCGGTGCCGATCAGGTAGGGATGATTGCCACCGGGAACCTGCCCACACGAAACTTTCGGGATGGCGACTTTGATCCCGAAGGCGCGCGCGAGATCAGTTCCATGGATTTCATGCCCAAGTACGGTCTGGGCATGGAGGGATGCTGGGGCTGCGCCGTTCGCTGCAAAAAGATCGTCAAGTTCGACGACAAGTATCAGGTAGATCCTGCCTACGGAGGACCCGAGTATGAGACCATCGGCTCGCTGGGCTCATGCTGCGGCGTGGGGAACATCGAGGCGGTTTCCATGGCCAGCCAGCTCTGCAACGCCTACGGCCTGGATGTCATTGGCGCCGGCGTCAATATCGCCCTCGCGATGGAGGCCTTTGAGAACGGCCTGCTGACCAGGGAACAGACGGACGGGCTGGAGCTCAGATTTGGTGACGGTGACGTGGTTGTAGAGTTGCTCAACAAGATCGCCAGGAGAGAGGGTGTCGGCGAGCTGCTATCCGATGGCCCGGCCAAGGTCGCAGAGCGTATCGGCGGCGATGCATGGCGATATGCCATGGCGGTCAAGAACCAGGCGTTCCCTGCCCACGAGCCTCGCTTCAAGCGCGCCCTAGCGATCGGCTATGCCGTCTCACCGACGGGTGCGGATCACATGCACTCGCTGCATGACGCGGGACTCCAGAATGCTGACGCAAACGGGTTCCTGCCCAATGGTACGCTGCGAGCGCTCGGG